>Ga0206126_10000112_pt1 | contig 106746 bp, 100 predicted proteins | sample Helgoland_Spring_5_FD_148621 | JGI IMG/M metagenome (GOLD analysis project Ga0206126, IMG submission 148621) | Pelagic subsurface seawater microbial communities from Kabeltonne, Helgoland, North Sea - Helgoland_Spring_Bloom_20160412_1 | ecosystem: Environmental > Aquatic > Marine > Epipelagic...
TACAAAGACGAGGAGATGATTGGGCTGCAGCTCCAGAAGTCCTCGATGACCTACGAGAAGCTCCTCAGCTTCATGGAGGTGTTCGAGAACGCCGTCGAAGACGAGGCCCTTCGGTTCCAGCACACTTACATCCGCGACAGAGTGTCGGGAGTGCCAAGCGAAGCCATGGCCTCTCCGACCTTTTCGATGGGAGACCACTCCTGGCCCTCAACGCCCTCTTCCGAGGCCACGACGGACCCTTATGACGCCTCTCCGGCTCCTTCCGAGGCGGCTTCCTCAGAGGCCTCGACAGTGCGCACCACGCGTTCCAATTCGTGGTGATTAACAATCATCTCCTAACATGCGCATGACTCTGTGTTCGTCTTTCGTGCAAATGTCGTGACCGTTAAAAGTACAACAGTAGTGTAAAGACTCATGTAATAGTACACCTAATAATTCTGCATCATTTATTTTATTTTTCGATATCCAAATCGTGTCTCCGTCGGATTCTCCGTGTAAATCGCTATCTTCACTCGACATACGCGCATTTTTTATCTTTTCAATTGCCCACTCCAAATGCATATCCACATTTATATGTTGGCCGCGACTTTTAGAAAGTGTTTTAAATGCAGACTCTATTTTCACTTGTTCCCGAGTTAAAATAGCAATTGCGACGGGTTTTAATTTGTTTATACGGCGCTGTGAAGCATGTGAACCGGAAGTGTTCGGATATATTGGGAAAATACAACCGTTTTCCCAGTTAAAGTTAACCATTTTTTTATAGTTCATATAATATATTAAATAAGAGTTGTATTTATACGTATTATAAAAAGAATCTATTTAAGGATGTCCAAATGTTTAAATGTCTTTTTTAATAAGTCGAGGTGTGTCTGCATACAAGTTAAAGAGAGCATTAGTTGGAGGGAAAATATTCAAACGGAAACGGCTAAATAAAACGCCCGCAGCCCCTTGTAATTCTCCGAATGTAGATTTAAATTTATTGGAAGAATTAAAAAAGGCCGCTTCGGCTGAAAATAAAATAGAAGTAAGGAATATATTACGTGGTGTATCCATTACATTAGACGTAAGTAATTGGGACATTTCGCCAACCATGAAAACATTTATTCACCAATATCAATTAGATAATCGCATGGAACATCTTTCTATTTAAAGTTCTCCGTAGATAGGCAATATTAATCCATCTACATGTGGAGGTTCACATTTATGCGATGAATATAACCATTTTCGAACGCGTAATTTAAGCGCGGAAATATCTTCAGGCGTTACCCAAGGTCTTGCGGTCACAAATGTTTGGTCCGCACGAACAACAACATAACCTGGTTGGACTTGAGGAACCGTATTTATACCATGCTGTTCATATAACCACCCTGGCTGGTAAAATTGAACAACATCATAAGATTCTATGTTACAACGATTAATTTGTTGGCATTCAAACGCAGCTTGTTTTCGTTTTATCGAATGTTCCGCAGTACTTAGTTTTTGAATAACGTCTTGCCATTCTTCATCAGGTCCGCCTGTTTTAGTTAGAAACTCGTACACCAAATCTAAATTAGACACATGGCCGTTTTTATATTGGATATAAGCACGAGCTTCCCTTGCTTCGACTCCATAACTATCGAGTGCTTTTAAATCAATGTTTTCAGGCGATGACCACGTATCATCTTTAATGGGAATCCCCAATAGTCGTTTCATTGTATCATGAACAAAATGTACGGGAAAAAGTACAGATTCTGGGTGTAGCTCTATATTTAAAAAGTCCATGATTTTAAAATATCAACATATGATATATTTTAATCAAAGATTATGTTAAAAATAAGTATTTATAGACATCAAAATTATATACTATGTTGATTACCTTTCGTAATTATCCGATAAAGTTTTTATTGTTTACTATCGATTCCGACAATTTTTATGCCATATCCGTTGGCGCTTCGTTTATATGTTGTTTATTTGGCCTATTCGCTATTAATAACCTCAAAAATCCCATTATACAGCGGTCAGTGGAGAAATTTTATCATATTGTATGTATGTATGTATTAATGACAATGGACATAATGTTTGCTGTAGCTATTTTATTGGCCACTGTTGTTTATTCTGTCTGTTTTCATTACAATAACAAAGAAATAAAGGTTGTTAATACGACACCGCGATTTTATGCCGAAGTGCCTCATGACGATGATCAGGACGTCATTGTAGAATCTGCAGATATGAGAATGTAGTATAAATCAACTCGAGATGGAGATAATGTTGTTTTATGGATATATTATTACATCTGGGAAAAAAGCCGTCGCTATTCAAACAAAAGAAGGGCCACAATATTATGCACCTTTGGAAGAAATTTCGCCACAGGTTTTAGAAGATATATACACATGGGTTAGTTTTAGAGTAGATAAAACACGTTATGAAGGTAAAACACATTACGGACCTAGATATTATGCATATAATGTAAATTTAATTATTTTTTAACAAGAAGGTGTATATTTAGATTTATAAGTTTCACATTCTGTGGAATGTTGGGTTATACAATTATCCACATTTTTCATTGTAATAAACTTCGTCACTAGCACATGCTGCTGGTGGTGAACTTGGTGGTGGCGGACTTCCATAAGACGGCGGACTTTCATAAGACGGTGGTGGTGGAGTCATTTGCTGAGAATATACACTGGTTACAATTAAAAGAATAATGTATAAAATCATTTTTTACTTTTTTTTTTACGCGGAGGTTTAATTTTCTGTTGTGTATAACGCAGACAAATATTGGGCATATCTTCCAAATGTTGATTTGGACCAATATACATACCACACGACGTGTTTGAAGAACAAACAAGAATCATAGATTTACTACTTACTTTATCCGTAGTCCACACACAACCTGTAGAAGCGCATATTTCGCTCATTTCCATCGTTTGTGGAGTCTTGTGGCCAGAAACAATAAAACATTCATACCAAACACATTTTTGGTTGTCTTTAACAACGCATATAAATCCGTGATTTCCATTATCTTTATAATAAAATCCTGTATATTTTTTTTGAACATTATCTTGGCACATCCAATTTTCTTCATATTCAATTTGAACAGATAGTGGCACCGTTTTCAGTTTTTTTTCAAGAACTTGGCAATATCTTATTTGTTCGGGTGATGTTGTTTGTTCGCCAAATTTTAACGTTATTGTGGTTGTTCCACTACCACAACCCAACCCATACATGAACGTTTGAGAATTCATTTTTTACGAATATATTTATATGTTAATACAAGTTTGGCATATAATTATCTTACGCTTATCACCTTGCCTACACCCTTACTTTTTGATTCGCGAAACACAAAATGATCACCTGGCAAAACAAACACGGGTGTATCAAAACGCATGGTTATCTTGGCATAGTCGCCCGAACGAATGATTTTTTTGTTCATCTCGATAACAGTGGCAGATTTCTTTAGTGACCGACAATGAACCACGGGTTTATAACCAATCTTAATGGTGGTCGCATGATGCAGAACAAAAATACGTGCTTCAAACTCGCGAATTGCGACAGCTTCTGGGTCCGTTGTCAATACCATGCCCTTTGAAATGTGTTTGCGCTTTAAATCTTTATGAACAATCGCCAGTGTACCGTATTGGCCCGCCTGAACGCGGCCCGAGTCGGTGTCTTCTGTAAAAATAGTCTTGACGCGTACCTTTTTATATTGGCCGCCTTTAAAGGGGCCTAAAAAGGCCCACGTATTTGATGGGATTTTCCCACGGACACACACACCACCCACAACTATGCCGACACCGCGCACATGGAAAATAGATTCAATCTGAATGGCACAAGATGTCTCCAAATCATAGGTGCGCCAAATAGGCAATTTGTTGAAGAAGGCAAAAAACTGGTCCATACCAGCTTGAGTTACACACGATAAAGAAATAATAGGCACAATTGCACGTGAAACACAACTGGTAATAACATTCTCAGACGTTTCGGTGGACGAAATACGATAATTTCTTCGATTGTGTTTCTTGCAAAGTTCTTTCAACTGACTTAACGTTTCCTTATAAATATCTTTGGGCGCAATATCTATTTTGGTTACAACGGCAATAATAGGCAAATTCATACAAGCAGCACATTTGAAATGTTCCTTTGTAATAGGCGTTACACCCCGATTTGCAGCCACTACAATCAACACATAATCAGTCATTAATCCCACCAATCCAGAAATAGTCGTCTTAAAGTATTTCTCATGGCCCGGGAGGTCGCCAACGACAATATGACGGTCACCAATACGTCCCTCGCGGATGGTTACGGTTGAAGTACGCCCTGATTCTTTTTCGTGAAGATGTTGAAAAAGAGTGGCACGTGCTGAACCGCGTCCATCGTCCACTTCGCCAAACAAACAAGCGGTTAGAGTGGACTTGCCCGCATCGACATTACCACCCGTTGCAATACGCAAAGACATGCGCTAATATAAAAAATATAAAGATAATTCAGCGGAAACATAAGAAAAACATATGTATAGAATTTATAAACATATACATTCTATATTCTAATACACCTAATAAATATTCTAACTAATACCATATCCAACACCATGTTTCGTCGTACCTTTACCCCCGAAGAAGAAGAAATGGTTGAAGAGCGTTCTGGCCTCCAACACCATGGTGAAAAGGGGCAGATTCCTTGGACTGAACGCTGGAAGATGTCAAAACGGTTCGCGGGCACTGTTTCGTGTCTAAATCGGGCGGTCACCCATTCCGACATCATGGTAACCCTTTGGCCAGAAGGAAATGCCCCCATCAATATGATCATTGACACGTGTTTTAATACGCTATATCCCATTCATGCGAAGCTTTGCGAGCTATTGGGGGAAGAATTTGGACGCGTTGTTGTCGGAGAGTCTGGAAAAGCGTCTTTCGAGCCCCCTCTCGATGCTTTTGAATATAGTTGTGAAGTGAATGTGGTGGACGAAGTGGAAGATGGTGTGACATTTAAACGCATGAAAAAAACCCTCGACACATCTTGGCTTGACTGGTTGATGAATGGCCATGTCATCCAGGTCCGAAAAAAACCAGCGATAAATACGTGAACGTTTCAACCACGGTCAGACAAAAATAGAAACCGGCCAGAGCAGAGCCCCATGTAATAAAGCGCCTATCACAACTTGAAGCTACATGTAAGCCGAGTAAAATACCAATCGCGATTAAATTAAACCATGAAATAGATACATATTTTATACTGGCTGGTTTAAAAGATTTATTTATTCTATAAGAATATAGACACAGTCCTGCTGTAAATAAACAAAAAAGAGACACAGAACTAACAATCAGTTCTTCTGGACACATGGTTATATTTTAAATAGATGGTCTTTTAAAAACAGAATATAAATAGAACATTCTTTAAAAAAATAAACGTATTTTACTATTAAAGTTATTGATTTATTTACAAATGTCTCATTCAATTTATGGTGGTTTAGCTAGTTTGTCTTTTGTAGGTGTTATTATCCCTTATATTTTGCCCATAGTAGGTGGTTTGGTCGGAACCGCCATTATTTGTGTTTCAAATAGCATGATTATATCCATGGCTTTAAAAAACAAATGCTCAAAGAAGACACATGTAGAAATACCTACAGTAGAATTAACCGAAATGTAATAATCCGCATAAAAATCATTTCAGACTTCTTATTTTTAGATAATGTATTATATTTTTATGTTTAAACAACAATTCTCTATAATCAAGGCGGATTCGGTTACAATCCATGCATAATATTTTGTTTTCTTTGCATAAAATAACACACATACCAACGGGTGTTTTTTTACATATACGTTTGCATTCGTCGCATACTAATCTTGTACTCATTTAAATATATTTTTTGTTTGTTTATAGTCTAAGTTTTATACGTTATATATCTGAAATAACGGTGAACTGGATGTCAACGAGACGAAGAATACGACACATATTTTGCAAAACTTTTTTAAAAAGTTTATTGAACTATTATGCCGTATTTAATATATATACGATACTATAATGTCTGGCGTCACCGAGGAACAAAGACAAAAAGTTGAAAACGTTGTTAACGATAGTTTAGATATTATAAATAATGCGCGTCAAAGAGCATCGGATGTTCTAAAACAACCCACTGCTCTAGAACAAGGAAATTTAAATGCAAAACTCATTGAACACCTTTTAAACAAGTTAACAAATAATCCTTTAGATTTAGAACGCGATATTAAATGGAAAAGTGATCAATATTGTTCGCGCATTTATAATTATTTGATATGTATTGCCATCGGTATCATGTTAATTCTCATCGGTCTTATTGTTGTATTTATGATAGAGCCCGCTCTTCTAGGGGCAAAGAATGATTTTAAAACGATTGTAAGAGTTGTAATGTCAAATTGTACTTGTAATCCGAAAGATTAGAATAAAATATACTATAACTTTATATTGTTTTTATACATGATGTCATTTAAACTTTTAGAATATAATGAATTAAATGACATAACTATTGAGGATATTACGTTAGATATATTTGGGGAACATTCGCCAAATATGGGCAAAAATACCATTTTAAAACTAAAACAAAAACACTATGATGCATTAATGCGTGCAAACGATATTCAGACATTTACGACGAATTATAAAGATTTACGGATTGGTTATTCAAAATCGGAATCATTTTATTTTTATTATTTTGAATCGCGGTCGCGTATAAAAATGTTTGATTCGGCTTCAGGATTGGTAGAAAGTTTTTTTGGAATGTGGAGTTATAATGATGCTGGCTGCAGTTGTGAAGATTGCGTTCAAGCCGTTATTGTTCGCTATACGTCTTTAAGTTTAAAAGATGCAAAACAAGAAATGTTAGAGTTTTTAAGCTAGTTTATTAATCCAGTTATAAATTACACTAGGGCACACACTGCAACCCACAATCCCTTAGCCGCTACACGACCCACAAACGGAGTTATTATACCATGAATTGTACCGATACCTTTTATAACTGACCCCGTTGAAGACATAACAGATGGCAATATTGCCGCCGCTAGACTACTTGAAGTAATCCCCATTTAATAAAAAAAAAGGCTATTATTTATACTTCTTTAATTTATTAATCGTCTCCATTCAGTACCATGTAGTTGTTCCACCTCTTTTTTATCAACATCAAACATTCCGCGGCAATTTGGGGTTAGTTTATCTACGCGACATCTATAATATGTCCACTTATCTTTATTAAACAATATATATCCTTGAGTTTCCATATCGTCACGGTCTTTTTGCCACCGAGATTCTTGATATAAGTCAACCTTGTAATATTCATAACCTTCGCTATGTTGTGTTCGATGAACAGTTCTTATTCGGTTAAAAGGTCGCCATTCTTGTTGGCGTCTAAATATCTCTTTTTTATTGGCGTTAAGTTCCATCATAATATCTACTTTCTTTAGAGCGGCGTCCATCTTTTACATAGTTAACTGTATCAACATGTTTTTTGTATCATATGTAAAACATATTTTAGTGGAGAACCACGACGCGTTTATTTCAAATAAAAATGTCTGACTATTCAGATTATGATGTATTCCTCCATTTTACATTAATACAAATATAGAATATGTTTATATTAAGTTTATGGATTGTTTTTAAATATGTTATTATATATATATATAGGCGAATTAAGGTCAATATATATGATTTCTATATTTGGGTGGGTTGAAAGTGTCAAAATTATATTTTTGTCATATTTTTTGTGGAATCAATTCAGTGTATGGTTATTAATTCCAATGTTTTTGTATTATTTGTGGAAAGAATGTGTTTGTATGTCAGTTTGTTTGCATCGTTATTTTTCTCATAAAGGTTTTCATGTACACAGATTTACGCAGTTTATAATGGGAATTATGTCATGTTTAGCACTACAAGGGCCTCCCATATGGTGGGCTAGCAAACACAGAAGACATCATAAGCATTGTGATACTATCAAAGATCCTCACTCGCCCATTGCCTTTTCGAAATTGTATGCGTGGGTTGGATGGGTTTATTTGGGAACAGAAAATCATACAGACGAAATGTATGTAAAAGATTTGATCAAGTATCCCGAACTCGTATTTTTAGACAAATTTTTTCCGTTCATAATTTGGTTCGAACAAGTATTGTGTTGGTGGATAATGGGGGCAGCGGGGTCTGTATACATATCTATGTGGTCAGGGTTATTATGTCAAATTTTAACATTATTTTTTAATGTAATGTCCCATGATAATATAAATTCGATAGGCACATGTAAAGCTAAAGATAACGCGTCGGACATATTGTCTAATATTTTTGGCGAAGCTTATCATAATTGGCATCATAAACATCCAACTAAGTTTAAAAGACCAGGGTTGGATTTACCTTATTGGTTATGTATTAAGCCGTGTTTTCGTATTGGAGTTTTTAAAAAACAAAAATTTTAATATATTACTTTATTTGTGTGTATAATTATTTTCTACAAGGGTGGTTTAAACATTCCATTGCGAAATCTACCATGGTAGATGAAATAATATTGTTATGAATTTTATAAAACCATGGTTTGAATTTGCCAATAGTCGCCATTTTTTGATAAATATCAACATTTGCCTTTTCTAATGTACAATTGCGACTATAATAATCTCCCCCAAACTCGGCTTTAGACAATAATAAAACAGGTGGACCATCTTCTTTTTTGGAACTTTGAATACAAATAACGGGCCATTTGGATCGTTCTATATCCCATAAAAATGTTCCAATTGGATACCAAAGCATTTTTGATTTTTAAGTGATGGTTATATAGAAAAAGAGAGAACTGCCTGAAATCGAATCAGGACAAGTGTCACCAGACACAGTTCTAAAAAGCCGGATGTGAGAATTGAACTCACGACCTCCGCATTACAAGTGCGATGCTCTACCACTAAGCTAATCCGGCAAAAAACAACAAGGTGCCCTGCCCGTGTGCTTTTTTTTTCAAAAAGGTTGGGAAAAGACGTGGACAGAACACCGTTGGAAGACATGGGCATCGATCCCATTACCTCTCGCATGCAAAGCGAGCGCTCTACCATTTGAGCTAGACTCCCGACTCTGTACAGGACTTAAACCTGTCTGAACTCTTCAACGAGAACAGAGTAAAAATATGCACCATCCGGTAATCGAAACCGGGGCATGTCCTTGGAAGGGACATATGTTACCACTACACCAATGGTGCAAAAAGGGCCGTTGAGGGAATCGAACCCTCGACCTCTCCCACCCAAAGGGAGAATCATACCACTAGACCAAACGGCCGGCGCCAGATATGGGGCTCGAACCCATGACCACGAGATATAGAGTCACGCGCTCTGCCAACTGAGCTAATCTGACCAATACTGAAAGTGGGGATCGAACCCACCACCTTCGCCGTGTAAAGGCGACGTCATAACCAACTAGACCATTTCAGCATATAATCGCCCTAAGGCTACCCATACTGGGACTCGAACCCAGAATCTCCCGCTTAGAAGGCGGACGCGTTATCCAATTGCGCTATACGGGTAAAAAAAATATGTCAGCTGAGGGATTTGAACCCACGCATACGAATATATGAGGGCCTAAACCTCACCCCTTAGACCGCTCGGGCAAACTGACACTGCGTCGTGTGCAAGATTCGAACTTGCGCGGGCATAGCCCATGAAATTAGCAGTCTCACGCCTTAACCGCTCGGCCAACACGACAAAAAACGCTGTGGGCAGGATTTGAACCTACGCGGGCAGAGCCCAATAGATTTCAAGTCTATCGCCTTAACCGCTCGGCCACCACAGCTATAGAAAGGTCCAGTTTAACGTCTTGGCGGACAGTCAAATTCTCCCTATGGTCAGTCAAATTCTCCCTGTGGTCAGTCAAATTCTCCCTGTGGTCAGTCAAATTCTCCCTGTGGTCAGTCAAATTCTCCCTACGGGGCTTGAACCCGTGACCTTCGGCTCATAAGACCGATGCTCTACCAACTGAGCTAAAGGAGAGGGTTCAACAACAAGCCTATACGGGTACTGCCCCCGCTCTTCCGGTTAATAGATACCGGCGTGCTACTTTTACACTAATAGGCTAAAAAAAATTGCCACCTACGAGATTCGAACTCGTGCATGCGAACATAGTGGGTCTTGAATCCACCCCCTTAGACCAACTCGGGCAAAGTGGCGTAGTTTTTACTCTTCACGGAGCCTGGTAGTTGTCTTGCTTGTGCAAAACGACATTGTTAATGAGTAGAGCGCAGCTTCCACTGTGCTAATCGGCTCGCAGCCAATAGGAGAATCGAACTCCTGACCTCTCTTAACTCACAATGTATACTACCAAAAGGAGCCAGGGTGAGTCGAACACCCGACCAAACGAACTGCAATCGTTCGCTCTACCACTGAGCTATGACTCCAAAAGGGCATGAGTTCTTGCGAACCCCTTGTGATGAGATCCCGTCAACCTGAGTCGAACAGGTGACCAATTGATCTACAGTCAACCGCTCTACCAACTGAGCTATAACGGGTTGCCCCAAAGTCTAAACAGGTACTGCCCCTGTTCTTTCGGTTACTACCGGCTATTGAGGCCAGCGTTTTACCAACGTGCATCTTTTACACTATTAGACTGAAGCAGCTGCGAGTTTCGATCTCGCGACCTCCGGTTATATAGACCGGCGCTCTTCCTCTGAGCTAAGCTGCTAAAAAATAACGCACCGCCAGGTTTTGATCCTGGGTTCTTTGGATTATGAGACCAATGTGTTTCCGCTCCACCACGGTGCGAGTGAGCCTTTTTACATCCTGCTCGGGATACAAGCTCCAACAGGATTCGAACCTGTGTACAGTGGTTCTATTGACCACCCGCTATACCACTTGCGTATAGAGCTAAAAATAAATAGGCAATGCCAAGTTTCGATCTTGGGACCTTTGGATTATGAGACCAACGCGCTTCCACTGCGCCACAACGCCTGTGAGCCTTTTTACATCCTGCTCGGGATAAAAGCCTATACGGGTACTGCCCCCGCTCTTCCGGTTTAAAAATACCGGCGTGCTACTTTTACACCTATAGGCTAAAAAAATTGCCACCTACGGGATTCGAACCCGTGCGGTCTTTTGCGACCAAAGGATCTTAAGTCCTCCCCCTTGGACCAACTCGGGCAAAGTGGCAAAAAGTGACGCGCTCGGTGTGAGACTTGAACTCACGACCCCCCGATTAACAGTCGGATGCTCTAACCAGCTGAGCTAACCAAGCGGACAGTTTTAAGTCGTGCTTAGGACCTGAGGGCGAAATAAAAAACCCTCAACAAAGACAAACATGCAAAGACAAACAACTTACCATGGGGGGCCTTTTATAATGTCATGCCCAGGACAATGCTCCGACGGGGGATCGAACCCCGAACTCCGGTTTCAAAGACCGACGTGATAACCATTTCACTATCAGAGCGGATTCTATTCGCGTGCCTTATCTCTAGATACAATAGACATACCTGCATCATTCCGACACAAGGATTTGAATTAAAACCAACTGGAGATATCGCTGCGTGCGCACGCAGTCTGTGGTATAGCTGAGTAAATGTTGCGCAATCCTTCACCCGCATACGTGGTCAGCGTCCCGACCACAAGTCCAAGGAGGAATCGAACCTCCGTTTTCGGTGGGAACTACCGATGTGCTAACCACTACACTATAGGACTGTAGGCGCCCATCGCCTAATTTTATTATAATTCTTGACTCGGACTTGCAATTTGCACCTTGCCAAAGTGTTTTCGCGATACTTTTTGTAGGAATCGTTATGTCTATTCATAAACTATCCTAGTATTACTAGCAGTTTTTAACGTCATACTGGACGGTAAGCTCTTGCGAGAATCGAACTCGCGCCTCCGGTTTGTATATAGTACCGGCGTGCTACCACTGCACTAAAGAGCTAAAAAATTCCTCATTCGGGACTCGAACCCGAGTCTCTCCGGTGAAAGCGGAGTATCCTGACCACCTGGACTAATGAGGAGGTGCCAACTGTGGGGATCGAACCCACGGCCACGCGCTTAAAAGGCGCGCGCTCTACCGACTGAGCTAAGTTGGCGGGCAAACGCGACTTACCTGAAATAATTCCTGTGGAAAAAGGGTGAGTGTCAAAGGGTGCAAACAAAATGTGGGGGGAATCTCTATTTAATTCTATTTATACTAATTTTACGAGTTTAAGATGGATGTAAGTGGCAAAGGAGTCTAAGAATGTTTTTGTTGTGTTAATGTCATCGCATTTCATTTTTTTTAAAGAATAAGCGCAAAATATGAAATATTCGACAGAGTATTCTCTGTTTTTGTTTCTACCATCTTAAAACAGATGCAATTTATTTTCAGAATATACTCAACATATTCTGAAAATGGATTTTCTATAATTTGGAGGTATAAATTTTTGGGGCATGGTGACGCGGGCATTTTTATGCCTTGAAACCATGCTTAAAAGATTCGCATCGCAAATCTCAACATTTTGAATGGGGTTAGAAGTCTTCACTATGAGCGTATCATATATTTTTACATGGTGTGGGTAAGATACGAGGTTATGAAGGGTGGTCGGTTGTGCATGTGCATGTGTTGTTATGTGTAATAAATATTCCAACCACTGGTTCATAAACATTCCAAAAAAAATGAATGGTTCTCAGAAGTTTTAAAAAAAGTTTCTGATTTTTTTTTGTTTTTCTAAAACTTTTAGCTAAAACTTTTAGAGAATTTTGTCTTATTCCTAGAATATTTTTTTCTCTAAAACTTTTAGCTAAAAGTTTTAGAAGAAGTCAGTGTTTTGCAAAACTTTTTTGAAAAGTTTCTTTTAGAATTCTATAACATATTTATTTTCTATACATATCATCATGACATTATGGAATACTATGAGAGCGTTGGCGAAACACATCCAGAGCGAGCCGGATGCCATAGACGCCAGCTTAATCGAAAGAGAATTACAAGGCGTTGTCATTGATGCACATAATATGCCAGCATATGCAGCGCGTATCGAAAGGTTGATAAACAGGTTTCGATATGGAGGACGTGGTAAAAACCCATTGAAGGAAATCCACACCGCAATTAAAAGATTCCAAAATGACAAACTAGCGTTTCTTTTGAACCAATATACGCCTGAAGATTTCGAATGGACGCGTCAAAATTTACCCATAGATAGCGCGATGACAGTGGAAGACAAATCGCCATTCATTAACACGGCTATATTGCATGAGAACTTACTCGCTGTCAATTGGCTTGAAATTGTGCATATGGCATATGAATATTCGAAATATCCAGATGTTGAGTACCCGGACATGGCAATGTTCATTAGAATAGTTGGGCGTCATGACGGCAATTACATCAACGTAAGGTTTAAAAAATACGACTCTTTAGGCAAAGATGATAACCACGTGATTACTCCGGCCATGGCATGTCTTGAACAAAAAAAAGACGAAGAACTTCAATGGTTATTGGCACATCCAAAATTTTGCCCAGAAGAAAATACCAATAACAATCAAACGTCTCTTCTACATTGGGCTGTGCGTTTCGGCGACCCAAGACATGTCAAATGGTGTTTAGGCAAATTTGATGTCAATGTTGTCAATAACAAAAGAAAAACACCGTTGTTTATGGCAGCAAAATGTGGCCATATTAAAAAGCTAAAAATGCTTTTGAAGGCAGGCGCCGACCCTTCCATACGCGCTATGGTATATATCGACAATGGGTATCAAACGCCATTTATTGCCGCCGCCGCCGCCGGACATCTAAACATGGTCAAACGCCTTCCCAAAAAATATATGTATTATGCACTGGGCGAAGCTATCATAAATAAGCATGTCCCCATGGTCAAATGGCTTTTAAAGAATGGTGCACCACTTACATCACATAAAGAATCTTGTGCAAGTGATTTTGTGCTGTATAGGGCCATGAGAAGTTGTCCGAAAATCAAACAAATACTTTGGAAATCGGGTGCCGGTGCCGTGGTTTCCACAAAACATATGGAAAAATGGTCTTATTTCGAACCACGTACATTCCAATGGTCTGAAAGATGCTGCATGTGTTTCAATGATAACACATTTCCAGTTAGATTAATTTGTGGTCATATCAGTTGTGGTAAATGCATGCAAGGGCTCATATCGTATACTCAACAACAAAACGAAATGAAAACGAGTGTATCTTGTCCAGAATGTCGGAAAAAATCTTCTGTGGTCGAAATTATGTCTCATAAATCAGTGGAACACTCTCTGGCAAACATTTCCAAAGTCGAAGAAGCGTCAACATTGTATGTTGACAAAATACGAACATGTAAACACGAGGCACGCGAAATGGCACAAAGTGTGGCCGCTGCACAAGCATTTTTAAATACGCTTCGAATTCGCCATTTGGAACTTAAAGAAAGAACAGAGCTATACCAAAGAAAACATGACGCCGCTGTCAAAGAAGCACGCGCTGAAATGGCCAGAATACTATAAATAAACTTTTCAAAAAAGTTTTGCAAAACACTGACTTTCTCTAAAACTTTTAGCTAAAACTTTTAGAAAAAATATAAGCGACGAATAAGATAAAATAGAATATGTTAAGAATATATTTTCTCTAAAAGTTTTAGCTAAAAGTTTTAGAAAAACAAAAAAAAATCAGAAAGTTTTTTTTTAAAGTTTTTTTTAAATATATTTGCGTATATAATACAGTCATTTTATTGAAAATGTCTTTAAAACCATCCAAATATTTATTAGAAGAATTTAGACAAGAATGTAAACAAAAATGTCGCCGATTTCGATTCTTAATAAAACCAGCAGCAATTGAATGGGAATTTCAAAAATGTGTACAAAAATGTGTACAAAATACAATAGAAAAAGAAAGACCAATTTTAAATTAAAATTCTAAATTAGATACATGAACATACTCCATACGATTATGTCGTTTAGTCTTCTTTGTTCCATACCTTTCATCTTTACGGGTTTCACAGCCACAAATAATACAACAAGAATATATAATAATGACAATTCCGACCAAAGAAATTGTAGAAATAAACATTATCCACCCAGTTGAAGAACTATTGTCTGGAGAATATGTTGTGGCCATTGGACCTACATTTGAATCTTTTGGACTATTATCGACAGGTGTTTCGATAACTATATCTATTTTGTTTTCACATAAATTTCCGTTATAACCAGTAATACAGTTACATACCCACTGACCATTTGTACTTTTAATACAATTTCCATCATTTAAACAATCACCTTGATTACAAATATCCGCAACATTGCATTTAATCCCTGACCACCCTAAAGCACATGTACATTCATAATAATTAATGTCGTCTTTGCATGTACCTCCGTTTTGACATGGATTTGGGTTACAATCGTCTATGTCAGTTTCACAGTCTTTACCTTCCCAACCAAGAACACAATCACAAGAGTATCCAGAAACTTCATCTTGACATGTAGCCCCGTTCTGACACGGGTTTGAAGCACAGTCATTTATATTTATATCACAGTTTGTCCCAGACCAGCCAGCGGCGCAGCTACAAGTATAGCCATTGATGTTGTCTGTACAAGTAGCTCCGTTTTTACAGATATTTGTGGTACATCCAGGCGGTGGCGGTGGTGGCGGTGGCGGTGGACTTGGTGGTGGACTTGGCGGTGGACTTGGTGGTGGACTTGGTGGTGGACTTGGCGGTGGTGGCGCTGTCGGTGGACTTGGTGGTGGCGGTGGCGGTGGCGGTGGACTAGTATCACAGGTTGTCCCGGACCAGCCGGCGATACAAGAACATACATAATTATTTCCATTCAGTTGACAAGTTCCACCATTTTGACATTCATTACCTGTTGGTGTACAAACATCCGCTATTTCACAGTTTGTGCCTGAATATCCAGCGGCACAGTTACAAGTATAGCCATTAATGTTGTCTGTACAAGTACCTCCATTATTACACGGGGCTGAAGCACAATCGTCTGTGTCAGTTTCACAGTTTGTGCCTGAATACCCGGCGGCGCAATCACATGTATGTATATTGTTATTATTTACACACAAACCACCATTTTGACATTCGTTGTCAGTCGTGCAAATATCTGTACATTCAGATGAACCGCCAGTAGATTTTTTTCCATTTGGGCAGTCTTTACAGGTTGTTAATGTTGGCAAATCACTATATTTACCCGCTGCACAATCTGTACAATATGTGATCGTTTTTCTATCTCTAAAATCAGCTTCATTCGTGGTATATTCAGTGATTTTTTCCCCAAGAGAACATCTTTTAAGTTTACATACACATGAATTATTATTTGTTCCACATGGAACAGTCATGATTGCATCATTTGCAATCTCAATGGCAACGTCGTTAAAATATAGTTCGTTATTGTTTCCGTTTGTTTTTTTATAACACCATGGTAACCCAGTGTTAATATTTGTTACCGCCTGGCCTAAACCAAGAAAAACAAAAGCATCTCTACATTCGGTTGTGGTTGTAATAGATTGATAAGGGGGGTTTATATTATCTTCACATCTTCTTTCACTACCGCTCTCAATCTTATACATAGGCTCACAATGTGGGCCATTATGTATAGCGATGGGTGAACCTTCTTTTTTTTCACACTTTGCCACTGTTGTTGTTCTGTCTTTTATATCAATATAAGATGTTAAACAGTCAAGAGATTGACTTTCGCCTTCAAACCAATCCCTTAACCAGTTATTTGGAATGTCCCAATTATTATTTTCGAGGTCACTTTGTTCACATATGGGCTGGCAATTTGGCCCATTATCTATTTTTAGAGTGCCTTCTATTGATTTACACGTTGCCATTGTTGTTGTTCTTGCCTTTTTATCTCCATATCCTGTTTGACAAAGTATTTCGTGGCTTTCGTTCTCATCCCAGTCTTTAATGTTTGAAACATCCACTGACCAATAATTATTGGCAATTTCGTTTTCCAAATCATCTAAACTACATTTTGCTTGGATGTTAACAAGTTGAATGACTTCTTGTGCGTTTACACTTAATATAAACAGAAAGAATATAAACATTATATTAAAAAAAAAACATCTACTTTTATACTTTAATAATATAAACAGAAAAAAGCAATTATATAAAGCCTTCAAATAAAATAAATGGATACATTATGTGAAGCCTGTTGTAAGGGATGTTGCGAGTGTTTTAATTTATGTGCTACAAGTACTGCTCTATATTCTTGTAATGGCACTGGATGTAATTGCTGCCGTGAAGCTCAATCGGATAGAAAATCGAAGGATTCTTCTGGTAAATATACAGAAATACCACCTAAAATTACAGAAATGAGCCGCGAACCTTTAAAATTTTAAGAAAACCACTGACCTCTCGGAGTCATGATATGCATTTTGTGTTTTACTCCGTTAATTTCCCAAATCCTGTCGGCTATATTCCATTTTATGTATCCCATTTCACAGCAGAACCCGCCTGTAGTCCAATTATATTGATTTATTTGTCTTAACATGTTTGAATTATCGACAACTTGTAATATATTGTCCCAGTAAATAAAATAAACAGGCTCTGTAATTACTTCATTATCGAAAATATATGTCGGTGGTAATTTTTTATGGTTTGACACGTCTATGGGCTCTACATTGTTGTCTATGACGTCTGTAGTATCCCCGCAATCTTTCTGCACCCCTGCCCATATTTTTTTGTTAACTCTGTAATACAATACATATTCTTTTTGACCAACTTGTATAGAATGGTATGGGTGCATGTCGTATATTATTAAAATATAAATTCTATATTATAAATTCTATATGTTATAATAATTTTATTTCCAACCATAATTTTTCGCATATGTATAGTTCTAATTTAAATTTTTGTGAAATATACACTATTTTATAGTGTATATTATATTTCTCAAGTCTTTTGGTAACTTGTTGTTTATTTTTAATGTCGAACACAAATGTTTTATGAGTAGATACTTGGCAATTGTTGCATAAACAATGAGGCAAAAGTGTAAACCCAGGGGGTGGACCAACATAGCATATTTTTTTGGTTACGATATTAGCCCAAGTTTCTACCATGGTTTATTAAAAATATGACGTATATATACAGTTATATATTTTGTAAACATGGCATATCAACCAGTTCCTCAACAACCTCAACAACCTCAACAACCTCAACAACCTCAGCAACCTCAGCAACCCCCGCCGCAATTTGTACAGCGGGTAGCTATTCCGGTTCGCCCTCAAATGGTGGGCGTCCCTGTTCCCGTATATGCCCAGCCGCCAGACGGTAGACGCCTGGAACAGCCGAAACAGTTCACATATGTCCAAACTCATGTTCATCCTGTTCAACATCATATTGCAGTTGTTGAATCAAAACCTCCCAAAGACAATTGTCCTTCTTGGTGGATATGTTTTGGCTTGTTTGGATTTGTATTTATTTTATTATTATTAGGAATATCAACAACTGGGGACTGTGTATCTTCTGACAACTGGTTATTTTGTGACAACCACTTACATACTCACCATGACGATGACGATAACCATGACCACGGTTGGGGATTACTCTTGATTGTTATTATTGCTATTGGTGGTATTGCCGCTTGTTGGTGGTTTTCAGACCGCCGCAAAAATTGACCGTTTTTTACGACAAGATATACAATAAATTATCATGAAAAAAAATATAGTACCAAATGAAGCTAATGTATGTTCTTCGTTCCAAAATTCATATGTATTATTTTTTAGAGTTCCGCCAATAATAACCCATATTGCTTTCCCTAAAATTCCTGCAAAATACCAACTTGCAAATAGCATTAAAATAATTAAAATGGCCGAAGTAAGGGTTTGTGGTTTTTTTCGAACTACAATAATGTGTTCTTGTGGTTCTTCAATAACCTGTGTGGTCACATATTGTTTTTTACATATTGTACATTGTTCTAGATCACCTAAATTTACAAAACATTTATGATGAATAGGAGTTTTACATTCACAAGGCGATTGTTCACCCTGACATTCTTCTAAACATACATAACACTTATTTATTTCCATTTTATACAATTAAAGTATTCAAATAGTTATTTTTTTCTCATTAGTGTAAGACTAACATTTTTATTTAATTTTTTGGAGGCAATAATCATTTCCATAACATTATCCACATTTGTGTTAATTGAAATATTAGTATCGTTCACCTGAATGATATAATCTCCAGCAATAATACCACCGTCGAAAGCAGGCTGGCCAGGTTCAACCGAATCAACCCGAATGAAATTCGGTATTTCTTCAAATGTCATGCCCCATGACTTATCGTGTGGCATGTGAACCCTTACTGGGCTACATTTTTTAAACTCTGCAAGTCGTGCATGTTCTTTTCGTACGTTTGAAGATGCATGCATGGTCCATTCAATGGGTATTTCTTTCGGCAACTCTACCGAAACTATTTCGTAACTTATGAGTCGTTTGGCGTATTTGAATATAGTACGCACAGAAACATCTCGATGACGTCTTTCATGTCGTGTTCTTTTTCTTTTCCGCGGAACATACCCTTGCGCTGCTTGCACAATGCGCGGCACAGTAAATACGGTACCTGAACCAATGCGCGCTTCAAATGCAAGCACAGAGCAAAGAATGCAAGTAGCGGCAATGTTCGGCGGCGAATGCCACATACGGTCATTATTGTCCGAATCAAGACTGGTCTCGTTGTGTATGCTGTGATATAGACGCTTGAGAATGTTTTTGGATGTCCTACATATATTTTCAGAACCCATAACATTTGGTAAATCATCCATGATATCGTCAATAATACGGATTATTTTGCGCATATTCGCATGATGAAACTTTTCATGGGAAGCGAAGGCGAGTTTACCTTTGACAATTATGTGGGTATCGTTAGAAGTCATACCTGGAGTACATTCCCACATGCCTTTATTTGATTTTCCATCGTCATTCAAATAAAGTTGGCCTTGTTTTTGATACGCCATTCTGTAAGAACAGCCACAACCGCGACGATATGGCCCTAAACAGATTCGTGTTGACGACCTATCGTCTCTAATGAAATACCAACACGGTGTTGCGCAACTTGAGCATTTCAATGTGGGCGTTTCCAGCAATATATCAAAGTTTGCATCTCGCCTGAATATTTTTAGTTGTTCATTTATTTGCTCTTGTGTTGTCGATGACGAAATGTTGAAAACATGACTAAGGTTCCTTATTTCGCACACTCTACATCCCAAAGCGTCCGTCCTTTTCATACGAGCTCCCCAGTGTCCCCAAACTGTCTTATAAAAGACGACGTCATCCTTAACCGACAACGTCATAGTCGAAAAGGTAGAATCTTTATTCATCTTTGGATTATATAGAAGTTTTATTTTAAAAAAAGCATAAAAATAGAATATTCTATTTTGGAATTTTTATTACACTAACATTATATCGTATCTATCTTTGCGTCTTTTAATATCCACACATATACATTGCCAAACGACCATAACAAAAAAGACGCCTAGTGCAGATATGACAATAATAGTCATTATATATATGGTATCTTCCCAAGATAAGCCCTTTAAGGGCGGTGGTTTCCACGGGTCACATTTTGTACGGCCTTTTTGCGTAGTTGTGTAATTCACTGGGCAAAAGTCCATATTTTTAAGCCATCCGTCATTTGAATAATATGAACGCTCTACTGGTTTACATATTAAACGCCCGCCTATTTCTCCACGTTTACATGGCCACAAATGTGTATTTTCTCTATAAAATGAATGCGCCCAATGTTCCGAATCGGACCCATGGCCCATGGCCCCTCTATAATAATGTGATTCTCTTAATTTTCCGTTTGTCCCCATTCTATAAACATAACCATTGTGATGGTCTGGAATAAGAACATTCGAACCGGCGACCCCAATATCTTTACCTATAAAATCATTTTGAAAATCTCCTAAATTGGAATCTAAATCAGACGCAATATAATCTCTTGCGGCATAAGGGTCCGAATAGGCTTTCATTTTGGGCGTCATATAAAACATCGCCGGAAATTTCAGATCTTTTAATGCAATACCTTCTTGTGGAATCATTATACAATTTGATTCAGTTAGTAAATTAGGCGAATCACACAAGCCAGGTTTACAAAACACATCTTTATGACAATCATAGACAAAAACAAAGGCGGAATCTTCATCGAAATATAATGGATATGACGAAATTGCTAAATTAAAGCGCGAAGCGGCCACTTTTCTACCAAACGCTCGATATACGGCAGTTTTTCCTGGTGGGGCACGCAAAGGAGAACGTACACTCATTTGCCACCAATAAATTGTACTATTATAAACATATTCTTGTGGGTTCCAAATAACATTATCCCAAATATAGACCCTTCCGTAATTTGCTTTACTATCTTCCATAAATTTGTGTGTATCGCCCGGGGCAGAAATATAAAGCGTTGACGATGGTTCAGAAAGTGAACCAACCAAAGCTACCGAGTATCCAAATTGGCGCGTATGAAAATAGGCCAACGCGGAAGGAGCAATAGGTAGTAAATAGGAGGGGTCATCGCCTCCTGCTACAGGTTCTGTACAATTTTTCTGGAAAGCATCGACACTGGCATCACCATATGTTCCTAACAACGGCGGATATCGTTTTCCAAAATAACGTTTATATTCTACAAAGCCAGTTTTACATTCAGTACCAACTTTAAAACAATAAGAATCATACAAACTCCTACAAGAATGAAGTTCATTGCCTTCGAATACAAAGGCATATCCCATCGTTGCACCATTACCAGTCTGGTCATTTCTCTGACCCGGAGCACCAACCACCCATGTTTGTTTTTGAACATCGAGGGAAAATCCGAAACGTTCCGCATCAGGTCTTGGGTGTTTTACATCTGTAAGATGATGTCTTACAACATCTTTTGTAACATTTTGTAGAGATGTTTTATTATTAACAGTGATATTTTCCAAAGAGATGACTTGTTCAATGGTATCTTTAAACGGTCGCCATAACACAACTTTATTAACTTCGGGATGGCCAAATGCTACAAGGTTACATTCTTGATTCATAGAAACTACAGAAGATACATGTTCGATACGTTTAAGAGGCGTTGATTCATTGTGAAATTTTAAAACGGTTGTATTTAGACTAGAATAGAGAGTACATGAATCACGTACATGCATATGATGGACATCAATGTCAATATTGTATGTTTCTTCTAGATAAGCAGAAACACTCACTAGGCATATACATAATAACCATAGCATATTATATATTTTTTGAATACATTTATAGTGTCATTTCAAGAGAAATGTTTTACGTTTTGCAACAGGTGCCCGTACACATTCTTCAATAGAATTACCAACCTCGAAGACTATACATTTTTTTTTGGCACGAGTTATGGCAGTATAAAAACGTTCGCGTTTATCCCCCCAAGCAGTTCTTGATTTGACAATAACAGTGTCGTATTCAGAACCTTGGGCTTTGTTTACAGTTAATGCATAAGCAGGACGAAGATAATCAGAAGCATCTTCGTCCAAATTAAAGACAACAACTCCACCAAAGAAAGCAACCTTGCACAATACATTTGTGGTTTGCATTACTGTACCAATTTCACCATTGGCAACAATGAGTGATTTTTTCCCATCGGAATCCTCAATATAATAATTTCGAATATTAATCACTGCGTCGCCATTACCAAAACGCCAATTCATATATCTCCATTTATTTGCAGATACATAATCCAAGTTCATTGGTTTTGTTTTTGGTTTTGCACCAATAGGATTGCATATCTCCCGCAAATCATAATTTAATTCCGCAACTTCTGCATTTGTATTGCACAATACAATGGGCATTTCTTGTGTCGCTGAATAAATATCTTTACAAGTCTGAATAAGTTGTGCTTGGTCTTCATAACGACAAATTTCAAACGAATTATCGTCCGTATCTAAATCATAGTCACCCGCGCGTACTTTTTGTCCATTCGAGGCAACAAATGAATCAGAACGATAAATCTTTGTCAATTCAACCTTGGGAATGTCTGAGCAACACAAATCTCGGAAAAATTGCCCCGGGCCAACACTAGTCAATTGTCCAACATCACCTACAAAAATAATCTTTCGAAAATGACGTTTTTTAAACAAACGAGCTAGAATTTCAGGTTCCTGCATAGATTGTTCGTCCAACAATAAGATAGAGGGCACTTCCACAGTATCCGACATATACACAAGGCGATGAACCGTATATGTCTGTATACCGACGAGTTCTTGAAGGCGTTGTGCTGCTTTTCCAGTGGGGGCAGCACAAGTCACGTTTTTTTTCCCAAGCGCTTGAACAATGTGTTCGCATACTGTTGTTTTACCAACACCAGCACCACCTGCTAATATAAACAATGGGTGTCTACAGGCTTGTTCAACCGCTCCACGCTGATATTCATCCAACATAATATCTTCTGGAGGCATTGTATACGTCCCCTGGCTATATCTCTGGCAAATATTATCAAACGTTTCTTTAATAAATCGCTCAATGCCGGCATATTTGGCAAGAGCAATAAATCCATCTCGACATAAACATGGCCAAGTTGGATCAATTTCACGAACATTCATTCGCAAATAAAATAAACGCAATGGCATCCAATAATCTCCTGATTTTTTCATATGGTCGCGAATGTGATGAATACATTGATTGCGAAGCCAACGGGGGTCATTGTTATAAGATGTTATCTTCAAATCAGACAGTGCTTTTGCAATCATTGTTTTTCGACTTTTTGGTTTAGTCGCTGACAAAAAATCAGCGCGCAAATCGAGTTCTAAATGTTTAAATGTGTCATATTCAGTGTCGTATTCAATGCGCCAGGGGTCGGCCTGAACAAACCTAACAAACGTATCAAAAGCATCTTCGGATGACTTTTTAAAACATTTTTCAATGGCCTCTTTTTGTGAAGCACTCAAATATTCAAACAACGAAGGCAGTGCCTTTTTAAAAGATGAAGAACGAGATAATTCCGGACGAATAATATTATAAGCATCATACATCTTTTGAAGCTTCTTTTTACCAATTTTTGGCACAGACATTAGTGTACTATGTTGACGGTTTTCAAGGGCATTGACAATTGTTTTTACATCTCGAATGGTGGAAAAAAGCGCAGAACGGTCTGGAAAATTTATTTTTTGCTGGGCTAATGCTCGTTTCAAAGCGTGAGATGTTCTATTCACTGGCCGCCCATTGAACTTATTCTCAAAAGAACCGTCACGTTTACGTTTTTTAGACATTCTGCCCGTATATATCTGCCCAGGGACCATCTCTGTCCCAGAACAACCGAATGTTCCCACACACTTGGAAATTTTACCCGAAGCATCACGATAGGATACCAAAGCCCAATCTGCACCTCGTGTACAAAAAATTCGAAGGACTTCCAATTTAGAAGACATCTTTCTATTACTTTATTTTAAAACAATGATTTTAAGAGAAACATAAGTGTACCATAAGTGGATTTTTAAGAATGTCTATATAGTTCGTCTTTAAAACATAAAAATGAGTAATGACGACTTTGAAATTATACGCCAATTAGGCGAAGATGGTGCTTCGGGCATCGTTTCACTTGTAGAATTTCCAAATGGACTAAGGGCCGCCATGAAGCAATTTAAACCTAAAAAATCAACTACTCGTATTCAACAAGAAGCCGATTTCCAACAAAAAGCCGCCCAAGAAGGCATTGCGCCAGAAGTCATGCACGTAGATTTAGATAACAAACGGATTTTTTCAGAAGTTATGAATGCTCGTGTTATTGATGTTGTACCGTCCTCTTCAAGCGGACGATTATCTGAAGATTTACATCATATCATGACAACATTAGACCGCATTAATATATTGCACAATGATGGCAATGTACGCAATTTAATGTTAGACCAAAATGACCAATTACAAATTATCGATTTTGGCTTATCCAAAAAAATTACAGCGGCAGTACGTAAAAAATGGGACGGCGAACCCAATATTAAAGTTACTTTACGTCTATTAAGAAATGGGTTGAAAAAGTACAATTTAAATATTTAACTATAATCTGCTGACTTTAACGTATTCTTAAAAAAATTAACACGACAATTTACACATGGAAATCCATATCCATCACAATTCTCACAATTTACAATATGAGTAATAACATCACATCCTTCACTACAAATTCCATATTTATTCATATGACCTTTCTCACAATCTAAACAGCGAGTATTTGGCGGAACAGTAGCTTCCACCATCTGTTTAAATGTTGTTCGTAAAGGTTCAGGCAAATACGGGAATATTTTAAGACGGTCTAAACCCATGAGTGTATCATAAGTTTCGGGACAATCTGGATGTATCGACATAAATTATTACATATCTTACTTATTAAATACTTTAAATATTATGTTACTCATATTCATATTTTTAGCGTAAATTGTTTATAAAGACCTAATCTTTGTTTTTTGCCGCCGCCACTACCACCTCCGCCGCTGCCGCCGCCGCCACTACTACCTCCGCCACTGCCGCCGCCGCCACTTCCGTTCTTAAAATGATTATATTTTTGATATGTTAATGCCAATATATCTTTTGGAATGTCTAATAATCCCAATATACGAATAATTAAATCTAATGGCAGTTTCCCTGACAAATAAAAGGTAATAAACATAGGATTTGGACGCAGTATAATGGCGGCATATACTGGATTATTCACGTACTGAAACATAGTCTGATGAGGCTGTGGTTGCCTTTGAGTAGTCCACGCGCGTTGTAAAGCAGTTTCTCTCAAATTATAAGCTTCTTTTCCTTCTTTAACTATATATCTACCTTCATAATTTCCGTCTACATCTGATTTGACACCACTTACCCATTGTTGTATATTTTTAATAATGTATTCATTGCTATTATGGATATATGTTTTTATGGTAATTCCAAATCCAAATAAAAAAATATCACCGCGTTTTACGGGTAAATCTCTTGATTCAGAAACGTGTGATAGAATTGTTTTTCCATAAATGCCGACATAACAGGAACGGTCCATCCATTCATTTGATTCAATAATAAAATGTTTGTCGCAAATTAACAAACAATCTGACACAACAAGCTGACTAGAATTTTCTAAATATATTGAATGGTTCATTCTAACTTGACAATTATGCAGTAAACATTTTGTATTGTCAAACAAACAGCTTTTGTCCGTATTTGTTAGTGTATCTATATTCAATTTACAATGTTGCATTTGAATTTTACTGCCAATACAATATATTGATTTATCCATCCGGTTTAAATAACGCTGTGATAAAACAGTGTTATTTGAGTGGTTTGTTTCGACTTGAATATTATAAAGTTGGACGTCTGAATGTCTGCAAATAATTCCATGTGGTTGTTTAAACTGGTTTACCCAACTTATATTTATTTCGGTTGCAATTTCTTTACCATTGGTTGTTAAAAAAAATCCTCGTATATGTTCATTGCCATCGTCGTCTTCATATATTTCGGGTTCTTTATATTTTGTTAAAACACCTTCGCCCATCGAAAAATGGCATATCCATCTATCTATAGGTATGTCCGGAATAGACATGGACCCATCAAATTCATTTTCTGTAACAAATATGGGCGGTCCAACTTTAACTCGAGCATTCTCAATGCGTACGAATTGAACACCATCAAGAACAATACATGAATATACACCACCATTTACCACAAAAGGTTCATCCCATGATGTACCTGACTGGCGGATGATAAGAGGTTGAAGTGTTCCATCTGACTTATGTTCACCAGATGACATAATAATATTTTAGAATGATAATTATATACAGTAAATATCTAAAAGAAACTTTTTTTGCATACAACCTAAGAGTTTAATTTTTTTATATAAATAAAAAATGAAATACAAATTCCCGTTATAGCGAACATTGATACCGAACAGAGCGCAAAAGACGAAGACATAATAACATCGATAAACGATGTCGATAAACTGTATAAATGTTTACAGTCACATATACCTGTTACAGACCATATTAATTCGCCCATAAATCCAGCCACGATATAAAACATGCAAATAAACAATAATGTCAAAATGGTTCCCAAAATACATCGACATAGTTTAAAAACTTGTTGAAATTCTCCTTGACAGATGGTGCATTTATTGGTACCACTTTTTCTCCTATATTGGCATAGACATTTGTGATGGACCGGTGCCTTGCATTCGCATGGAGAGACCCCATCGCATTCTTCCAAACAAATATAACAAGTCGGTGAAAGAATTGATTCAGTCGCCATTTGTTAATTAAAAATCAATAATATACATAAAACAGAATATGTTTAAAATAAACTTTTTAAAAAGTTTCTGAAAATTTTTTGTTTTTCTAAAAGTTTTAGCTAAAACTTTTAGAGAATTTTGTCTTATTCTTCTCTTATTTTTTTCTCTAAAAGTTTTAGCTAAAACTTTTAGAGAAAGTCAGTGTTTTGCAAAACTTTTTTTTTATTTGACCAACCATTTCATGAGAATAATGTCGTCTCGAATGATCCAGACAAGTAGACTCAGATAAATCATATGAGAAATGTATAGTTTTTCCCAATGTTGGCGAACCCACCAAATATGCCAAGACCATGCTAATGTACAACAAGTAATATATACACATGCTGCAAAATGTCTCAACCATCGCAAAGAATGACGAATACAAAGCCACCGTATAGCTAAATGTAGATTTACAACATATGCTGCAGCACTGGCAATAGTATATACAAACATAGCTTGTCCAATTTCGGAAGTTTGGAAATCAATCGTTAAGGAACAGAATACCAGACATGTGGTCACAATATGATGTACACGTGTTGTTGCCGGTAAATTATTTACAAAAACTAAACCAACAAAATCATTGGATACGTACATGGTTCCAAAACATCGTATGATACGCGAATGCCACGTATTTGTCTGAATAATGGGCCATACGATAATAGGAAGTGCCAAACAAGTTAAAATGGCCAAATATATAGACTTGATAAGATTTTTTAACACATATTGTTTTTTGTCATGGGTTAGTTTTTTATATTTCGAAAAGTTCAAAGACATGCTAAAATGAAGTACAAAATATATACATCGAATAAAAAAACAAGATATAATACCAACAAATAAGGCAATAAAGTCAATGTCCATAATACAAGAACAAAGATTGTATGTTTATACTCTTAAAGTTCTGTTGTGTCTGACCTGTCTTCTGGTGGATATTTTACAATGACAAAGGTATCTAAGGTTAATTCTTCTGTCTGTGTTTCTATATTTTTTTTTGAACTTTCCGCGGGTTCTGTTTGTGTAGAAGAATCTCGCGTTTGTGTTCTTAAAAACGTGGGCAAAAATAGGGGTATGTTATGACGGAATGTTCCGATAAATGGCATATGCGCTGGAAGTAGATATTGATTTGGGTTTTCGTGTATATGATTTGGACCTGCATTTTGGTATTGAAATGTACCCACATAAGGACTTTTAGAAAAGGTTTGTACCCTTTTAGACATAAATTAAATATTAAATATTACTTTTATAGTTGAGTTGGACCGATAATGGTCTCTGTAAGTTTTGAAGTATTTATATATTTCTTTAACACACTATTTACTTTTTCCGGAGTCAAATTGCGAATTTGCGCGGTATAATTATTATATGTTGCTTCAGGGTCTCTTTTTTCAAGAATAGAATTTAAAACCAATGAATGAAGACTGTCAACATCGTCGGAACCGATGAGTTGGCGCCCAATCATGCATTGTTTTGCATTTTCTACTTCTTGTCGAGTTACTCCCTGTGTATTCCATTCTTTTACTAATTCTCGAGTACATTTTAACCCCTCTTTGACGGATTCTGGCGAAAAGGTACCTTGTACACATAATATATGGTCTGTATTCGGACTTACATTTTGTAATACTGCATATAATCCATATGTACCCAATCCCTTTTGTTCTCTAACTGTGTGCATAAGACGAGCTGTCATTCCTCCACCTAATATTTCAATAGCACATTTTAAAGCAATTTCGTCGTCTGAATGTGGTTCAATATGTACTGTTTGTCCCATTGCTATCATAAAAGAACCGTAACCTGGTAATACTTTTTGTGTAATAGACGCAGCTCTTGGTTTAGAGGTCCATTTTAGCGTTGATTGTTTTGGTGTATTTGTATTGGTTGGAAAAACTGCCAATAGGGCAGATGCTCTTTTCATTTTTGGTGCTACAATCGTAATGTATGCAGATGCAGGTTTAATCCATTTTTGATGAAATTGGTGTAAATCTCTTTCGTTTATATTTCCAATTCGTCTAATTCGTTCATCAATTGGTTCGTTATAAATTGTTCTTTCAAATAATTTTCGAATAAAATGACTTTTTAATTGATAAGACTGGTCTTGTGATTTTGAACGTAATTCAGCAATCATATGTTTTTTTTGCAAATTGATAAATGCAGTTGTAAAAGTTGGTTTAAGCCATTCTCCATGAAACATCAAATTACCTGCCTGTTGCAATGTTTGTGAAGAATCCGGCATAGCCATCGAAAGGTGGATATACTCATGGTCATGAGTAAAGGACCTTTCAGAATGCATAGACATTAATGTAGAAGTTGGTGTTGCGTGTAATTCACAACCATTTCCCATATTTGAAACAAACAACGAGGCTATGTCGTGTTGCGCAGGTGAAAATCGCGAAGTCACGATAGCTCTAACATATTTAGCTCTGGGGACATGGATGATATTTGTTGTGGGCGAAATGGCTTGAACAGACCATGGTGAAGTATTTTTAGAGGCATTTTCAAAAACCATGGGGGATATATTATTATTCTCAAGTGTCAATGTTTGCGTTTGAATAGGAGTTTGAACTTCATTTGAAGGTATAACGTGTGTCACTGTCATATTATCTTGTTTAAACACGCTTTTTGCAATGTTCTGAATATCATCAACGGTAATAGATTCCAAAGCTTGGTGTCTTTTTGCATAATCTGTCCAATCGCCAATACTCGCAGAACGTCCCAATTCATTCATAATATCAGTCACTGACTCTGTGTCGCGCGCCCATCCGTCTTTTAAAGCGACCTTAACGATATCCAACCTTTTTTGAGAAACTTTGCTGTATCCAAACCACTGAACAGTTTTTAACATAGAATCTTCGGCCATTTGACGAATTTGAGGCGAAGTTCTCCCCAATGTACCATGAAAAAACCACAAATAATTATTTTTTTGACGTGGTGCATACACAGAAACATCATGTAATATACCCTTTTCAATGAGAGATTTCGCTTGGCCTTCTTCATTATACCATGTCATCATTTGTATACATTGTAAAGCAACGGATTCTTTTGTATTTGCATTCGGCTGATGAAAAGCCATACAAACCATACCACATGGCGCAGGTGTGCGCAATTCTACCGAACGTTTTCCAATTTGTGGAATTAACGGCGAAACTATTGTTTCATTTTTTTTACCAGCCGGTATCGAACCAAAATGTTCATCGACTTTTGCCATAATGTGTTGTGGGTCAAAAGCACCACAAAAAATTAGAGTTGTATTAGCAGGAACATAATATTTGTTTCTAAAATGCTCCATATCCTCGGCAACAGTGCCATCAACATCTTTACGTACTCCAATAGTACTATGGTGGTACCCACCATCTAATTCTGCAACAGACGAAGTTGTGTGAAACATAAGATTGCCCGCCTGTTCACCACGTTCTAATTCATTCAAAACTGCATGACGCTCGATTGGAACTTTATCAGCTGGAACTGCTGCTTGTTTATATCTCTCAGAATCTATTTGGATTGTTTCTTCAGTTTGTTCTGGTAAATGAACAACATAAAAACGAGTTGAATCCATGTTTGTTTCGGCATTAATAACATCGCCCTTTGATGCCAATGACCAAATTTTACCCTTTTGAATTCGAAAAGACATATGTTCTATAAAGTGGGCAGCACCGGTTGGAACACAAGCGTCTTCGTCTTTAGAACCAGCGTGAATCACGCGCATATAAGCACATACTTTAGAATCTTGTACTGGACACAATAATAAAGTCAATTTGTTATCATTATGTGTATAAGAATACACGGGTTGGTCACTTACATTAATAGATACACTTGGAGTCCAAGACATTTAATATATTTAATTTATATCCTTAAATACCAACTAATAGTAAATATATATTTTTTTTAAATATCGACAACGTTCTTCTATATCTTTGGTGGTGGCTTTAATCGCTTTTTCTTTGGTGTCATAGCGTCCCATATATTTAGAACCATACGCTACGAAAAACCCTTGGCCACCTTTGAATATCGTTTTTTCAATATCTTTTTTTGTGGCACACTCCATTTTATTTTGCACTTTTAGAGCCTTTTATAATCCGTTCCTCTTATGTGTAGAATAAATATTTAAGGTGGTTTACATTTAAAAAAAAAATGTATTATATTATTGGAGGTGTTATTGTGTTATATATTATTATTAAAACATTCTCCAACAGAACCCCAGACCCACGTTTAAAATTAATTCAAGCGATTAACCAACATCGTATAAAAAGCATACATTGGACAAATAATGAAATCACCGAAAAACTAACATTTTTATGCACAACTGTAGCTAGAATTCCACACCATAAAAGAAATAACGCTCACAAAATAATGATAAATGGGTTTCTCATTGGGTTAACACCAAAAAATAGTGACATGTATGACATTAGGAAATTACACGACCCCAAATATTAAAACAATAAAGGTTTTTGTTCTTGTTCGTCTTCATCACTATCATAATCATCAGCTTTAACCGAATTTTCTTTAGGTTTGTGGAAATATTTAGTAAACATAACAAACAAACACAAACAAACACACACTACTGCTGCAAAAATTGCAATAAACCAATACATAAATGTCAAATTACCCGGACATTCGCACTCATATAAATCTTCACATCCGGTTTTATCTGAAGCACAACATTCTTCTGCATCTTTGTTGTCTTCACACCAATCGGAATATACTGCCAATACGGCGGGTAAAAATAATAAACAATATAACATATAATATATAAACACTTCTTTATATAGAGATTTTTTTCAAGAGATTCAAAATTAGACGGTATATATATATTTAGAATTTCAATATAAATGAGTGATAGCGAAAGTGACCATTATCAATATAGTGATTCGGGTTCAGATTCCGATTCGGGTTCAGATTCCGATAGCGATGACGAATCTTCAGCGGCAGCTGCCGCCCCAAAAACTACAGCAGACAATGTCAAGCAAGCATTTTTAGCAAGACAAAAGGCAAGACAAAAGGCAAGAAACGCGTCTAAAGCACATTTTGTGCAACACACCGCTGCAGAACATGTTTTAAATCCAAGCGCGTCAAACGCAACAATTTCCGATAAACAAAAAGCAGCCATTGAAAAAAGGATGATTAAGGGTTGGTTTAAAGATTCGTTGAATCTTGGTCGTTGGGGATTAAAATTCGCCACTATACAAGCTGCTGAAGCATTATTAAACGAATCAGACCCAAGGTATGTCCAGAAAAAACAAGATATTGAATATCTTAAATGTTTGCTCGCTGATCGTTGTAAAGAGGCGATTAAACGCGAACAAGAACGCCAAGCTGCACAAGAACTCCGAGATGCACAAGAAGAATATACTCGTTTAAAAAAACAACCTGATAATATGAAATCTATGGGTAGGACAAGGTATTTAAAACGTAAATATCCTGACCTTAAATTATTAAAAAGGTTAGCACAATTAAACTTCTAAACGTATTTAAGTTTGTTTATTTGAAATAAATGTTTGGTATTTGTCATTGGTGGGCTATTTCGCCTGAACATCCTTGGTCAAAAATTATATATAAAATACAGAAATGCGTTTCTGATAATGTTTGTAGTTTTAAACCGCATATTACAATCTGTACAAATTCGACAATAGATTTCCCTTTAGACAGTATTCCGGAAAAATTCTTTTGTATAACAAAAGTATCGCAGACAGTCACTGAATCAACCGAAGGTACTTTATGGTGTTTAGAGATACCCATACAAAATTATAAAAGGCCGGACGGTGAACCTGCGCATATATCATTGGCTTATAAATGGAATAAACCGTTTACACCCGAAGATGTTCAAACAGCGAGTCGTATGTGTAAGCCAATGTTCGGTTTCAAATGTTCTCTTTTTGAACATCAAACATGGGTGTGTAATCGTGAGCCTAATACTTGGAAACAACTTCTTTGAACCCATTACAATAAAACCACTCTTCAACCAATGGTATATTTTCAATTCTTCCTAATTGTTTTTGAAAAATAAATTCTTGGTATGCTTTTTTTGTTGCCAGTGTTGGTACTTGTGTGATATATCTAAAAATATCCGCTTTGCGCACACAATATTGTACGACATCTTTGTCTTCGAGCCATGCGCCTTCGTCAATGCAATGCTTGACGCCTTCAAACCATTCTTGACGAATCGCCAATTCAATCGTATCCGTTGGTCCGTGTTTAGATACAAACAATTTCCAGATGTGCAAATTTTGCATAGGGACCATAAAAATGCCGTCTTCTAGACTTATAATGCGTTTATTCCACAAAAAATGAAACAATTCTTCTCCTACATGTTCAAATAAAACATAGTTCCACGGATTAAAGTCATTAAAATCTACAATATAATGACTTTTAACCCATAGAGTATTGTTGTTTGAGATGGCTTTTCCAAGTTTGCGTTTATATATTTTTTTGAGGCGTTTATTTATGTGTAACGTTTCCGATACACACAACGGAATGTTTTGTATTTGTATATCGTTACATTTAAACCAGTCTAATATCCATTGGTTAATGTAGGATTGATTGGCTAAAAAATCAGCGGTTCTTAATGCGTGTAAATGGTGAACATTTTGTTGTTTGGATAGGAGTTGTGTTTGTTCTGGAGTGGGGGTGATTTCGCAAAAATGGCGGTCCATGTATACAAAATAAAAGAAAGATTATTTAAAGATATATTTATGTTATTCTTATTCTCCATCTGTGGGTGGAGGTGTATTTTTTTTGTTACAGAATTCACGTGCAGCGTTGATTAAAATAAATAGATTTACTCCGAAAATCATACATAACCCTATGACAACCCCGATGGGTCCTGTCAATGTTAATATAGCACCTATAATATTAACCAAAGCGATTAGAATCTCTGCTGTTTTAATCATTGTTTGTGTATAACGATATGCTTTTATATTCAAAACGTGAGATTATTATAATAGGGTACGAATACGCCTTCCATGATTGAGGGGTCATGTTCGCATCCGCAATATTGTAAGAGGCGGGTTTTCATATCGATGATATCTTGTTGGTTATCCCAACAAGTACCATAAATGGGTTTGTCGTTCCTGGACCCAATCATAACTGAAACATTCTCGTCTGTATCAGTGATATTTACGAATAGACGTACGGGGTCGTTCAAATTTTGAAAGAGACGTTCCCCATAATTTCTCAATATGGTAATGGCCTTTTCTCGCATTTGAGACCTAGTGTCTTGAACAGAACCAAATAACGCCATGACTTTTTGAGCCCCATTATTGTAAAAATCTATCGATTGGTTTATATTGGCGTAGCTATGGATATAATCCATGACATCTGCGCGTGTAATACTATATTCTGTCAAATTAATAAATTTAGTTGTAGTATTTTGCGTCAATACGGCCAATCGTCGAAGAATAGGATAACGTTCAATGACATCATCAAATAATTTAAGATAAACATTGTCTTTAAAAAGAAGAGTCCAAAATCCTTCACCTTCCATATTTGTATTATTTATGAAAGAAAACTGTATTTTAATATATACATATGTTTAGAATAAACTTTTTTAAAAAGTTTTGCAAAATTTTTTGTTTTTCTAAAACTTTTAGCTAAAACTTTTAGAGAATTTTGTCTTATTCTTAGAATATTTTTTCTCTAAAAGTTTTAGCTAAAAGTTTTAGAAAAACACTGACTTTCTTTAAAACAAATTTTGCAAAATTTTTTAAAAAAGTTTGTTTTATAAATCCGTTATTTGTTGTTTATATTCTATAAATGTATTCAATATATTTATAGAAAAACATGGATTATTTCGAGTCTGTAATTTTGTTGTTTTTATTGGCTGAATTTAGTTTTGTTGGGATTCAGATAGGTTTACTGTATTCTTCTCCAATTTCTACAGAAGACCCATATATGAAAACTGTTGCCCATGATTTATTGGATTGTGGGCGTTCTAAAATCCCAGAAAAACGCACAGCGTGGAATTTGTTAGATACATGTGTTGAAGAGTCTAACATTCGAACAGTAAATGCCGGAAAGATGCCGTTTATATTCCGAAAAAATCGCCCAGTAGCTTGGGTATTTAAAAATTATGATAAAAAAAATATGTTTATGGCGCCCCAATATACTAAATTTAATCCAGTGGACAGGGCTTATGTCGTTATTCACGAGTGTACACATTTGGCATTAAATTCTTTAGATTATGCGTACCATTGGCAATCGCATTATAACAATTTAACAAAGGACGAACATGCGAATAATGCTGACTCTTTTTTAGTGGAATTATTTCATCATTGTGGACAAAATTTTACTTAAGTGTTACATATTATAAAACAAATATATTTAAGTTGAATAAAGTGTAAAAGAATGGAATGTCGTTATTGTTTCGAAGGAGGTGATTTAATATTTCCGTGTAAATGTACAACAGGTATACATCAGAAATGTTTAAGTGAGTGGTTATCTCTTCCGCCAAAAAAGCTTCATTGTGAAATTTGTTTACAAGATTGGGATAATCGTCAATTGACACTAAAGGACCGATGCGGGCCATATTATGCGTTTTTTAATTGGTCAATATTGTGCATTTCTTTATATTTATGTTTGATAGGTTCTTTTATTTTATGTAATATTTCAATGGATACAAACGTGTTGCAAAAATATGCAATATTAGAGTTGATATTCCACGCATTGGCCATTATTACGTGTAGTGTATTCGCAAAACATGCCTGGTTTCGCATTTGGGTCATTTTACGTATAGGATTTGCCATGTGGCCTATTATTTATTTGACAAATAGATGGCTTCATCTAATGTCATTCGAATCATCGTCGTTATTGTCGCCATCGTCACCATCTGTGTCTTTATTTAAACGATGGGAGATAATGGCAGCTGTTCAATGTGTATATTTAATAATCATGCCTATTGTTTTTTTAAGAATTAGAGAAAGACCACGAGAGGATTGGGCTCCCATGCCAATAGAAGTTATGTAAACACAGTATTTAATCATCTTAAAAAATTATTAAAATGTATGATGTTATTTTAATTCTATCAACGGCCTTAGTCGGTTTGATATTTTCATATTTAATAGTAACGGTATTTAATATAGGGTCGGAAGGAAACGATTCTTTGGTTCGAGATATACAGCAAATGGTTATGCAGATGTCTACATTAACAGTTTCCGTTATTTTTGCTCCTATAAATGGCATTTGGACAACCGGCGCTGGTATAGGTACTATGGTAATAAATCGGTGGAAATGGGTACTTGCTGGAACCTTATTTGTTATTGCAACATTTATGCAACATTATTATCATGCAGAAATATTATCTGTGGTCGATGATAGTTGGACTTGTGCTGTTATACCATTTCTTAAAAACGTATTTGAGCCATTTTTACAGATGATTCGCGTTTTATATGCTCTCGGTGCACCTATTTTGAACGGTTTATTGGTTATTCACGGGCAATTTTTTAAAGGTTGGTATGTTGTATTAGGAAAATGTAGTCATGTTCGCTTGTTTGATTTTTTCTTAGAATTGGGAAAGGCATTAATCGCTTTAATGATTTCGGTGGGCAAATGGTTTGGTTTAAAAGGTGATGCTTTATCCGATGATAATAATTTTATCGTGAATGATTTTGACATTACCTCTCCAATTGAACATACCATGAAATCTGTAAAGGTTTTTGAGGATGCATTGTCTTGTGCTTGTTATAGGTTTCAACCAATATTTAAGACTGCCTTTTTTATTTTCACAAGTAATCACCTTGCGCCATTTCTAGACAATCTGTTTGAAACAGGCATACGCGGAGGTCAGCTTTTATTTAAAATTTTATATGCAGAATTTCCAGAAATATATAAAGTTACTTTCAAATTAGAACGTGCTTTATTGGAACTTGGATTATTAGGAGATGAATTTATTTTTTCAACATTGAAAAACTTTATTCAATTATTTGTCCAAGTAGACCTGGATAATGATAGTGAATTTAAATTTGAACATTATCCGAGAGAATCTATTTTTTCAGCTGCTTCTCACATGGCTGTTGCAGCAGAACATATTGCAACTACTGTGACTATTAATGGACCATTAACATTATTTTCATCGTTTTTGCCATCTAAATCGGCATTCGAACCAGAAGTATGGTCAATTGATAAATCAATTTCTCATATGCATTTAGCTATTATTGATTTAGCCACAACTTTTCAATGGTTAATTTATATTATTGAAAAGTTGGTTATGGATACTGCGAATATGAAAAATTTGTTTGTTGAAACATCAGATGCACCTTTGCATTTAACGTGTAATTGGGCAAGAGACGTTGACAAAAAACAATATGTCGCACTAAGTTATACAGTTGGTTGTGCTGTTTATTATTTGGGCATCATGACCGTAAACTTGGGATATATTGGTTATGGTTCGGCGGTTGAAATTGCAACAAAATCTATATTTACACAAGAACAGAATGTATTTCGCACTCTACAACGTTGGGAAGGTTCTTCCATAGCCCGAAATGAAGTAATTACATGTGACCAGCGGAAAGAAATGTTAGCCTATAATTATTCTGACCCCGACAAAGAAACGGCTTATTATGCAAATGGTTATATTTGGACACAAGATCGCGGGGCTTGTCAGTGTGAAACATATTATGGAAAGACTCGAAATGAAACACAGTTAGACTATAACCCATGGTGTGGCCAACCAAATTTAAATTTTGATGTTTTTGCGCCCGCAGATGCGCTAGTCATGCATGTATCCCATGGTTTATTTGGACCAGGTTTCGGAGATGCTATTCCTTATATTCCAAATATGGGAGGCGTTAATTTTGAAGTTTTATCTATGAGCAAAAAGATTCCTTTACCAATTGCAATACCTCCCATTTCTCGAACAGTCATTGAATCGGCTCGTGTTATCTTGCGTATTATTTTTTCATTTGGAGATATAGTAACGGGTCATTATTTTAATTATCCAGTGAATTGTGGACATGGAATGAATGAAAAACAGCTCATTGCGAAATGGACGTCTGAAACTGGGAAAAAAGTACCTGAAAAAGACAAAGACGAAGTTATGCGTTGGGATTCGTGCAAAAAACGTCAATATAACGCCATGATTAACAATAAACGCATGGAGGTATGTACAAGTGATACCGGAAATGCGAATCAAAAAGATGATTGCATGTGTTCTTATATGCAAACATTGGATAGAAAATCAAATTGTAGATGTATTGCGCGTTATCCAGATTTAGATGTAACATCTTCATCTGCAGAAGTCGGCGATTTAATAGAAGAACGATTTACAACAGAATCCGTTTCAAGTCATTGGTGTAATTCAATGACTCTAGAATGGACATTTCAAAATGCCGCGGCTTTTACAGACGCATTAGATTACATGGTGTCTTTAGGACCCATTAATCCCAAATGTTCTATGATTGACGACCTTTTCAAAGGTGACGGAATATCGTTTGGTGAAGAAGACCAGCGTCAAAGGGCCACTTATTTGTTGGCCACGACGCCCACGCTTCGATTTCTAAGCGAATTTGCAGATTCAAAACTAACTTTGAATCATTTGACCGATTTGTATGGAGAAGGCGAAGGAGATTGTACTGTACAACAAGGTAAATGGATTGATGAAACAGACCCATACGGTAACAAAATACAAGTCTGGCAAGACCCAGAATGGTCTTGTGACAACTCGAAAAAATTTGTCTCGTTGTCAAAATTTCAAGGAGAACGAGAAACAGACGACACATTAGAAAAGAATCCAGGTTGTAGAATTTGGGCAAGAGACGATTTCTTTTGTTCAACGGGTCTATTTGTTCGTAATAGTGCCAGGTTGGGCGGAAACTTAGCTAGACAAGTCATTAACGACGGTATTTCTGTTATCTCTGGTAATTTTGCAGATGTTAATCTAAATATTTTGCCACGTATATGCGATTATGAACGTGTTTGGGGCGCTGTAGCAGGCATGGTGGCCGGCATTATTCCTGGTATTGACAAGGAGGTTAAAGAAGTGTTTGCCAAATACCTGACAATGATCGCCCAAACAGCTTTTGTTACTACAATACGCATTTCGGCGGCGATTTACAATATTGCGTTTAATATTGTGGAATCTATTGTAGACAAAACATTTTCAAAAAGCGCTGTCAAAGACGCTTTTAAAGGAGGAATTAATACGATTGTGGATTCGTTGTTATGGACAATTACGTACTTTTTCAAAACAACCGGCGAATTTTTAAATGAAATTTCCGACGGTTCTGGACAATTGTGCTTAGACATTGTTAAAATTATAGATATGATATCAGAACGTCTTAAAAATGGCCTTATGGACTTGTTTGGCATTGCCATCGAAATGGTATTCCAACTTTTTGGCATTTTTACAGGAAAAGCAGAATTAATAGAAGGGTTTATGAAAAATTTCTTCTTCTTTTGGGTTGAAATTGCCAAAATATTGATTCAGGAAGTCTGGAAAATTTTGAATAAAATTTATGATTTTTTCGGACCTATTGGTGACTTTATGAAAATATTGACATGGGCCATTTGTAATGCTATCAATGCCGTCATGGGAGCGATTGATTCGGCAATTAAAGGCGTTTGTCTTGGATTGTGCGATGGAATAGGATGGGACCCGATGGAATGTGTTAATCCGTTAGGGACAACACATCATGGGTTTGGCCGTCTTTCAAAACATATGTTACATACACAAGATAACAAAAATATAACCATGCGCGTGGCTGAATCATTAGATTGGTCAGGAACTTCCAAATGTGACCATTTCATGGAAGCCGCCGCTGAATATGCTTATTCAGATTTAAGACCATTAGAAAAAGCACAATGGATTGAATGTTTAGAATTCAAACTCATTGGCGTTGAAATGGGAAAACTATTCGAATCGAAAAATTTCCCATCAGACATTGTTTATAATTGGAAACGCAAATACATCATGTTTTATGATTTTGTACGGACCATTCGAGTTGTTATTGATGACTTTTTAGTGGATGGTTCGTTCAACTGGCCAGGAATTCGTTCAACATTGTATGATGAAGGTCTTGATGCAGATATGTACATGCTAATGTTTCAGAAATTACTATCGATGTCTAGTAGCGTTGTTCACAACATTGAAATTGAACCTGTTCTCAAAAATATGCTACATCATGCAGATAAAGATTATGAAAATTCAGCCAATCCATCTATTGCTGCACACACTTGGACATTATATAAAAATGCCAATTCAATCATAGACGATACGAGCAAATATTGGAACGAAAAAGATGTCACTAAAAATATGTGGAAAATGGTCGATGCTTCACATGATGCACATCGAAATATGATACACTGGTGGTCAACATTGGGTACCGTAGAAAATCCAACACAAACAGAAACAGATAGAATTATTAACCGACTAAAAAGCAATTTTAAATACCATTGGTCTGAAAATATACAACATGGCCAACTACACAAAACAGAACAGAAACAGAAACAATGGTTAAAAAGACCATTAAGAACGTCAACAGAAAGATGTGCCAACAGAACGTCCAGGTTTCAAGCATCGTGTGTTGATTGTGCTATTTTAGATAATTTGATAGAAACTATTCTAATTCAAGCGGATGGAATCGCTGCTTTCTACGGCGGGGCAACAGAATATACAACTCGCGACCTTGATTTCCCATTTATATTGAATAATGTTTCCGAATATTTCAACGAATTGGCAGAATATAACAGTGATTTTTTCGATGCACAATTTAGTAAATTAGAATCGACAGAAAGTTCCCCCATTCCCAAAACATTTATACGGTGGGAATATCACGTGGTTAACGACTGGAAATATCTATTTTATAATTTTACAGATTTTATCATCGATTGGAATAATGAAACACGACAAAATAACATTGATAAAGAAATACGCAAATTTATCAATTCTACAAGAAGATTCGTGGCAACTTCAGATGATACATATGTACCATTTTATGGATACAGTTTTTATCACATCTATAATTACTTGTTGTTTAACACATGTGACCTTGATACAACATTATTTGTCACGACTACAACACAAGAAGAACGTTTGGACAAAATGGATACAGCAATTATAGTATGTGCAATTGTTACGTTTTTATTAATCACAAATGCATCATGGTCAATATTGCCACTCATATGGCTTGCAAATACGATCGTTATTGGGATTATTGTCAACTACATTTTCCTCTACATTGTATACGACTACATGATAACATGTGCGCCTGTTATGCCATATACTCTCGTCGAGGATATTTATGCCTGGTATTCATCCAGGATTAATCCAGGATGTTTTTATAAAGTCTTGCCGCATTTATCTACTGGCGCGTCCGATGACACATGTTTGGTGTGTTCTGCGCCGCCGGTTTATAAAGATTGTACGGCATACACTGCGGCCAACTTTACAGAAGGCATGTTGCCGTTAAAAGACCTCATTTCAGAATATAATATTTTCTGGCCTCAACTTTTCTGGATCAGATGGCAATTACCAGAAGTTGCAACATGGTTTGTAAAAAATGCAATATTAGATTTAGATTCCAATATTGGTAAACTGGCATTAGGAGCATGGCAAAATGAACCTATTGACCCCATATGGGTTGATTGTTTTCATGCAATGTGGTTAGATAATATATTGGCAGGCTTTGTTATCGCCATGGCTTCTTATATTGCATTTAAAATCATTACCATCATGATTCAAACATCTATTCGTGCGGGTATATTGTTAATATACGCATACCAAACAATATCACTTATTAGTGAAACTGTAGAAGATTATAATTTACGAGAATAACTTTAATTTTTTTATATTATAAATATGTATAGATTTTGTATAAATATGTTTTGTCTTATTTTTAAAGCCATTCTATTCCTGATAATATTACTCTTAGCGCCTATTACCAATATTTGGCTTCTCGTTCAGGATCAATATAGAACATTTTTAATTATTTCATGTCTTTCAACACTCGTCGGTGCCATGTTTATTATTTTATGGTGTTGTTCAAATGTGTTTTTCTTTAAATGTATATCATTTATATGTTTTGTTATTTCGTTAGTGTTTAGCTCTTTTCAATTTGGTAGAGAAATGCCACTTCCAACAGAAAGATTCGTACTCATGGTTTTAAATGTTTTAGGCATTGTGTTTTATGCCGGTTTAGCCTTTTTAGTCGAAAGACAAAAAAATAAAATTTATCAACAAGCAAAAGTACAACAAGCAGAAGTAGAAATATACAAAGTCGATATTCTTACAGGAAAAAGATTAGATACTTTATAAATCGGAAGATATTTCGTCCTTCGCTAACAACATTGGATCAATTTCACCAATTAATTTAGACAACACGTCTTGAATAAGGTGAATATAATTTGTATCGTGGAGGGTCTTCAAATCTTCACGATACCGCTCCTCTAAATCATAATATTGTTGTTTAAGCGCCAAAGAATCATTTTTAAAAGTCGCTGTAATATTATCTTGTTGCACATGATATCTACGAACTCTGGCAGTAAGTTCGCGTACAGACAGTTTTGCCAAACTAACAATTCGATGTTTGTCAATTTCTGAACATGCCTTTAAGTTTTGAATACTACAAACAAGTTCCACCTTGTCGATAGCCTTTTTTAATTTATACTCTGTCGGCTCACGCAAATCTTCTTCTACTTTTTTGAGATTTTCAGGGTGGCCATAACGTATTTCTGGTTTAATATGCCCAATATTATATTTTTTACAAATAGCTCTTCCTTTAATTTCACAATCAACATGTCCGACCAAAATATTAGGGTCGTCTTTATATTCTGCGGCAAATCTATTCCATATTGGGCGCAAATGGCGACATTTTGGAAGATAAGGCTCACAAAAATTGATAAACAGCGTTTTGCCAGCTGTTTCTTGTATCCAATTTTTAGCATGTAACTCTTTAGAATTAGAGATAGGAATTGGGGGGTCATTTAATCCTTGCATTATTTTATCTACTGTAGACATACATGTGCCTACATAAATTAACATACAAACTATAACAAGACGGAACATTTCTATTTATTTTGTCTCTAAAATACGTGAATATTTTTTAAAAGTTGGATTTATTAAAAATAAAGTGCCGCCTTTTGTTTAAAAATGCCAATATAGATTCCGGCGTCATGCAGTCCCATTGTTGCCAGCCCATTTTATATTCATACTCTTTTTTTGTGTGCGCCATGCCATAACCATGTCCAAAATGTCCATTCATCTTTTTGTCAGCGGTATTTATTTTATACAACTGAATGGCTGCCTTTGAATACGCACAATCTCGTTTTAAAACACGCCCTGATTCTTCTTCATAACGACGAAACAATGGGAAATAAACATGTTCCAAAAATGGGTCAAATGCGCCATTTAATTCATTATTTCGTAACATAAGAATGTCCACAATGGACCGAAACAAAATACAACAATCTAATGATCGGTTATTAGCATAATCGTTGCGAGTTGTGTCGTATAAAAATCGAGGCTCGGATACTACTTTACCATTAACGCAGATGGAAGACCAATCAAAGTCAATAAACAAGATGCGCTTATTTTCCATATCATAATACACATTATTCGCGTGGCAATCGCGATGTGTGAAATTAGCACGTTGTTGCATGCGTTGAATAGCCCAACAAACATTACGCATCATAAACCACAATGCTCGATTCCAAAAACGTCGTGGACGCGTTTCAATTAATGTTTTTGATATCCATTCGTACAAACTCGGAATTTGCAACTGTTCTGAACAAATGGCAACGTCGCCATTATCCATTAATGACACAAAATGAAGTTTAGGAACATATGTGGGACAGCAGCGCTCTAATAAATAATGAATGGTGCCGTCAAGGATATATCGAAGCTTCATATATGGGTCGCTGGTAGATTTAATCACCACCTTCTGACCACGATGGCGACAATTTAACCACACAGAAGATTTTTTACGGCGATGGAATATAGCGTCTTGTATATTAATCTGTTTTTCAACACCATCGCCAATACCTACATACGCATGCGGTTGTTTATAGAGTTTTTTCAATATGTCAAATGCCATCGAAAACAGTGAAATGGTATGAGTGGTGTGGAACAAAGAAGTGAACCAATTTTTTTCTCTGACACGAACCAACATGCCATGCTGTTCTCCCAAAGTACATTTCTTCTTTGGATTCTTAAACACCGGCTTGCCGTCACGCTCAAACCCCAAAATGGGATTCTTCAACGTATACGATTCAGTTGAGACACCACAAGGTGCTCGAATGGTGCCCAAATGTGCATCAATGGCATACCCAAAAGGACTCGTTGCACGACGATACATTTTTAAATAAAATAGAACACCTATTTTAGAATAATCTTATGCGATGAATATGTAAAGTCTATTTAATCCCAGAATTCGTTCCAGCCACCGTTGGAATCCATGCCACATGCGTCTATATTTTGCTGAATAAGCAATTGTTCTTCTGTGGAAACCGGCACAAGTTCGTCTTTATTTGTATATTTTAAAAATGGCAATGAATACATATGGGGTATATTCGAACAACAAGCACACCCACCCACTGTTCGAGGCCTACCACTACACATAAAAGCCCGATAACCCTTTGGATTGTGACGATAATACTCATGACTAAAAACCATACCGATATCACCGGAACATCTATCTATATCCTGGGGGATATCCTCTTCAAATTGCCACCACCCCATTATTTTCATTGCATCGACTCTTTTCATGGCTTTAGAATACACAGCATGTACGGCAACTAACCCACCTCCTTGAGGTGAATGCATTGTTGTTTTTGATTTTGTAGTACAATTCGATAAAGCACGCGATGTAACATATTTATCACCGTCTGAAAAAGTACGCAAACACATACGTCCAAAAAGCCATACGGGTGCCGCCGCCAAAATGTCGATTTGGTCTGTTTTTCCTTTCAAATTAATAATAGAAAAAGCAGATTTTTCACGCTGTAGCTGAATAGTTTTGCACATTTCTTTATGCGGACACTCTCCAATTGGATATACAGAATCTAAACGACGACTCGGTTTAACCACTTTTGGAGGACCATTATAAAATTCTTCCATTGTTTTGCGAAAAATAGGTTGATCTAATATTTTTGTACTGGCGCCACCGTGTTCATCCGACAACATTGTTAAGAATTTGTGATTTAACGCGTTGAAAAAATCATATAATGGTGTTTTCAAATGATTTTCGTGTTTTCTGAAATATATAAGCCCTATATTAAGGTATAGAGGTGGACTATTGTCTTTACATATATCTAAAATACCCGATGTTTTAGAAGAAGTACAAGAAGGAAAGGTTTCTGGTTGAGCAAAATCTAATTGTGAAATACTGCGAAATTGAGACAGTAATGGTCCGTGAATAATAGGGTATGGGTTTTCCAAAAATACAACATCGTTATCTACTCTCATAATTCCATAACCTTCTTCCAAAGCTTGAGAAACTAATAACCATTGTTGGGCCCACACTAAAAACATATCCCCTTTCTTGAGACCCCATTTTTCATAGTTTGTGTCGTAATATGCCGTGGAATATCCACAAGACATCGTATCAAAAACTTGTGGATATCTTTCATATAATGTTTTACATAGTGTTTGTGAAGATGCTAATACTATAAAATGCCGAATGTCCAAAGATTTAAAATTAAGTGCAATATTCGCAACAAAATCTGTTGAAATATGAGAAAGATTTGGATCTTTCTCTTCACGCCGTTGATCGCGAGTATCTCCAACTGCGAGTATAATTAGCTCTTTGTCTACATTGGCCCGCGCTTGAAATACAGCAGTACGAACTTGTGGGTTATTTAAATCTAGTGACGAACGCAACTTTTTAACATTGGGGTTCCTATTATTAAACAGAATATACATTGAAAAAAATATAATTCCAATAAAAAAAAACAGGTTATATTTTCCTTTTCTTCTTCTTTTCGTATATTTATTTTCCATTATACAAAATAAAATAGAATATTATATAGAAATTATATCGAATCCAACTATATAATATTAATACTTTCACTAAATGAATTCGCCTGTAGTTTATTATTCCTTTCACGGCATTTTAGACGAAGTTGAGAAACATCTACCGTTCTCAAACAAACCGGAACGCTCCAAGGCGTTATTGTGGTCGGCCTCGCATGGGTTTTATGAAGTGGTAAGGGTTCTTTTAGAATATGGATGCAATGTCCATATGAAATCGCCTAATAATTTTACACCTTATCAACGTTGTTGTCTTTGGGGCAAACCTGGCTTTGATATTGGCATTAATCGCGGCCCAATCGACCAGGGCGCGACAAAGAAACTCTTAGAAGACTATATGTACATGGAAACCTGCACTGGGGTGCCTCCACAATTGCTTTTAGATGCTTGTTTTTTTCAAAACTTTCAACCAACTCGGCATGATTTACTTTGTGTTTGGGTTTTTTTGTATCCCGATAGAAAGAATTTACCACCCAAAGAAATCGATTGGACTTATTTTATTGTATGTGCACCAAATATTATTGTACAGTGGATTCATAACTTAAAAAAAAAAATATAATATCGATAATATTAAAGTATAATGAAGCGTATATCTCCTTCGGTATTGACTGGCCTTTAAAATTGCCGAGGCTAATAGAACAAACAGAAATTTTTTTAAAGTTTAACAGGCTCGAATTTTTCGTCGTTTGTTTTCTCTTTCGTGAATGGCTTGACGTTCCATTTCATGACGTTGCCATTTTTGAATACGGTTATCTTTCATATCGGCTATAGTATGGGCTTTCCACTGATAATCTGTATTATTACGTGTAACCCAAATGGGTTTATTTTCATGCAAAATTAAATCTATCATACGTGTACGATTATCTCTATTCATATATAAAACACCACATGCATTACACAATGTACTTGACCCACAGGGACCAGGTCTCCAAGTGGATGACACCATGGTATTACATCGTGTACACGGCTTCTTAAATCTAGACATAGACTTTTTTTTACAAATAGAATTTCCATGGATATCCTTAGAATTTACAAAATATTGCTGAATCAAATAAGATACAACTTTATCTAACTCGTTATTCATTATACACTACTTTATTCACACTCAAGTGTTTCTCACTTCACATAAGTTGAGCATATTCTACCCCACATATTATTATCTTAATCTTACCAACCATCAAAATGATGTCTACTTCAAAAATTGAATCGAATGACGATAGTTCTGACGACGAATGGGTCGAATCTGTGCATGCACCGAGTATCGAGCCTATTATGCACACCGATAGAAATTCCAAAAGAAAAAGGTCAAACTCTAATTCTGACAGTGACGCCGAATCGGACGATGACGAGATGACCAACCTTCTAATGGAAGAATTGTTGGGCGAACCAGCTAAAGCACCCACTTCTGCTCCTGTTCCGCCACTTAAAAAGCAAAAGCCAATGACTTCACAAGATGTGAAGACTTTTGACGATTTGGCGTTTGTGCCGCCCCAGAATCGTACAAAAATGGAAACTATTTTGCGCCACAAACTTCCTCAAAAAATGACCTTTATACATTTTAACCTTGCAGAACAGGGAGCTGTCGTTTGGCGCGATGAACCTGCCCAGGGGAACGACACTACCATTGTTATTCCAGAAGATACGGTTGATGTAAACAAATGGTATATATTGTCCATTTGGTTTGGTGCTGAAAAAAATTCCGATGCACTCATTCAAGCTCCCGAATTTAAAAAGGGAAAACAAGCCGACGAACACACAAGCCGAAACCTGGCCATTCCACTCAGTAAAAATAAATTGTGGATTTCCGGAAAAACTCTCAAAGAAAAAAACTACAGCGTAGTTTTCCACAAAAAAAAATGGCCACTCGGACGCCATTATGCATCTAATACGACAAACAAAACCGTACCGCTGTTTATCATGACATGCGCACCATTTGAAAACAATAAAGAAGACATGGACAATGCAATTCGCTCAGATAGTTTTATTATCTGCAGCAAAAGACAACCTTCACAACTTCAACATGCGCGCGGTTCTTCTTCTTCTTCAACGCGGTCCACTGGAAATATTCGCCGTAATAAACATATTGCACGTTTGGAGACAGAAAACCGCGCACATGCTGCACAAGTCGTTAAAGTAAATGCAGATAATCGCCGTTTGAATATCCGAGACGAACAACACACTAAAGGATTTGAACATCTCTTGAAAATGGCCCAACATCTAAAACCAAATTTGACCCCCACTGACAAATTAACAAACGAAGTTTTACAGTTTGTCTCTAGTCATTTGGCCAAAACAGCCCGTTCAAAAAGGGCCACTTGTTAGAGCTCGAGGTTGACGTCCATTATTGGGTGACCACAAAAAAGCACGTACGCATGTATCTACAATAGCCACGACAAGCCATATATCTAGTCGAGTAATAGCTATTAATATATATAAAATAGTATAGAGCCATTTATAAAAATTATATAAAGAGAGCCATATAATATCTTGTTTTGTCCATTTTTTTTCTTGTATATGTTGTCTATCAAATGGTCTCCCATAAGATTCTTCCATATATACATGTATCGTTTGAAACAATATTAAAACCGTTAAAAACCCAAACCACTGAGGCCAGTTGTTTATTTGGATTGAACCGACTTTCATTGGTGGTCCCCAATGAAAAAACTCATCCCAGGCTTGTTCAACCCACAAACCAACAAAACATCCACTTGATATTATCAAAACAAAAATAAGCAAATACCCAGACATTCAATAATAAAAAAAATGTTGTATAAATAGTCATGTTCTGAACTTATAAAATGAATGGCGCAAACCAATACCATCTTTAAAATTTTTAATATAATTGTAATATGGGTTGGTATAACATTAATTATACGGGGTCTGGATATACAAAATAAATCAAACTATAGACCGCCAACAACGCCAGTCGGATGGGTTATGGGGATGGTTTGGATAGGATTGGGGGCAATGATAGCTACAACGTGGGTTTTATTCATAGCAGCTGCACACATCGACCAAATAATACAACAAAAACCCAGATGGACACGAACACGAATATTAGCGTCGGGACTCATATTATTAGCCGCTGCGGTTTTTGGTGTCATTGGGACCTATTCAACATGGAAACATCCGTTTTTACTGACTCCGTGTGATTGTTTAGACACAGAATGGGGCAAATTATGTACGCCGTGTAATTGTGGAGAACACGGAACTTGTAATTCGGGTATCTACGGAGATGGTTCGTGTGCATGCGATGTTGGTTGGACAGGTCAGTTTTGTGATGTTTGTGATGAACGATTTAAACCTGCTGGTAAATGCGACAAATGTCGATTAGGTTATGAAGATGATCTTTTGACAGGAGAAAGATGTACCCAATGCGCGCGTCAGTATCGCGGAGGAGGAGATAAATGCGATATATGTTCTGATGGGTGGAAACCATGGACACATAACTCCACGCTTTTTCCAAAAATAGTAGACGATGACGGACGACATATTTGCGACGAATGTATGGATAATTATTGGGGATATAATTGTAAACCATGTGCTTTTGGCAATGATGTGCCGAAAATTACCTTAGAAAAAAATAGCCCAATCACAGATACTTCACGTGTCAGAGATAAAAACGGCAAATTAGGAACAGTCTATACTATGAACGTAAAAAATAATGATGGTATTTTTGTACCATCTTGGGACTATGACCCAGCATCATTTAGTGTTAAAGACGATGTTCAAATAAAAATAAGATACGACATGTCCAATGAAATATCATCTTTCATGTCACTCAGAGACATCAATGCCATGCAGTGTGGAAATAGAGGCATTTGTAGAGATGACAAATGGCAACTAGATAATAACAAAGATTGGAATAAAAAATGCACGTACAAAGGACGACCCTTAACTTGTACAGTACACAACGATTGCAAAGTGTCTGAAAACTGCAAAGGAAGGTGTAGAGGCATAGAGGCGCCTGTCCCACAACCGTGGGATACCTGGGCAAGTAAAGAAGATAACTTTTGTGAATCAGACGATGATTGCCAAGGACCAGAAATTGACGATGGCCAATATTACGCTGGAGGAAGATGCTTAGAAATGAAATGTTGTCAAGAATCAAGACACGGTGACGGTGCATGTACGTGTAATGTACCTAATGCAAAAGAACCCGCCTGTGATTTCTGTCCAGGATACGATTGGATGACTGGCGTTGATTCAACAATATGTATGGGAAATGGAGATTGTCAACCATCTTTTGACATGGATGATAATTATATTAAAATGAGATGTTTTTGTAAATCAGGGCCTTATATTACACCCAGTGGAATTGTCGATACAACAATAACCGTAAAATGGGTCGGCGAATTCTGCGAATGTGGAAATCTAAACAATGATAACATTTGCGATTCTTGTGCTTCTGGATTCTGGGGACAAGAATGTAAACAATGCCCAGGAGGCGCAGGGTTACACCGTGAATGTGGCGGACATGGCACGTGCAACGCTGGTATATATGGAGATGGCACGTGCAAATGCACGGTAGATTTTGAAGCAGAAGGCCCAGGCGCTTGGATGCTGGCCCCATACGAACCAAGATATGACGGAGACGAAGCATACCAAGACAAAAATGGAAATTCTGGCGTATGTACAGAATGTTTACCCAATTTTTTTGGTGATAAATGCAAACCATGCTTTAATACAGTAGAAATTGCATACTCAGAATTAAATGATATTTTTCAACCGGGGTTTTCATACCACCTTGGCGGAACTCAAACAAACGAAGCTCCAAAATCCATTTGTCATAGAGTAGGAGACGAAGATATTTGTCTTCTTTCATGTGGCGGAGGCGGGTGGTGCGACTGGGGAAGAAAAGGTTCGGGCAAATGCAAATGCTGGTCAAATAAAAAACTTTCGTCAGTATCCTGGAACCCTCTCGATAATGTATGTATCGGAAGCGGGGATAATTATCAATTCTGCGAACCTTTAGACTTTACATGCAAAGCAAATGACCCTTCTTTGGAAGTTTGTCCAGCTTTGGGAGATAAACCCATGGGATGGTGCGTTATTAACCAACGGTCAAGAAAAAATTATCTACCATGTCAAGCGGACGATAATTGTCCTGAATATGGTGGGGAAAAAAAATGTATGCCCTTTCAAAAAGTTAGATGGGCACCGAATGACCAATTTGAAACTACATGTATTGAAGATCCATATTAAAACGTTAACTGTGTTTTTTTAGGTATTTGTATTGGTTTACTTTTTTTATTAGGTATTTGTATTGGAGGAGGTATTTGTATTGGCTTTGGTCTTCTAACAGGCCAATATCTGCCACGAAGTTGAACCAGCTCACCACCTTCAACAAATTCACGCAACAAAATATCAAATATTTCTTTATTTTCCCTTCTCAATTTTTCCCAAAGTGGTGTCATAGCAAAACGATTTAATTTTGCTTCTTTCGCCAACAAAATAGCATTATGAGATACACGATATCCTTCTGGTATAGTATAATTCATTAAAACGTTAGCACGTATGTTTTTTAAGGTTATTGGAAGTGGTATCAATAACTGAATCATATCATTTTTATGTTTATTAGATATATTTTCGTTTCTAATAAAATACATTAATGCATTGTAAGACCCTTTGCGTTCTAATAAACGATAGTTGTATTTTATTAATAAACGGTCAGCTTCGTCATCATCGGATATTAAAATGTCTGTTAATTCTTTATCCACAGAAAGGTCATCGATTATAGCCAATTTTGGATACTCTTTTAATAACTTTTTTACCTTTGGAATATCTTTATCCAAACCAAATTCTGCCAAATCTAAAAATTCCAATTGAATTTCAAAAGGAACGTCACGCTCAAGAGCTTCTCGGCGTTCACGGCGTCGTATCTCTTGCTGCCGATGCGCTTCTTGTCTTTTTTTTTCATGATAAGAATTTGAAATTGCTTGTCTTAATAAAGACATTTTCATACAATCTCATATACTTTTATACCGTACTTTATCGGTATCTCACCACCTTAAAACAACCATCTGCACGATGGCCCTTATGATTACATATTCGACATTTTCGCTTTGTATTTAAAATATGTATATGACGCCGCGATTTATAGTCACGACAGCCACATTGAAAACGATGCTTACGACACTTTGATATCTGATGTCCCTGTAACCCACACCACCCACAACGGCGAACCCCACTGGTTCGCCGCATTATCTGAATCTCTAACGTCGTGCGCCGACGCTGACGTTCTCTACGCCGCCTAACATTGATTCGTTGTCGGTATAAACGACGTTCTTGTGGAGGGGGGTCTATTTGCACTGGGCGCCTCATCAACAAAGGCGAAGCAACATCCATCTTTAAGCGCTTCAAATCCGTTAAACAAATTTGATGTCCACACGGAAGCGCTATCATATCATTTTTAGTCTCCAGACAACATGGACATTCGTTTGATGACCCAAACAGACGCAATCCGCAATTTGGCTGGGAAGAAAAGTCACGTTTACATATTGGACACTTACACTGGATATTTGACATAGATTTATATACAAATAGAATATTTATACCATAAAATATTCTAAGCATAAGATTTCCTTTTTTTAATAACCACACAAATACATCAGACCAAACATGAACTTTCTATGGATCGCTCTCGCCTTTATATTTTTTTGGAATTATAACAATACGGAAGAAGATGAAGATGAATACGATTCTGAATCAGAGTCAGAATCCGAAGAGGAGTCCGAAGAGGAGTTTGAAGAAGAATTTAACGACGAAGTAATGGAATATAAAGACATTCCATTCAAAAGAGGTTGGCATGCTGGAGCAAACATTGTGGTTCACTATTCCCCAGATGTCATTGACGAGCAGTGTCTGTCAGAAGATGACTTTTACGAGGGAAAAATCCGCAAAAAACACGGAGACCAGTGGGAAGTCTATTATAAGGACACTAAAAACACCGATGTCGTTTCTCCCTTGGATGTAGAATGGTATTATGACACCGACATTCCATTGGATGAATGGGAAGAACCAGTGACCATTACACTTGAAAAGAAAACACTACAAGCCTTTCATTTCAAAAAAGAACGCATTGGTCAATGGCAGGGGGCCAAGACATGCCCTACTACTCAGCAAGAATTGCGTGTATGGACCATCAGAGGCACCGATTATGTATATGTCGGCCATCTGGGAGTCTTTGAGGTCGTTTCTGTGGCAGAGGATGGCATGTTGATTCCATGGGACGAAGGGCCTCAGTGGTTTATTGGTAAACGTAAAAATCAAAGAGCCACGCATTTCAGCGACTTTTCTCCGCTGCATCGAACCACGCCCGTTGAATTCGATTCTTACGATCGGCACGAATCCACCTTAAAACCGCTGTATCCAACTTTGACCCGAGAAGAGTTAAATTAACATTTATAAGATACTATATAAGGAGCTTATTTTTTTTTAATTATAATGAGATATGTTATTTTATTATTGTCCATCATGACATTTTTTATTCGTGATGTTGAAGCGGGTTGTGATTGCACGGGAGGTGAGTATGAGTATTCGTGGGATTTTTTTTCTGGCTCCAATTGTAAAGATTGCCCGTCAGGGAGATATTCCCGAGGTTGGTTGTGCAATGGGGTAGATACTTGTTATGAATGTAGCTCCGGCAAATATTCCTCTTCGGGCAGCTCAAGCTGTACGACATGCTCAACTTGTAAAGCCGGCGCGTACGAAACAAGTTCATGTTCCGCGACATCAAACAGAGATTGCGCCTGGTACAGTGGTTCCTGTTCAAACGGTGAATTAATAGATTATGAGTCACGAACACAAGAAGACCACTGTGGTTCTTGTAATGGCGGTTATTACCTAAGCAGTAAATCTTGTAAAGCCTGTGGCAAGGGCACATATAAAACGTCAACAGGTGCGGGAGGCTGTAGTTCTTGCCCTCCCGGTTATTATCAAAATCAACTTGGCCAAACCGGATGCAAAGGTTGTGACACAGGATATTACCAAAATAATTGGGGAGAACAATCGTGTAAAGGTTGTATAAATGGAGTGCATACTAACCCCACCGACCCGACCAAAAATATTTGTGTAGGTTGTGTCGCGGGAAAATTCTCAAACGTGGCGTCCTCAAGTTGTGCATCTTGTCCGCCGGGTCAATATCAAGATAGAAATGGGCAAAGCTCGTGCAAAAACTGTTTAGCGGGCCAATACTCAAATGCGGGTCTAAACAATCTTGGTTCTACAGGTTGTACATCTTGTCCGCAGGGTCAATATGAAGATAGAAATGGGCAAAGCTCGTGCAAAAACTGTTTGGCGGGCCAATACGCGGGGTCAGGTTCATCAGGTTGTACATTTTGTCCGCAGGGTCAATATTCGCCGGCTGGTGCTGGCGGTTGTATAACATGTGCAGCGGGTAAATACTCAAATGCGGGTCTAAACAATCTTGGTTCTACAGGTTGTACAGATTGTGCCCGTGGATATTTTACACCAAGCTACGGTTATTCAGGTTGTGATGCCTGTCCGGAAGGTCAGTATCAGGATACAACAGCCAATTCAGCTTGTAAATCCTGTTTGGCGGGTTTTTATCAAAATCAACTCGGCCAAACAGCTTGTACTATATGTACCCCTGGTTCCATTACGAATACACTGGCAAACACGGGTGGCTCGACGTGTACTCCTTGTGACGCCGGTAAATATAGTGCAGATTCGAAAGTTGCCTGTGTCGCTTGTCCCGACGGTAATTATCAAAACTTAGCTGGAAAAACAGCATGTATAGACGTAGATGCTGGCAAAGAGGGTCAAAATAACGCAGGTGCGTATGTCGCAACAGGCGCAGTTAAACAAACCGAATGTCTTGCCGGAAAATACAATACTTATGGCTATGGTGCCTGTGCCGCTTGTGCCCCTGGTTCCATTACGAACACTCTCTCTGGTGCTTCTTCATGTACTGCATGCGTCCTTGGGTCCTATTCTACTCAAACCATGGTTGAAAGCCAGACCACGTGTGAAAATTGCAATGGCCAAGTGAATTCGGCAAAAACAAAATGTTATCCGGATTGTCATGTAACTGGTGATGGCGGCACTAAAAATACGGCAGAATGTTATTGTGATGCAAGTAACACCCAATCAGGTAGTGAAGCTTATTTTGCTCCCAGCACACATACAGGTGCCAATTGTAATAACAAATATTGTGCTGGAGAAGAGTGTGTTGATAGATGTACCACCAACCAACATTTTTCGGGAAAATGTACTTGTATCGAACAAGGTAAAACTATTCTTGGGGGTGGTATATGGGAATTATGTAATGACGATTTTTGCAGCGAAACGGGATATTGTTTGGCTAAAAATACATGCACCAGAAATGCCAATGTCGCCGTTACAACAACAACAACTAGATGTCGTTGTAAAAATACATTGGATTGTTATGGAAAAAAAGAATGTACTTCTGACACGGATTATTTATATTATAATACTGCGTTATCGACTGAGAATAGCAACACTGATCGCTTTGCTTTTAGAATTATTGAGGGTGAAAACCAAGGTCATGCGCAAACAAGTCAGTCGGATTGCATTACTAAATGCGAATTATGGGGAGGTACTGCAACTTGGGGATCTAATGTGTGCGTCTGTAAAAAATGTCCGGAATGGGGCGAATATTGTCAAGGGAGTTCGTCTTTTTCTGTAAACGATGGTATTTGTTGGCCAGCTTGTAAACAAAGCAACTATGCTGGTAATGCGTGGTCTAAAACGGAGGAAAATTGTATGTGTAGTACAAATCCCGGAGGTTCTGGACAAAAAAGTGAATGTAACGCTGGTAAATATTGCCACGGTGCAACGGGTACGAAATTGGGATTATGTTCATCTGACCCGCCATGCAATTGGCAGAATGGGTTAACCATAAATAGAAATACATGTAGTTGTGGGAATTGTGACGTTGACGTATCGAATACAGATGTATTGTGTGATGATTCATCGGGTGGGACATGTTCTCCCATTACAGATTGTGCATATACAAACGGCGAATTTTTTAACCGAAAAGATTGTAAATGTGGAAGTAATACATGTTCAAAATCAGGGGGCAAACCTCGCGAAATGATGTGTGACGATAAGGGGTCTGGAAAGGAATGTCGAGATATTGAAGATTGTCCACACTTTTTAATTGACGGCGAATCTTCCATTGAAAATAAAGGTATTTGTAATTGCGGAACAGCAATATGTTCATTGGCGCATACATCAAATGGAGATTGTGACCCGACGTCATCAAATACACCCGGCGTTTGTGCCGGAAATGGTTTAATGTGTGATAAGGCAAATAATTTATGCACAGAACCGCAAGTTTGTTCAAAAATCGAAGAGGGAGCCTCAATATGGGACGGCGCTTTAAACAAAAAAACTTGTAAATGCGGAACTACAAAATGCTCAACGAGTAATACTGAATATTGTGAAATCGTGCCTAAATTATTAATCAATGATTTTCTAGGCAAAAAGGTCAATTTAGCCGTTAAAAATTGTGAAAATTGGCTTATTTACTGGCCTGATGGCAAAGAAGCCTGTCAAACCGGCACAAGTGGAAACGATTGTACGATATTTAGTGGTGACCAAAAAAAAGTTTGTGAAAAATCAAAAGAGTGTTTTTACGACAAGAAAGATACAGGATTTTCGGACAGCGGCGATGGATATACATGTCAAGTTGGGCAATGTTTTCCAACTCGAACATGTCGTAATCAAAAAGCTATAAACCCAAATAATGAATTATGTACATGTGGAATTAAAGAGTGCGCAGTTGGGCAATATTGTGATTATTTAAATTCACAGTGTTTGGATTTCCCCATGTGTACAAATAAGGCAGGATTGAATCTAAATCCGAGTGATTGTTATTGTAAAAATGATATGTGTACGGGTGTCGAGACAACATCAAGTGGAAAATGTGAAAATGGATATCCTCTTTCTGTTGGTGAGACGAAGGATAATGGTTGGCTTATTTCTGGTGGAGAACCAACAATACATTCGTCTATTTGTGAAGAAGAATGTCGCAAAGATAGAGAATGTATTGCCATTAGCAAACAAAAGGGCAAGTTTGGCAATGGTTATATAGATTATGTTTATGAAAAAGACATCAATAACAATGATAAAAAAGTAGTATGTATGGTGGGACGTTATCGTACATATGAAGATGTTGCAGATATTGCTAACTGCAGAACAAAATGTAATGAAGAAAAGGAATTATGTAATGAAATACATTTTGACTCGTGGTCCAAAATATGCAGAACATATAGTTATTGTGACAGTTATTCTAGCCCAGCATTATCTGTAAATATTTGCGATCCAAGTAGGTCAGCATCTGAAAGTTGGTGTCCTGATATTGAAACACGTACACGATGTACAAAACATCGTACGTGTGATGGGCCGTTGGTTGATACAGATAAATACCAACATACTATTATAGCCCGAGGACGTTATTGCGACATTACTGACGAAAATTCTTATTGTTTTGAGACACCAAGGTGTAACGTTGTCACGAATACAGACAATGCGGCCGACGTTGCAACTGAAACTTGTCGTTGTGGCAAGCCAAATCTTTATGGTGAACATATCACGCTTTCAGGCGAATCAACTGTCTGTAAAAAAGATCAATTTTGCGTTGACGATGGTTCTGGCCCACTATGTGTAAATAGACCATGTGAATCTGATACATGGAATTATCCATTTGATTGTACCTGTGCAAAAGACGGCGATCTTGCAACATCTTCTTCTTGTACAAAAAATACAGGATGGTTTTGTAAATTTAATTTGGATAGCAAAACCACTGGTTGTGGCCAAGACCAATGCAGTGTTAAAAACGCTGTCAATACAGACAAACCAATAGTAAATTCGGACACGTCTTCTGATAACAAATGTCCAAAGGATTGGATTTTTGGTTTTAATGCCAAAGACACTGAAAATTCAAAATTTGGAACTGGAACAACAAACAAAAGACAAAATTTTGAAGAATGTACGAATGTCGATGACTCAACATATTGTGGTTTGGAACATTATTACATACGTATTGATTCCGGAAAATGCAGCAATCCGATTACAACCGTTTCAGAATGTTTAAAAGCATCGAAAAATTTAGAATTTGAGAATCGTGAATATACGTCGGCGACAATTATAGATTCGTATAGTTTGGTTCAAGTGCCATCTGGTTGTTATGAAACGGATACAGGTCTTGTATTTAATACAAAATCAAACGGAGTTGATTGTAGTAGTACAAATCAATGTCTTTGCAAAAGTGATAATATATGTGATGGATGTATTTGTGGAGATTTCCAATGCAACGTGAATGAACATTGTTATATTGATGGAACAAAATTCCCAAATGGTCTATGTTCAGAGGTGAATACATGTCAAAATGTAGACGGACTACAGAAAAATGACGATACTTGTTGGTGTGGTGTGAATAAATGTTCTCCAGGAAATTATTGTTTAGAATCAAATAGCCAGTGTGCGCCATTTTGGCCTTATCCGGGAGATGGTTCGCCAAGTAGTACCACACCTGGTTCGACATGCGCAGTCAACGAATATTTTGAAACATTTGTATACAAAGATGATTCTCAATGCATAGATTGGAATTCACATTTTAAGGTTTGTTCAACAAATTTAGACGGATCCTCTTGTTCCGTCAAAGCCAAAACATTTGAAACATGTAAACAAAAATGCACCGAACATGCTTCTTGTGGCGAATTCTATTACAAAGACCATGTATGTTTTTTGGCAGATGGTGTATGTTACAATCAAGAAACACCAACAAATCCACAGTCACACTATGTAAAACTAAACTTTTTACATCGTACATACAAAAAGGCAACGATTTGTGATACTGGTTGGGAACAAATCGCCACTGGAAACGAATGTACGAACGCCGGGCATATTTTAGTGGAATCTACTGTTTTTTCGGGGGGCAAGTGTACAAGTGGAACTAATAAAGTATGCAAACGTATATCTCCACACGGTTGTGCGATTTATCCCACTTGTAAAATAAGTGCCAGTGGAGAATCTAATGAGGTGACATGTAGATGTGGAAATACAAATACGTGTAAGCCTGGTCAATATTGTTTTTCGGACGGCATTTGTGCGGATGGTCCAATGTGTGAACAAAAGGATGGGTTAACTGCCAATGCGGAAAACTGTAGATGTGGGGAACTCGGCGAATCTTGGTCTTTATGTATTGGGGAAGAAAATCGTTGTATGCCAAGTCGTTCAAAGAAATGTTATTATAAAAATTGTGCTAATATACAACGCCAAGAAGCCAATCCTGAACATTGTGAATGTCGATTAAACACGGAACCGAGTTATACATGTGACGCTAAAAACAGTCCCTTTTGCCAATTAAGTTCGAAGACTTGCCATCGTGGGCCATTGTGTACATATACGAATGGAGCATTTTCGAATTATTTGTCTTTGAGTTCAGAAATCTGTGAATGCGAACAACCTGTGAATTATTGTCCAGCTGATAAATTATTAAATGCCGACGAAACAGGATATAATAAATGTTCAAGTTCAGCCAATCCTCCTATTATATATATGCATGATGCAACATCTGTTATTACATATGGAGGCACAACTGATTTTACTGATATTGTTTCGGACGCTATAACAACGACTTTACAAATAAATTCTGGATATTTATTTGCATATGTTGGAGATGACGATACTACTTATTATCGTTACGGAAAACCAAATACACTTTTAGCGAGAGAAATAACTTGTTCTGGCGTGTTAGATTATTGGTATTATGATACATCCGATACTCCGCCAAGTACAAATCCTTATAAAATAACAAACGCTAATGACCAAGGCCACGAACAACCGAGTCAAAATTATTGTACACAGAGATGTAATAAATGGGGCGGGATTTCGAAATGGGAACAGTGTTCAGGAACAACGCCGGATGCATGTGATAAAGCGTGGTGTACGTGTAAAAAATGTTCCGGCGAATATAATATCTATAAAATAGATACGAAATATATAAAAGAAAATGCCAAATGTTCTTCGAATGATTTGGCATTAGAAGCTTATGAAAATAAAGGTGTTTTCGCGGAGAAAATACAACGTTGTTCTGACCAATGTCGTAATTATAAAGATGGTTTTAGTATTTATAACGACAATACAAATGAAAGATATGGCGAATGTATATGCTGTAAAAACATAGAAAATAGCGTTTCTACAACATGGGACAAATACAAATGGGTGGCGCATAATACAGGAGAAAGTTGTAATATGTTACAAGATTGTTTATATGATTGGTGTACACCAGAAGACGAATCAAATGCACTATTAACACAAAACATCGAGTGTGATAATGGAAATTGGTGTACTCGTCAAGACGAAGTTAATGGGTTATGTAATAGAGATGATAGATGTTTGGCCTGTGAAGAACAGTGCAGTGCAAACCCATTTTGTAATGCAATTAATATCGAAAACTCTGGTATATTGAGTTGTAAACAATTATCAGTGTGTTCGGGGGAAAAAACAGACGGAACAACAACCCTACGCAAAAAAGAAATAAGAACGAATTATTGTAATAAAGCTCAGCCGTTTTGCAACGTCGGTGAATGTTCTGATGCACCCTATTGTGGAAACAAAGATATGACGGTGGAACATCAGTCAAATTGTTATTGTGGCTTACGTCAAACCTCTTCAAAAAAGAAATATTACGAACACATGCGTGGAAAATGTAGCTCTGGTTCAACTCAACAACCAAATCAAGATACATTACATAAATGTGCTGTCCAATGTGATAGTTTAAGTGGTGTAAAGGGGTTTTCTTATAACAAAGATACTCGAGAATGTTATTGTGATACAGCAGATGTAACAACATGTACGTTTCAACGAGAAAACATCAAAATAATACGTTACATTTACAAAGACAATACAAATGGCGAGACAGGAGAAGTATGCGATAGTGCCAAACCATATTGTTGGTCTGAGGGCGCAGTTGGTTCGTGTACAAACACACCAAAATGTCCAGGTTCTATGGGTACAGCACAGTCGCTTGACACTTGTAAATGTGGCGATATCAGCTGTGGTCTAGGAGATTTTTGTTATGACCAGTATGATTGTCAGAAAGACTCAAATGACCCCAATATTCCATCTTGTGGATGTTTGGCACAGGTTATTCCAGAATGCGACGACATTGGCGACCAGCGTAATGGCAAAACAAGAGTTGTAAACACCTGTGCTTGTAATAAATTTGTATGTCCGTCGGGTTCTTTTTGCAATTGGGAATTTAGCATGTGTGACGCAAACGACAAAATTCCTTCATGTGACACTCAAGGCATAAATATTAATTCATGTTTATGTGGCAACAACAAGTGTAACACTGACGAAAATGGGTTTTATTGTGACGCAAAAACAAATCAATGTACTAGTGGAAAATGTGGAGATAATATAAAAGGGATTGCGGCGCAAAACAGATTTTGCGCTGTCGAAAATTATGGAAATGGATTTTTACCAGAAGAACTCTGCAAAGGCACTTCGTGCGAAAAAAGCGTAGACTATTCCTCGTGTTGTAAATTCTGTGACAAATTTTATTATAAAGGTAAATGTGTCGATAAATGCCCGACAGAGAATTTCTGTTATGATAAACGGAATCCTTCAAACCCATTAACACCATTTATACGACCAAATGCCGTTGTTTCTACGGAGGGAACATCTTATACTGGATATTGTTCCGATAGAGAATGTTTAGAATCAGAAGATAGAGACGAATGTTGTATTCCTCGGCCACATTGTAAAGAGCAAAATCCAGTGATATGTGATGCAAATCCAATGTATATTCGAGAAATGAACGACATATATTGTGCAGATTTTCAAGATAATATAAATAGTAACCCGTGTTCAATTGAAAGATGTTGTAAAAAGGTCGAATGTACATGCACTGGAGGAGTTGCTGCTTATGGTTATGATTGTCCGAAAGATGGAATGGAATGGTGTACATCATGCGACAGTACACATTGGGAAACAGAACAAGGGACATGTTCGCCAATTACGACCATAAATACACAAACACAATATATTTACAAACTTCACACAAGAACATCTGACAATGTTGTTAAAAATTTAACTCAATGCACAACTATAGAATGGATAAGCAAACATCATAATAATACATCAGACAGAGAATGCTCTCCTTTGACACAATGTGCAAGACAAACACACGCGGAAAAGAAAGAACCAACAATGGAAAACGGGTTTTACGTTACAGATAGAGAATGTGAACTACTCATTCAATGTGGACCATTTCAATACGAAACTGGCCATGACGAAGGAAAACAAATAGAATGTACTAACTTTGAAGATTGTCCAGACGGTCAATATGGAGTTAAACCGCCTGGTGGAAAAACAAATCGAATATGCCATGATTGGACAACATGTTCAAATAATGAATACCAAATAGTTGAACCTACATCTTGGTTAAATCGCAAATGTTTACCTTTGAAACAATGCAATACTGCAACAGAATACGAATCAAACCCAGATAGAGACCACAAAACTGACCGCGAATGTCAGCAGCTTACCAATTGTAACCACCTGCAATACGAATCAAATCCAGATAGGGACCACAAAACTGACAGAAGGTGTGCTTTCCTACACAACTGTACTAATTTACAATATGAATCAAACGCAGACAGAGACCACAAAACCGATAGAACATGTGAAACGTTGACCATATGTGGTGAAAACGAATATATCACCAAAACACACACTCAAACATCCAATAGAGAATGTACCCCGTGTGATTTTAAAGGTTGTAAGGGTTGCATGGAGCCGAAAGACTGTTATTATAATGAACTTTCAAGAATAAATACAACGTGTTCTGGAAAACAATGTGATACTATTAATATTACACACAATAACAAACACTACGTATTTTCGCCGCCGCCCCCATTGACTTATGGAAAATCATTCCGATTTGTTGTTAGAGATATAGGCGGAAGAGTTTTTAAATTTGAAAATTCACCTACAGTATGGCATTGGACACAGGCAAATACCGTATTGACCTCTAAAAATCCTATGCTTATGTCCAACCATGAATTTGGCATTTCAGAACCCGGAGACATTCTTTCATTTACAATAAATGAAGATTATAACGGTTTGATTCAATACACTCACAATGATGAGACGTTTGGCATAGACATACAAAAAGATTGTAGATATGAATACAATAGATGGTCGAGCTGTAGTCAACGGTGTGGCGACGGTGTAAAGATTGGGTTTTTGAATATTATCCAGCAGCCAACATACCAAGGCGAGACGTGCCCAACTCTAAAAATAAAAACAGAACCATGCAAAGGTGAGATTTGTGACATCGATTGTGACGGGACGTGGTCTGAATGGTTGTGCGACGTTGACTGTGGAAAAGGCAACCAAACCAGAACATTTACTATGGTAACAAATTATAGTTATCAAGGTAAACGTTGTCCAGAATCGCCAGAAAAAAAACCATGTGAAATGCCATTTTTAAATGGGAAATGTGACTGTGATGGACATGTCAATGATGGTTGTGGTATATGTGGTGGAGATAATTCAACATGTGTAGATTGCAGTGGTGTACTTTTTGGAACAACAAAACCAGATAAATGTGGGGTTTGTGGAGGAGATGGATCCACATGCGGAACCAGATTAAAAATTCTAAAGAAACAATTCAGAAACAATACAACAAATTTACGACCGTGGATTCCTATCATAAGTGCAAGTTGTATACTTGTGTTTATGGGACTCGTCTTTCTGTGTTTAAAAATATACGACGATAACAACCGCAAAAAAAGAAATCGTAGAAAAGCTACGAAAGTAAAATCAGATTTAACAGTAAACTTTATATAATAATTAACGCTTACGTTTTTTTACTCTACTACTTTGACGTTTGCGTTTACGCTTTTTTTCAAACGTTTTTAACTCTAATTCACCGCGTTCAATAAACGACGTGGGGTCTTCTGCCTTTACACACGCATCCATGATATCTACATCTATTTTATAACGTCGAAAACCGCGCACAAGTCCCCAAAGCGTAATATTTATATTTGGATGACCTTTGCGTTTTTTAACAATGGCGGGGGTAATTTTTTTAGCCATGCCAAAATCAATCATATACGGACGCCCGCGCTCGTCTAACATTACATTAAGAGCATTGGAATCGTTTTGCATCACCTTGGCATCGTCTAAACGATTCATAAGTGCACAAATCATATATTGAAGTGATTCAGGCATGGGCTGGCCTTTTAATTCTTTTGCAACAATAGTATCCATGCATTTCATGACTATATATTTTTCTTGTGTATGAATGCCGAAAATAGGCGGAGCAGCACCGACTGAAGCAGCAATCTGCTGATAAACGGCTTCTTTTCGCAGCGTTGTCGCTGATTTTGTTTTTTTAAATGTTTTTACAGCCACACGGGATTTTTTAGGCAAGATTAATTCAAGGTCCAAGACCTCCCCTTTAAATGCGGAGGGCGTAAAGGCTAAAAATGTCTGACCTTCTTTACCATCTTCGCCAAGTTGATGAGATTCTGTTCTCAATGTTTCCCAACTAAATGAAGTTATACCTTCCATCTTATTTATTATATTTATTATGTAACTATTTTTTTCGAAGAATATGCTAAGAAACAAAAAATACTAAAAAAAAAGTTTTGAAAATTTTTTGTTTTTCTAAAACTTTTAGCTAAAACTTTTAGAGAAAAAAATATTCTAGGAATAAGACAAAATTCTCTAAAACTTTTAGCTAAAACTTTTAGAGAATTCAATATTTTGCAAAACTTTTTTAAAAAGTTTGTTTTAGATTTGTATGTACAATGGGACAATGTCTATAGAACCTAATAATCTTCGGTAGCGTCTTTCGCGGCATCTTAAAACACGAAGTCGTGCTCTCAATTTTCGTTGTTTTTTTAACAACTCTGAAAAAACGCCAGACTCTTTATAAAGTTCTCTTATTTTATGATTAATATCTTTCATGGCTAATTCTGTTTTTTTAAGTTTGTCTACATATTTTTTAAGACGTTTCGGTGCATTTTTACGGCGCGCATAAGCTCTAACTAATTTATAACGTTCACCAATACCTCTTGGAATTTGTGTTGATGTATCATTACAGAGTGGACACCTTGATGAACCTGACCTGAACCATTTAATAATACAGTCTGTATGAAAATGATGTTTACATGGTGATAAACAAGTATGCGCTTGGTTATTTAATTTCTGTAAACAAATAGAACAGTTTTCATCTGATATGTCCGATGGTTCACTAAATAAAGGTATTGGTTCCATTTTTTATATTATATCTACATAAATAGTCTTTATAGTTTTTCTTCCCAATCCTGTTCTGAAAATTCTTCATCAAACGGCAAAATAACTAAGTTGTCGTCTTGTTCAATAATATCTTTGTATAATTTCGCAATTTCAGCGATGGCATGTTCTACTTTCCCATTTAATATTTTCACTATACATATGTATAATGAAAATGGTATTAATAACAATGGCAATATAACAACCAAGAAGAGTTGTTTTACATACGTTGAAAATAAACACATTAAAAAAATAAATAATGCAATGCCCCAATAGAAAATTTCACGTTCAATGGTGTTCATATCGCGCATAATATGGAACACTATACAAACAATCCATAATATCAATTCACCGTATTTTTTAATTTTGGTATCGATGTCGTCTTCAAAATGTTCTATAAGGCGCGTAATGGCCATACATACGATTGGTATTGTTGTTATCGTATTTACAACAGATTCCGGTGTCCTTAAAGCCATATATTGGACGAGTGTCCAAAACGCAACACAAGTTAAATGAACGTGTGGGTACCAAGTTTTTCCATTATTAATAATAACATGACAAGAACAAGTACCGACAATAAATATAACAAGTGTCATGGTTAACCCGGCAATACAAAAAATGACAAATATATTTGCCCATTGCATGCCGTCAGCTATAAATAAAATACTAATAAAAATATGTAAGACTGACCAAGATATAGTGGACCATTTTTCATTGTCGTTCAAACGGTGACGGTCAAAAATGGACTGAAGCTGAAATAATGTTATGATACAAATAGATGATAAAGAAGTTATCATCGAGATAATCGGTACAAAACGATATTCCGTTTCATACAAAGTACCAAGTAAAAACCAAGCATAACAAAACAATATGTAGAGTACAAATACAAACTTTTGAAATAACATCTAACTTTTTTATAACACCTTAAATATAACACTATAAGTACATTCGCGGATTGTAAAATGTGGCTTCCTTACGAAATATGGTCATTGGTCTTAGAATTTATGTTACCAAAAGACCCACCGTGGAAAAGACAATTTACTAAAACAGTAACTCAACTTAAACACGCCAGAACTATTCGAAGAAGACCTACAATTATTCATTCAACAGAAGGTATATTATGCGTTACTTATTATTTAAAAGTAAATAGTTGTTGGAGGCGCCAATTTGAGCACTTTTACTTATAATATTCAGACAGAAATGTCGTTATTGTAGATAACAAATGTTTCCAGAGCATCGGTTGGTGCCAAGGCGAAAGAATCAAATGTTGGACTGGCGTCAAACTCGAAAGAGTCAAAACGAGGCCGCTCATCACTTTGAAGGGGCCAGAAGGTGTTCCCAAAAGCCTCCTCTGGAGCTTGACTGTCTGATTCCAATGGAACCAGAGAATCGCCGCGTGGCCGGGCAATTGGGCTTGCCGGCTTAAGCGTAAACTGAGCTTCGGCTTCTTTGAGTTGTTTTGACAAAAACTCTTCGAAACTGTTACACCTCTGGCGTTTTGGAGCCTTTTTATGCACTGTGGGCACGTTTAAAATGCTGCGAGACCGCTTATTTGTGTTTTTGAGCGTTTTCTTTTTGTCCCAGATGTTTTCGGCGCCACAATCACAACAAAACTTGCGCGTACCCCACTTGGTATGGCAAGAAGAACACACCAACTTGCCATTTCCATAACCTTTGTTGGCGGCTTTGGGCTTTGTAGCCTTTGTGAACTTGTAAGGCTGTTGTGTTTTGCAGACTTTACACGTCTTCGCCTTGCAACCCATTTGGTGGGTGCAATTCGGGTTCACGCAGCTTTTTAAAGAAGCTGGACGCTTTTTTTTGTTGGGTGCTTTTTTTTGGTTGTGTACCAGTATTTTTTTTTGGTTCTTGGTGGAATGCCCATTTTGCAGTTCGGCAAATTCCATCTCCCAACGATGGCCCGTACACAGCCCAGACGACTTGTCTTGATGGTCCGAGTTGTTGTGGGAAGTTTCGAACCCCAAAGAGCCGGAGTTTTTGAGAAACGTAAGGGTGGGGGTAGTATTGGTGAACATGTTGGTTGTGGTATATGTGTATTGTTGATGAATGTGTGGTTGTGAGAAACTTTTTCGATACATTTCAGCCGCTCACAGCCATTCATTTTTTTCAGAAGAAATTTCCTAGAAACATTTCAGCCACTCACAGCCATTCATTTTTTTCAGAAGAAATTTCCTAGGAAAATTTCAGCCACTCACAGCCATTCATTTTTCAATAGAAATTCTATTTCAATTGTTAGGTATAGTTACTTGCATATTAACAACCACTCATACAACCTAACCACACAACCAAACCAACATGATTCGTGCTTCCACCTCCACCCTCCAAGAAAGACCGACACAGAGGCGCCGCACGGGCGCACAGAGTAGCTCAACTGGCTCCTCTCTCTTTCTGCATGACATCCACCGAGCCCGCCGCCGCGAAGGACGCCTTTTTGGCCATGCCAAGACCAAAGTTGAGGCTTCGGTGTTCAAGATCGCCAGTTCTTTGGAGGCACTTCTTCAGTATCGGGCCGAACTCGATGCTCACAATTCCGCCACTGAAAACCGCTCTTCTGATGCTGAATCGATTCGCAAACGTACCAAGAGGGCGATGAAGGCCAAATTTGTCGAATTGCGCGTCTCGCCGGCCATTGATATCATCAAAGAAGCCACGGGCGCCAACAAAGACTTTCCCAATACCAGAAAAGGATTTTCCAAAAACACTCTCTGTTGCCGCGAACAAACCCATCTTCCATGTGGTTCTCGTTCGCTTACGGTGGCGAATTTCAGCCCTGGCGACGTCTATGGCCATCACAACATCATCACGGGTATCTACACAGAGTCTCGTGGCATTGACGACACGGACGAAAGCAATCCTAACGCTGGCCGCGAAGGAAATCGTTCGTTTGGTCCCTATGTCCAGTGGGGCCTTCCTCCTTCTGGCGCCGGTCAAGCTCAAGCGGGTCGTTTGATTGTTATCTGGGAAAAAAAGCGCTTCAGTCCAGTTCTCCACGTTCTTAAGGGTGTTTACTACATCCTGGGCGAGTCTACGGACTCTAACGACGCCTCGGTGCTTCGTCTGGTGGAGATAAATCATTTCATGAAGAAGCGCCTGAATGGAAAGGCAATAGAGTGGCGCATTTACTAGGGGGGTTACAAAAAAAAAGATTGCTAGAAAAATAGTATTATATTAAAAATGTTTTAAAACAGATATTCTTTAAATTCTTTCCATTCTACATAACCAGAGTTGTTCTTATCCATCTCATGGACAGCTACTTCCAATTCGGCCAGTGTTAATGGTTCTCCCAACTTGCGAAACATAGAATGAATTTCACGCCGGTTTAATTTTCCATCCTTGTCTTTATCCATCGCCATAAATATTTGTTTTGTTGCTAATATCTGCTGTTCAGTGGCCATTCTGATTTAACTTGATTGTTTTAACCTTTATACACTATATAAAGATAAATCCATTTTTATAATGATGGAAGTAAGCCCTCCTGAAGATATGCATGATAGTCTAGTTGAAAAATTAATTGAAAGTCGTTCATTTAAAAATAATAAAATACACTGGAGTCTTTTTTATGGTTCTGTAGTTGCCATTGGACTTATGTTTATTATTTTGTGTTCTTTAGCATCTTGGTCAATTTCTATTGCCTCTGAAATAAACGGATTGGTCACACAGGCCGGAAAAATACTTGACGACGTTGAAGAAATGTTACCTGTTCTTAAAGATATATGTAGACATCAGAATTTTACTAAGACATATGGTAATGTATGTGATAAGATTATATAACACTCCTACATAAAGCACACGTTGGTTTTTTTTGATACCACTTTTCAGCGCATGTTTGATGGAAATAATGACCACACTTTAATTTTATTATTTTTAACTCCAAACATATACTACATTCGTCAATACATTCACCATTGTCAACAAACTTCGATTCTTCTGGAAACTTCGATTTTTCTGGAAAATATTTTGGAAAAACAAACAAACATTGTATTACAATGAATAGAATAATTAAAGTAAAAACTACTTCAATAACTCTAACAACGAGAGACAATGTGCCTGACAATAACGAATTGGTCAAAACTATGCCAGGTGTTTTGGAAAGAAGTATCTTTGCTAATAAGGGCGGAGAAGACATTTTGAATATGTATACTTTGTGAATTTGGAATATCTATCCCTCAGAAACAGTACAGGAAGAACAATGGCAAAAGCTCGCCGTTGGCGTTTCTAACTCGTAAATCCAACCCCCCGTGGACATTGCTTTATCACAAACACCACAAAGAAGCGGCGGCATGTCTGCATATGGGTCTTCGGGGTCTTCGATGGGAATAGTTGGTGTTGTGTTGGGCGGGGTCATAATTATAGAATTTAATTTTATTATAGAATTTCTTTAAATGGAATAAATGCTTCTAAACATACGTAGTAATTAAAGGCGCGAAGACATTGACAGTCATCACATACAGGGCGAAATTCTCTACCGTTCATCATAATACATAGATGTGTGGCTTGTTTCGGTGTTCTTATATTTTTGTCCGCCCTGTCACTTGCATTACACTGTGAACACATTATCGGTTGAGAAACTACGTTTTTAAAAGCTGACGGAATACTATATTTAGATACAAACATATTACCCTGGTGTGTTTGTATCCGTTCTTCAAAAGTAAAATGGGGCACTGAAGAAGACATTGTATAATTATACACGGGTGGTTTTTTACAGGCACCTCCGTTTGGTTGTGGGTCGGAACGCCGCCACTCGTTCGTAATCCGAATAAATTCATCGGTCGCCATGATTTCCTAGTTAGTTCTACGCCATTATAAATTATTTGGAATATGCTTGGAATATGTTTTGTAACAAAATGTATGTAAATAACATTTGTAAAACTATACATTTAAAAAGTGTATTATGGAGTATAAAGCTTTGAATAAGTGAGTTAAAACCATGCAAATCTTTGTAAAAACACTCACAGGAAAAACGATCACTTTGGACGTCGAACCATCGGACACAATTGAAAACGTCAAGGCTAAAATTCAAGATAAAGAGGGGATCCCACCAGATCAGCAGCGGCTCATCTTCGCCGGCAAACAGTTAGAGGATGGACGCACTTTAAGCGATTATAATATTCAGAAGGAGGCTACGCTTCATCTTGTGCTTCGTTTAAGAGGCGGGACGTGTTGTAAATGTTGTAAAGAGAAATGTTGTGACGATTGTAAATGTTGTTGTTAAATCATACTATTTAAAGTTATATTAAATAAAAAAATGTATAGACTTTTATTCGCACTATTATTTATAAAATCTTCTGCTTTAAATTACCGTAGGCTTCATACAAAGATAAATACTTTGCTCGATACAATGGTATCCATCGGACAGGACGAAGACTTGGATTCATGGGTAGAAAAAGCGAATCAATGGCGTTCAGAAGCAGATAATTATATTGAAAATATCCAAAAAAATGAACAGAAATTACTCGATTTTTCTGCCGAAGAATGGCGTCAACAATCAGAAAACCACGCGGAAGAGATATTACGCAATGAACAAACTGATTTGGATTCGTTTGCTTCTGCTAGACGTGCAGAACTTGATACGCATTTTGCTGACATAGACCAAGGAGAAGAAACATTAATTATGCAAGATATTAAAAAGGACGAAGAGAATTTAATGAATTTGGAAAAATCAGTAAATATGCTTTTTTAATTAGAATATCGTGTAAATGCCTCGTTTAATGTACTTATTGTTTCAGTTGCGATAGATTCTGCCGCGTTCGACGGCTCTGGGGGTATTTCAAATAGTTTTAGTGGCGACAAACGGTTTTCTCTAAAATGGTGTTTATTCCATATATAATGTGTGCCAATTTTAAATTCCAGACCATAGTGTATAACAATTGGATTTTTTGGCGAATACATTGGGTATACCATTATGTCGTTATTTTCTTGAATTTTCATTTTTTTGGACGCTGCACCGAATACATAACCATACATTTCTGATATCCACGGTTTACCGCCTTCTTTTACATAAATATCTCCTGAATATTTCCACGACATTGGGTCATGTCTGACATCAACACTATAGGTTAACCATGGTTCTAGAATTTGGCGCAAATCTTCATAACGCCAAATAGAAATTCCACCGACTTTTGAACAATATTTGTGAAATTCTTTATCCAAATGTCGATGTATTAATTCGTTATTACACCCTTCCAGATAGCCATAAAATGCCCCTACTGGTTTATTTTTACCGACATTGATTTCATCCGGGTCAATTGGGCGCTTAATTAACATGTCCGTGTCCATAATAACGACATATTTAGTTCCATCAACTGGTTTTCCATTTTTATCTTTTCCTGTTTTTTCCCTGTGACGCACCCATTCAATTACAAATCCCGGTTTATTATAAGCGGGATAGGCATCTTTTATTATTTCAGAGTGTGAAGTTTTGTTAGATTTGCATTTTTCACATATTGAATATGATTTATAAGATATAATATTTTCATTTTGAAACGGGCGCGAATTATTATGGTTACAAGCAATAACCCGTGTAAGTTGGCTTGTTTTTGATGCACCCGACGCATGCCAAGAATAAACAAGGCCAGCTGATTGCCAATTAAAGAAATCATTACATTCAGAGCCCGAAATAATTTGTATTTCGTTTTTTAGCGGCGAATCTGGTTCGTACATATTCAATCGTCTCTTTAACTCTAGAATATCACGCGCATTTTGATTGATACGTTCATCGTAATTAACCGGAACATCTTTAGCAGTGCAACTGTTTTGTTCTATTTTAAACGGCTGAATACTACAATCATTCGATTGTGGCCAGCAAGTATTTTGAAACCAGACATTTAATCCTATTTTAGTATCATTACACGTGACATCAGTTCCACCATGCTGAACCAGGTTTTCACCCTTACCATTGTAATCTAGATTTGCCCAAATAAGACCCGAGCCCGGTTCTGCAGAAATGTCAATATTCAAATGGGGGAAAATGGTTGTTCCGCCACATTTTGCCGTTTTTAAATATACAAATACTGTATGAGTACGCTGAGTGGGTTCATCTCCCCTAGTAAACCAGTCCCAATGTGGTTTATAATGCTGATTTTCATAATATCTTGTCATTTGAAAACTTTCCATATGTGCAAAAGGCTGATGTATAGCCGTTGATATACGTTTACCAATACAATCTAAAACGGGGTCTGTATTTTTGGATAAAAACATCGTTGAGGATGTTCTAATTTCTGACGGCGAACTATACATAAGTCCTGAACGTACAAACTTATTTTTCTTTTCCTGGCGTAAAAGATACTTGACATCTTCTGCGTGTATAATATCTGTAACAAATGTAACAATCGGATATACAGTATGAAGCTGTTCAAACGTATACTCGTGATATTTACTATGAATATCTTTGACGCAAGAATCGGCGTTTGCTTGAAGGAAAAACAATAATATGCTTATCCATTGCAACATGCCGATATACATTATATAAAATGATGTATATCATTTGTAGATTATGTTTTTCATAATAAAATAACAATATACATCATTTTATTATGTTTAAGAAATGTTGTCAAAACTAAAATATGTTATGTTGATAGCATTTTGTATATATTGTGTAAACACACTATTTATTATATTCATGAAACCACCCTCTAAAAAAAAGAATTTAAAGACTGGACATATGCGTTCTTACGATGTTTGTATTGTAGGGGCAGGATTATCGGGAGCAGTGCTTGCAGAACGTTTTGCAACTCAAAAAAAACAGACTGTATACGTAATGGAAAAACGCAAGCATATTGGTGGCAATTGTTATGATTATATCGACAAAGAAACAGGAATTCGTATAAATAAATATGGTGCTCATCTTTTTCACACGAAATATAAACAAGTGTGGGAGTATATCCAGCAATTTTCAGAATGGACACCGTACGAACACAAAGTTTTGGCTCGTGTCGATGGTAAATATGTTCCCGTGCCGGTCAACATTGATACTGTCAATGATTTATTTGATTTAGATATTTTAAACTCAAAGGAAATGGACAGTTGGTTACATCAAGAACAAATACCATTTGAAACACCTCAAAACTCCGAAGAAATGTCTCTTTCACGTGTTGGACAACGATTGTATGAAAAGATGTTCAAACCCTATACAATAAAACAATGGGCTAAAACACCGGCAGAACTTGGTCCAGAAGTTATGGCACGCATACCTGTTCGTAATAACCACGATGATAGATATTTTTCCGATAAATGGCAGGCGTTACCAACTCATGGCTATACTGCAATCTTCGAAAAAATGTTCGAACACGAACTTATTACTGTTCATACAAACGTGAATTATTTTGACATTCGAAATCAAATAGATTGTAAACAGATATATTTTACAGGTCCGATTGATGCATATTTTGCACACATGGATTGGCCAAAATTGGAATATAGAAGTTTGAAGTTTGTAAGGGAAGTTTATAATACTAGCGGGTATTATCAACCAAATTCAGTGGTAAATCACCCTTCTGCATCTGTGCCATATACACGTATTGTGGAATATAAACATTTTCTAGACCAAAAATCTACAAAAACGGTTATCTTTAAAGAATTCTCAACAGATGTTGGCGAACCATACTATCCCGTGCCGAATCCCGAAAATCAGGCTTTGTATGCGAAATACCAAGCATTGGCCGAACAGGAACAGGGAGTGACATTCGTCGGCCGCCTGGCAAACTATAAATATTTCAACATGGACCAAACAATCCTGAATGCTTTGCAATTGTTTAATCAACAAAATTTTTAAAAAAAAGTTGCAAAATCTTGAATTCTCTAAACTTTTTAGCTAAAACTTTTAGAGAAAAAAATATTCTAGGAATAAGACAAAATTCTCTAAACTTTTTAGCTAAAACTTTTAGAAAACAAAAAAGTTGCAAAATCTTGAATTCTCTAAACTTTTTAGCTAAAACTTTTAGAGAAAAAAATATTCTATGAATAAGACAAAATTCTCTAAAAGTTTTAGCTAAAAGTTTTAGAAAACAAAAAAGTTTCTGAAACTTTTTTTAAAAATTTTGTATATTGTATTCAATTATACCATCTTCTGTACAACACCAAGGGTGTGTCCAACGTTTTCTAAATATTTCGGTTGGCTTTGTTTTTAATTGGTCCACTGTTACAATTTCAACATCGCCTTTTTTTGGTTGGAATCCATATGGACGAATTTTATCTCTTTCGATATTTGGTTCCCAAATTTTCAAGATATGGTCTGTAGGGCAAATATAAGGTAGTGGGAACGCAGCACTGCCCGGAAATCTTCCAGGATGTGGGAACCAGACGCGGTCATATAAACATTTAAATTGTGGCAAAATAAGAACGCGGTTTTTCAGACGCGCCAAATTTAAAGCAGCCTCAAACTGGCGTAACTGTGGTTCCATATACGTCATATGTGTTTTAATAACCCATTCTTTCGCATTTTTGTGTGGTATAGGTTTTACTTGGCCAATTTCGGGATATTTGGGATGGTAAGTCATGTATTCGCGTGGTTTATCATCATAAGGATAGGGCAATGACCAAAGTCCAGATTCCATAAATCGCCAGTCTTTTCCTATTGAACCGCCATATTGGAAAGTGTTGTGAACCATAATAGGGTCTGTAACCACATGTTGAACAAAATAAATATGACCATTGCTCCATTTAGTAACGGGTAATCCGAGCGTTAATCCGGGCGGTGGCTTAAATTCGGCCATTGTTTCTCGCAATAATGCTTGGTCCCATTTTTTAGGGTGTGCAATAATGCGTTTTGTCCAATTTTCAATAATACTTATGACCCAAGGAGTTGGGCGCAAATACATAACACCACAATTTAATAATCCTGTCTGGTCAGAGCCTCCATCTTGAAGTGCGTCAGACGTATAAAAGAAATGAATATCTGGACGCTGTTCAAATGTGTGTATCGGATTTTGAAACCAAACGACGTCTGTATCAACCCAAAGTACTTCTCTTCCTGCTTTTAACGTCGAAAGTAAACTATTTGAATGTACAAATCGCTGTGCTCCTCTGGGCATTGTTGGGTCCAATGTTTCGTTTTTTAAGGATAAACATCTTATTTTTTCTGGAAAATCAAGACAACGTTGATATTGTTCGTCATCAAATGCAACTAACCAACGGTCCAAAGGAAACCCTTTCATAGATAATAACATATTTTCGGTCATATCTGCGAAGTTTTTATCACTATGAATAAGTAAAACAGGAAGTTTAGGAGCACGTAATGATTTTTTAATACGTTTTCGAGGTTTTGTTGGTATTTTAGTATACAGAATTATTGTTGATACTAAAAAAGCACCAAGACAAAAAGATATTAAATATTTAATGTGTTTCATTTGTTATTCGTTTATTATTTAAATATTAAATCCTACAATATTTAATTGCATTTTATTATTTAAATAATAAACGAATAACAAATGATATTATATCTCTTATTTATTATTATTCAGCTTGTGTATGGTTCTACATGGCATAATGTTCAATCATTTGGTAAGAAATTAACATGTGCGAATGTTTCTGGTTCTTTTTACAATCCTGACGAACACAATAAAACACTACTTGTTGATTTAATGGGACATATTAAAGATAAACGCCCATTCGCATGGATAAGATGGGGCGATGGTGATATTGACGGCATTTCTAAACTAAATTCGTCGCATATAAATTGGCCACAAACCCCTGATTTATATGTTGCAGTTGGTACTTGGTGGGTTTGTAATAATTTTTTAAATAAATGGAATACGCAATTTGGGTTTGACCAAATTTTTGATAAAAATTACACTTTTGTTGAGTATTTTTATTTACCAATGGGAGATCCAATTGACGATGGAATGGCTGACCAACTTAAATATAATATTTCCGGCTGGATGATTGAAGCATTTCGCCATAATCGAAAAATTATAGCAGTTGGACCAAGTTATTTCAGAAAACTGCCATTTTTATCAGATTATTATCCTGAAAATAATTCAGATGAAGATATTGCGAAATTTGTAAACAATCAACCTGCTTATTCTATTATTGGCATTTGCAAAGGAACTCATACTAAGCGTATTATTACAAACTTATTCCGTAATAATACGCTTAATCATACGTTTATTGATATTGGCCGTGCGTGGCATTTATATTCGAAGCAATCTGCATTTGGTTTAAAACTATCACATGCATGTAATAAAACACATACTGAAGATATCGACACGTGGTTCGTGAAAGACGCATGTAAAGAGTTACCAAAGATTTCTCCAGAGCCCATAACGCCACCTTCAGAGCCTATAACGCCGCCTTCGGAGCCTATAACGCCGCCTTCGGAGCCTATAGAGGATTTAAAGTCTCTGAAAAATAAATTGGCATTTATTCGAGACAATATCACTTCATTTCAAGAAGATTCAATGAAATTTTCAAGAGCAAGATTAAATATAGAAAAAAATAATGAACATAGGCTTGTCGTAGAATTGAATACCACGCGACACGAATATGAAACTGCTGTTTTGCTTCAAATAAGACACGAAAAAATTTTAAAGAAGATTCCACTAAATAATATATTTATACAAGAATATAAATCAAAAATATCCAAAACATTGGAAAAATTTATTGACAAGATGCAAAAAAAACAAACGGATTTAAAACATCGAATTCAAGAATCAAAGGCGACCCAGTTATTATATTATGACAGGTATGTTGAATACGATATAGAGTTTAAAATATGGAAATCAATTATAAGTTTAATTTAATTTACAAACATTCCCAAACAATTGTAAAGCGTTCAGAATGGTTTGGTCCATGTTGAAATATTTATAGTTTGCCAGGCGCCCAACGAACGTCACCCCCTGTTCCTGTTCGGCCAATGCTTGGTATTTCGCATACAAAGCCTGATTTTCGGGATTCGGCACAGGATAGTACGGTTCGCCAACATCTGTTGAACGTTCAAAGAAAACAACAGTGTGTGGTGATTTTTGATGTAAAATGTGTTTATATTCAATAGCACGCGTATAATTGTATTCCAAAGATGGATAATTTACATGTGCTTTGGGTTGGAAAAACGTAGTATTTTTAAACACTTTACGTTCAAAATTCAATGAGCGATATTCTAGTTTTTTCATACCTTTGGCAGCAAAATATGCATCGATAGGGCCAGTGAAATATGTGTGGCCACATTTTATTTTAGAACGCATCTTAAAATAATCACTGTTTAGTAAAACAGTAATGTTTTTCGAACGAAACATATTTTCAAAAATACGCGTATACCCGTGTGTAGGTAATGCTTGCCATTCGTCTGTAAAATACCGATTATCGTTGTTTTTTCGTACAGGAATGCGCGCTAATACAGATGGGGCAAGTTGAGACGGTTCTTTATTCCATTGTTTTATGGTATAGGGTTTAAAAATTAAATCGTACAATTGTTGTCCAACACGCGAAAGGCCAACTTCTTCGGAGTTTTGTGGATGTTCAAATGGTATTTGTACATTAGATAACCATTGTGACATTTCTTCTTCGTTTTGAATAGACATATTAAACAGTGCGTTCACGGTGTCAATATTGACAGGAACAGGAACGTGTTGTTCACCTACTTTGGCAACACATGTATGTTCCCACGGCGTCCACTCCGAAAATTGTTGGATATACTCCCATACTTGTTTATATTTCGTATGAAAAAGATGAACACCATATTGACTTACACGAATACCTGTTTCTTTGTCGATATAATCATAGCAATTACCACCAATATGATTGCGTTTTTCCATAATAAGTACAGAATGATTATAGATATTTGAGTGGCGTTCGGCTAAAACTGCGGCAGATAACCCTGCACCAGCGATGCATACGTCGTACTCTGTTTTCATTTGATTGTTTTTCGAAGCCCAATTCCATGCTGTGGATAATATATCATCTATATTTGTAAACTGTGGTTTCCAATTTGTATTTGACGTTATTTTCTGATTTGAAGCTTGTAAAAATGGAGGACTGTAAGATAGTTTATTCTTGCCAAAACAAATGGGTATAAACACGTTGCTAACACGTTCTGCAGATTTAATAAATTCCAACGTTGAAACACCTTGACCTGTCGCGACATTCCAGATATCACTTTTGGGTACATCTAATACTGCCAGATGTGCCTTAACTAAATCTGTAACATGGACATAATCTCTGACTGCTGTGCCATCTGGAGTATCTAGTGTAGATTCATACAGAGAAACGCATTTTTTCTTTTTAAAGATCGTATCAACAACAGATGTCCATAGTCGTCCGTATTTTGAAAGACTTGGTTTGGGATTTTCTCCCAGGCGATTTTGTGGGTCAGCTCCAACAACATTAAAATATCGTAAAATATGTGCACGAAAAGTTTTGGATAATTTAGATTGAATATATTTTTCGGCTTCAAGTTTATATTTCCCATAGGGTGATACAGGATTAGTTGGTGTTTTTTCAGTGATTGGAAAACTTTTCGGGGCGCCATATACCGCACAAGTACTAGAATACACCAAATTTTGTATTCCGTGTTCTATCATAGTATCAACGACGTGTTGTGTATTCGTTGTAATGTTTGATTTGTACAATTGTGGATATTCAACAGATTCTCGCGCAAAAGCCACTGCTGCAAAATGTATGACTGTGTCAATATTTGTATTTGAATAAAATAAATATCTTAGTGCAGTTGAATCTCCGAGATCCATATTATAAAATGTGAACGTATCGTAAGTTTCCAGAAAATCTAAAGCTTTATTAGAACCTCGGGATAAATTATCAACGCCGATGACCGTATGGCCTTGTTCTAACAATTCTAAAGACATGTGTGACCCAATATATCCTGCACAACCAGTAACAACGAATTTTTCAGCGTTACACACGGCTAATATAAACAACAGAAAAAACATATTATTCTATAATGTTAAAGTTAAATACAATTAAACATGGTCTTTAATTTCGGATTCATCTTGTGGGATGGGACTATATTTGTTTTTATCTTCAATCGATACATGAGTTTTGATAAACAACGCAATAAAAACCACGATAAACCCTGCAATTTCCAGATTTAAAAACGTATGCTTGAAAATAATTCCCGACAATACAATGGTCATTACTTGGCGCGATGACATAACCATTGAAAATGCAACAGCACCATGGTGTTCGATAGTTTTATAGATAAACCACTGGCCGACAATGCTCGGTAAACACAAAAATGCCAAATGTAACAATATTGAGGGATGTTCGGTACAAAAATAAATAGAAGCATTTAACTGGCCCGAAATAAATGTTATTGTCCCAATGAATACTAACGAACATAAATTTACACCGTACATCATTTCTATAGGTGGTGTTTTATATTTTTGAAATAAGTATGATTGCCATTGTGAAGTGATTGCATCGGCAAATATATAACCCAATAATAAAAGTATCCCATACAAAGATTGTTCATTCGCAAATGATTTATATCTTGGGAAAAGACACAGTCCTATGCCAATCGAAATAATAACGGCTAATAAATAAGCTTTAATATTATATCGTTTTTGGAAAAAGAACGAACCAACCAGAATAACTGGGATTATCTTCAAAGATTTAAATACGACAACAATGGGGAATATCGCATATTTTAAAGCACCATATTGACAAAACGACGATATAATATTGGTAAAAGACGCCACAGAAAATTGAAACAGTGGTGTCGTTCGGCGTTTGTTATAATATTGAGCAAAAATACACGACGACAACCTGTTTAAAAGAATAAGAACGCCTGGCCACTGGAAATATTTCCCATCGTAACTTACAGTAATAATGCGTTCTTTTGCGATAGCCCAAATGACATAAGAACTAATCAATGTGACTGCACACTTGAAAAAACTGACATATGAACTTTTTGCATGTTTTCGGTTAGTATTAATATTGTCAGGATATAAATAAATAGCATACCACAGAGCCAACACGATGAGCGACTGAATGTGTGGCTTACGTAATGCTAATGACATATTAAACCATTGTTTTGTAAACATTTTGGATAGAAATAATCCCCGAGTATGTTTATTCGTTGTAAAATTAAATGCGCGTCCAGTTTGCCATTCGACCATTGTGCCGCCGCTGGCGGTTGTTAATATATCTAGAGCACAAATATCCCAAGTTTTAATAGTGGTCGCATGAATATAGGCCAGTGCGTTTCCTTTAAGAACTTCCGCCATTTTATATCCAGAACCACCGGCAGTGCGTATATTATAACCCGTTAATTGCTTCTGAATATTTCCGGCATGAGAACGCGAAACAATAATTGTTTCTGTATTTGGCATTGATAAAGCAGGTCTTTCTATCCATTCATCGTTTATAACTGCCCATGTTTCGTTTCTAAATGGAAAATGTAAAATGCCTGCTTTTGGTCTACCGTTCTCAGTAAGACATGCCATAACAGAAACAAATTCCGTCAATCCTTCTGTATATTCTTTAGTTGCATCAAGTGGGTCAACCCATGTTAATATTGAGTTAGATGTTTGTTCTGGAGAATATGTTTCTTCTGAAATAATAGGCGTCTGTGTCCATTTATCTGTAAGTATGTGGTGAGATTTCAAATCAACGTCTGTAACGAGTGTGTTGTCGTCTTTTACATGTATTGTATTGAAATGTTTACGAATTTCAATACTAGATTGTTCTATACGAGACATCATGGATATATACCATGTTAATAAAAAAGAACGCGTTAACATTATATATTAATTAATAAAAGTTTAATACGTGTTTATATATATTTTTAGGATTTTATATAATCCGTATAATTCTCAATCACGTTAAAATGATAAAGCACATTATTATTTAAACAACACCATGGTAATGTAAAGTTCCGTCTAAATTCATTTGAAGGTTCTATGACTAATTCGGAAGGTTGGACCATACGTGTCGATTGCGGAGGAGATTTAAATCCGCGTGGTCGCACGTATTTCCGCGGAAAATATAAACCATCGAGTCGAAATATGTAATCAGATGGACAATCGAAAGGTACTTTTAGAGGAATAGAGCCGGGCCAGGAACCGTCTGTATTCCACCATGCCCTATCATAGATACATTTTATCTGTGGCAAAATAAGAATACGACCCTCTTTGCGGGCAATGTTCCACACAGCTTCTAGTTCGCGAAGCTGGTGTTCTATATATATACCATGTGTATCGCGCACCAACATACTTGCATTAGGATTTCTAAAATGAGGTATTGGTCCAGGGGGTGTCATATTTAAATAGGTTGGTGTATACGTTAGATATTTTAAGTTTGTTCTGTTGTCGTATGGATAAGGTATTTTCCATAATCCATAATCCATAAAACGCCATATTTTTCCAGGAATACCAACATAAACAAATGTGTTATGCACCATGATTGGAGATTTGTCATGGCGTTGTTGAACAAAGTAAAAGTGACCATTTGGAAATAATTTTATGGGTAGGCCAAGCGTTCTATTTTTATCTTGGCGGTGGTCACGCATGACCTCTCTTAATAAGCGCTGGTCCCAAAGTTCAGGGGTGTCGATAATGCGCTGTACCCATTCTTCGACAATAGATATGACCCAAGGCGTGGGTCGCAGATACATGACGCCACAATTTAAATTTGAAAAGGAATTTTCGAAAGGACCTTCAGCTAATGAATCACTGGAATAAAAAAACTCAATCTCTGGATGTTTTTCAAAAAAAGGCAAAGGATTTCGAAACCAAACGACGTCAGTGTCGGAAGTTAAAACGGACTTACCCGCCTTCAAAATAGACAATAAACTGTATGGATGGATAAAACGCCTTGCACTTCTTGCAACACCGGGCATAAACCCTGTATCAGAATCTAATATACATTCCGTGTTTAAAAACTTTTGTTGACAATATTCAAATGTTGTATTGTCAAATGCGACGAGTCTGCGTTCAAAAGGAAATTCTTTAAATTGTGTTATCATGTTTTCGGTCATGGAAAGATATTTATCATTGCTATGCATCAACAATACTGGTTTTTTTTCGTCACACGTTTGTCCACGAACTGACCATAATAATAATAATAAAAATAACATATTTCTTTTGTTTTATATTGTTTATACGATTTATATTAAAAATCGTAATGGATTCTATTTTCTTGTTCTTCTGTACAACACCAAGGACGCACCCAATCATTTTGAAATACGTTGGGTAATGTATTTTTTAACATCAAATATTGTACATTTCTAACCTGCCAACCATGTGGCCTTATTAAATGCAATGGCATTTTTTCTAAGTTAAGAACATGGTCTGCCGGACAATTAAAAGGAAGTTTAAAATCAGAACTCCCAGGAAACCTCCCTCCTTCACCCCATCTAGGTTTAATGGGCATCCAGACGTTATCAAAAAGACATTTAAATTGTGGCAGAATTAAAATACTATTTTCTTGACGCGCCATATTTATGGCCATTTTTAACTGGCGTAATTGTGTTTCCATAAAAACTCCGTGTGTTTTTTGAACAAAATCGTTTATATTTTCTAAAGGCCATGGCCCAGGGTCTTTCATATCTATAAACACAGGTTTATAAGTCACATATTTTTTCGGACTATTGTCGTCATACGGAAAATCTAATTTCCACAAATTAGCCTCCATAAAACGCCATACTTTGCCGATAGAACCGGCATAGTTAAAAGTATTATGCACCATAATGGTGGAAACACTCGTTTTCTGTATAAAATAAACATGGCCATTGCTCCAAGATGAAACAGGCAATCCTAGTGTTTTTCCTTTGGGAAATTCGCGCAATACATCGCGAAGTAAATTTTGTTGGAACCCAATTGGTCTGTTAATAATGCGCTGTACCCATTCTTCAACGATGGATATGACCCAAGGCGTTGGGCGTAAATACATGATGCCACAATTTAATGTTTCTTCTTCGTTGGACCGTTGGTCTTGTAATGCATCTGATGTGTAGAAAAATTCAATATCTGGCCGTTCTTTAAAGGTAGGTAGTGGATTTTTCAGCCAAACTACGTCAGTATCAACAGAAAGTACTTCGCGTCCAGATTTTAAAGTCGCCAGCAAACTATTCGCATGTAGAAAACGCCTTGCCGATACAGGGATATTTGGGTCAAAAGATGTATTGACCAAAGATACACACGTTATATCAAAAGGGAATTGTTGACATCTTTGGTGCGATATAGTATCAAAAGACACCAATCTGCGTTCTATAGGGACGCCGACCAACGATAACAGCATATTTTCCGTCATATTTATAAACTTGTAATTGCTATGCATTAATAATACTGGTTTTGGCGATTTTATTGTAATGCAGAATTTATCGTAGATTTTTCGAGTAGGTAGTACTTCTCCAAGCTGCAATGTATCAGCATCAATTAAATTAGCACATCCGCGAGGGTGACATTCGGAACACCACCGTTCTGGCCTAACCCCTTGAATATGTTCTTTGTAACGCTGGTCCGTTGTAATGACATGATGAAAGTCTTTATATATAACATAGATTTCCGAGGACTTGGAGCCCATTTCTATTACTTTTGGCGTCATGTTTAATGAACCAACAAAGCGAACGCCGGACTTTCGAAGTGCTGATGGTGAAATAAAATGATCGAGTGGGCAAGTTCCTGGCAAATGTTTTTCAGGGGCACTCCCTGGATAGTGACAGTTATTCACAAATACATTATCGTGACCGCCCCAAACCTTGTCGCAATAACAGGGTAAAGGTGGGAAAACAATAGTTCGATTCATTACAATTGAAACGGAAATGGCCGCGCGTATTATTTTCAAGTTTTTTTGAAACGCTTTGATATGTGCACTAATACCAGGTTGTTTTGAAATATTATATGTCACATCGAACGTAAAGAATTTTTCGTCTTTTTTCTCAGGAAAAGACCATAATCCAGCTTCTTGAAAACGATATATTTTTGCTTCATTACTATGGCCATCAAAAGTATATGTTGCATGAACTGCATATGGATGTTTTATTTTTTTTGTAACAAAATATCCATGACCATTTGCAAATAATCGCAGGGGAAGTACCCCAAGTTTTAAAAATCGACCGTTCGACAGCGGGGCGCCACTTTGTAATACACGCGTAAAACCTTCTTGTATTGGGTCAAGACCAGGCCAGCCCTTTCGAACCATAGCGTTGACAACTTGTTGATGGGTTGTCATTTTGGAATATTTCCCTGTTTTAGCACTTAGGTGTGTTATCCAGTCGTCTAAAAACTGCTTACCCATTCCACTGGACTTTACAAAAGTCATGCCTGTATTGAATATTCCACCTCGTGCATATGTTGCGCCCTGTTTCGCGTCTTCTGACGGACTTAGACTATCACTGCTAATCATGACGTCGGCATCTTTAATGGCATGGCATCCGTTTATATTTGTGTTACAATGGAAATAATCGGAAGGGTTTTTGAGCCAAACAATATCAACATCCGACAATACCACGTGATAACCTAGTTCTGTTACTTCTCGCATCTGTGTTATCATGCGTCTACAAAATGTTTTCCAATTATCATTGGCATGGGATAAATCTGTGTTTAATTCATGAAACATAGGATATGATGGTATGTTTTTGTTTTGTAACGCTGTTAATAGATGCTGGTCTAGTGCACCAATAATAAAGGTGCTATTTATGTTTGTCATGTGAGTGGCCCAATTTATGGCCATCGGTGCTATCTTATTATTTGCAAAGGCAATGAAAACAATATCTTTTTGTGGATTGATGTTCATTTTTTCAATGTTTTTAGTAAGCGGTGTTTCAAAACATTCATTTGACCGAACTACAACAATGATAAACAATAATAACAAAATACACATTTTAATACAAATATAATATTCCTTTATATTAGAACGAATGTTTATTCAATGGATTTAAAATATTTCTGAGCATCTTTTAAAGCTGCCATTTTACTCCCCTTTGTCGTTTTGCAACACGCGTGAAATGTTATTCTTGATTTTTTTCTCTTTTTAAGACGATGGTGAAAGCAGGCGGAATCGTATTTTGACGACAAATGATGTACTTTATTCCACAATTCTCCCAAACTTTGTCTGAAACAGGCCTGGTCATAGACATTCTGTTTGTTACCATTTATGAAGGTTTTTAAAAGTACACGTTTCATATCGTTATTTGGTTTCCATAATAATTGGCCAGCGTTCATATTTTGATGAGCATGATATTCTTTCGTGAATTTGCCGTCTTTTTCTACCTCCTCGTCTTCAATCGATGCAAGTTGGAAAAAAAGTACAGCATCTGGTTTAGTAGCTTGAATTTCTATTAAATCAGGCACATGGAAGAATAAAACATCGGCGTCAAACGTAAATACAGATAGGCCGACGTGCATAAGAGAAAACGCCACTTTCTCCTTAATCCACGTGAGAGCATTGTAATCGCTTTTTGATTTTTGTCCACTTTGTTTTTCGTAGTCCGATGGACGCATCTCTGTTGGGTAAGAGATGCAATGTTTAATATATTTTGAAGCTCTGCATAACGCCAAAGTTTTTTTATCCATGCATTCGATTAATAGTCTATTCATAAAACACTCGCGGTTTTTAACATTTTGTAAATTAAACATCAACATATCCCAATGATATTCATTCGTATATGAAGAATACACCGTTTTATCGGGAACACAATTTGAAGATAATTCAGCCGCAGCGATTCCAACATTATTTATTTCGTTAAACCAATGACATTCAGCCGGTGATATCAAACTTCCAGAAATACTATCGGTTCCAAGTGCATCCGAGTATTCAGCTGTGATGCCAGGAAGACACGTACGTATGCCAGAAGGCGTTTCTCGATATTGAAACTCTATATTATGACCTACTACTGGACTATATTCACCAAAATCACAGGGTTCTTCACAACAAATTTTTGTACTGTCTGGACGAACGACAACTTTGTAATTTAACAACTTGGAATACTGTCTGAATAGCTCTTTGTAGTAGGATATTCTTGTTTTTTCCGATAGATACTGTTGTGCAAACGCCTGGCCATTTTTAGAAATATCTTGCATTTGTTTGTCGTTTTGTTTAGCAAACTTTAAAACCTCCAAAATTTCCGATTCGTTTTTTTCCCAAAATGTAAGATAATGCTTTCCACTTTCCAACATTTTGCTGAAGTACGTCTGAAAAAATAATTTCTCACTGACTACGACAGAATTCATTCCTAATTTCTCTTCTAATTGAAAGGAATGACCATGTCCATCCAAGTGTAACAAATATTTAAACTGCATTTGTTCTTCTAGTGGTATTTTTTTGTATAATTGAACATCCATAACATCTTTGTGTTGTTGTGCAAATGAAGCGAAAAAACTTCTGGAACGATTTTCCGCGAATTTATCTGTTCGAGTATAAGGTGTAAACCTTCCGAACAATATTTCCTTTTTTGATTCCCATGGGTAATCTTTATCAAAATTTTGATTGTATATTTTATCAGCGATGGACCGGTATCTGAATCCAAACCCTGGATGCAAAATACAACCATTTTCATCGGTTTCGTGCTTACAATAACATAAAACGGGCATTTTTTTCGTTGTTGGTTGATTATAATCAAACGATGACAACGATATTTCAAAATTTGGAAGTTTGTTTCCTGAAATAACTTGACATATATCTTGAAGATATGTATCAAGGAGTTCTGCGTGATGACCGTGTGTATCCTTACTATGTGTTGGTGATAACAAATAAAGTTGGCCGTCTATATGTGAAAATCCGACGCCTTTACGTCGGTCAACTGCGTGATAATGTATAGATGCATCTACATCTTCTTTCGAGATATGATCAAATTGTTTTAAATCTTCTTCTATTTGGTCCAAAAGTTCCCTCCTTTTTTTTGCAGGGCAATTTATATAGTCAAGAGCTTCTTGTTTAAAAATTTCATGTCCGCGTCCTTCATGGAAAGAATACGCAAGTTCACACATGATATCGCGTATATGGGAAGGTAGCACTGCCTTTGTGTTAAATGCAATTGTAGTTATGAGCGTTGCCAATCCAGAATCCGTTATATTGTGCCAATTTTTTTTATTCTCTGAGATAGCATATGTTTCGTGGACATACCGGAGGCGTTTCACCATCGGGGCGTGTTGAACCTTACTTAATGTTTCTGGTAAATTTTGAAGGCGCTCGTCGTGTTTGTCTATAACAACCGCGAATTTGTTATAATCGAGGATGTCATCGTATGGATATGACATACTTTCTGCTGTTAAAACAGGTACACAACCCTGTGCAATGGAATCAAATAAACGCATGTCATAACCTCCTCCTCCAGCTGCTAGACAAAATTTTGCATTGGACATTGATTTTACACCTTTAAATCTTCCAGTTGAACCTACCTCAAATCCTGTCGTATTCGTGAATTTTTGACTAATATATTGCCGCACGCCTTGGCTGTACAACTCTTGACATGACTCTGGTCCGTAAATTAGTTTTTCTCCAGAACAGGGATTATAACGATTAGGCCGAGTACTGCCTTTAAAAAAGAACAACGGGCCATTTTTAAACTTATTGTCAAAATGATTTTCGTTGAGTGGATTCTCTATGAAACTAATAACTGGTGTGACAATATCTAATCCTTTTTCAAAACATTTGACTTTTTTTTGTTTATGCCATCCATACGTTGTCAATACAACTGATTTATTAGGCAATATATTTCGATTTATCGGACCTTGACATAAACCACGGTCTTGGGAATTTACGAAAAGATACCAGGCGTTATTCTTGGGCAAATGCTTTAATACTATATTGAATTCACGGTTTAAGTTTCCCAGATTGCTACCTACGTGTAAGGGCATGAATGGAACAAATATATGAGTTCCCCCAGTTGGTACGACTAAATTACCTTGAAATCGCAGTTGTAATAAAGTTTCCGCGAAACGTGTGCGACCATTCAAATAACTATACCCGTCCGTGACAAATGGTTGTCGTACGTGCGAAGTTAACTTGTCGTATATTTCTATTTTCATGCCGACATCTACAGTTATTGGATTTAAATTGGACCATTGACACCATGGTCCATAGTAGTCTGTTTGACAATTGCAAATACGATTTGTACATTTACCGTGACCAAAACAGTTCTCTATGCATAGAGATGATTGTTTTTCGTTCAAATGAAATTCATATCCACTGGGGAATTCTGTATTTTTGATTTTTTCGCGTGTTCTCCAACTAATTATAGTTCCGTTGTCTATACAACACGTTTGTTTGTGTTTGCGTTCAAGTGTTATCTTTTCAAACTCTTCTGTGCCGAGCTCTTGTTGTAGTAATTTTTTGCACTGTGAAACACAGCTACATGACTGTAATGGTAAATGTATATTGACACCATGTCTACTAAATAAATAAACGCATGAATAGAAATCAGTTCTGTTGCAGGCAGGAATTAAATCTTTTTGGCACGATTTCCCACCATAACCATGTTGACATATGCACGAACCATCGGAAACTGATTTAAAACCATTAAAACACGGTTTAGCAATCATGGATTCTAATTTCATGTTGTACGGCTTGTAAAAACGTTCCAATTTCACTCTAGTTTTATTTGACATGGGTAAATATTTTTGTTTATTATAGACGCCTTTTGATAATATGTCGTCCCAATTTTTTGGGGGTTGGACACGAAGATGGCGAAATACACCTTCAATTGTTGATTTTTTGTCCTTTTTGTAATCTTCATATTTTATAAATAATATTTGTTCCTTTGGATAAACATCAAACCAATCTTGAACATATTCCGAGTACAACCCTTTCACTAATTGTTGCGAACCATGATATAATTTACGCGCACATTTATAACTAGTATGTTTTTTCAAACATTCTTGCATGTTTTTTACTTGATTTAAAGCCCAGTCGTGAAATAGTTCTGGAGATTTTTGACTATTTTTGTTATAATAATAATAAGCAGAATATAAACGATCAACCGGATTTCTATACATAATGATTAATCGTACATTTGGTTGAACATCGTACATAAATTCGGCGATAGTGGGCAGAAAACTTTGTTGTCGCTTTCCACGGAGGCCCGTTCCTGTATATGTAAACGTATTGGACGAAGCTTCGCCTGTAATGTAATCTGGATGTTCCTGGAGACGTTTTGCCGTCTCAGAAAAAAGAGCAACATACTCATCAAACGTACCCTCTTTATTTACTGGTCTACGCTCGTCCCACCAATGAAGTCCCTTATTTGTTGCAGGGATGATACTTGGGTGTTTGTTTATACGATGGTATAAGTCCGTTGTCCCTGATTTACTGACACCCAATATATTATAATAGGGCAAACAACGCAGTGTTCCGCGTTGTTCCCAACATGGATTTTTGTATTTCTTTATCAGTTTTAGAGGCATTTCTTTATATAACTCTGGGTCAATAGATTTAAAATCTGCATTTTGAATTAGAACTATAGATTGATATCCTGCAGCAACCATTTTTACAGGGGTTTTCAATAGAATGTTTTTAGGTTTTCCAACCAATTGATTTCCAAAAACGTGTATTTTTTTTCGATTTTTTGAAACCAATATATAAAAATATTCCCCCGCTTTTGCTTCACTGATGTCGTGTACATCTGGATGTTTAATTCCTTGTGTTCTAACGGTCCCGTCTTTACAAACAACAATAGTAAAAGTCCTACCTGCGGCAACAGATTGTGGAGAACAGTCCAAATTAAATGTCTTTGGATTTATAGTCGAATGTAACCTGCCAGCGTACCCATCGCCACCGGTTTCGTGTATAGAGACATCATTTGTTGTCTGCACGACAAAATGATGATACCCAACGGCTATATTTTTGACAACCTTGTCAAAGACAATTTCTCGCATTTTCCAGGCATTTTGTTGCGAAATATCATTATATTGATATTTATTCCAGCCAAATGTAAATAGACGGCCATTATCGGTCAAAATAAAGGAAGCATACCTACTTGCAAAGACATTTTTGGCAATATATTTAAATGGAATTTGAGTTAGAACGCCAGACCGACATCCAACTCCCGAATGACATTTGTTCCCGTCGTAATCAATGCCTTCTCTTCCTAATTGGCCCATGTCATTTCCACCCCACGAATACAGGTTTCCACGCACATCCACCGCCAAAACATGCATTCTTCCTGACGAAACTTTTATAAAAAACTTATCTGAAAAAATAGGCATTGGAACATCTTTATCACCGCCGCGTCCCAATTGGCCCGTGTTTTCCATGCCTCCCCAGTGGCCTCCGCCCCCTCCTCCTGTTTCGTTCCTTCCCCAGGTGAAAATTCGCCCATCTTGAGATATGGCAACGGTAAACCCAACACGACTGATGGCAGCATCATTCCATCGCTCATTGTTATCCAGAATAATGGTTGGAGTCTGCCCATATGTTCCACCAAGGCCAACAACAGAAAAAGATTTTAAATTTTCTGTCTTTTCATATTGACATTTGTCACAACAAGGCTCCATAATTTCATAATAAGACGATATTGATTTTTCAAGAGTCTTTTCAAACCCTAACATATACAAATCGTGCACGCGGTTCTTTAAAAAAGCGGTGTGTTGTTTGTTAATGAAATTAAAGTATGTATGCACGGCAGATTCTTCCATAGAATCTATTTTTTTCAAAAAATTTAGAAATTTTGCGGGATAATCCTTTCCAATGAGACCCATATGACATCTATAATCAAAAAGTGTGCATTTATGACTAATTGGTTTCCCCCCGGCCTTGCATTTGCCATTTTTTACACATTTTCTCCCATTTCCAAATCCAACACGGCATATTTCATGTTTTTCGGTACCTGGAAGAAACACTGAATTTATTTCTGCAAAAGTTTGGTCGTTGTCAATAGCCATTAATCGACCTTCTGGCGATATAAATATATTTTGTGGGTGTCTATCCATTTGTCCTGTTAATAAATCAAAAAGTGCTATTTGTTTGATTTGTTTTGGTGACATTTTTGCAAGTAATTTCTCAAAGTCATCTTTTTTTGTATTACTTTGTAATCTTTCATATGATTGACCGGGCGCGGCGTCAAATACTGCCATATGTACATTTTGTAAAACATTATCAGGTGTTGTTGTGTGGGCTTTTATGAAACTAACTTTTGGTATGATATCAGCAAGGCCTGATTCTTCTGCAATTTTTGCCAGTGCTGCCAATACACGAGCGTTGCAAATCCATCCGTCTGGAGCTGAATGCCCCCGACAATTAGGATATAAATCGTCTCTACATTTATTACTTTTTTTGTTGTATTTCTTATGGAAATCGCCGTTTAAACCACACCAAACCTTTGCGAAAACATCTTTATTTTGGAATCGTGCTTTAAACACGACTGTACCGCTAGCGCCTTCTTTTGATGCTAGCGATTTCAATTCAATATTTGATTTGAATTCAATATTTGATTTGAATTCAATATTTGATTTCAATCGAATATTTATTTTTCTCAAAATAGGAGGGATACGTCGCTGGTTTAATTTAAAATAAAACAAAACGTATAGAAAAAATATATACAACAATAATAATTTAGAAAACATATATCATTATTTAATTTGTTATTATAGTCTTTTTAACTTTTAATATTCAATCCCATATCTTTCTTTTAGAAGTGTGTTCATGCGTGCTTCTTTGTCATTGTGATAATTAAAATGGACTACTACCGCATCTTTGTGGTATTCAGGATGTGCCATCCACACTTTTGAATTGCAAACCTTAGTAAATGGCATAATACGAACAGCACAATTTAATCCAACTCTATCGTCTTCTTCTAACCAGGTTTCGTAGGCATGGTAATCTCCATGTGGTCCAGAAGGTGTCCAAAGCTCGTTGTTAAACTCCGCTTGGTCCCACACGCCGGGTTTTAACATGCGAGAGGCTACTCGTTGCATTAGCTTGATAGTTTTTTCAGAATACTGTGCATAAATCCACCCAACATTCATATTAAACACTCTAAAAGAATGGGCATAACGAGACCATCCCATTTCAGGGTCATCGAAAACATCATCATATCCATATGCCGTGGCTTCATTAAATCCATCACTCATTCCTTCGATATCGCTGTCCTTAACTAATGTTGGAAATGGGTCTTTAAACACAATAACGTCGATATCAGACATCAATACATTTGTATCCGTTTTTAAAACGGCGCCTATAAGCGCGTATTTTGCACCACTTACGGCATGTCCGTGACCTTCTTTGGGTCCAAACCATGCCAAAGCGTGATTATCGCCATATTCTTTACGTACAAGTTCGTAGGTTTCCAAATCCAGACACGCAACAGCCCAATATCGAATATTGGAACGTATTATTGAATTTGCCCATTTACGCAACATACTATGTACATTTTTATTTGACATTGCCAATAATATATCTTGTGTACCTGGATTACGCATTGAATGGATTCGTTCCTGTAAATGTTTTGAATCAATGGCTCCATTTTCGAGTGCGTGTGACATCCATGTCGTTGTACCCTTAATTCGTAATAAACCATGGTTTAACAATTGAACATATTTCCAAGCGGCAGGATATTCTGTTTTATGAACAGGATAAGGCATCGGACGAGGCCAATCAGCATAATAATCTCGTTTATCAAAACGCCATACCGCCAATTTCTTTTCTTTTTCGCTCCAAACGTCTAAAGGACGACCGTCTGCTGCATACCATATCCCATACGTATAATGAATAATTGAGATATCGTCATTAAGTTCGGTCTGGCCAGGAGGTTCAATCTTTAAATTGGGGTCCACGCGAACCTTGACGTTATTTCGGGCCGCTGCCATGGAAAACCCCCACATTTCAAGAACCCAACCTAATTTAGGTTGCATATCTTCATTATGTTGAAGTTCGACAGACATATCATACCAATCGTTTACTAGTTTTCCAAGTTGTTCTCTATGAATCAGTACAGGCGATGGCCCGGTGGGTGGAATTGTCAATGCCTCGTCTAAAGACCAACCAGGCATATATTGAGCTATCGCTTCTCGAATATCTCTTCCGTTCATGTACGAAAACTCTGCTGCGAGTGCTTCGTTTTCTGAAGCTGTACATGGGGGCATTTTAACCATTAGGTGGTCTGGTTCCAAAATTAAAACATATGGTGAAGTCGTTTCCGTTGTTTCGAACCATTTCTTGACAGACCATGGCCGATTAATGACAATAAATCCCTTGGTTATTTTTTCATCCAACATTTTGTTATATACAGTCGGATGAATACCGTCATCTTCGGCAATAGGGTTGCCATCGGAAGTTGCCAATAAACGAGTCATACTAGCGATAGGCGAACAGGGGTCTAAACGCAATTCTTCAAGACGATCCCATAAAATTTTAGTTTGCCACGATTGATAATGTCCTTCCGTTGCCGTTACGATTACATCATATTTATAAGGAGGAACCTCACATTCTACATTTGATTTTTCCGTTTGGGACGATTCAGAACAAGTCGAAATCATTTGTTGACGTAAATTTTCACATGAAAATTTACCATTATTACCATCTATACTCGAACAAACAACACCTGTAAGTTCGCGGATATCTTCACACGAAATATCAAAAGCAGATGCAATAGTTAATAACGAAACAATAAACAAATATTTCATTGTTTGATTATAGAGTTAAACGCGTTTATATATGCGTTTAGAGAAAAAAAAACAGATATAAAATTGGATTGGCGTTTGTTTTATTACAAATTGGGTCTATCCACTTGAATTTTTTAACGCTATACGTCATCAAATAAAAAAATGTATCTACCCGATGAATGCTGGGCATATATCCATTGTTTTTTATATATTAAAGAATTTTGTTGGCCTCGAAAAATACCAAAAATATTACGACAGTATATATCTTTTAAAGTACGCTGTTATAGAGCTCAGCCACTTCACAAACCTCCTTTAAAAAATTATAAATCATGCGTAGTTTATGAATGTACTGCATCAAGAGGCGCTTTTCGCGATTTAATTGTTTCGCCTTATTGTGTGTATCATGCTTGTACCTGGTCTTGTCCGAAAATATTATATTTTCGTTCTCCGTTTTAACAGTATATATATAAATAAACAAATAGAAGAAATGTCAATTACTCAATATTGTCTTGAACGTGGCGATATCGACGATGACTTTTTAAAAGATTCTTGGGAAACATTTAAAAATGACAGAGCATATATCACCGCACGCAATGCAATAGCGACATCAAATGTACTCGCCATTGTCCAAAACCGTGATGTATTGCAAAATATACTACATGTATACTCAAACTCTTGCTCGAATGAGAGCAAATGCTCTGCCCAAATGTTTTCAGGTCGATGTTGGATGTTTGCAATGTGCAATGTAATGCGCGTAAAACTGAGGAAAAAGTTCGGACTACCTGAAGATTTTGAACTTTCACAGGGATTCCTATTTTTTTACGACAAATTAGAACGTTGTAACTATTATTTAGAATCTGTCATTGAAATGAAAGATAGAGCTATAGATGACAGACTTTTTAGTTTATTTAATAAAAATATGATTGGCGATGGTGGCCAATGGGATATGTTAACAAATATTATAAACAAATATGGCGTCTGTCCAAAATCGGTCTTTCCAGAAACCTATTGTTGTTTAAACTCCAATAACATGAATAAATTTCTAGCCAATAGACTACGGACGGACGCTTGTGAATTACGTAAACATAAAGACCATTCAAACACCCAACTACACAACATGAAAAAAGAAATGATGGGTCATTACCATCGTATACTTGCCATATTTTTTGGAAAACCTCCAACACATTTTAACTGGGAATATTATGACAAACAACACAAATATAAAATAATCAGAAACTTGACACCTCAAACATTTTATAAAAGACATATACCCATTGATCTCAAAAATTATGTTAGTCTTATCAATGACCCACGCAATGAATATTTTAAATGTTATACAGTCGAATATCTAGGAAATGTTATTGGCGGAACCCCTATATGTTATATCAACGTACCTATACAAATAATGAAAAGGGCCGTTCAAGACAGTATCGACAAAAGAGACGAACCTGTTTGGTTTGGATGTGATGTAAGAAAAAGTATGCAAGCATTCCGTGGTTTACTTGATACGAATCTATTCGATTTTGAATCTACTTTTGGCGTAGGGTTTGGCATGAATAAAAAAGAGAGATTATGCTATGGTGAAAGCGGAATGACACACGCAATGGTATTTACGGCTTATGACAAAAAAACAAATAATAGTGTTAGAGCATGGCGTGTAGAAAATTCATGGGGTACTTTTCAGGGCGATAAAGGATATTTATGCATGACTGATGCTTGGTTTGATGAATGGGTCTATCAAATCGCAATTAATAAACATTTACTTAGTACTGAAGTTCTTAATGCATTACGTGGAGAACCAATTGTATTGCCATATTGGGATCCTATGGGAGCACTTGCAACTAATTAAAAAATACTATTATGGGCTTCTTCCCATAATTTTTTCAACAAAGAACGCGCTGCAGAAGAATTATTGCCCAGAAATGCCAACATTTTATGATAAGGCCAATCAAAAGAATCACGAGTAAATGTATTAATATCCTCTATATCTTCCAAAGCATCCACATCGACATTTACAAACAAATTATGAGTCCATTCTCGTTGCAATTTGAATAATGTATACACTAAAATGGCATTTTTGCCGCCTGTAGTTGGTTTCCCACGCTCTGGGACATGTTCTTCAACGATTTTATCATAAGTATGTTGATATCTACCGGAGTTTTCATAATAATTACCCGTGACAATAACATTTCCAGCAGCGTCTTTACGTTGACAAATATGTGGGGCTTTTCGAGCTTCTTTATCGGCTTCTGTTTCATGTTGTGCAATAGGTGTCATTATTTGTTCCCCCATTAACCCAACCAAAACGTCCATCGTTTATATTTGTTTAAACCTTTTTATATAAACATATTATTAAGTTTAACATATGTTTTGTTGAATATACTATTTAATACCAGATTTATTTCAATATAATGACATCTCGTATTATTTCAACTCGAAAAAAATGGATGGCACCAATGTACAATATGTTTCAAACATACAAAAACCCATTTATTGCTTCACGTGCGAGTATGCAATACATTTATGACCAAGATAATAACAAACATCTTGATTTATTAGCCAATAATCTGTCTATTTCAGTTGGTCATTGTCATCCGCGAGTTGTTGACCGTGTACAGCAGCAAGCGGCGACGTTGGCACATTGTTCGTCCATGTATTATTCGGAACCAGTTGCGGAACTCACCGAAAATTTGCTCAAGACCATGCCTAAACGTTCTGATGGTGAAGATTGGGTTGTCCAATATCTTGTTTCAGGAGGTGAAGCTGTAGAAATGGCCATTCAAATGGCAAGAGTTACCACGGGTTCTTTGGACCTGTTTTCGTTGCGTAACGCATATCACGGGTCTTTGGGAACTGCTATGGGAGCTTGTGGCATTCATCATTGTAAACATCAGTTACCTGAAACACAACACCTTCATCATCTGCCAGCGCCTATTAATAGAGATAAAAAAAATGTAGATTTATTATTACAACAAGCCAAAGACGCCATTGAAAGCTCAACGCCCAATAAAATGGCGGGGTTTTTATTTGAGCAAGTTCAAGGCTATGGTGGTATTCATGTATTGCCGAAAGAATATGTTCAGGGGATGGCAAAAATTGTTAAATCCTATGACGGTGTTCTTATTGCAGATGAAATTCAATCTGGTTTAGGCCGTATGGGTTCACATTTTTGGTCTTTTGAAATGTCAGAAGTTGAACCTGATATTGTTGTTGTTGCAAAAGGCATTTCAAACGGCCATCCGTTGTCTTGTGTCATTGCCAAAAAATCTTTATTCGAAGAGTATATGGAACACAATAAATGGGTGTTCTTTACCTATGGAGCTAATCCATTAGCCTGTGTCGCCGCTTCGGAAACCTTAAATATTCTTGCAGAAGATAACGTCCAAGGGTTGGCCACAGAACTAGGAAACTATTTGGATAGCAAATTTGGTATTATTCAAATAAAATATCCAGAATTATGCATTGATATTCGAGGTAAAGGGCTAATGTGGGGAATTGAACTAATACCCGAATTCGCAGCTGATATTTATGAAACAATGAAAGATAATCATATATTGGTCGGCTTAGGAGGTCAAAATAAGAACGTATTAAGAGTTATGCCGCCTATGTGTCTTACTAAAGAAGATATAGATACGTTCATACAAGTATTAGATGATACAATGGCAACATTTTCATTTGAACTACAATAAAAAAATAAATTCATTTTAATTGCTTCACTCACAGCCATTCATTCGATAGACATTCTATTCTCACAACCAGTGATTCATCGCCTACCACACATTACAACTACTACTTCACGACCACCACCACACACCACCCATCACACCATGTCCATGTTTGTCGTTCTCGCTGATGACTACGCCTACGAAGTCCAAAACACCCCCCAGAAGACTCGCACGACCGAGCCGACCATGCTGGACCGGGTCACGGCCTCCAACTCGTTCGAACTCACCCCGGGACACGTCGGCATGTTCCTCGGAGCCAGACACAAGTATGTGATTCAGGCTCGCGAGCATATCCAGACTGAGACCAAACTTCGACTCCACCACTCTGTGTCAGAGGACGGCGTTGTGGCCTTCCACTTCCGCGGAGCGATTCACAAGAAGAATCTGCTTCGTCTGGCCTACCGGACGCTCTTCAACACGCTCGGCAAGCGTTCCATCGAGACCGGTTTCGGCGTCGCCTGCGACTCTTCAGTCGTCAAGTTTGTGCTAGGCAAACAGCAGACCAACATTCTGCGTCTGATTCAGGAGGCCGGCGGAGACGAAAACATCCGCGCTCGGTACTACAAAGACGAGGAGATGATTGGGCTGCAGCTCCAGAAGTCCTCGATGACCTACGAGAAGCTCCTCAGCTTCCTGGAGGTGTTCGAGAACGCCGTCGAAGACGAGGCCCTTCGGTTTCAGCACACTTACATCCGCGACAGAGTGTCGGGAGTGCCAAGCGAAGCCATGGCCTCTCCGACCTTTTCGATGGGAGACCACTCCTGGCCCTCAACGCCCTCTTCCGAGGCCACGACGGACCCTTCTGACGCCTCTCCGGCTCCTTCCGAGGCGGCTTCCTCAGAGGCCTCGACGGTGCGCACCACGCGTTCCAATTCGTGGTGATTTGGATGTATATAAGTAGTTCCAAAAGGGTAAATGTCTATTCCTTTTCACCCTTTTGGCCCAGATGATCCATTTAAACCAACCCCGCTAGCCCTACAAACAAAGTTAGACTATTGTATGCAGAAAATATCAGAACTTGAATGTCGCATTCGACAACTTGAATCTCGGAGAGTTTTCCATTCTTTTGAACATAGAGAATTTTTAGAATTTAACAAGGAACAACTAAAAAAACAGTAAACTATCTTAAATATGCACATATTTCTTTACGCGCAAATTCTATATCTACACCCGTGCGCGTATAAAAAACCAGCGAAAATGCGTCAAAACGTTTCTGGTCTTTAACTCTTAACCATGCGACACGTTTTTTTAGTTTATACTTTCGTAATTCAGAGTAAAACGCTCTTTTAATTGTTTTCGAATCACGTGTTTTTAAGGCATGGTGAATAACACTATTTTTACATTCGGAGGGATTATAACGATGTTGACTATAACGGTTTTGACTATTATAAAATATATGATATTGTACCCATAAAAAATCTAAATCTTCACTTGATTTTATATAAGCATCCATGTCTTATTTTTATCTTATGCATTAAAAAAAATGATTTCTTATATATATCTATACATAAGAATAACATAATGCCTAAATTGTATGGTTGGTTTTCAGAGAAAGCAAAGAAGGCGTGTCAAGATCTTAAACCGAAACCTCCCGATATTTTTTATACGAATACAACAGGTGGGATTGTTGAAGTCACATTTGTGACTAAAACCCCGACACTAAACAAAAAAACGTATAGATGGGATGACATTGTTTATATGGGCGAGCTTGTTTCACAAGTTCGATGCAAACCCACTACTCCAATCGCCGTGGGGGCCGTCAATGATACGTAGATTAAACCCACGGGCCCCTGAACACTTTATCTCGGACGTTTGAGACGTTCCTGGTTGTGGCAAGGCGATATACGACCATTGTGTAGTTAAGACCCAATTTTTACCGTCATAAGTATTGACTTCGACAAATTGTTCGATGTTGTTCCATAGTTTCCAGTCGATACGAAACATCTTATCGTCATTATGCACAAATATCACTGACCTACTAAGCATGTAGGGTGTTTTGAGGGGGGTCCCGAGAGGTTTTGTCAACGCCTTGCCATTGAAATCAAAGGAAACCTCTTCTTGTGTAAAGTTAATAGTGATAGACATTCTATGAGTTAATATTAAGATTATCTTATTAAAGTTTCTATTTTGCAACGACATATTTTAACAAAAAATGCTTGCCATCGTTTTATTTGAGCTATACTGCTGTTTTTGTGTGGTCGGTATTCCTATTTCTGTCCAATATGGTTTCGTAGGTTGGTTAGTACAAACTGCCATTGGGTATGTTAGCGTATATGTAGATTGGGTTTGTTTTGACCATTTCAAAAAGAACATGCCCATATTAAACAAACACGGGTTTTCGACGTCCAGAGTTTGGTGGACGATGTTATTTAATTTGTGTGCTACCAATGCGCTTGTTGGAATTATTTATAACCATTGTTTTAACAATGTAATGGGTTTTTCTTGGTTTGTACCTCTACAAATTTTGTTTAATTTATCCATTACGGAAGTACTATTTGCTACGTCTCATATGATGTTACATTATAGTCCGAGATGTTCATCATTGCATATTATGCACCATTGTTGTTTGCATCCTTCTTGGTCCACCAATCTGATATTTCACCCTTTGGACTTGACAGCCGAGTTTAGTGGACCCGTCATAGCTGTATTGGCACTTCATCAATGGGTTTGGAAAGATTTTATGACATTGTTTTTATCGGTTCTTATTCTTCATTTGTGGTATGCGTTGGACCATTCTGCTAATTTGGGGTTGCCGCATACAAAGCACCATTCTCAGTTGAATACAGTCTTTACGATATATATCCGACAGCGGTGTTCCGGAAAACGTAAAGATTTGGTTAGACAAGTTATTAAGAGTTAGATAAGAATAATCTATTTTATAAATGTGAAAAAAAAATAACAAGTATAATGTTTGATTTATTATTGATAAGTGCAAAAAACCGTCATAAAATGGTACATACATTATGCCGAGCCTTGGAAAATTTTGACTGTGTATCGTTGAAATTCCAAGCTCAATTCTGGCGTAACGAAGCCGATAAGTATTTTGACCAAATAAAAACGAATATTCAACTTAATAGAATGATTCAAGGACAATTACAAGAATTGAAGAGTATTCAAGAAAGTGCGCATTATTTATATGTACATGCATTAAGAAATAAAACCTAACATAATCTTTTTTATCTTATTCTTCTCTTATTTTTTTCTCTAAAAGTTTTAGCTAAAAGTTTTAGAGAAAGTTAGTGTTTTGAAAATTTTTTAATGGGGGAATCAGACATTGTTATAGATATTGTAGATGTACCTGTTTGTAGAATTTGTTATGAACCTTGCGATACGATTGGTCTCTGTCAATGTGCTGGTACACTGCAATATGTACACCCCAAGTGTTTAGATACCTGGATACGCATATCCAAACGAACAAAATGCGAATTATGTAATGCTCCGTTTGGCCAATCCAGTGAAGAAGATAAAAACTACATAAAGTGTATTGATGATATGTTTTTAATTGCCTTACATGTTATGTTGCTAATATTTGTTGTGACGATGGTTGTTGTTTTTGTAGGTGCGGCCGGATAAAGTCAAAAAATTAAAGAAGTTTTTTTTGTATTAAAATCTTTAACCCAATCACTATCAGAGTCAGTGCTTTGGCCATCTTTTAAATTAGATAACTCTACAATTAAATTCCTTTTTTCCTGTTCTAATATTGAAATTCTATCATGTAATTTTCTCTGTTTTAAAATTTTATTATGTAATTTTCGATTCTCTTTTCTTAATTTGGAATTTATATTTTTTAATCTCTTATTGGCAAGTATTAATTTTATCCCGTGATGTACATTTATCCCGGCATGTACACGTTGTTGAAGATGATTTATGAGTGTTTCTTTTCTTAAGGAATGTTTATTATAGTCATAATTTGGTTGGACACGTTGTTGAAGATAATTTGTGATTGTTTCTTTACTTGCTTTTTTTTTTAAGGAAGACATTTTTTATAAATTAAAGAAGTTTTTATAGTGTTTTAATTTAGAATATTTATAGTGTTTTAATTTAGAATATTTATAGTGTTTTAATTTAGAATATTTTACTAAGGTATTTTAGACCATTGTCACACAATAGTGTAACAATGGATGTTGGCGTTGTCGTGTTATTTTCCATTATTTCGTTTGCTAACGTTCTCGCTGCTTCTATATTAACACCAGACGACCCACCAACCATAAAACCACATGATGCCATTTGTTTACACATGTCAAACGCCTGTTCATCTTCAACTCGAATCACTTTATCAATCGGATTTAAAACCCCTGTTCCGTGTTCTGTCATGAGTTTTGTTAGCATGGTTTTCCCAGCACCCTCGACTTGCGTCTTTCCTTCTTTTTTAATTCTTTTTTGTACTGCAATTAATGATAGTTCGCCCTCGTCTTCACTCGTTTTTTTTTGAAAAAAACTTGACAAGTAAGATTTCGATGGGTCTGCTAACACAATGGATACATCTGGTTTTCTTTCTTTTAGATAATTCCCAATTCCCATGATAGTTCCTCCTGTACTTGCACACATAACAAAATGCGTAATATTACCATTTAATTGGTCAAATATTTCTGGTCCGGTATGTTCGTAATGCGCCCGTGTATTGTGTATATTGTCATATTGATTTATGCTAAAATATTTGTCTGGGAAAGCTTTTGCAAGCAAAATTTCTTGTTTCATATAATTTGTTTCTTGACCAATAATATCTGGAAATTGTTCTGGAAGTGTTTCGGCCATCCACAATGTAGCTCCTAATGCTTGAATATGTTTGCGTTTTTCAAGACTGCATTTTTCATTTGTAATCACGATAACAGAATATCCTAAACTAGTGCCGATCCAGGCAATACTACATCCAGTATTTCCACTACTAGCCACAAGTATTGTTTTTTTAGTTGAATTTGACTGCAACTGTCCCGACGATTCTGCACCAAGAAGTATCTTTTTTGCAATTCTATCTTTATGACTACAACCTGGATTTTGATACTCGCATTTTCCAATCAATTGAATGGCCGATTCTGGGTGTATGGAATTCCATTCTTGTACTTTTTGAGACAATAAATCCGTCAAATCTACCAGTTTTGTCCAATATCTTCTATCAGTAGATGAAACAGTTTCAATTAAAGAGGGAAACATTCTCAATAATATTCTATTATCATATTATCTTTATATCATATTATTAACATATTATTATCATATGTCATCTATAATTTCTTCTTTTAATAAAATGGTCATTTCTTCTTCTTTAACGGGTTCTTGTTTTTGTTCTGTTGTTGTTTCATTGTTTTCAATAATGAATGTTAAAACAACAAACCCGCCGATAATAAACAGACAACCAAATACTGTGTTCGGGTCAAGAGGTTGATTATAGAAAAACAAATCAGTAATAGCACTTAAAGGCAATTGCAGCACTGAGCCTACACTAATAAATAATGCCCCCATAAGTGATAATCCGAACATAAAACTAAAATTAAAACAAGTTGCAAACACGGAGTTTCCATAAAGTAAGAATCCATTCATTGTTCTTGGCCACGGTAATTGAAATTCCGAATCATCGATGAGTAGTGCAGGCCAACAAGTTATACAGCAGGCTATTCCCATAAATCCCATTAAACACATAATATCCTCGACGTCTTGACATATTATATTAGACCATTTTGTAAAAATTAAATCGAACACTGCAATTAATACAGGATTTACAGACAGTAACAGATAGTTGGATATTTTGCCATCGCCAACATCGCCCGTATTTTCTTCGCCGAAATAAACTAATAAAACGCCGAATAAGCAAGAAATAACTGCAAGCGCTGGAATAATTTTGGAGGTGGGTCTTTTGCCCTTATTTATTTCTTTAAAGCAGGACAATGTAAATAAATACACAAAAACACACGTGCTTTGTTGCGTGGCAATCGATAACGTAACACTAACTCGCTCTACAGACATTGTCCATGCAACATTTGGAACAAACATTATCCATTCTAATACAATAATCTTAAAAATAAGTTCGCGAATAGACCAGTGTTCTAATGCGTTTTTTATAAATTTCTGAAGAGGGTTAATTGGAGACGTATACCATGTTTTCGTACGCTTATAACAACATATAACCCAAGCTCCAAACCATAAAAATACCAACCATGTGTGATTCATATAAATACCTTCAACTGGAACACTAAATGTCGTATTTGTTTCTTGATAACGAAACATTTCATTTTGTATTTGATGACATATCAATTGGACAAAAACCAAAAATATACCAAGTATTAAAGTATAGTTCATTCGTTTTTATTTAACTACATTTATATACAAATATGCAAAAGAAACTTTTTAAAAAAGTTTTGCAAAATCTTAAATTCTCTAAAACTTTTAGCTAAAACTTTTAGAGAAAAAAATATTCTAGGAATAAGACAAAATTCTCTAAAAGTTTTAGCTAAAAGTTTTAGAAAAACAAAAAATTTTACAAAACTTTTTAAAAAAGTTTCTTTTGCTACTTCAATATGGGTTTACGGATTGCCACATCACTGTTGCTAATATCCCAGCGGCTTATATCTACGCTAAAATGTTTTAATTCGTGGTTCCTGAACAGACTGGCTAAATTGTTAACATTTGAAACATCCCAATTTCCAATATGTACATTATTTGGGCCTATACAAGTTTTAAATGTTTTATCTTTCTGTAAACACTTGTCTAAAGCACTATCTAGTTCTTGTCGGTTTGCAAATTTATAAGGAGTTTTTTTTGCAAAAATAATGGGCAATAAAACTAATAATTTCAACATTTTTTATAGAAACATGAAAGTTAAATAGTTCGTTTTTATTCGGTATTTTGCATCTTTTTTGTAGCTTTTATCATATTTTTTTCATATTGTTTAAGTTCTTCTTGTTCTTCGACGGTTAAATCTGAAAATGATTGCGGGGTAACGTGTATTTTGTAAAATTGCATAAGACCAAAAATTGCATGAGCCATACTGGACCAACCATGGTCAATATTTCCCATTTCTATATTTGTAACATACGAGTCAATTAACCGTTCCGTAACTTTTCTCGAAATGTCCGAAGGTGCCATACATTCATAATTTAAGACACCCGTAGTTTTCCAACCTTTTTTTGTAGGCGTACACATAACCATTTCGTTGTCATTAGACATCAAAATATTAGAAGGCAATTTCCATTTAGATAATTGTCTAGAAACAGCTTTTTCACGTCCTTTATAAGAAATAGGAACCGCATGCCAACAAGACGTTGGTTCTGCTTCGTATTTTTTCCAGGGAATCTCTCTTGTTGAGATTGAAAACGGCATTCTTTTTTTGTAAAATTGCTCCAAAGGGGTCCATTTTTTGTGAATGGCCCATATTGTTCCATTTGGCAATTTTTCGACTATTTCACCATTTTGACATTTCCATTTTCTATCAGTACCTCTATAAGATAGCATCTGACATTCATGTAAAAAACCGACCAAACCGGGGTTTTTACATAAATATTTGGGCGAATCAAGATGCCATGAAGATGTAGTTTGTGCCAAACAACACATATAGCCCCTATCATTAAGTATACGCTCTATTACAGGCATGGTCCAATGTCCAGATGCATCGCCAAAATTTGAACTCGGCGTACTGGTCTCCTGTGCTAATAAAGCCACCGTATTGTGAAATACTATTTCTGGTATAATGTCAGGGTATAATAAGTGTTGTATTGCATCGCGAGCAATATGTGCATTGGAAAATACGGACATTATTTAGTAATAAACAAACTATAAATACAGTATTTGAGTTTAAAAAAATGTATTTATTAAAAAAATATTTTAGGAGGGGTTTCTAAAACAGCTTCTTGCCAAGCTTTCTCGTCAGATTGGGACCATTCTGGGTCCCATTCTTCCTCTTTACCCCCCCTATTCGCACCTACAGACATCTCGACATTAGATGTCTCAATATTATTATATTCATTTCTGGGGTCTTCCTTTGAACGCCATTGGTACACCCATAATAATAACTCAAAAGCAAGTGGCAATATAACTATAGTCGAATGCGAATATAAATATTTTACAACAGCAAAAAGTATACAAAATAGCCCACGCATCCAATAATAACGCGATGCTTCTGGAAATCTATTGAAAATATATCCCCATATACACCCGCCCACAACACCAAAGCCCATACCAGATACAATCTGCAATATTGTATGATATTGGAGGTCATATCTGACAAAAGGTATATTAAATAACCACAAAATAGATAACGAGATTATCCAACCTATGTTCAAGTATTTATTTTTAAAAACATTGAACATTGAATTATAAACCAACGAAACATTCGTATTTGCTCGGGATAGCTGTTCATTCTTTGCTTTTTGAGGTTTTAGGTTGGAAAATAAAATAATACTGGTAGTCCAAATACCCACGGCCCACATCGCATGGCCAGAAGGCTGGCCATATGATACTTTATCTCTTATACACAATTTATATGCGGCGGGCCTTTCTTCTTTCCAAAGGTTTTTTAAAATAACATTTGTCCATGCTAAAAACCAGAACACAATGCCATCCGAAGTAATGCCCTCAATGCGATATTGAAACATATTGCGCAACATTTCGAAAAATGGGGCCAAATATAACACTATAAACGGCACTAAAGAAGTCAATGCGCTGGTCAATGCGCTTAATGGATTATTAGACCGTATAGCATTTGTCGAGCTCTCGAAAATGTCCAAGGGTATCTTAATAGTATCTGCACATTGGTTTTCACGAGCTTGATTACTCAAAACAATTAGATTATTTACCATTTGGTATATAATCCAAACAACAACAACAGCTCTCGAACCATTTAATATTTTATTTAACATAGTCATTGTTTAAATAAATAATAATTACACTTATAGTCTACTTTCGTAATAACACTATAAAACCATTTTTTTTGTTAATATAAAAAATGAGTAAGATGTCTCGACCTCCATCTCGAAGTATGCCACCGCCGCCGCCTCGAAGTATGTCATCTCGAAGTATGCCACCGCCGCCGCCTCGAAGTATGCCTCCACGTATAAGACGAATCATGTCTTCAGCAACTAAATCCAGTAAAAAAAAACCCAGAATAAATGTGGATAAGATAAATTT
>Ga0206126_10000114_pt1 | contig 106204 bp, 112 predicted proteins | sample Helgoland_Spring_5_FD_148621 | JGI IMG/M metagenome (GOLD analysis project Ga0206126, IMG submission 148621) | Pelagic subsurface seawater microbial communities from Kabeltonne, Helgoland, North Sea - Helgoland_Spring_Bloom_20160412_1 | ecosystem: Environmental > Aquatic > Marine > Epipelagic...
CACTCAATTCAGACATCAACGCATCACTGTCGTCGGTCGCTTCAACCCACTCGCAAATGGAGCCACCTGTGTCACAGATAAAATGTTGATAGCCATAAAGGTTGGTTCCGCGATCCGCGAAATACGCGGTGTCATTCAGCGCTGCTATCTCTGCTGTGCGGAACTGTTCCTGACGCTCTTTATATTCTTCAATGCTAAGTCCCCCAAGGGTCAGATCGCCGGGCTTGCCCAAATATGTTGATACAGCGCCTAGGTCATGGGTATGTACATTGGGTGCCAAATAGATAGCGTCCTGACGGAGCATTTCGCGCAAGTATGGGTGATCCATAGCTGCTTTGATGCACGAATTGACAATGAATTCGCCCATGTAACGCGTGCCAATGCGGTAATCGATACTATAGTGGAACCAATAGCCGGTGTCGCGCAGGATAGTGGACATGTGCGTTTTGCCCAAACCAGACATTCCAAAAACCATAACCCGTTTGTTCGGGGCGGCGGTCCATGCGTCTTTGGTTGGGTAAAGCATTGTGAAATCCTGCGAAAATACTGTTGCTCTGTCCTAAACCGCTGATGGTTTTGGGTCAATCACTTGGCAATCGTGTTACCGACGCAGTGCTTTTCAACCCCGCTCATCCAAGATGATCAAACCGACGGCCAAAATGACAAATCCAACAAAAGCATTTGCCGACAGTTTTTCACCTAAAACAACAGCACCAAGCGTGATGGCAATTGGGGCGACCAACAGCGTGACCAACATCAGGTTACCGCTGCCAGCCATGGCTAAAACGCGGTAATACAACAAGTAAGCCGCAGCTGTTGCGATCACCGCGTAATACCCAATTGCGACCAGTGTTCGGCGCTGCAGATCAAAGGTTGGTAGCCCTTCAACGAAATAGACCAAAGGCAACATTATGACAGTGGCGCCCGTCAACATACCCGCGGCTGCCAATTGCGGGGGCATTCCCACCAAATTCTTGCGCGCCCAAACACCTGCAACTGCGTAAGCAACCGTGCCACCAATAACGGCAAGCTGGGCCAAGCTACGCAAATCGAAATTTTTGAAGTTCTCAAGGCCAATCGCGACTGAAACCCCAAAGAAGCCTAATACCACGCCAATTATTTTGCGTGGCGTCAAACGTTCGTCTGAAAAGAACAGTGCTGCCATGACCACGCCAACAACGGCGGTAAAGGCGTTCAGAATTGAGGTTAGGCCAGATTCGATATGCAACTGGCCCCAAGCCATCAGAACGAACGGGATGACGTTGTTCAGCAATCCCATCACAAGAAATGCAAACCATATGCGGGGATTTCGGGGCAGGGGAATACGCATCACCGCGACAACGACCCAAAGAACCAACATTGCCCACGTTACGCGATGGGCTACGGACATCAGGGGCGATATTTCATCAAGGGCTATGCGTATGGATAAGAACGATCCACCCCATATCAGTGCAAGCACCAGCATTTCGGCCCATGCGCGGCCAGAGAGGGATTTTTGATCAGTCATGGCGCGACACTAGTGAGTGTGCCGCGCCATGGGTACCCGTTTCTTGCGGGAAATAGCTGTGCCACCAAAGGGCTGCTATCTATGTTTTAGTTTAGAAGCTGAATTGGATCCGCATGCCTGCAGATACAGCGTTCGAGCCTGTAAAGGTTGCGCGAGCTGTATCTGCAGTTTGTGCTTTTGCATCACCAAATTTAGTGTAGCGCACGCCGCCACTAATTTTTGTCGTGTCATTCAATTGATAAGAGGCACCAAGGGCGAGGAAGGTTGAGCCATTTGTTGCGCCTAATGGTGAAACCAGATCACTTTTGCCTTTTCTTTCCCAACCAACAGTCGCGCTGCCGGACCATTTTTCGTTGAACTTGCGTCCAACGCCGAGGTCAATTGCCAATGAGTCACTCAAAGATGTGAGCGACTTCGTTGGGTCTGACGATTCTGTTGTTAAGCCAATCGGTGAAACCGTCGTTTCACTGTTGTGTGAGTAACGAACAGAACCGAAGACCAAGGTATCTGCAGCAACACCTGACTGGAATTTTAATTCGATAGCTTCAGGCGTTGTTACTCGTGTGCTGGATGGTGAAGCAATTGCCGTACCGCCGATATTCTCTGTTGTACCAAGATCGTGGTCGATAGTTGAATGGTATGTAAGTGATACGCGCATAGCAATATCTGGAATTTCGTAGGCAGCACCAACCATATAGCCCGTAGAGTTGTCACCAGTGAATGCAGCGTTATAGCCGTTAAGACCACCGTATGCTGCACCGCCCAAGGTTACGTTAGCTTTCAAGTTTTGGTATACAAGGCCAGCGTGAACAGAAACGTTTTCAGAGAAACGGTAACGCAAAAAGCCGGTATATGCAGTGGAAGACACTGTCGCGGCGGTTCCACCCAACATTGGCGAGCCTGTGCCATATAGGACGTCTGCACCAAATGGTTGATCCATGATGAGACCAAAGGACAATTTATCGTTAAGCTCGTACCGAATACCTGCGCCCGGAAGCATGAATTTCTCTGCGATACCGCCGGTCGCTGCGTTGGTAACATCGGTACCGCTGATTGAGGGTGATACTTGACCGATGCTAAGTTCGATCATATTCCCTTTTTCAAAGATTAGAGACGTTGGCCGCCCTGATCTATCCAAGCCGCCAGCCAAAGCCGCAGATGATGTGAGCGCAAGCAAGCTGATGCTTGTAGCTAGAATGGTGTTTTCATTGGTCGTACTCCCATGGGCGCACATTCCCCGTGTGCGGATTTCTTTTGAATCGAGAATATAGAGGGGCGTTAAAAAGCAATCCTTAACCTAGGGTACTCTGCGTGAAAAACGGGCGGTTTGCGTACATTGTCGCAACTGGGCAACACGACTTCATTTCAAGGTAGTAGGACCGCGTGTTTCGGACCAAATGTTCAAATAGTTGCCGGCGAATATGATTCCTGCACCCAGAAGGACCCATAGATCCAACGCTTCGCCGTAAACGAGCATTCCAATAATCGCGATAACGGGCAGGCGAACAAAATCAATAGGTACTACAACGGTTGCTGGAGCAATGGCCAACGCGTTGGTGATGCAGAAGTGTGCCAGTAATCCCGCCACCCCAATCAAGACAAGCCAAGGCAGTGTTTCCGTATTTGGTAGCGCTATGTCGCCGTCATAGCCAGCCGTAACAAGCCCAAATCCCAGTTGTAAAACGGTCAAATAGAATAGGATGCAAGTGATCGATTGTGTACGAGTCAATCGTTTGGTGAAAATGATTGTGAACGCAAAGAAAATCGCTGATGACGCTGCCATAGTGACGCCGACGTTAACCCCGGCCATGTCCGGACGGGTTACAACCAAAACGCCCAAGAACCCCATCAACGCTGCGACTGCGCGGACCAAGGTGATACGTTCGCCTAGTATTAGCGGACTTAAAAGGATCACCCAGATAGGCGAGGTAAACTCCAACGCAAAAACTTGTGCCAATGGGATTACGGTCACAGCATAAAACCAAAGGTTTTGGCCGATGAAGTGCATGATATTGCGGAAGAAATGTAGGCTGAATTGCTCGCGACTGATCTGACGCCACGTGCCGAATGCGATCGCTGCAAAAGCCACAATAATTACGCCTACAGCACTGCGAAACAGCATTATTTCAAAGGTATCGAGAGCAAAGCTAACTTCGCGCCCTGCGACAGCCATCGTGGAGAAGGATGCAATTGCACCTAACATCCATACGGCGGCTTTTAGGATAGGGTTCATCAGTTATTGCTTTGTCACTGTAGCCGAGAATTGGCTTGGGATCATTCCCACTCAATCGTGCCCGGAGGTTTCGAGGTGATGTCGTATGTCACGCGATTGATGCCCGGCACTTCGTTGATGATCCGCGTTGCGGTTTCGCCAAGGAATTCGTGGCTGAACGGATAGTAATCCGCTGTCATCCCGTCCACCGACGTCACCGCACGCAGGGCGCAGGCAAAATCATAGGTACGGCCGTCGCCCATAACCCCAACGGTTTTCACCGGTAGGATTGCAACGAAAGCTTGCCAGATGTCGTCATACAGACCGTGTTTGCGGATTTGGTCGATATAGACCGCATCTGCTTCACGCAGGATTTCCAGTTTCGGACGTGTGATCTCACCCGGGCACCGGATCGCTAGACCCGGGCCAGGGAAGGGGTGACGCCCGATGAAACCAGTAGGAAGACCAAGCTCTCGGCCAAGCTCACGCACTTCGTCTTTGAACAATTCGCGCAACGGCTCAACCAGCTTAAGGCCCATCTTTTCAGGTAAACCACCCACATTGTGGTGCGATTTGATGGTCACGGATGGACCGCCAGAAAAGGATACAGATTCGATGACGTCAGGGTACAACGTACCTTGGGCCAAGAATTTAGCACCGCCAACTTCAGCCGCGTGTTTCTGGAACACGTCGATGAACAATTTGCCAATAATCTTGCGCTTGGTTTCTGGATCGCTTTGGCCATCCAATTCGCCCAAAAACAGCTCGCGTTCGTCCGCATAGATAAACGGCATGTTGTAGTTGTCGCGGAACATGGTGATGACTTCTTCAGCTTCACCTTTACGCAACAAGCCGTTGTTTACAAAAACACAAGTCAACTGGTCACCAATTGCTTCGTGGATTAAAACAGCGGCTACTGAACTGTCGACACCGCCGGACAGGCCACAGATAACTTTCGCGTCACCTACTTGCTCGCGAATTTTGGCAATGGCCTCTTCACGATATGCGCCCATTGTCCAATCGCCCTTGAACCCTGCCATTTTGACAAAGTTCTCGTACAATTTCGCGCCGTTTGGTGTGTGATGAACTTCAGGGTGGAACTGCACCGCAAAAAAGTTGCGTGACGTATCAGCGGTGATCGCAAATGGCGCGTTCGGGGAGGTGCCATAAACCTCGAAACCCGGTGCGATTTTGGATACGTGATCGCCGTGGCTCATCCAGACTTGTTCTTTGTCGTCTTCAAACCAGCCATCAAGCAGGGCCAGTTTTTCAGCTTCTGGCGTCACAAACGCACGACCAAATTCTGCAGTGCCATGGCCGCTTTCGACCTTACCACCTAAGACTTCCATCATCACTTGTTGACCATAGCAAATCCCTAGGATCGGAATATTCAGATCAAACACAGTTGATGGCGGGCGCGGCGACCCTTCATCGATGACAGAGGCGGGACCGCCCGAAAGGATCACAGCTTTTGGCGCGAATTCGGCCAAAAACGCGTCTGTCACGTTCTGATAAGGGTGAATTTCGCAATAGACATTCAGTTCACGTAGGCGACGCGCAATTAATTGCGTCACTTGGCTACCAAAGTCGATGATGAGAAGGCGGTCATGTATGTTTGTCATGCGTCCTGCAATATGCAGATGTGGAGGGGCTGGCAAGTGTTGGAGAGCTGCTTTGCGGTTCGAATGGGTATGTTTTTGCGAGGAACCGAATTCGCAGCGCTAAGATGTCGCTTTTTTCCCAGCATCGCCGCAAATTCAGGGTGACATGGGGCGGCACTCAGGTATCAGCCAATCACGCAATGTCGACAAAAAAGGGATCATCATGTCTGAATCAGCAACTCCAGCAAGACGCGGACGCGGTGGCGGCGGTGCAGCACGTCGTGCAGCACGAACAGCAGTGTCTTTTGAAACGGCAAAATACATCGAACGCAATATCCCAAACTTTGAGGTTCTGACCGAAGAAGCGCTTTGCATCATTGAGGCAAACGCCGAACAGATCCTTGAAGAAGTTGGTGTTAACTTCCTTGATAACCCTGCTGCTCTAAAACGTTGGGCAGATGCGGGTGCAGACATTGACGGCGAACGGGTTCGTATTCCAAAAGGTCTAGCGCGCAAACTATGTGCAACAGCTCCCTCTACGTTCACCCAACATGCCCGCAACCCAGAACGCAATGTCGAAATTGGTGGCCGAAATTTGGTGCTTGCTCCAGTTTATGGCCCTCCCTTCGTTCGTGACGCAGAAGGTGGGCGCCGTTATGCAACCATCGGGGATTTTCAGAAATTCGTGAAACTGGGCTATATGTCCAAATGGTTGCACCACTCTGGTGGTACGGTATGCGAGCCAACAGATGTGCCAGTGAATAAACGACACTTGGACATGCTGCACGCCCACATGACGCTGTCAGACAAGCCGTTCATGGGGTCCGTGACAGAACCATCCCGCGCCCAAGACAGCGTAGACATGGCCAGCATCCTGTTTGGTAAAGACTTTGTTCAAGAGAACACAGTCATGACCAGCCTGATCAACATCAACTCACCGATGACGTTTGATGACGTTATGATGGGTGCGCTTGAAGTTTATGCGCAAAACAATCAGGCCTGTATCGTTTCGCCGTTTATCGTTGGCGGGGCTATGGCACCGGTTTCTGTTGCAGGCACGTTGACCCAAGTTATGGCAGAAGCATTGGCTGGCATTGCATACAGCCAATTGATCCGTCCCGGTGCCCCAGTAATTATGGGTGCCTTTGTTACGTCTATCGATATGAACTCTGGCGCGCCAACCTTCGGCACACCTGAGGCAGCGCACATAACATATGGTGCAGGGCAGTTGGCGCGCCGCATGGGATTGCCATATCGTTCATCCGGCGGGTTCACTGGATCGAAACTACCTGACGCGCAGGCTGCTTATGAAACAGCCAATAGCCTGAACATGGGCCTTTTGGCGGGTGTGAACTTTATGCTGCACTCTTGCGGTTGGCTTGAAGGTGGATTGGTCAGCTCGTTCGAGAAATTCGTAATGGACGCGGATCAGTTGGGTGCGTTGCATCACCTCGCACGCGGCGTTGAAATCGATGAGAACGCACAAGCTATGGATGCGATCCGCGAAGTTGGGCCCGGTGGGCACTATTTGGGATGCGCACACACGCAAGCCAATTTTAAGGATGCGTTCTGGAAGTCAGACCTGTTGGACTACAAACCATTCGAGACGTGGGAAGATGAGGGCGCGCGCGATACGCAATCATTGGCAACTGCCCGTGTTGAGAAAATGTTGAACGACTATGTTAAGCCGCCATTGGATCAGGGCATTGCAGACGGTCTAAATGACTACATTGCAAAACGTAAAGAAGCCGAGCCTGACTCCTTTATGTAGTCAGTCGACAGGTTTTGGTTGAGAGGCGCGTAAATCGCGTGCCTCTCCCACGATCGCAATCATCACATCGATATGGCGCAGCAGGTTGTAGGCAGATTCGCCTGCTTTGCGCAGTGCGTTTAGATCGCCTTCAATTTCGATAAGCCGCAAAATAGCCTCTGAGTGCTTGGGCATTTGACCATAACCAAGAAGACGTGGCAGTTGCGCCGTGCGTCTATAATCCATCGCACCGATGCGTGCCGCGCGCATCAAGAGCCTTGGGCGCTGTAACTGCTGTAAAATGGTTAATACGTCTTGCATGTAAAATCCCCTTAAGAACTAAAGCTTTGGGCAAAGTTGTCCCAATCATTGGATTTATCGCACGGCATTTATGGGTGTTGCGCGTGGCAGTATGGCTAAGTGCGCAGGGTTCACGACTGTTTATACTTTAGAAACAATGATGAAGATTGTTGAATTCGTTAACTAACAAGTAATGTACACATCCTTAGGTTGTGTGGAGAAAGCTGGGGGTAAGTGGTGGAAAAAACTACGTCTCTGCTAAAGGAGACATCTGTTAATGGACATCACGCAACATATTGCGACCGCGACCTCTTTGCCAAATTGGGTACCCATTCCGGCGCAAATTTATCTGGCACATACCCACGCAGGCTTACCTATTCGGGCTTTAGCACGCTTATCGGGCTGCCATGCCTCAACTATTCTGCGTCAAATTCGCAAGGTGGAAACCCGCCGTGACGACCCTTTGGTTGACGCCGTTCTTCATCAATTAGGCAATCACCATTTCGACACGTCCCAAGATTGGTCTGTGTCCCCAAACAAGGAAACGACTGATATGAGCTTTTATACCAAGATCACCACCGACAAAGATGGATTAGAACAGGACGCCATGCGCATCCTGCGGCGCTTGTGTGAAAAGGGCGCTGTCCTAGCCGTTGCTGCGGATATGGACAAAGCGGTGGTTGTCCGTGATGGGGCAAACGGTAAAAGTAAGCGAACCGCGGTTGTCGAACGCCACATTGCGCAGGCGATGGCGTTAAAAAACTGGATTGCGGCCCAAACAACGGGTCGAATTGTACGCTATCAAATTACGGCCGCAGGGCGCACGGCACTTACCCAAATGCTTGAGGGAGCGAATGATCAAAATCCGAAAGGAATGTCAGAAGAACAAACCAGTTTTGGAAATCAGCACCGCGAGTGGGGCGAAAAGACACTTCCAGATGCGGACACAGGGCGCCCAAAAAGGATGCGTTATAACCTGTCAGAATCGCCACTGACGGCCTTGGCACGTCGGCGCGCTAAAGATGAAACAGCTCCTAAGCGACGACTTGGTCCGGGTCGGCGAACGTCTACGCGAGGATTTCGAATTGGCTCAAATGGGACCTCGGGTCGCTCAAAACTGGGATCGTTTCCTGACCTCGGGCGGGCATGGTGGTTTTGCGCCTGACAGTGGTGTGGGCGATGGACCCGCAGCGGCGCGCAAACGGGTTGCCGATGCCATGACAGACCTGGGACCTGGGCTGTCAGATGTTTTAATGCGGTGTTGTTGTTATCTTGAAGGACTTGAGGCCGCGGAAAAGCGGCTTGGCTGGTCGGCGCGGTCGGGAAAGATCGTATTGCGGATCGCATTGATGCGGCTGCATCAACACTATGAACGGACACTTGGGTCTGCAGCGGGTGGCATGATCGGCTAACAGATACAAAGCTAGGCATAAAAAGCGTGGTTTCGCGCTGGAACATAGCTGGAATGCGCTACATTGGGTTTTAACTAAAACGGTTTAAGGTTAAACTAACCAAACTCTTGCTGCCAAAGCGCAGCCCAAAAGGCCGATAACATGCGTGATCTGAAAATTCCTGAACAACGCCACCCTGAAAAAGCGCGGCGTCCAGACAGTCCACAGCCAAAAAAGCCAGATTGGATTAGGGTCAAAGCCCCCAACAGCAAGGGCTATGATGAAACGCGCAAAATCATGCGTGACAATAACCTTGTTACGGTCTGCGAAGAAGCAGGTTGCCCAAACGTGGGCGAATGTTGGAGCCAAGGGCACGCGACCATGATGATTATGGGGGAGGTCTGCACGCGCGCATGTACCTTCTGCAACATTGCGACTGGTAAACCGCCAGAAGACTTAGACACCTTTGAACCGGGACGTGTTGCGCATGCTGTTGAAAAACTAGGTCTGAACCACGTTGTTGTGACCTCGGTTGATCGCGACGATATCACGGATGGTGGTGCGGATCACTTTGCACAAACTATTCGCGCGATCCGTCACCGCAGCCCGAACACCACGATTGAAATTCTAACACCGGACTTTATCCGCTGTGACCCTTCTGTTTTGGAAGTGGTCGTTGAGGCGCGTCCTGATGTTTTTAACCACAACCTTGAAACTGTTCCGGGATTTTATCCAGAGGTGCGTCCAGGTGCGCGCTACTTCCATTCATTGCGACTTTTGCAGCGTGTGAAAGAACTGGACCCAATGATGTTCACCAAATCGGGCATTATGGTTGGATTGGGTGAGGATCGCCAATCCGTGATGCAGGTCATGGAAGACATGCGTGCTGCTGATATCGACTTCCTGACTTTGGGCCAATATCTGCAACCGACACCCAAGCACCACGCCGTTGATCGCTTTGTGCACCCTGACGAGTTTGCAGCTTATGAAAAGGCGGCTTACGGCAAGGGCTTCTTAATGGTGTCCGCTACGCCGCTCACACGGTCTAGCTATCACGCCGGTGATGATTTCGCTCAGTTGCGCGCTGCACGTCAGGCAAAACACGGCTAACTCGCGGGTTTCCACCATCTGATCTCAAATTTCGAACAGCATTTTCGGTCTTAAAGGATTGGGAACGCTTTCTTTTTTAGTTGTCAAAATGTCGTCAGCTGAAGGGCGCGTAAGCTTGGGTGGGACTTTGCTGCGCGATAACAGTGGCCTTTACTTGGGATCGGTTGCTGTAGCCGCGGCAAGTGATTCTATCTGGGGTTTACAGTGCATTCTAAACTGAGCAATTGTTTCCAAATTAGATACAGTAACGTTTTCAGTGACTTAAGGTGCATCACGCGACTGTGTCCTATCCGACACAAAACTGTGAATGCGTCAATTTTTCGACACAATTTACGCTCGAAAGTCGAAAATTACTCAATTTTCGCAAGACATGGTTAATGGCGCTGCTAATTTGAGCCCACTATTTATAAATGGAGAACTTATTATGAAGACTACAATTTTAGCAGCAGCAGCCGTTTTGGTTTCCTTCGCAGCGCCAGCAATGGCTTGGGAAGGCAAAGTCGTCGCTTGTTACGACAGCGTTTGGGTTCCTGCGAAAACTGAAACACACAAGAAATTGCACTCTGCAGCTCACACTAAGTGGGAGCACCGTGGTGGCCAACTGGTAGAAGTTTACTACGCACCAGTTTATATTCAGCACACACACCAGAAGAGCAAAGGTTATTACCTTAAAGTTAAAGCTGCTTGCAACAAGTAAGCCGTTAACTAAATGCAAATTAAGAGGTGTACATCTGCTGTGCGCCTCTTTTTTTGTGCGTTTTCAACGTCAGCTTCGTATTCTTGTCAGAGTGGGGCCGTTATTTGGCCCTTATTCTTGGTTAACCAAAGGCCAGTTAACTTTGAAAAGGATAAGTTATGAAAATTTTTTTAGCCCCATTAGTGGCAATCTCATTTGTTATCGCAGCACCAGCATCTGCTGCTGACGAGTCACGCGCAACACGCGTTGGATGCTATCAGGAAGTTAAAGTTCCGGCACAATACAGCGTGAAACGCGTCAAAATCAAAGACGAGTATCGCCAATACATCAAACGCACGAACGGCCGTATCGATCTGATGGAATTTCCAGCAGTTTATCGCGAAGACAAAACAAAAATTGCTGAAGCGCACACAGTTATGCGTGAAATCGTCTGGAACTAAGACCGATTTACTTCAGATTAAGTGAACCGAACCTTCCCAATATAGGGGAGGTTCCGGTTGCGCTGTGCAAAATCAATTCCATATCCCACGACAAATTCATCTGGGATATCAAAACCAACATAGTCCGCGCGGAAATCGACTTCGCGCCGCGAGGGTTTGTCCAACAAAGCCACAGATTTCAGTCGTGCAGGATTGCGTGTCAAAAGCATCTTTGTGACATGGTTCAAGGTGTGGCCCGTGTCGACAATATCCTCAACGACTAAAACATCGCGACCTTCAATCGCGCCGCGCAAGTCCTTGAGAATGCGAACTTCTCGGCTGCTTTCCATGCCATCACCGTAACTGGACGCTTCCAGGAAATCGACTTCGATTGGCAAATCTAACTCGCGTACAAGGTCAGCAATAAACACGAACGAGCCGCGTAAAAGGCCAACAACAACCAGTTTATCGGTCCCTTTGAATTCGTCTTGAAGCACGTGACTTAGCTCTTCAATCCGTGCCGCAATGGATTTGGCCGAGATCATTTGATCGATGACATATGGACGCTGTGGCATGTTCACCCCTTGTATTTGCAAAGGTTTCGTAACACATGGATTTGAACGATAACCATATTAAAATGCAAAAAAGTTATGCCCACACACTCAGAAACACGTCCTCTGCCATACACAGCCCAACAGATGTACGATCTGGTGGCCGATGTGGCATCTTATCCACAGTTTTTGCCGTGGTGCGCTGCTGCGCGTATTCGATCCACAACACCGGTTGAGCAAAGCGTGGTCCTTGAGGCGGATCTGGTGATTTCTTTCAAAGTTTTCCGCGAACGGTTCGGCAGCCATGTGACGCTGTATCCAGATGAGATGAAGATAGACACAGAATATTTGGATGGCCCGTTTAAGTACATGAAATCCAATTGGGCATTTGAGGACACTCCAACAGGGTGCAACGTCATCTTCTTTGTTGATTTTGAATTTAAAAACGCCATCTTGCAAGGGATCATCGGCCTTGTGTTCAACGAGGCGATGCAACGTGTCGTCCGTGCGTTCGAAGCGCGGGCTGTCGCACTTTACGGCTAAGCAAATCCGCTTTGGTCGTTCACCTGACCGGAGCCATAGATGACCCTTACCAACGATCTGATCGCTTTTGCGAACGCACAACCAAACAGTTATGTGCGTGATGTCATGCAATTGTCGGTGTTAGACTGGGCCGCTTGCGGATTGGCGGGCGCCGCAGAGGGCAGTTTTGATGGCTTCGTCACTGCAAACGCAACGCGGGGCCCGTGCCAGGTTCTAGGTGGCGACACAGGATCACCGACCAATACGGCGCTGATAAACGGCACACTGTCCCATGCATTGGATTTCGACGACACGCATTTCGCACATATCGGGCATCCCTCAGTGGCAGTGGTTTCGGCAGCTCTTGCAATTTAGCAGCACGTTGATGCATCGGTCCCTGATATGATCGACGCCGCCCTAATAGGCGCCGAAGCCTCCGTTCATGTCGGTCTATGGTTGGGGCGTGATCACTATCAAATCGGCTATCATCAAACCGCCACGGCAGGGGCATTCGGTGCAACGATCGCAGCGGCACGGTTGCTTAAACTGTCTGACGCCCAAATTCGCGCGGCACTTGGCTTGGCCAGCACTATGGCGTCTGGGCTCAAATCCCAATTCGGAACGATGGGCAAACCATTGAATGCAGGGCTGGCCGCGCGCTGCGGTGTCGAAGCGGCGCTTTGGGCGCAATCGGGGATGACGTCTGCGGACGATGGATTGGAAGGTCCGCTTGGGTTTGGGGAAACACATCACGGTCAGCACAACCTAACAAATATCGGGCAGGGCGCATGGCAAATGGAAACCGTCAGCCACAAGTTCCACGCCTGTTGCCACGGTCTACATGCGATGCTTGAAGCCTTAGCAGATGTGAGCGTCGAAACTGAAACGATCCAAAGCGTCCATGTAACCACGCATCCACGTTGGTTGACTGTGTGCAATATCGCGGAGCCGCGAACAGGTCTTGAGTGTAAATTTAGTTATTCACAAACCGCTGCTATGGCTTTGTCAGGGATCAACACAGGGGATATTGAGCAGTATAATGATGTTGCAGCAAAGGATCAGTCGCTCAACCTTTTGGCGCAGAAAGTAGCAGTCACCGGGGATGAAACACTATCTGAGATGCAATCCAAAGTGCGCATCGTCACGGACGTTAATGATCACACAGTCACCCATGATCTTGCAGCGCCCATGTCGCTTTCAGTGCGCAAAGAAAAGTTGTTGAAAAAGGCAAACGGATTGGTGGGATCAGCAGTCGCAAGTGCTCTGTGGGCCGCAGTGCAGGGCGAGGATCTAAAGACCTTCACAACCCTCTTAAATGCAAAACGGGCCCACTAGAGGGCCCGCATTACCTATCTTATGATGCTCGGCGTTTAGCTGCTCATATCATATGCACGTTCGCCATGGATCGCGAGATCAAGACCGTTCACTTCAGTCTCTTCGTCAACGCGGATCGGGATGAACAAACGAATGATCAAAACCAATACAACGCTTACAACCAGCGTATAAATACCAACGATTGCGAGTGAACCCAACTGCGCTGCCCATGAGCCGGCACCGAATACTGCGATCATGATGGTACCAAAGATACCGCCAACACCGTGCACAGCGAAGACGTCCAAGGTGTCGTCGATTCTGCACTTGTTACGCACAAAGTTTACCGCTTCTTGGCAACCAACACCTGCGATCGCACCAATGATCAAGGCCTGAACTGGGTCCACAAAACCAGATGCTGGCGTGATGGATGCAAGACCTGCGATTGTCCCGGTTACGATACCAACCAAAGAGGCGCGGCCAAATTTGATACGCTCCCACAGTGCCCATGTCAGGGATGCTGTTGCAGCAGAGATATGTGTGACTGTGATCGCCATTGCAGCGCCGCCATCGGCAGCAAGCTGTGAACCACCGTTAAAGCCAAACCAGCCAACCCATAGTAGGGCGGCACCAATCATCACCATGCCAGGGTTATGTGGCGGTGTGTTTTGGTTTTTGCGTGCGCCCAAGAATACGGCCAGAACAAGTGCGGCAATACCTGCGGTTTCGTGAACCACAATACCACCCGCGAAATCACGAACGCCAGTGTCGCCAAAGATGCCGCCGTCAGCTAGGAAACCGCCGCCCCATACCCAGTGAACGACTGGCGCATAGCACAACAACATCCACGCAGCTGAGAAGGTCAAAACGAAACCAAAGTTCATACGTTCTACATATGCGCCAACAATCAAAGCAGGCGTGATGATTGCAAATGTCATCTGAAAGGCAAAGAACAGAACCTCAGGCAATGTGCCCGATAGGCTGTCTGACGTTACGCTCAGCAACATCATCTTGTCTAAGCCACCCCAGTAACCGCTTTCGCCGCCACCAAATGCGATGGAATAGCCAAAGAAGAACCACAAGACGCTCATCAAAGATGCAATAGCGTAGCAATGCATAAAGACGCTAAGGACGTTGCGCGCCCGAACGAGGCCGCCATAAAAAAGGGCAAGGCCCGGTAATGTCATCAATAGCACCAAGGCGGTGGCCGTGATAATCCAAGCTGTATCAGCTCCGTTCATATCTATTCTCCCATAGGAATCAGTTTAATTGCGGCGGTGGTAACCGAACTTTGGCTAGGAAAAGCAGCAAAATGACAATTTACCGCTTAAAAAGACGGCAATAAGGGGAGTGCTTAATAATCAAGCGACGTGACCGCGTGATTGCCTAAATATTGAGCGGTGCGAGTTTTTCAGACACTGGCATCGGGCACCTACGCGATACCGACGCAATACCGACGTTATACAGATGTTGGGTTCAGTGGCTCTTGGTGCTGTTTTAGGTCAATCGATTCAATAGCATCTTTAGGGCATAATCACGTGCCGCTTCGCGCACATTGGGGCGCCCCAAAGCCCCAAATTCGACAGTCTGGGTTAAGCAATTCTTGTCGTCAGCGATGCCAAAACAAACGCGTCCTTCGGGTTTGTGGTCTGATCCGCCCGGTCCCGCGATGCCTGTGATTGAAACGCTCAAAGTGGCCTCAGAATTGCGCAGTGCACCCTTTGCCATCTCTGCGGCCACCTGTTCGCTGACGGCACCGTGTGCGTCTAATGTGGCACCAGAAACACCCAACATCTGCATCTTGGCATTGTTGGTGTAGGTGACAAATCCACGCTCAGCCACTGCTGATGAACCGGCGATATCAGTCAGTGCGACCATAACCATGCCGCCAGTGCAGCTTTCTGCGGTGGCGATCATGGTTCCGCTTTCTTTTGCTAAATCAAGTATTTGTGTGGCAAGGTTCATCCTATGAAGAGCCTGTGTGTAACACCGGCCATAACAATCACGCCGATGGCGGCAAAGACGCCTGCGATGACATCATCTAGCATGACGCCTAGCGCATCGCCACGTTTGTCAGCCCAACCGATGATCCATGGCTTCCAAATGTCGAACAGGCGAAACAGGGCAAATGCCGCGATCCAGCCGGGCCACATCACATGAATTGGGATGTCGCTGTTCCATGCTGCAAAGGACAAAGGCATCAGGGCAATCCATTGGCCCACCAGCTCGTCGATGACGATTTCTGACGGATCGTGGTCGTCTGACCCTTCCGTCATCTTGGACGTGGCCCACCAGCCCTTAAAAAACGCAGCAATGGTGCCAATGAGTAAAAGCGGGAAGCCGCCAATGATATGAACCAACCACGCCCAAGGTAGGGCAACAAACGAGCCCCAAGTGCCCGGTGCAGGACGGATATATCCAACCCCCATGAGGGTACCGATCATCGTTGCAAGTTTCATAGTTTCACCAGTGTACAAGTTGCAATGCAGGCGATCCCTTCACCCCGTCCGGTAAAGCCCAAGCGCTCGGATGTCGTGGCTTTGACCGACACGCGGTCCAGATTCATCCCCATCAAGCGCGCCATTTCAACGCGCATTTCGTGACTGCGTGGGCCGATTTTGGGGAACTCACAGATCAAGGTGCAATCGACGTTAGATATTGAAAAGCCCATGCTTTTCGCCAACTCAACCGCGTGCGTTAGGAAGATATGGCTTTCTGCACCCTTCCATTGTGGGTCGCTTGGCGGAAAGTGCTGCCCAATATCACCCTTGGCTAATGCGCCGTAGATAGCATCGGTCACCGTGTGCATACTAACGTCAGCATCCGAGTGCCCAACCAGTCCGTGGGTGTGCGGAACTTTAACGCCACATAGGGTAACATGGTCGCCGGGTCCAAAGGCGTGCACGTCAAATCCGTTGCCTAGTCTAATGTCCATTGCGTCTCTCTAATATTTGTTCTGCTCTCGCGAAGTCAGCGGGTAGGGTGATCTTTAGATTGTCTTCGTCTCCATCCACAATCGCAACTGTAATTCCAGCTGCACGGGCGACTTCGACGTCATCGGCTGCAACGCCAACAAATGCAGCGTGGGCTGCGGTGATTGCGTCTAGCTTAAAGCCTTGGGGTGTTTGTGCGCGGAACAATCCGTTTCGATCTTGGGTGCCCGTAACTACTCCACCCGCACCAGTCCAAAGTGCGTCTGTCACAGTAAGTGCCGGTGCCGCGCCATCGGCTGTTCCAAGCGCAGCGATAATGTTGGTGATGGTTTGGTCCGTCACGCATGGCCGTGCAACGTCGTGTATTAGAACGGTTTTTGTACCCGTTGGAATTGCTTGAAGGCCCAGCTTAACCGAATCCGAACGCTCAGCCCCACCAGTGGTGACGGTCAAGCCGTCGATGCTGGGTGCAAGGTGCAGGTCATCTTGATGCAGAACTAAGATAACGCTGGAAATCGCGGGGTGGGCGGCAAATGCTTGCAGGGTATGAGCAACCACAGGCTGACCTGCGATTTTACGCCATTGCTTTGGCACCTCACCACCCGCACGTGTACCACGTCCAGCAGCAACGATTAAGGCTGCGTTACTCATATTTGGGTTCGTTTCATCATCCTCATTCTTTACGCAGTTGTAGCCTTGGTGGCAAATATTGGTATATATGCCTATTTTTTGTGCGTTAGGTCGTTTATTGAGCGTCTGATTGCGGCGCACGGATTGAGTGAGCCAAGCAAAACCCGTTAAATCATATCAAGTACTATAGGATTCCACGCCTTGACCGATCCAATGACCCTAAACCCACCTGTGATGTTGGCCCCTCTGGCGGGAATCACAGACCTGCCATTTCGTAATTTGGTTTCGTCCTTTGGGGCGGGCATGGTCGTGTCCGAAATGATTGCCAGCCACGATATGCTGAACCAGACGATGGGCAGCCGTGAGAAAGCAGAGCTGGGGCTAGGGCACGTGGGCACAGCAGTTCAATTAGCAGGCCGTGAGCCCGAACCATTGGCAGAAGCGGCCAAGATGGTTGAGGCGCAGGGTGCTAAGGTGATCGACATCAACATGGGTTGTCCTGCAAAAAAGGTGGTCAGCGGTTACTCTGGATCTGCGTTGATGAAGATACCCGATCATGCGCTTAGCTTGATTGAGGCTGTGGTCGCCGCCGTAGACGTCCCAGTGACCCTCAAAACCCGACTTGGTTGGGATGATGACCTACTGAACGCACCTGACATTGCGCGTCGCGCTGAGGCGGCAGGCATACAGCGTGTTGTGATCCACGGACGCACACGGTGCCAGTTCTACAAAGGCAGTGCGGATTGGAAAGCTATTCGTGCGGTCAAAGACGCTGTTTCGATCCCGGTCATTGCGAACGGCGATATCGTTGACATTGCCACGGCACGTATGGCGCTTGAGCACTCAGGCGCGGACGGCATAATGATTGGGCGTGGTGCACAAGGACGTCCTTGGTTACTTGCCGAAGTTGCGCATGCCTTATTTGGCACGCCGGCACCTGTGATCCCAACGGGGCAGGCTTTGGCGAATATGGTGATTGGTCACTATTTGGCGATGATCGATTTTTACGGCGAAAAGATGGGCCTGCGTATGGCGCGCAAGCACCTTGGTTGGTTCATGGATACAGCGGGAACGCCAGCTGAATTGCGCCGCAAAATTCTAACCGAAAAAGATGCTCGTGAGGTCATGAAGATGATCCCTGAAGCAATGGAAGGGGGCGCAGAATGAGCGATCCGAATATCTGGGCATCTTTGCCTGTACCTGGGGTTCTTATCGGGCCCGATGATAAAATCCTTGATATCAATTCCGCCGCCGAAGGTTTCTTGAATGTTTCCGCCAAGAATGTGCGTGGCGTACCGCTATGGGATCAGATTGCAATTGATGCACCCCTTGAGGAAGCGTTCGCGCACGCCCGTGAAAATGGGACACCGCTGTTTGTAAACGACGTGGATGTTGGCAGTGGCCAACGTGCACCTTTGCAATGTGCCTTACAGATCGCGCCGCTGATTGGTTCTGAGGGTCAGATGATCCTCATGATTTCGCCGCGTGAGTTGGCGGGGCGAATGACACAGAATGATACTGTAAAGTCGGCAGCGAAATCAGCGATTGGCATGGCTGAAATGTTGGCCCATGAGATCAAGAACCCGTTGGCCGGTATAACAGGGGCTGCACAATTGCTGAGCATGAACCTCGCGCCAGAAGACCTTGAACTGACTGATCTAATTGTTGAAGAAAGCCGTCGAATTGTCAAGCTGCTTGAGCAGGTTGAACAGTTTGGAAACCTTAGCGTCACCGAAATGCAGTCAGTCAACATCCATGATGTTCTAGACCGCGCGCGCCGCTCTGCTTTGCTGGGGTTCGGTGCAAATATGAAGATCATTGAAGATTATGATCCGTCATTACCGGCGGCCTCGGGTGATCCCGATCAATTGCTACAGGTCATTCAAAACCTTCTTAAGAATGCGTCCGAAGCCGCAGGGGAACGAGGCGGTACAATCCGTTTGCACAGCTACTTCGAACACTCTTTCCGTTTGCGACGCTCTGATGGCTCGGGCCACTCTTTGCCTTTGCAAATTGAGATCATCGATGATGGTCCGGGGCTTCCTGAGGGGATCAAGGATGATATTTTCGATCCGTTTGTTTCCGGGAAGGAAAATGGGACGGGCCTTGGTCTTGCCTTGGTCAGCAAAATTATCTCAGACCACGGCGGATGGATTTCGGTCTCGTCTATACCGGGGCGCACAATTTTCCGTATTTCACTACCGCGCTGCAAAGAGCAGGCATCCAACAAAACAAAGAAGGATTAAGTCATGGACGGCACAATATTGGTCGCAGATGATGATCGCACCATTCGCACAGTTTTGACCCAAGCCCTGACACGGGCAGGGTGTAAGGTACATGCCACGTCGAGTCTAACGACGCTAATGCGTTGGGTGGCTGAGGGCAAAGGCGACGTAGTTATTACTGACGTTGTTATGCCTGACGGAAATGGCCTTGAGATGCTGCCAAAGATTGCTAAGGACCGTCCCGGTTTGCCCGTAATTGTTATTTCGGCACAGAACACCATCATGACTGCGATCAAAGCAGCAGAGGCGGAAGCTTACGACTATCTGCCCAAACCCTTTGATTTGCCTGACCTAATGAAGCGGACAGCGCGGGCGCTGGAGTTGCGTGGCCAACACCGCAGTGCGCCTGTAGAAGTCGCTCAAGAACGACCTGAAGAGTTGCCATTGGTTGGTAGAACCGATGTCATGCAATCGCTTTACCGCGTCGTTGCCCGTGTAATGAACACGGATTTACCTGTGCTTGTTTGGGGTGAAAGTGGTACTGGAAAGTCATTGATTGGGCGCGCTATCCACGACTTTTCAGACCGACGCACTTTGCCCTTCGTGACGGTGACGTCGGCGGATTTGCAAGACCTTGAGGGGCCCGCGCGCGTTTTAGCGCGGGTTAAGGGCGGTACACTATTGATTGACGAAATTGCGGACATATCTGATGAGATACAATCGCGTATCGTGCGGATGATGGACACGCCAGGCGAATATGTGCCGCGGTTCTTAGCGACAAGCCAGTCCGATTTAACAGGAGCGATGGAAAATGGCACTGTGCGTAAAGATTTGTATTATCGCCTAAGCGGTGCAACTTTGAACGTGCCATCGCTGCGCGAACGGGTCGATGATATTCCATTGCTCGCCGAACATTTTCTTGGCCGGATCGAACAAACAGGCAGCGTCATTCGTAGCTTGTCGGAGACTGCGGCTGAAGTTTTTCGCACCTACAGCTGGCCAGGCAATGTGCGCCAACTTGAAAATGCCGTGAAGCGATTGGGGCTTACTGGTCGAAGCCCTGAAATTACGGCGGCAGAAGTGCAGCAAGTGTTGGGCCATCAGCCCGATCTTGCCCCATTGCGTGGTGGCGCAACTGACACCGAAAAGTTAGGTGCGTCCGTTGGGCGTCATCTTCAGAGATATTTCGACCTACATGGGGATATGTTGCCCCCGGATGGTTTATATGGCCGTATTTTGCGCGAGATTGAGGTGCCTTTAATCGAGATCGCATTGGACGCAACACACGGCAATCAGGCTAAATGTGCTGATCTTTTAGGGATCAATCGAAACACGTTGCGAAAGAAGATTACAGAGCTTGAAATTGAGGTCACGAGACGTCGAAAATTGATGTAAAATAGCCACAGAAACTGTGGCATTCTTAACGCACCCATGTTATCAACCACGAGATGTAGCGGTGGAAGCCAATTTCACCGCATCAATTTGGTAGGATCTGGTGGCAATCCCAACACGTCATACGCCTTGGGTAGACACCCTTCGTAAGCTGCGTCGACAGCGTCGTGCACGTGGTCTTGCGACGATTGGGTTGGTGGTCTTAGGGCCAATTTTGGCACTTGCTACCTTTCTAATATTGGGCCCATTGGACCAAGGTTCCAACGATTTATCCCTTCGCTTCATTCTGTTGGCAGACGTCGTCTACATTTTGGTAATCGCTGCTTTGGTTCTAGCACAAGTGGCACGTATTGTTGCCGCGCGTCGCGCGCAATCTTCGGGATCGCGTCTGCATCTTCGGCTAACGGCAGTGTTCGCGGCGTTGGCCCTTTTTCCAACAGTTATTGTCGCTGTGTTCGCGATGTTGACGATTAACATCGCGCTTGAGGGCTGGTTTTCTGAACGTGTACGCAATGTTGTTGGGTTCTCGTTGGCTGCGGCCGAAGCCTATGAGCAAGAGCAACGAGAGGGCCTGATCGAGGATGCTCGGACCTTAGCGGCACGTATGGACATAGTACGTCGTCAACAGATCGAACTGAGCGACAGTGAGTTGCTTGGTGTTGAGCAACGTAAAATTCAGCGTGGGCTGCGTGAGGCATATCTGGTTGATGGCACTGCGACCATTCGTGCGAGGGGCGATCGTTCATACCTATTTGATTTTGAGCCGCCAGATGCCCGTCAAATGGCCGTTGCCCGTGAACGCGATCTTGCGATCATTCAGGACTGGTTCAACAATGAATTCAGGGTTTTGGTTCCGCTGAAAAGCTCCCCAGATCGGTTTCTATATGTAACCCGCGATGTGGATGGGGAAATCTTATCCTTGTTGGACGAAACACAGAAAACGGTACGCCTGTACCAACAATTGGAAAGCGACCGTGGCAAGCGGTTGTTTGAGTTTGGCCTGCTGTATTTGGCCTTTGCGGTGATCCTTATTCTTGGAGCTATTTGGCTGGGGCTTGGTTTCGCTGAACGTCTTTCTGGCCCTGTCGGGCGTCTTACCGGCGCTGCACAACGGGTAGGGGCCGGGGATCTGGACGTTCAGGTTCGCGAAGAGGACGGTGACGACGAAATTGCGATGCTTGGCCGCTATTTTAACCAAATGACCCGACAACTAAAGGGGCAGCGCGAAACCTTATTGGACAACACGGGTCAGATCGAACGCCGCCGTCGTATGTTTGACTCCGTTCTTAGCTCTGTCACCTCTGGTGTTGTTGGGCTCGATCCTGACGGGCGGGTCGCCTTTGTTAATCGTTCCGCGGCTCGTTTGTTGGATTGGCACGAGGACCAACAGACAGTGCCATTGTCCGTGGCTGTGCCGGAATTTGGGCCGCTATTCGAGGTTTTGCGTAAAGGCCCGAGTGAGGTAGCGCAAAGCGAAATTAAAGTAAGCCGAAATGGACAACTTGAGAACCTTCTGGTCCGCATGGCAACAAGACGCAATGAGGCAGATATTCTTGAAGGGTTCGTTGTGGCCTTTGACGACGTTACAGATTTGGTCAGTGCCCAACGCATGGCGGCTTGGGGCGATGTGGCGCGTCGTATCGCACACGAAATCAAAAACCCACTGACTCCAATTCAGCTGAGCGCTGAAAGGATCAGACGCAAATTCGCGCCCAAACTGGGGGACGAAAGTGACGATCTGGAACAAATGGCAGGTGTGATCATTCGCCAGACGGGCGATTTGCGGCGTATTGTTGACGAGTTTTCAAAATTCGCGCGTATGCCAGAGCCAGATCGCAAAACGCATGACTTGGCCAAACTTGTCAGTGATGCAGTTGTCTTGCAACGCCTTGGCCAGCCCGACGTTGATATCAAGCTGGCAGGCATTGACGATGCTTTGATGGCTGAATTTGACGACACTATGATTTCACAGGCTATGACGAATTTGATCAAGAACGCAGGTGAAGCCATCGAAACTTTGATCAAAAAGAGCGCTCCTGATAGTTTGGTGCCACAGATTGTTGTTGAGGTAGCCAAAGTTGAAGGACAAGCCTGCATTACAATTGCAGACAACGGTATTGGACTACCAGAAGACCGTGCCCGATTGTTCGAACCATACGTCACTACACGCAGCGAGGGCACTGGCCTTGGGCTGCCGATCGTAAAGAAAATCATCGAAGAACACGGCGGAACTTTACAGCTGCTCAACGCACCTGTTTTTGACGGTCAAAATCATTTCGGGGCTATGGCGGTTGTTAAGCTGCCCTTGTCCCCAACAGACTTATCAGCAGCCAATAATAAATAAGAAGGTATAAACCCATGAGCGACATACTGATTGTAGACGACGAACGCGATATCCGCGAACTCATCTCTGAAATCCTAAAGGATGAGGGATTTACCACGCGCTTGGCTGGCAATTCAGATGATGCGATCGCCGAAATTGATGCTGAACCACCTGCGCTTATGATCCTTGATATTTGGCTCAAAGACAGCCGCATGGACGGGATTGATATCCTAAAAACGGTGAAACGTGAGAACCCTGATGTGCCTGTGGTTATTATTTCCGGGCACGGGAATATCGAGATTGCCGTCGCAGCAATCAAGCAGGGTGCCTACGACTTCATCGAAAAACCCTTCAATATCGAACAACTCTTAGTAGTTATCCGTCGTGCGATGGAAACCAGCCGTCTGCGCCGCGAAAACCAAAGCCTGAAACGCCAAGATGGTGTTCAGTCTGAAATGATTGGTGGCTCGGCATCCTTCCGTACATTGATTGGACAATTGGACAAGGTGACCAAATCGAATGGTCGCGTGATGCTAAGTGGACCTGCAGGAAGCGGCAAAGAGGTTGCTGCGCGTTATATTCACGCCAATTCCAACCGTGCAAGCGCACCGTTTGTGACTGTGAATTGTGCAGGGGTGACGCCTGCGCAAATGGAAGAAATGCTTTTTGGTCGTGAAGGAGCGGAACGTGGGATTGAGCCTGGCTTACTTGAGCAGGCCAATGGCGGCGTAATCTATTTTGACGAAGTTGCGGATATGCCTTTGGGGACCCAAACGAAAATCCTGCGCGTCTTGGTCGATCAACAGTTCCTGCGGGTTGGTGGTTCGGAGAAAGTGCGCGTTGATCTACGTGTGATCTCTAGTACGAACCGAAACCTTGAGGTCGAGATTGAGGCGGAAAGGTTCCGCCAAGAGTTGTTCCATCGCCTGAACGTTGTACCTATTTCGGTACCGTCGCTTGAAGATCGCCGCGAAGACATTCCATTGCTGGCGGAATATTTCATCAAGGAATGCAACACGAACCAGGGTCTTGCGCTGCGTGAGTTGAGCGATGATGCATCTGCCTTGATGCAAACGATGGTGTGGCCTGGCAACGTACGTCAGCTGAAAAACCTCATCGAACGTGTCTTGATCCTAAGCGATGATTCCGGCCCGATTGAGGCCCGTGAATTGCCAGGTGAGGAAGAAAGCAGCAATGAAGAGGGGCGCGTCGTTCTATCTGGTGCATTGGCGACCTTGCCACTTCGCGAAGCGCGTGAGGCGTTTGAACGTGAATATCTTTTGACGCAGATTAACCGTTTTGGTGGCAACATCAGCCGAACTGCCAATTTTGTTGGAATGGAGCGCAGTGCGCTGCACCGCAAACTCAAATCATTGGGTGTCGTGACCTCCGCCAAGGCTGGTGCGCGGGTCGCCCACGTTGAAGAAGGTGATAGAGAATAGGTAACCGAGAATGCCAAGTTGGGTTATAATGCTAATTGAATTGACCCGACTTAGGCCTTCTGTCATTCAAATGATCCAAAGTGCGACAACAAGTCAAAGGATGAACCCATGAAGGTCATCATATGCGGTGCTGGTCAGGTCGGGTGGCAAATTGCCCGTCATCTTTCCGGAGAACGCAACGACGTAACCGTAGTTGATCAGGACCCAGAATTGGTTCGTCGCGCTACAGATTCATTAGATGTTCAAGGTGTCGCTGGTTTTGCCAGCTATCCTGATGTCTTAGACCGTGCGGGTGCACGCGATGCGGATATGATTATTGCGGCGACCCATTCCGATGAAGTGAACATGGTTACCTGCCAAGTTGCGCACTCGATCTTTGGTATCAATCGCAAGATCGCACGCTTGCGAAGCCAATCCTATTTGGACGCGATTTATTCTGACCTTTACCGCCGACAGCACATGCCAATCGACGTTGTGATCAGTCCAGAGCGTGAAGTCGCGGCTGCTGCGTTGCAGCGCCTGTCGGCACCAGCTGCTTTTGATACAGAGCGTTTTATGGACGGGCAGGCCCAATTGCTGGGCATTCTGATTGAAGAAGAATGTCCGGTGGTTCACACGCCGCTGCGCCAACTAACAGACTTGTTTTCAACGTTGCGTGCAGTTGTGGTTGGTGTGCGCCGTGACGGAGCACTTTTTTCACCCAATCCAGGTGATCAGCTGTTTGTGGGCGATGAATGCTACGTATTTGCACATGTTGAAGACGTCCCGCGCACGATGGAAGTGTTTGGTAAACGTATGGCCAAACAAGAACGCGTTGTGATGGTGGGTGGCGGTAATGTTGGGTTGGCAGTGGCAACTGAACTGGAAACCCGAGCCGATCGGGTGCGTGCAAAGGTTATTGAAAAAGACCGTAAACGTGCGGAAATCGCCGCCGAAGCACTGGAACGAACCATTGTGCTACACGGCGATGGTTTGGACGTCTCATTGCTGACGGAAGCAGGCGTAAGCCGCGCTGATGCCATGTTGGCAGTCACTGACGATGATAAGACAAATATGCTGGCAGCAGTTCGCGCAAAATCAGAGGGATGCCCGTATGCGATCGCTCTGATCAATGACCCAACCTTGGTCCCGTTGATGGGACCGCTGGGAATTGACGCCTATATCAATCCGCGCGCCACTACCGTTAGCTCGATATTGCGCCACATCCGTCATGGCCGTGTACGGGCCGTTTATTCGATTGGGGATGCGGAGGCTGAGGTGATTGAAGCAGAAGTGCTTTCGACCTCACCGATGGCTGGCAAACGGATTGCAGATATTGACTTTCCTGAGGGCGTTTTGGTCGGGGCCGTGCGTAAAGATGACAAAGTCATCCGTCCGATGGGTAACACTCGGATCGATGAGGGCGACGTAATTGCCTTGTTTGCGCTGACAAAAGACGTCCCCGAAGTGGAACGATTGATGCAAGTTTCAATCGACTTTTTCTGATATGAAACAAAAGCTTGGTTTTATAGAGCAACTTTTCCATCTCCCTTTGTTTCTTTTGGTTTTTGGGCTGGCCTCTGTACTTATGTTGATCCCTGCAAGTTATGCAGGCGTTTTGCGCGAACTTGAGACGGGCAGGGCGTTCCTATATTCTGGGCTGCTTGGAATTATCATATTTGTACTGATTTCGATGGCTCACCATGGCCGAATGCCCGGGCATGGTGCATTGGGACCATTGATGTCCTTGTTCTCTACTTTTGTATTTTTACCGTTGATCCTTGCGGTTCCTTTCTATGAATCACTTCAAACAACCAGCTTTTTCAACTCCTACATTGAGATGGTCAGTTCGATCACCACGACTGGTGCAACGCTTTTTGATGATCCAGAACGCTTGAACCGTCCGCTTCATTTGTGGCGGGCGCTGGTTGGTTGGATGGGCGGTTTGATTATGTGGGTGGCTGCCTCTGCTATCCTTGCACCGCTTAATTTGGGCGGGTTTGAGATCACGGCCCGTGCCGAACCTGGGCGGCGCGCTGTCGGGCAGGCGCAAGTTGGCCAAAGCGAAAGCCGTCTTAAGATGACCAAGATTATTGGGGCACTGTTCCCGATCTATTTCGGTTTGACTTGGCTTTTATGGGCTCTTCTATGGGTCAGTGGGGACGAGTCCCTTGTGGCGCTTTGCCATGCCATGTCGATCTTAGCGACATCAGGTATTTCGCCCGTGGGTGGTTTGACCGGAGAATCAGGCATCTCTGGCGAAGTCCTTATGGTATTGTTTATGCTGTTTGCATTGTCTCGTCTGACGTTCTCTAGCGATACGGTAACAAGCGAAAGCGGCGGTATATTGCACGACCCCGAATTTAGAATTGGGATGGCGCTGGTCATAGGTGTTCCGTCTGTTTTGTTCTTACGCCATTGGTTGGCTTCCTTCGATGTTGCGGCTGAGACCACCTTGATAGATGCGGGGCGCGCTTTTTGGGGGGCTCTGTTTACCGTGATGTCATTTTTAACGACGACGGGGTTTTCGAGCAATTCATGGGGGGATGCACAGCAATGGTCCGGTCTTGCGACACCGGGCTTAATTCTGATGGGGTTATGTCTTATCGGCGGCGGCGTTGCGACAACGGCCGGTGGTGTGAAATTGTTGCGGGTTTTCGCGCTGTATCGCAATGGTCGTCGTGAAATGGAGCGGTTGGTCCACCCGTCGTCCATTAGCAATGCAGATTCAATGGGCAAACGCCTTCAGAAGAATGGCGCATTCATCGCGTGGATTTTTTTCATGTTATTCGCGTTGTCACTGGCCGTTGTCACAATTTTGTTGGCTGCATCGGGCGCATCCTTTGAAGAGGCCGTCGTGATGGCGATCGCCAGCCTGTCGACAACGGGTCCGCTGCTGGAAATGGGGGGGGACACACCGATTAGGATCATAGAACTAAACAGTTTCGCTAAATCTGTTTTTGTCAGCGCTATGGTTTTAGGTCGTCTTGAAACCCTCGCTATTATCGCACTTCTGACACCAGATTTGTGGCGCGGATAGGTGAATTGGGGTAAGATTGCCACCCTGAGGGCGTTTTTGGGGCTAGAAACTCCTTAAATCCTTATCCATAAGATAACAAAGAGTGATTTGGTCCGCAGATAACTTAAAAAAAAGGCGAAAATGCAATGGCTTCGGATAGACAGAACCTACAGGACGCGTTCCTGAACCACGTACGTAAGACTAAAGTTCCAGTAACAATTTTTCTGATCAACGGCGTGAAGCTGCAAGGCGTCATTACATGGTTCGACAACTTCTGCGTGCTGTTGCGCCGCGACGGTCAATCACAGCTTGTATACAAGCACGCGATTTCGACCATTATGCCTAGCCAGCCAATCAGCCTATATGAGGGCGAAGACCAAGCTTGAGCAAAGAGCAGTTCCAGATAGATAACACCGACGGGCCGGTATTGACCCGCGCGTGGGTGCTTCATCCTGATATCAAATCAGATCATCTTCGCCGTAATGCGGCTCTGTCTTTGGCAGAGGCGGTTTCTTTAGCAAATGCCCTGAGTGAGCTAGACGTTATCGGCAGTGATGCAGTGCGTCTGCCCAAACCGCATGCCGGAATGTTATTTGGTTCGGGTAAGATCAAAGAGCTTCATGACGTTTTTGAAGAGGCTGAAATCGATCTTGTTTTAATCGATGGTAAAGTTACGCCTGTTCAACAACGAAACCTTGAAAAAGAGTGGGGCGTGAAGGTCTTGGATCGCACCGGTCTGATCCTTGAAATATTTAGCGAACGTGCGGCCACCCGTGAGGGCGTGTTGCAGGTCGAAATGGCGGCACTCACCTATCAACGTACACGTCTTGTGCGTGCTTGGACCCACCTTGAACGTCAACGTGGTGGCTTGGGCTTTGTTGGTGGACCAGGTGAGACGCAGATTGAATCTGACCGTCGTGCCATTGATGACCAATTGGTGCGCTTGCGCCGTCAGCTTGATAAAGTAGTGAAAACTCGCGCGTTGCACCGTGCTGCGCGCAAAAAGGTGCCTTATCCTATCGTGGCTCTTGTGGGTTACACCAACGCCGGTAAGTCAACGTTGTTCAATTACCTAACAGGTGCGGATGTGATGGCGGAGGACATGTTGTTCGCTACGCTTGACCCAACTATGCGCCGGTGGATCATGGATGACGGGCCCGAAGTGATCTTGTCAGATACTGTTGGATTCATTTCTGACCTACCAACTGAGTTGGTGGCTTCTTTCCGTGCGACATTGGAAGAAGTGCTTGCCGCTGACGTGATTTGTCATGTGCGTGACATCAGCCACCCTGAGTCTGAAGAACAAGCCAGAGATGTGCGTGAGATCATGAAAGTCTTGGGTGTTGATGCGGAACGCCCAACTTTCGAGGTTTGGAACAAATTAGACGCGTTGGATGATGAGGCGGCTGAGGCGGTAAGAACCCGTGCTGCACGCAACGAAATGGTTTATGCGACTTCCGCAATTAGCGGTGCCGGTACCCAAGTTTTGATGGAAGCTATTGCCGAGGCTTTGCAAGGTGCGTTGATCACCGAAGACTTGACGTTGTCGTTTGCAAAAGGTCGCGAACGCGCTTGGCTGTTCGCAAACGAGGTCGTGCTGGAAGAGACGCAAACCGACGAGGGTTTTGTGGTTACAGTACGTTGGAGCGGACGTCAGAAGGCCGAATACAAAGCCCTGTAAGCGATCAATTGGTCGATGTGCCCCAACGAGTTTGCAACTTGTTCAGCGCATCGATCCGTTCGCTTGTCTTGGGGTGGCTAAGCAACCACGCTGGTGCATGACCGTTCAGTGAACCACTCATTGCGTCCAACTTTTGGAACAGTGAAATCTGACCTGCTGTGCCGATGCCTGATTTGGTGAGTAGGGCCGCGGCATAAGCGTCCGCCTCGTATTCATCAGAACGACTAAGGCGCGCAGCTAACATCGATGTCAGCATGTTGGCGACCCAAACCCCTACGAACGGTATGAAACGCCCCAGAACCATCGAAAGCATCGTATGTAATGCGTTTTGACCCGAGAAGTCGATCATACGACGGCGCGAATGCCCAAGGGCGACATGGCCCAACTCATGAGCGATGACACTGGCTAGTTCATCCGCACTAACTTCACCGGTTTGAAATTTTTTGTAAAAGCCGCGAGTGATGAAAATACGCCCATCTGGCGCGGCCAAGCCGTTGATCTGGTCAATCTCATAAATATGCACGCGAATTTTAGGTAAATCCAAGGCGCTGGCCATTTGATCACTCAATTGACCTAGCATTGGGTCGTTCAAGACCGTGGATTGCTCATCCAAACGTTTTGCTGTTTGCCACGCAGAAAAGCGGTACATTGCAAGGCCGTAGATAAGGGCGAGCAGAATTGGGGTAAGTTTCAACATGTCATAGATATGGGGTTAAGCGGTGCAGATCGCAACTGTCAGTCTCATCGATCCCACGCAACATTCATTTTTGTTGGGCCACGGAACGCCCAGCCTTTGAATGGAACGGGTTTCAACAGTCTCAGGTTCGACAGGTGTTGAAATGCAAGTGGTAGGGCCACCTCGCTGATCAGGCACCGAGCAGCGGCTGCACCTGCGCAGAAATGTGGTCCAGCACCAAAACTGATGGCGGGTTGGGTGATGCGCGAAATATCAAAGGTATCTGGCGCAGAAAAATAGGTTTCATCACGTCCAGCCGAGCCAAACATGAAGAACACCCGGTCTTCAGGGTGCAGCGTGATACGATCAATGGTGTCCTCTTTAACTATGACACGCGGGGACATACCAATAGGGGCCATCCAGCGTGCGTATTCATTGAAGGCATCTAGCCACGTGGCTTGGCCGCTGCGGATCAGCTGCAATTGGCTAGGATGGTTTATCAATGCCCAGATGGTACCAGCGATGGCATCACGCGGCTCATTCTGGCCACCTGAAATGATCAGCTTGATATTGGCATTCAGACTTTCATCACTGAGGCCCGCGTCGTCCATGACCTTAAGCGCGCTTTGTTGAGGTGAGTTCTCACGTGCAAATTTGATATGATCACCTATGAGGCGGGTCGCCTTTTTGCTGCGCTTTGTGACTTTCTTTTTACCTTCAAAGTTTGAGCACCCGTCAATCATGGCCTGACTGACCGTGTCCATTTCCAAATTGCTCATGGATTCCAGACCCGTGATTGCACGCAATGCGGCAGCAGATACAGGCATTGCGAAATCTCGAACCAGATCACATTTTCCTTTGGGTGCAAGGGTTTGCAGCAGGTCAATCGCAGTGGCTTCAAAAATGGGTTTCCAATGGTCTTTAACGGTGCGAGGGCTTAATGCAGGAAACAATGCGCGGCGTTCAGCCATGTGCTCCTCGCCATCTTTGCGCATCATGTTCTGGCCCATCAATTGGGTCATCAAGCCGTCTGGCTGGATCGACGAAAACACTTCGATGCGTTTTTCATGCCGGTGGATATCATCACGCCGGGTGAACAAGGTCGCATCTAATTCAGGTACATATGTGATGGGTGCGTTTGCGCGCATATGTGCAAGCGCGGGATATGGATCGGCCAGAAAGCTGGTGAGATCAATATGAGTGATGGGTGCATTTGACATAATACCACGCTAAAGGAGGGAAGGGCGCTTGCGCAATGTTTTAACGTAGAGTTGAATTGGGCAAAAGGGTTACCTTTACTACGTGAAACAAGACGAAGGGGTTAGATATGAGCGATGCAGAAGCAACTTTCTATGACATTGGCCATGGGATTGCTGAGACTGATGCCTCGCAGATGTTTGGCAAAAAGTGTTTTAAAGTATGTAAAGGTGGCAAACCTTTTGTTTCGTTTTTTGAAGAGTGTATGGTATTTAAGCTCGTGGGCGACGACCACGCGCAGGCCTTGGCGTTAGATGGCGCACATTTGTTTGACCCGTAGGGCAAAGGGCGCGCGATGAAAGAATGGGTGCAAGTGCCTCACATTCACGTGGCGCATTGGCCATCCTTTGCAGATGCGTCACATCGGTATGTTTCAACGCTTTAAATTAAAACAGGCCGCCCATTTGAATGTGGGCAACCTGTTCAGGATAAAAAGTTTTCGCTGTGAAATCACAAAAGTGAAATCGAAGATCGCGCTGACTCTGCTTGTTCTGCAATATTTCTTGTCGCGCCAAAGTGCCATTCAAGGCCAGTTTGGCCGCGGGTCGCTGCAGTTTCCAGATTGTCACTGGCTAAGTTTGCTTGTGACGCGCTGAGTGTCAGGGACTCTGCCAATGCAGTGCGGTTTCTTTGAATTTCTGTATAGCGGTTTTCATATTTCGTTTGAGAAATTGTCCCCATATCCCGTTCGAATGAAAGCGCCTTAAGTTCTTTATCCTGCGCGGCCAGTAGGCCAGGGAGTGAACCCGTTAGCTCTTCGATTGTATCATTCGTTTTTCGAATACTGCGCACCAGTTGATTTGGATTGACCAGTTCAACACGTCGCGCAATTTGCGCCTTTCCTGAATGATGACCTACCAAAGCACCAGCGGCACCACCTGCAACGGCTCCAACAACACATTTTTTGGCGTTTGCAGCTGAGACCAATGCCAATCCACAACCAACTGCGGTACCAATTTTGGTCCCCTTGATCATTGATGCGCGCACAAGGTCTTGGCTTAAGTCACTCAAGGCATGGGCCTGACGTGAAACTGTATTCTCATGCTGTGAATTATCTGTAAATGAAACAAGGGATGCTGAACCATTTGTACCGATCTGTCGGGTCACGGTATTCTCAGCGCAACCGGCTGCGAAAGTTGTTGAAAGAAGAAGGACAGCGGTAAGAGTACGGTTCATAGCTAAGTCACCTAGATAATGTATTAATATCTGTTTCTGATATCGAAACAATGTGACTGAAAAAAGACAAAACATTGAAAGGTATGGTAAATATGCGAATAGCGATATCGTAATTCACTGGGTCGAGCGGTTTCATCGTGAAACCTAACGTGTCAGCCCCTTCATTCCCTTTTCAAGGCCTGAAAGCGTCATGCCAACCATGCGATCTGCGCCAAAGATCTCTTGGACCATTTGAATAGAATGGGTGTAAGTCCAGTATTTTTCAGGGACTGGGTTGATCCAAAGATGGCTGTTCCATTGATCGCGTGCGCGCTCTAACCAAACCTGACCACTTTCAGCGTTCCAATGCTCATTGGCACCTCCAGGGTAGGCAATTTCATAAGGTGACATTGATGCATCACCAACAAAGATACATTTATAATCAGGCCCATAGGTTCTGAGAACCTCGGCTGTTTCCAGCTGAGCATCCCAACGGCGGCTGTTATCGCGCCAAACGCCCTCATACAGGCAGTTGTGAAAATAGAAGTGTTCCAGATGTTTGAATTCTGTTCGTGCAGCTGAAAATAGTTCCTCAACGACTTTGATGTGCGGGTCCATGGAACCGCCCACATCCAAAAACAGCAACACTTTCACAGCATTGCGCCGCTCGGGGCGGGTTTTTACATCTAAATATCCGTTTTCGGCCGTCGCGCGAATGGTCCCGTTTAGGTCAAGTTCCTCAGCCGCCCCATCGCGTGCCCATTTGCGCAGTCGCTTGAGGGCAACTTTGATGTTGCGGGTTCCCAGTTCAACAGTATCGTCCATATTCTTGAATTCACGCTTGTCCCACACTTTGGTGGCGCGCTGATGGCGGCTTTCGTTTTGGCCAATCCGAACGCCTTCGGGATTATAGCCATATGCGCCAAATGGGGAGGTGCCAGCGGTACCAACCCACTTACTGCCACCTTGATGGCGCTTTTCTTGTTCCTCGAGGCGTTTCTTCAACGTCTCCATCAGCTTTTCAAAACCGCCCAAAGCTTCGATTTCAGCCTTTTCTTCAGCCGAAAGATGTTTTTCCGCCATCTTGGTCAGCCAATCAGCTGGAATATCAACAGCTTCAAGTACCTGCTCTAGTTTGATGTTGTCCAAGCCTTCAAAGGTAGCTGCGAAGGCGCGATCGAACTTGTCGATGTTGCGTTCATCTTTAACCATGGAAACACGCGCTAAATAGTAGAAGGCGTTTAAGTCATAGGTAGCCAATCCAGCCTTCATTCCTTCGAGAAAAGCAAGGAATTCACGCATGGAGACAGGCACACCGTTCTTACGCAATGCGTCAAAGAACGGGATGAACATTAGGAAATGATCCGTTCCAAAACCACGGTGGCAATCAGGCCGACCACAACAAAGGCCATACCAAAGCCGGTGGCGTATTGCGCGATGTCTAGTTTATTTCCACCGCGACGTTTGGCAGTGATGCCACCGACAATTGCGCCAATAAATGCTGCTACGATTACGATCATATGTTTTTAGCCTCACGCTGTTAAAGACGGCCTTTTTTCAGCGGGGATAGCGATGAAATTTCACGCAACTTGGCCCGCACCGCCCAATCTGGACCAAAGCCGTAACGCGCCCATCCAAGACTGTCCAGTCTGACGGTGCGTGCTTCAGCAGAACGTCCGGTCAGATCAAGTGCTTCAGCACGAAGCAATAGGAGTGTGGATAGAAGAACGGCGTTTTCGCTACGTGCTGCACGATCAATGTGTGGGCCAATCAAAGCAAGCGCACGCACGCCATCGCCTTGTGTAACTGCGTGTGCAGCAAGTTGTGTCGCAACATACGCGCGGTGTAAATCAGCACCCGGAGTCGCAGCATAGTAGCGGTCAGCAGAGACAAAATGTTGAAACGCGGCTTTTGGGTCAGAAGCCAGCATGATGCGGCCGCTTGCATAGTGCGCAAATGCCAAACGGTGGTCATTCCAGCCCATTGCATTGGCAATCTTTAAGGCTTGATTTGCAGCCGTAATGCGTTGGGATGTTTTGCTGCCTGGCCCAAGTGCGGTTTGAACAGCTTGTGCCCATGCTTTTGGGGTACGTGTTGCAAATTTTGCGGCACGGCCGTTTCCCGCTGGGTTAATACGATTGAGAATATGAGGTAACGCTTGAGATACTTGGCCGCGTGTCATGCCACTGCGCAGTTCAGGCGAATAATATGCCTTCAGCATCATCATGTCGAAACCTGTCAGCACCGTGTGCACGTTGTCATCGTTGAAAACGCTATCGGGCAGGCGATACAGATCATTCAATGGACCGATAGCTTGCGCCAGTTCCTCGTGCAGACAATCGCGGACTTCTTGTGGGCTTGCGTCATTTGGCAAGAAAATCGCCAATTGCTCGCGCTTTTTAAGGTTTGCCCAGTTTGTCTTAGCTGTACGACGCGCACTGCGGTATTCATCGATGCTCGAGATGTTTGGGACAACAAAACACGCTGCATGTGGCAAGGCGCGGCGAATTTCTGCGCGGCTGACCGCTTGGATTGTTACGTTTGCAGTTGCATTGGCAGATGTTTGGCTGATCTTGATGTTGGCTTCTGTCCGCATGCGGTGCAACAGCTTTGTCAAATCAGAACCCAAGCTGGATGGCGGCGCACCTGTGACACGAACCGTAATCGGTTGCTCAAAGCGTGTAAAAACAGGCAGATCACGCCCGCTTTCAAGGCGAAACGACAGCTCGATGAAATCTAGTGCAAGATCATTGTTGGATTTCACCGGGCGAGAAGGGCGTGGGGCCCCAAATGTTTTCATCGGTGGAAATGTACTATCAACAATAACTCCGCGTGACGCAGTGTCAGACGGCGTTACCGGCACACAAGCGTTCAGCATCAAAGCCAACGGAAGGATCATGCGGCGCATACGGTTCATGCTGCAACCCTCCCGTACTTAATAAAGTCGGTCACCTGAGCGACGCGATCGTAAAGTTTGCGTGCCTCAGTATTTTCTTCTTGTGTCAGCCAGTAAACAGAAGGCGTCCCATTGGCGTCAGCAGCTGCGTAAACAGCCTCGATCAACGCCCGGCCTACACCCATACCGCGCACAGATGGGTCAGCATAGAGATCTTGCAGGTAACAAACGTTTTCGACTTTCCAGCCGTGGCGGTGATACAGATAGTGGGTCAGGCCGACCAACTTACCATCGATCACGGCAACTAGTCCGTTGAAATCTTGAGGGTCAGCGCCCAAAAGGCGATCAAAATAGGTAGCAAAAGTGTCAGCCGGAACAGACGTTCCATAAAAGTCGAGATAAGCAGTCCAAAGGGCCGTCCAATCGTCCCGATCAGAATCCTGCAATGGACGCACTTCAAGTGCGGTATTACTAGTCATTTGTTACTGCCTGCCTACTCAATAGCCCGTGTTGGAGATCTTATCGCCTCTCAACCCGACCTTCTTAGGGAGCAATTAAGGCAAGTTTGTGGCAGGCGCTTCTATTTGGGGGTAGGTGTGGCTCAAATGTGGCAGTAGGCAGGTTGGCTTAAGCTACTGTAAAGTATATAAATTTCATGATATTTTGCAGAAAGTCAAATAAGGCAACAAATAGGCAATTGCCTCAATTGGACAAAATATCCAAAACTAAAAGTGATATTTTCGGGGTTAGCGGAGTTGAGCTCGATGGGTGCCGGTCGCCTGCTTTTGGTGCACAGGCGCCCGGCAGTTTTCTAGCGTTGGCCGCGTGCCATAAAGGCGAGGCGCTCGAACAAGTGCACGTCTTGTTCGTTCTTCAACAACGCGCCGTGCAATTTAGGCAATGCGGCGGTGCCGGATTTCAGGTCCTCGGCCGTCATGTCTTCTGCCAACAATAACTTCAACCAATCCAAAACTTCAGAGGTTGATGGTTTCTTTTTCAAACCAGCTTGTTCGCGAATATCGAAAAACTGGGTGAGGGCGGTCGTTAATAATTGTTCTTTGATACCAGGGTGATGCACTTCAACAATCGCACGCATGGTTTCCATGTCGGGAAAGCGAATGTAGTGGAAGAAGCAGCGGCGTAGAAACGCGTCTGGGAGTTCTTTTTCATTGTTTGACGTGATAATCACGATAGGGCGGTTCACTGCTTTGACCGTTTTACCAGTTTCGTAGACGAAGAATTCCATCTTATCGAGCTCTTGAAGAAGGTCATTCGGGAATTCGATATCTGCTTTGTCGATCTCATCAATCAACAGCACAACCTTGTCTCCAGCTTCAAAGGCCTCCCAAAGTTTACCTTTGCGGATATACTTGGCGACATCGTGGACCTTTTCTTCGCCCAACTGACTGTCGCGTAAGCGAGAAACCGCATCGTACTCGTACAGCCCCTGCTGCGCGCGAGTGGTCGATTTGATGTTCCATTCGATCATACGCAGGCCCAACGAGGACGCAATTTGCTTCGCAAGTTCTGTTTTGCCCGTGCCAGGTTCCCCCTTAACGAGCAGTGGCCGCTCTAATGTTACAGCTGCATTCACCGCGATTGTTAGGTCATCTGTTGCAACATAGCTTTCGGTGCCTTGAAATTTCATAACAATCTCCGTTCTAGCGTAATTATTTGCTCTAACTCGTTTTAGACATATCTACGCAGAATTGTGTAGTGACAATAACGAGGCGCTGCGTTAGACGCTGCGGAAGATGGCGATGTTTATGCATGATGCGGAGAAGTGCATGAACGACCTAAGCCAAACGGAGGGGAATAAGATGAAACAGGAAGTGTTTCTACCAGACGATTATCGTCCAGCCGACGACGAACCATTCATGAACGATCTTCAGGTGGAATATTTCCGCCGCAAGCTGAACAACTGGAAAGACGAGTTGCAGGCTGGAACCCGAGACACCATCGAAGCATTGCAAGATGGGACACGTAACATTCCAGATGTAAACGATCGTGCGTCTGAAGAGACAGATCGCGCGCTTGAGCTACGTACACGTGACCGCCAGCGCAAACTGGTTTCCAAGATTGATGCAGCGCTTCGTCGGATCGACGAAGATGAATTCGGATATTGCTCAGTTACGGGCGAACCAATTTCATTGAAGCGTTTGGATGCACGTCCGATCGCGACAATGAGCCTTGAAGCGCAAGAACGCCACGAGCGTCGCGAAAAGGTTCATCGTGACGATTGATCGTCGCTGATAAGAATTTAAGTCAAAGGCGCGTAGGGCAAGTCCCTTGCGCCTTTTTCGTATTTAGGGGCTTCAAATGATACGCAGTGCGATTGTGATTGGTGGCGGTATCGCCGGTATGGCCTCTGCTGCAGTGTTGGGGCGAATGGGCGCGTCTGTGACTGTACTGGAGCAAGCCCCCATGCTGGGCGAGGTCGGGGCGGGGCTGCAAGTCAGCCCTAATGGCCTTTGCGTCTTGCGCGCCTTGGGGCTTGAGCCTGAGTTGATCAATCGTGGTGCATTACGCGCCAACGCCGTTTCGTTGCGCGATTACCGGCGATCGGGCGAAGTCGCCCGTTTGGATTTACAGCGTTTGGCTCCTGATCAGGCCTATTACTTTGTGCACCGCGCGGATCTGTTGGATGTGCTTAAAGGCGCTGCCAAACGAGCATCTGCTGACATCAGATTGCATCAACCCGTCACCGAAGTTCGAAAAGGTGACATCCCTGAAGTCGTACTTGCCAATGGAGATGTTTTGCGCGCTGAATTGATTATAGGCGCGGATGGGGTCCATTCTGTTGCCCGGTCATCGCTTAACCCGAAGTCCTCTGCATTCTTTACAAAACAAGTTGCGTGGCGCGCAATTGTGCCCAATGTTGTTGCCCACCCGAAAGAAGCCCGCGTTTATATGGGGCCTGGTAAACATATCGTTTCATATCCTTTGCGTGGTGGTTCCTTTGTGAACTTAGTTGCAGTTGAAGAGCGCAATGACTGGCAGGATGAGGGATGGCAGCAACACGGTGATCCCGACCAGTTTCGCGCCACATTCGCTAAATTTACCGGTGGTGCGGCCCCTCTATTAGACGCGGTGGAACAAACATCCCTTTGGGGACTATTCCGCCATCCAGTTGCTTCAACCTGGTACGATCAAGGGGTTGCATTGGTCGGCGACGCTGCACACCCTATGCTGCCGTTCATGGCACAAGGTGCCAATATGGCACTGGAAGATGCGTGGGACCTAGGGCGCGCACTTAAGGCAGGTAGTATCCGAAGCTATCAAAGCCGGCGCCTTAAACGTGTAACTAAAGTTGTTAAGGCAACACAAGGGAACGCCAAACGCTATCACCTGCGTTCGGGTCCAATTCGTTTGGCCGCACATTTAGGTTTGAAGACCGTAAGCAAGGTGGCACCATCACTGATGCTGAAACCCTTTGACTGGCTTTACCGTCACGACGTGACTGACAAACGCTTCTAGACTTTGAGGTCGACCCAAATTGGAACATGATCTGATGGTTTTTCGCGCGCGCGAATGTCTTTGTCGATCCCAGTATCGATCAGAAAATCAGCACACGCAGGGCTAAGTAGAAAGTGGTCAATGCGAATGCCGTTGTTCTTGTTCCATGCGCCAGCTTGATAATCCCAGAACGTAAATTGACCTGGACGCGGATCACGTGCGAGTGTCGCATCGGTTAGGCCAAGATTGACCAGTTTGCGATAAGCGGCGAGGCTTTCAGGGCGACAGGCAGCATCACCTTCCCAAATTTCTGGGCGTGCGGCATCTTCGGGCTGTGCGATGATGTTATAGTCCCCCGCCATCAAAAACGGCATTTCATCTGACATTAGTTCTTCAGCGCGTGCCTGAAGACGGTCCATCCAAGCCAATTTATAGGCGTATTTTCCACCCCCAACAGGTTTTCCAGCATCATCCAATTCGACAGGATTGCCGTTGGGTAGATATAAACCACAGATGCGAAGGGCCTCAGTTTCGCCAACGACAGTTGCCTCGATCCAGCGGGCTTGTTCATCGCTGTCATCGCCAGGCAGACCACGGCGTACATCTTCAAGCGGCAGTTTGGACAGAATAGCCACGCCATTAAACGACTTTTGCCCATGAGTTTCGACGATATATCCGCGGTCTTCAAAAATTTCGCGCGGGAATGCTTCGTCCACGGATTTGATTTCTTGCAGAAGGGCGACATCAGGTTGTGCTTCGTCCAGCCATTCAGGAAGTGCGTTTATGCGGGCTTTGATGCCGTTAATATTAAATGACGCAATCTTCATGAGGGAGCTCCTGCCGTTTGATGGATAATCTATCGCTCAACACCCGCTCTTGAGCAAGTGCCGACGGGCAATTGGAGCAACGCTCAGAGGCTACAGTGATTCTTCCATTTTCGTTAACCTTCAATTCATCATTATTAACATAGGGTTAGTATCCACAGTTTATCAGGGTGTGGATAATTTATTTTTAAATTTCGGCAAGAGTGGCAAAGATTAACCCTTTCAATCTGATGGCATGTTCAGTCGCTGTGGATAACCCGACCTGTGATCAGCTCAAGGCAGAAAGGGTCTATTCAATCACAACTTTAACGGTAATCGCTTTAAGTACGATCAACTTAACAAATCTGGGGAATTTAAAAATGACTGCATTACGTAAATTCGAAACACAAACAGCATCGAGCCATACAGACATGATGGGTGGGGAACACGTTGAAATGTTCACGTCCGGTGCGGCACCGTCTGCATCTGACAGCCTGGTGGGTGATGCGACAAGTTTGTTCACATAGGGGGCTGGTCCAAAAATGAAAAGTGGCGACCAGACTGGTCTGTTCACGTCAGGTGCTGCACCGAAAACGTCGGGCATGGAGACCGGTGACCTGACTGCACTGTTCACTTCAGGCGCTTAAGCCTAATCAAGGCACGCTTAATTTAATCCAAGAGGGCAGGTATGACCAACGTTATTTCATTAAGCGTGCCTCAGCGCAGACAACCCTTTATCCAAAACGCCAAGGCCCTTGTTAGTGTTTTTGCTGACCATCGCAGGCACCATGAGGATGTTTTTTGGCTTAAAGAAAACGCTGAATTGCTCAACATATTGGAATGTACAGGAACGCCAATACCCGAAGACGCCTTGGCAACCCATCAATCCTTCTACCAACAACTGCCTGCAAAAATGGCATTTTTTGCCCAGGATTACCGGTTCTACTTGTCCATTTTCTTGGTTCTCGAAGATCTTGGACTGAAGGGAGATGTTGGTGGGCAGATGTGTGACTGTGTCGCAGCCCAAGGATTGGCCGAGGCAGAGTTATCAGACCTTCAACGCCGAGAGGTCTCTCGGCTTTTGGCACGGCGCGGCACAAAGGTTTCTATAGACCACGGGTTAGATGATCGATTACGCCAATTTATCAACCGCTCGGCAACTTTTGCACTGCCCAACAAAAAAGTGGCATATGAGCTAACGCATATCGTATTTTATCTGTCCGAATACGGACGTCGTGATCCCAAGCTAGATTGCGGCGCTGTTCAGTCCCTTAATTTTGTAGGGATAATCGCCTACTTGGATCAAAATGCCGATCTCTTAGCCGAAATTTGTATTGCTTTGCGTTTTGCAGGTCAGACACCCAGCCCAATTTGGGAGGATTGGATTGTAAAAACGCTCTCTGACTTTCAGGTTATAGAGCAACCTGCATCTAACACATCCGATGGGTATCACGAATATTTGGTCAGCGCGTGGATGGCTTTGACGGCAAAACGTGATGGGATGGGGCAGGCGCTTTTAGGGGAACGGTTGGTGTTTATGCGCGGTGACGTTGCCGCGGGGCCACTTCGCAATATCTCAAACCTATTGCTCGACATGGATGCCGAACGCAGCCCCGATTGGGAGGTGATGCACCCAATCGTCGAACAAGCAATTGACGAAGAAGGGTACGAAATTTTGCTTCAGGCCCAGAATTCAACTGATGATTTTGCAGCGCTTTTTTGAAGGGTCCTCATGGGTTAATATCGCCGTGTAACCCATTACATTGAAAAAGAAGTTCCGCAGCCGCATGCGCTTGTGGCATTCGGGTTCTCTATGACAAAACGGGCGCCAATCAGCTCTTCGGAGAAGTCGATAACTGCGTTGGAGAGGAAAGGCAAAGATATGGAGTCCACAACAACTTTTTGTCCTGATCCCTCAAGGATTAAATCGTCGGCTTTGGGATCATCGAGCGCGATTTCGTACTGGAAACCGGAACAGCCACCGCCCTCAACTGCGACGCGTAGAGCTTGCCCCTGATCAGCGGCGCCGATCTCAGCAAGACGTTCAAAGGCACGTGTTGTAACTGTTGGCGGCAATTGCACGGGGAAAGCTCCGAGTGGTCGACCAATGGCCGGTTTCATTATCGTCTGTAAACCGATATAGAGGGTCATAGGACAGGCGACAAGGACCAGTGCTCAATGCAAGCACCATTTTCCTCTGATCCAATACACAGCAAAGGACGGCGTGTAGCGGAAGAAGAGTTTAGTTTTCGATCATGTTTTCAACGTGATAGGGACCGCATCATTCACGCCAGCGCGTTTCGCCGGCTGAAACACAAAACCCAAGTTTTCGTCGAACACGAAGGCGATTATTTCCGGACGCGCCTGACGCACTCTATCGAGGTAGCTCAAGTGGCCCGCACTATCGCAGGTGCACTTGGCCTGAACGGCGAGCTGACAGAAGCTGTTGCATTGGCACACGACCTTGGTCATCCGCCCTTTGGCCACGCAGGCGAGGACGTGTTGCATGAGATGATGGCCCCCTACGGCGGCTTTGATCACAACGCCCAAGCCATTAAAATTGTTACCGATTTAGAGCGTCACTATGCTGAATTCGATGGTCTAAACCTAACGTGGGATTGCTTAGAAGGTATCGCAAAGCACAACGGCCCTGTCGTTGGCGAACTACCCTATGCGCTGGCTGAATATGACGCGACCCATGATCTAGAATTGCACACCCATGCAAGTGCTGAGGCGCAAGCAGCAGCGTTGTCTGACGATATTGCCTATAATAACCACGATCTGCACGACGGTTTGCGGGCAGGGCTGTTTACGGATGCCGACATTATAAAGCTACCGATCATTGGTGCGGCCTATGCCGAAGTAGACGCGGCCTATCCAAACCTTGAAACTGATCGGCGCCGTCACGAGGCCTTGCGCCGTGTGTTTGGTGTGATGGTCAGTGATGTGATTTCGACATCGCGTTTGATATTGAACGAAAGTGGTGCGACATCCGCCCATGATATTCGTCATTTGGGTCGCCCCGTCATTCGTTTCTCTGATGCAGTCTTTGCGGATCTTCGCGAAATCCGTTCCTTCCTGTTCAACCAGATGTACCGCGCACCAGCGGTGATGGCGAAGAGGGCAGAAGTAACAAAAGTGATCCGTGAATTGTTTCCCTTGTTCCTGAATGATCCATCTCAATTGCCCTCCAATTGGCTTGAGGAACTTCAAGGTGCTGACAAGACCGCCATCGCACGCCGTGTCTGCGATTACATCTCAGGTATGACAGACCGCTATGCATTGCTCGAATATGAACGTATCTTGGGCAAGCACTAGCCGATGCCCGTTGACCTTAGGCACGTAAGTGCTAAACCGCACCCGACCCGTATTAGGACTAAATTGATGAACCTGTTTGCCGATATCCGCACCCAAGTGATTGCCGACCTCAACGCCATGGTTGACGCTGGGCAGCTGCCTGCCGGCCTAAGCTTTGACAATGTAACGGTAGAGCCGCCGCGCGATGCATCGCATGGCGATATGGCGACCAATGCGGCGATGGTTTTGGCCAAGCCTGCAGGTCTTAAGCCACGTGACATTGCAGATGCATTGGCGGCACGTTTGGCAACTGATGATCGGATTACCGCTGCTGAAGTCGCAGGACCTGGTTTCCTAAATCTTCGTCTTTCCGCCTCTCTTTGGCAGGGTGTCATTAGCGCTGTGCTTAAAGCAGGTACAGATTTTGGTCGCTCCACTATGGGTGAGAACAAAAAGGTTAACGTTGAATACGTCAGCGCAAACCCAACGGGTCCTTTGCACGTTGGTCACACGCGCGGTGCGGTCTTTGGTGATGCGCTCGCATCCATGCTAGATTTCGCGGGCTTCGACGTCACACGTGAATACTACATCAACGACGGTGGCGCGCAGGTCGATGTGTTGGCCCGTTCCGTTTACCTCCGTTACCTAGAGGCCCACGGCCAAGAGGTTGCGTTTGAAGACGGCACATATCCGGGCGATTATTTGATCGCGACCGGTGAAGCGCTGAAAGCCAAGGTTGGCGATGCCTACGTCGCCAAAGGCGAAGACGTCTGGTTGCAAGACATCCGTGAATTCGCAACTGAGGCGATGATGGATCTGATCCGTTCCGACCTTGCGCAGCTTGGCATTAAAATGGACCGCTTCTTTTCGGAGAAATCATTGTACGGTTCCGGTCTAATCGAAAAATCCATCAAGTCGCTTGAAGACAAGGGTCTGATCTATGAAGGTGTGCTTGAGCCACCAAAAGGCAAAAAGCCTGAAGACTGGGAACCACGCGAGCAAACCTTGTTCAAATCAACCGAACACGGTGATGACGTTGATCGTCCTGTGAAAAAGTCTGATGGCGCATGGACATACTTTGCCCCCGACATTGCATACCACTTTGACAAGGTAGAACGTGGTTATGATCTGTTGATTGACGTTTTTGGCGCTGATCACGGCGGATATGTAAAGCGTATGAAGGCTGCTGTGTCCGCATTGTCTGGTGGCACTGTGCCGCTCGATATCAAGCTGACGCAACTGGTGAAGCTGTTCAAAGATGGTGAACCGTTCAAAATGTCCAAGCGGGCAGGGACGTTTGTTACTCTGCGCGATGTGGTTGATCAGGTTGGGTCTGACGTAACCCGTTTTGTAATGTTAACACGCAAAAACGATGCGCCGCTTGATTTTGATTTTGCCAAGGTACTTGAGCAAAGCCGCGACAATCCTGTGTTCTACGTTCAATACGCCCACGCGCGTGTGAATTCGGTTTTGCGCAAAGCGGTTGAAGCAGGCGTTGCTGTTGACGACGCAACATTGGCCGCTGCTGATCTGACACTGATCAGTCACGAGTCTGAATTGACGCTGGCGGCTAAGCTGGCTGAATGGCCACGTTTGCTAGAAACAGCTGCGCGCAGCAACGAACCGCACCGCATTGCATTCTACCTTTATGAGCTGGCGGGCGAGTTCCACGGGTTGTGGAACCGTGGCAATGAATTGCCTGAATTGCGCTTCTTGCAGGATGATCCAAAGACATCCCAAGCAAAAATCGCCCTAGCACGTTCAGCGGCTGTTGTAATAGCTGCAGGCCTTGGTATTCTAGGTGTAGAGCCAGCCGAAGAGATGCGTTAAAAATAACCGCCTCGGCTGAACAGGCATAATTCAGTAGATCCGTTGGGCAATGTACCTAAACGGGCAACGAGGCAAAAATGGCAAATGTTCCTTACTCCCATAATATGGGTGCTCACGGTTATTCTTCTGCGGGCGCTTCATCACCAAAGGTTTCAGCTAACTCATTGAACAACCTCACTAATATGGTTGCTGCAGGTCTTTCTGTGGCGCTCATAGTTGGCGTTGGTGTTTGGGGGTACAAGTTGATGGTCCGCGACGTAACTGGCTTGCCTGTCGTTCAAGCGATCAGTGGTGAAATGCGTGTCCTTCCAGACAATCCAGGTGGTGAACTCGCGTTGAACCAAGGGCTGGCTGTAAACGAAGTTGCCGCTGCTGGTACCGCTGCGGCCCCAACGGACACGTTGGTTTTGGCACCGAAACCGGTCGCGCTGGCTGTCGAAGACACCCCCGTTTCTGCACAAGTGGTTGCACCTGTGCAACAGCCTGCGCCGCTAGATTTATCGGCACCAATCGCTGATCTTGATGGATTTGTTTCCCCACAAACAGCGACCGACACACCCGAAGCTGGCAGCGTCGAAGATTTGATCCGCCAACTGACCCAAGGCGCTGATCCGATCAACAATGTATCAGGTGCAAAAGTTGTGAGTGCGGTGACAACTGTTGCGGCGACAAACGTGGCTGATGAAACTGCGATCCAAGCCGCTGGACTGCGTCGGTCATTGCGCCCATTGCTTCGTCCAGCTTCTGCGCCTGCAGTTGTTATTCCAGTATCGGCACCTGCCAAAGCCACTGTGACAGACGTTGATCCAACGTCAGTTCCGGCCGGAACACGTTTGGTTCAACTTGGTGCCTTCGACAGCGCCGAAGTGGCGCGCAGTCAGTGGGACAAGATTGAGGGCCGCTTTGGTGATTTCCTTCAAGGCAAATCCCGCATCGTTCAAAAAGCCAACAGCGGGGGCCGTACATTCTATCGCCTTCGTGCAATGGGCTTCTCTGACCTAAGTGATGCACGTCGTTTTTGTTCCGCACTTTTGGCTGAGAACGCAGATTGCATTCCTGTCGTCACGCGATGAAGCGTTTTGGCGCGACTATCCTCGATGGGAATGGCCTTCGGTTGACAGCTGATGAAGTGGCGTTGTTTCGGGATGTGAACCCATTTGGGTTTATCCTATTTGCCCGCAATATCGACACACCTGATCAGGTTCGCGCGCTTTGCGATGACTATCGCGAGGCTGTAGGTTGGGAATGCCCGATCACAATCGACCAAGAAGGTGGGCGTGTCCAACGACTGCGCAGTCCAACATGGCGCGAATGGTTGCCCCCTTTGGACTTTATCACCGCGGCTGGCACCAACGCTCAACGCGCTATGTACCTGCGCCACCGTATCATTGCGCATGAGTTGCGCGACATTGGTATCGACAGCAACTGTGCACCAATGGTCGATGTTGCCAACACCGAAACCCATTCGTTTTTACGCAACCGTTGCTATGGCACTGATGCCTTAACGGTCGCTGCAATGGGACGTGCAGCGGCTGATGGTCTGTTAGATGGTGGTGTTTTGCCTGTCGTTAAGCATATCCCGGGACATGGTCGTGCGACTGCCGACAGCCATTTTGACCTGCCCAAAGTAGACGCGCCGCGCGATAGCTTGGATATCCAAGATTTTTCGCCCTTTAAGGCGTTGAATGATCTCCCAATGGGGATGACGGCGCACCTAGTTTACACTGAGATCGACGAAACGCCTGCGACATTGTCCAAAACAGTCATGGACATCATCCGTATGGATATCGGATTTGACGGCTTGATCATGACCGATGACATTTCAATGAAGGCCCTCAGCGGCGATGTGGGAACGCTTAGCCGTGCATCCATCGAAGCGGGTTGTGACGTGATTTTGCACTGCAACGGAACCCTAAGTGAACGCACACAGGTGGCACAAGCCGCTGGCGAAATGACAGATATTGCCCAAAAACGCGCGATCCGTGCCGTTGAGATGCGCAAAACACCAGATATGATTGACATTGCTGCCTTAGACGCCGAACTTGAAGCGCTGTTAGGCGGGGGCGCGTTGGCGCAATAAAGTCATGGAAGACATTTTTGAAAAAGAACGTATCGCTGTTGCCGAAAGGGTGGCCGCCGAAGCGTTGATCATTGATGTCGATGGGTTCGAGGGGCCGTTGGACCTTTTGTTGACCCTCAGCCGCACCCAAAAGGTTGATCTGCGCAAGATTTCGGTGCTCGAACTAGCCCATCAATACCTCGCTTTTGTTGAAAAGGCTAAGGCGCTGCGCCTTGAATTGGCTGCTGATTATTTGGTGATGGCGGCGTGGTTGGCATTCCTTAAATCACGATTGTTATTGCCACCTGATCCGTCCGAGGAAGGACCATCTGGCGAAGAACTGGCCGCACACTTGGCTTTTCAATTGGAACGGCTTCAAGCGATGCGCGACAGCGCAGCACGACTGATGGGCCGTGATCAATTGGGCCGTGATTTCTTTGCACGTGGTCAGATCGAAGTGGTCGAACGGGTTAAGCAGGTCACCTATACCGCCACCTTATTGGATTTGATGCAAGGCTATGCACGCCTGAGAACCCGTGATGATTTCCGCCCGTTTGTGATGGATCGTGACAGTGTCTTCACAATGGAACAGGCATTGGAACGGATGCGCGATTTGATTGGCTACACTGGGGAGTGGACTGATATTGTTAGCTACCTTCCTGACGGATGGGCAAATGATCCAGTCAAACGGCGTTCCGCCACCGCGGCGACATTTGCAGCCTCGTTGGAACTTGTGAAAGAGGGCCATTTGGAAATCCGCCAATCCGAAAGCTTTGCACCGATTGAGTTGCGTAAAAGGACTTCAAGATAGTGACTGAAGATTATGATTTAAAAGAGGAAAGCCTTTTTGAGGCTCCGCCCATGGGAGAACAGGAACGCATGATTGAAGCGATCCTTTTTGCCAGTGCAGAACCTGTGACCGTGCGAGAACTTGAAGCACGTATGCCCCATGGTTGCGACGCGGCAGAGGCGATAGTTCACCTGCGTAAGCGCTACGAAGGGCGCGGTGTGAACCTGAGCAAAGTGGGGGATGCATGGACCATGCGCACCTCACCTGACCTTGGTTTTCTCATGCAAAAGGAAACGGTTGAGACCCGCAAACTTAGTCGGGCTGCGATCGAGACACTGGCGATTATCGCCTATCACCAACCTGTCACGCGCGCGGAAATCGAAGAGATCCGCGGTGTATCTGTGAGCCGCGGAACGGTTGATCAGTTGCTAGAAATGGAATGGATCCGTTTTGGCAGGCGTAAGATGACGCCTGGGCGCCCGGTTACATTCGTTGTGACGCAGAATTTCTTAGGTCACTTCGGGCTTGAGACTGCACGCGATCTTCCGGGGCTTAAAGAACTCCGTTCCGCAGGGCTGTTGGAAAATCGACCTCCACCCGGGACTGTACCTGGGCCAGGTGATATGGACGACGAAGATGACACGAATGAAGGCCAGTCAGAACTTTTTGAAGATTGATCTGATTCTCGCCATAGTTTCGGTGTAGAGAGTGCATGAAGCAGTTAGGGGAACGACCCATGAATATGAACCACATTATCAATATGATCATCCGTCAGATTATGAACCGTGTGATCCGCAAAGGCATCGATAGCGGTATGAACGCCGGATCTAACATGATGTCTAAACGCCGTGGCAAACAACCACCACAGGGCGAAATCGACGACTACGGTAACCCAACAGGGCGCGATAACCGCCGCTAACGGGTAAAATTCAAGCGTTATTTAAAGTGCTTAGACAACTTAAGGCCTTGGCCTTGGTAGTTTGAGGCTATGCTGACGCCGTATAGCTGAGTAGGGGCTTCTGCCATCTTCTCATACACCAAACGCCCAACCACTTGGCCATGTTCTAAGACGAACGGCGCCTCGTGGCAGCGTACTTCCAACACACCGCGTGATCCTGCACCACCAGCGGAATCATGTCCAAATCCAGGATCAAAGAACCCTGCATAGTGCACGCGAAATTCGCCAACCATTGCAAGATAGGGTGCCATTTCCGCAGCATAGTCCGGCGGAATGCAAACGGCTTCGCGGCTTACCAAGATATAGAATGCGCCCGGATCAAGGATGATATGACCATCCGTACTGTGCACTTCTTCCCAATAAGCGGTTGGATCGTAATGACCGATCAGGTCCAAATCGATGACACCTGTATGAGGCTTTGCGCGGTATCCCACCAGCGTTGAGCCCGGTAGGTTCAAATCAACGGAAAAGCCCAAGCCGTCATCGATCACGGGATCGCCGTTCACCAATGGGATTTCAGCGTGAAGGTTAGCCAATGCAGTGTCTTCCAGAACTGCGTGTCCTGTACGGAAGCGAATCTGGTTCAGGCGCATGCCTGGGCGGACCAACACAGAAAATGAACGTGGGCAGATTTCAGCGTATAATGGTCCGGCATAGCCTGATGGGATCCGGTCAAATTCAGTCCCACCATCGGTGATCGTACGGGTCAGCAGATCAAGGCGACCGGTAGAGCTTTTGGCATTGGCCACAGCGTTCATACCTTCAGGCAACGCAAGGCTCTCCATCAACGGCACTACATAAACGCAGCCTTTTTCTAACACTGCACCATCTGTCAGGTCGACGCGGTGCATTTCAAACTCTTTCAAGCGATCCGTAACCTTAGCACCGTGGCCCGTAAGGAACGACGCACGCACGCGATAGGCAACGTTACCCAAACGAAGATCAAGGCTGGCCGGTTGAATTTGCGCATCAATAACCGATGGAGCGGCGTTGATTTGCCCACTTTGGATCATTTCGCTGATCTGCTGATTTGGAACGACACCGGTCATAAAATTCACTCTTGTTTAAACGCCAAACGCCCGCACACCGAAGGTACGGGCGGTTTGTGCAAGTCTATTATTGGTCGGGCTAGCAGGACTCGAACCTGCGACCTTCCGTCCCCCAGACGGACGCGCTACCAGACTGCGCCATAGCCCGACTTGAGGGATGTCATACGCGATTTGTGGCGTGAGGCAAGGGGGAATTGGCACTTCGTTATTCTTTGCGGCCCTGCGTCATGCGATCAAGCGCATCGCGCAGTTGCGCCAAAAGGGGTGCTATAGACTCCGCTTGTGCGGTGCTTAGCGCACTCACCTTTGACAATGCCGCCAGCACACTAGGAGTGGTCTGAATGTCGTGTTCAGCCACTGCCTGGGGCAATTCTACAGTCAACGGGGCAGGTGCCTCAGGCTCGGTTGCCTCTACTTCGGGAATTGCAACATCAATGGCTTCTACGGTTGGCTCTTCTTCTTGCTCAGATGCAGCCGCTGCTCCAGATACCACGTCCTCAACCTCTGCCACAGTCGCTTCGGGATTAGCCGGTTGCGGAGTTGATCTGCTCAAGAAGGCTGGCATGACGGGGAACGGGTCAATGTCGTCTGGCGTAGACGCGTCCTGTTCCAAAGTTGGTTCCGGTGCGTCAGCCGGCGATTCTTCGATTGTTTCAGCCGATTCGGGTATCGCGGCGACCACAGGTTCATCAGTAATGAGGTCTTCACTCAGCGGCGTTGGTAAATCCTCGTGGACCGAGGCTACCGTGATAGGAGCGTCATCAATCGTTACGTTTGGTTGCTCTATTTGGCTGTCGAAGGACGAGGATTGTGGGTCGTCATTCACAGGCGCGTCCGCAAAGTCGTCAGGCTGTGGTTGCACCTCGATTTCGTCAACGGAATCAGCCACCCCGTCGTCAAGCGCTGTGGTTTCAACATTTTCTTGGATTTCTTCTTCGGCCTCAGCCACATGTTCGTACGTTTCGTCTGGCGTCAACGGCTGGCGTTCTACGGTTTCCTCAACCTTGGTTTTTGGAACAAGCGGTAGAATTTTTGCTGTTTGTGGTTCGGCTTCAATCGTTTCAACGATCTCTGGCATGGCTACCGGCAATTCGTCTGCTGCACCGTCCACGGCAGGCGAAAGGGCAGACACATGCGCCATACCTTTTTCGCGCAAAATCTTCTGAACACCCTTAATTGTAAGCCCATCTTCGTGCAGAAGCTTTTGAATGCCACCCAAAAGTTGCATGTCTGCAGGACGGTAATAGCGACGTCCGCCTGCACGTTTCACAGGCTTCACTTGTGTGAACTTACTTTCCCAAAAACGTAGAACGTGCGTTTGCACGCCTAGCCAGTCAGCAACTTCTGAGATGGTACGAAAAGCGTCCGCAGACTTTGCCATAAGATTAAGACTTGTTGCCTAAAGCAACGCGATCCTTCATCAAATGTGACGGACGGAATGTAAGGACACGGCGCGGATTAATTGGCACTTCTTCGCCAGTTTTCGGATTGCGACCAACACGCGCTGATTTGCTGCGTACTGAAAACGTACCAAAGGAAGAAATTTTAACCTGTTCACCTTTTACCAAAGCATCCGAGATATGATCCAAAACGCTTTCTACCAATTGCGCACTTTCGTTACGTGATAAACCAACTTCGCGAAAAACAGCTTCGCTAAGATCCATACGTGTCAGTGTGTTATCAGTCATGTTGTTCCCCTATTTGCGATCACAATAGGGCGAGGAGAAATTCCGAGTCAATATCAATGCCTTGCCGATGGTAGTTTCAGCGTTGGATTGGTACAAAAATGGTGGATTACCAGCGTAACACCACCGCGCCCCAGGCCAGTCCACCGCCGATTGCCTCTGTCACCAGCAAATCACCTTGTTTAATTTGGTCGTTTTGTGCACCAACAGACATTGCAAGCGGGATAGAGGCGGCAGACGTGTTGCCGTGATCCTGAACTGTCACGATCACATTCTCCATCGGCACACCCATTTTCTTGGCAGTGCCTTGAATAATACGGATATTGGCTTGATGCGGAACGATCCAGTCAACGTCATCTGTGGTCACGTTTGCACGTTCCATCGCAGTTGTCGCTGTGGCTGCCAATTTGCCAACCGCATGGCGGAACACTTGGTTGCCCTGCATCCGCAAGTAACCAGACGTGCCTGTGCTAACACCACCGTCAACATACAGCAGATCACGGTGTGTGCCGTCTGAATTAAGGTCCGTTGATAGAATGCCGCGATCGCTGCTGTCGCCCGTGCCTTCTTCGGCCTCCAAGATGAGCGCACCAGCGCCATCACCGAATAACACACAGGTGCCGCGATCGGTCCAGTCCATGATGCGGCTGAATGTTTCCGCGCCAATCACCAATACGCGTTTCGCCTGACCCGAGAGGATCAAAGCATTGGCATTGCTAAGGGCAAAGACGAAACCGGCACAAACGGCTTGAATATCAAATGCAAAGCCCTTGGTCATACCAAGGTTGGCTTGAACCATCGTTGCAGCTGAAGGGAAGGTGAGGTCGGCAGTTGAGGTTGCCAAAACAATGGCATCCACGTCATCTGCAGTCATTCCAGCATTGGCCAGCGCCGCTTGGGCCGCTTTGGTTGCCAACATGGATGTTGTTTCACCTTCGGCCGCGAAATGGCGACGTTCGATGCCGGAACGCGATTTGATCCATTCATCCGTTGTATCTAAGGTCTTCTCAAATTCAGCATTTGGAACGATACGTTCCGGTAGGTAATGCCCAACCCCTTTTACAACAGCGCGCAATGTCATGCGTCTTGATCCTTTGGTTCGGTGGGCAAAACAGCAGCCACGCGGGCGGCCAGCTTGCCAGTAAATCCATTTTCGGCCAACTGTGCGGCCAATTGCAAAGCTGCAGCAACGCCAGTTGCGTCTGCAGAACCATGCGATTTCACGACCATACCGTTCAAGCCCAAAAACACACCACCATTTACACGGCGTGGATCGATACGGCGCTTCAAACGCTGCATAGAAGTGAAGGCGAACAAGTAAGCAAGGCGTGACATCGGAGTGTTTTTGAAGGCTTTGCGAAGCAAATCACCGATCAAACCAGCGGTCCCTTCACCAGTCTTGATTGCAATGTTACCGGTGAAACCATCCGTCACAATAACATCGGCGATGTCACCGGGAATGTCGCCCCCCTCAACAAAGCCAACAAACTCAAAGTTGGCTTGTTCCGCTTGGGCTGCGATCAACTCATAGGCTTCGTGCAGTTCAGGACGGCCCTTGTGCTCTTCGGTCCCCACATTCAGCAGGCCAATACGGGGACGGGGCAGTTCCATGCCATTGCGGGCGTAGGATGCGCCCATCAACGCGTAACGCATCAAATCATCAGCATCGGCGCGAATATCTGCACCGACGTCCAGCATGACGTTAAAACCTTGAGGGTTAGAAGATGGCCAAAGCACCGCAATCGCAGGACGATTAACCCCTGGCAGTTTGCGCAGGCGTATCATCGATACAGCCATCAACGCACCAGTGTTACCGCAGCTTACAGCAACACTCGCATCACCCGAGCGCACAGTTTCTACAGTGGCCCACATCGATGTTTTCTTGCCGTGACGAACAACTTGGCTAGGCTTGTCTTCCATTGAAACAACTTCAGCCGCATCACGAATAGTGACACGGCCGTTAAGTTGCTTACGTCGCAAAACAAGAGCCTCAAGCGTGGCTTGAGGCCCGTGTAGGATTATATCGACGTCCTTGCGGCGTTTGGCAAAAGCAGCGCATCCAGCAACAATTGCTGAAGGGCCGCTGTCACCACCCATTGCATCCACCGCAATTACGGTGTTCTGGCGTTTCGCGTCTGTCTGATCGGTCGTTGCCGTCATGTGCGAATGCCTATCTGCTTTAGGGCCAAAAGGTGGTTTATGCCGCGTCGTCTTCCAGGTCTACTTCTTCAGCCAATGCGACGATCTCGTTGTTGTCGTAGTGACCGCAAGCAGCACAGATGTGGTGCGGGCGTTTCAGCTCACCACAGTTGGTGCATTCGTTTGGGTTTGCAGCAACCAGGGAATCGTGCGAGCGACGGTTGTTGCGGCGCGATGTGGAAACTTTGTTCTGTTGAACAGCCATTATAATGGGCCTTTAGATTAAAGGGCGACGCAGTATGCGGAGCCGATGTTGCATAACGTTTGGTTTGGGCGTGACGTGCGTTTAGGCGGTGTGCCTCAACATGTCCAACCTTTAATACCATGAGGCGCGCAAAATACTGCGAATTGTCTCAGACGCAAGCAGATATTTGAACGTTTTAGGGCTATAACTGTTATCTCTTATTCGTCGTCTGATTTCAACTGGTCTTTCAGCGCTGCCAGACCAGCAAACGGGCGTGCATCTTCGTCGCGCATCGGCGCTTCGCCTGGTTGTGTGTAGACGGATTCGCCAAGCGTTGCGCCTTCGGCCCGTGGGTACTCTGGCAACGCAAGGCATAAAGATTCGATCATAATCGCTTCGGGGTCGATCCATGTGCCCAATGGCTCGATGGTATCGTCCTCCGGCATCTCGATTTCCTCTTCACCAAGATCAGCTATTTCTTTTACGAAAAGGCGCTCGACGGGTTCATCAACTCGGGTCGTGACCGGTTCAAGGGTAATTGTGCAGGGTTGGATTACCGTTGCACCTATTGTTCCAGTCAAACGCCAGTCTGACTTACCTGATGACTGTATCTGGCCTGTGAAACGCAGTTTGCGCAAACCCAGTAGGTCTAATTCCGCCGAGATTGCGTCATTTTGTGCTGGTTCTGGGCGCAAATCGAACTTTTTGATCGAGTTATTTGGAAGATCGCTAACGCGATAAGCGAGCTTGGAGGGAAGTGCGACTGACATGATTCATGCTTTCGTTTCTTGAAACAGGGACGTTCCTTTGGTACGCGGGATAAAAGCCGTAACGATTAAGAGCAAGAGGGCAGACAAAATGCAGATCAAATCCTATCTAAAATGGATCACTACTGGTGCAGCATGTTTGACCCTTGGGGCCTGTACGCCAACTTTTATCAATCACGGTTATATTCCACCACAAGAAGACCTCGATGCGGTTATCGTTGGCGTAGACACACGCGCCTCTGTCGAAGAGACAGTTGGGCCGCCATCCTCTGGTGGTGTGCTAAATGACAGTGGCTATTATTATGTCCGCAGCCGCAAGCGGACATTTGGCCCATCTGCGCCCAAAGAAATTGAACGCCAAATGGTTGCGATCAGCTTTGATAATGCAGGCGTTGTGAGCAATATTGAACGGTTTGGGCTCGAAGATGGCAAAGTTGTCCCACTGGCCCGTCGGATTACAGACACTGCAGTGACGGACAAATCCTTGTTGAGGCAGCTGTTTGGCAATATCGGCAAACTTGGCGGCGGCCTTTAAGGTTGATACCTAAACACAGCATCCTTGCGTCATGACCTGTGTTGAAACATGTGACTGCGTATGGAGCATTTGAGAGCCTTTGACGTGATGGCCTTTTCTAAGGGCCGTTACGTTGTATCCGTCGCAAAATCAGCCCAAGATATTGTGGATGCTCAAGATTTACGTGGCCTTTGTTTCAATCTTGCGGGCCGCGACTCTGATGCGTTTGATCCAAACTGTGCACATATTCTTATTCATTCACTTGTAGACAATCGACTGGTCGGGTGCTTTCGAATGCTGTCCGTTACGGGTGAAACTGTTCAAAGCAGCTATTCAGCCCAATTTTACGACCTCGAGGCCCTGTTGTCTTTTAAGGGACCAATGATCGAACTGGGGCGGTTCTGTATCCACCCTGACGCACAACACCCGGATATCATCAGGATCGCCTGGGCGGCTTTGACGGCTTATGTGGATGAATGCAAAATTTCGATGTTGTTTGGCTGTACGTCATTCGCAGGCACCGACACGTCTGTGCATCAAGAAGTTTTTGAACTGTTAGGAAAACGTCACACCGCGCCATCTCTTTGGGCCCCGCAGGTTAAGTCGCGCGACGTCTTTAATTTCAAACGCGATGGCCGCGCTGAGTTTGACACGAAACAAGCCTTGGCGAGGATGCCACCATTGTTGCGAACCTACCTTTTGATGGGGGGGGTGAGTGATCATGCGGTTTTCGATCGCAAGCTCGAAACGATGCATGTTTTTACAGCCGTCGACATCAACGCCATTCCCAAAGCACACAAACGCCTTCTTCGTGCTTTGGTCGGCTAGTTTCGCCCTGTGGGCGAGAGTTTATTTGGTAAAATGAAGAGCGGCGATTGACCCTGTCGCGTCGGGCAGGTAGCTGGCAAGCATGGCTCGTATACCCCTTCTTCAATTGAACGAAATTTCGCTGACTTTCGGCGGTGATCCCATTTTTGACGGTCTTAGTCTGGTCGCACAACCGGGGGACCGTGTTGCCCTTGTTGGGCGCAACGGTTCAGGCAAGTCCACCTTGATGAAAGTTATGGGCGGATTGGTCGAACCTGACTCTGGCGAGGTGATCGCAGGCCCGGGCGTGTCCGTTGGATATATGGAACAAGAACCAGACCTTTCTGGTTTTGCCACACTAGGTGATTTCGCAGCCCATGGGTTGGACGAGAGCGAGATGTACAAGGTTGAGCGTGCAGGCGCGGGCCTTAAGTTTGATCCGGCACGTCCGGTTGAGACCGCATCTGGCGGCGAACGGCGTCGCGCGGCCTTGGCCCGTTTGATGGCAGGTGGCCCAGATCTAATGTTGCTGGACGAGCCGACCAACCACCTTGATATTGAAGCGATTGCTTGGCTCGAATCCGAGCTGAAGGCAACGCGCAAGGGCTATATCCTTATCAGCCACGACCGTGCATTCTTGCAGGCGCTGACCCGCGCGACCCTTTGGATTGACCGCGGTATGGTCAAACGTCAGGAACGCGGTTTCGGTGAATTCGAGGCATGGCGCGATGCGACGTGGGAAGAAGAAGACACCCAGCGTCACAAGCTGAACCGCAAGATCAAAGCCGAAGCACGTTGGGCCGTTGAAGGTATTTCTGCACGTCGCAAGCGCAACCAGGGACGCGTGCGAGCCTTGCAGGAATTGCGCGCCGAACGGGCAGGGCAGATCACCCGCCAAGGGGCTGCGGCCATGGCATTCGAAGCTGGTAAAAAATCAGGCCGCAAGGTCATTGAGGCGACCCAAATTACCAAGGCTTTTGGTGACAAGAAAATTCTTGAACCCTTTGATATCACAATCAATCGCGGTGATCGCATCGCACTTGTTGGACCAAATGGCGTCGGCAAAACCACGCTGCTGAACATGATGATCGGGCGCGAAGAGCCGGACACTGGCACAATCAAGCTGGGTACCAATCTAGAGCTGGCTTTGTTTGATCAATCACGCGCACAGCTTGATGGTGATATGACCCTTTGGGACAGCCTAACAGGTGATCCAGAGATGCGCGTTTCAGGCAAAGCGGACCAAGTGATGGTGCGCGGCATGCCGAAACACGTTGTTGGCTACTTAAAGGAATTCCTATTCGACGAGGGGCAGGCGCGCGCGCCTGTACGCTCTTTGTCCGGTGGTGAAAAAGCACGCCTGTTGCTTGCCAAATTGATGGCCCGCAGCAGCAACTTTTTGGTGCTCGATGAGCCGACCAATGACCTTGATATTGAAACGCTTGATTTGCTTCAGGACTTGCTGGGCCAATACGACGGCACCGTTGTTCTGGTCAGCCACGACCGCGACTTCCTTGATCGTGTGGCCGTAACGACCATCGCGATGGAAGGTGACGGCAAAGCGACTGTTTATGCCGGCGGATGGTCTGACTATATCGCACAGCGCAATCAGGATGATTTTGGCGAAAGCGTTGTGAAATCAAAACGTTCCGCGTCTAAAGGTAAAGAAAAAGAAGAAGCACCTAAGTCAGGCCTTAGCTTTACTGAAAAGCATCGTCTTGAAACTATTCCAGCTGAAATGGAACGCTTGGAAGCCGAAATCGGCAAACTGCAAGAGTTGATGAGCGATCCAGCCTTGTTCACTGAAAACCCAGTGAAGTTCCAAAAGGCGACAGACGCCCTAATCGAACGCCAATCCAAATTGGACGCGGCTGAGGAAGAATGGATGCTACTCGAAGAAAAGGCCGCTAAATAAGCGGCCCTTTCAGAGTTTTCTAAATCGTCAGACTATTACCCAATTTGTACCAGAGCATGGCGCTTTTTACCGGCGCTTAGCTTGATTGGAGTGGCCAGCGCAGCAGCATCAATCATCATGCCAGCTTCAGCCACTGGTTCATCATTGATTTTGGTACCGTTCTCAGAAATCAGACGCTTGGCTTCTTTGCCGGACCCCGCAAGGCCGGATTTCACCAGCAACTGAACGATTGAGATCCCATCGCCTACTTCTTCAGCGCTCAGAGTTAGCGTTGGCAAATCATCACCAACACCACCTTTTTCAAACACTTCGCGTGCTGTGGCTTCAGCCGCCGCTGCCGCATCTGCACCGTGCAATAGGGTTGTGACCTCATTGGCCAAACGCACCTTGCTCTCGTTGATCTCTGCACCCTCAAGTGCACCAAGGCGATCACATTCGTCTACTGGGAGCTCGGTGTATAGCTTGAGGAAACGCCCGACATCGGCGTCTGTTGTGTTGCGCCAGAATTGCCAGAACTCATATGGAGACAGCATGTCAGGATTTAGCCAAATGGCACCAGACAGTGATTTGCCCATCTTTTTGCCGTCAGACGTGGTTAGCAATGGGGATGTCAGACCATAAACTTCGCCATCAATAACACGGCGCGTCAGGTCGATACCGTTGACGATATTGCCCCATTGATCCGAACCACCCATTTGCAGAACACAGCCATAACGACGGCTTAGCTCCATAAAGTCATAGGCCTGCAGGATCATGTAGTTGAATTCGAGGAAAGACAGCGACTGTTCGCGATCAAGGCGTGATTTCACTGATTCAAACGACAACATGCGGTTGATCGAGAAATGGCGCCCAATGTCCCGCAAGAAGTCGAGGTAATTTAACTCGTCCAACCATTCGGCGTTGTTGATCATCATCGCATCAGTTGGACCGTCGCCGTACTCTAAGTAGGCGCTAAACACTTTTTTGATGCCTGCAATATTGTCATCAATGGCTGCAGCATCAAGCAAAGGGCGTTCATCCGCGCGAAAAGACGGGTCACCAACCTTTGTTGTGCCGCCACCCATCAAGGTGATTGGTTTGTTGCCTGTCTTTTGCAACCAGCGCAGCATCATGATTTGGATCAGTGATCCAACGTGCAGCGATTTGGCTGTGGCGTCAAAGCCGATATAGCCAGGTTGCGCACCTTTAAGCAGCGCCTCATCCAGCCCTTGATAATCGGTACAGTCGGCAAGGAAACCGCGTTCCATCATTACTGCAACAAATTCTGATTTTGGGTGGTAGGTCATAGCACGTACTCTTGGTTGGGTTTGCAAAGCAATCTATAGGGAGGGGTAAGGCAAAGGAAAAGGCCAATGAAGAGCTTTCGAAAAACCAGTACTCCAATTGTTGCTTTAGGAGCGATGAGTGGCACATCCTTAGACGGCGTGGATGCGGCGGTGTTGGTAACGGACGGGCATGACATTACCGCCTTTGGACCGACGCAATACCGACGTTATACAGACGTAGAACAGACAGTGCTTTCGGCTGCTTTGGGCCACTGGTCTGGGCCAGAGGTTGAGGCGGCAACAGTCGTGATCGACGCGGTCCATGCCGAGGCGCTGGCAGAATTTGTCGACATCGATTTAGTTGGATTTCACGGTCAGACTTTGGCCCATGCACCGCGTCAGCAAGGGACCTTGCAAGCGGGTGATGGCGCGGCATTGGCTGAACGTTTAAAGGTGCCAGTTGTATGGGATTTCCGCAGCGCTGACGTTGAACTGGGCGGCGAGGGCGCACCCCTTGCGCCGTTCTTTCACCACGCTTGTGCGCGTTACATTGAAGCTGAGGGACCTATCGTGTTCTTGAACCTAGGTGGTGTGGGTAACATCACATGGGTAGATCCCGCGATTGACGCACCAGAAGATGTGGGCGCATTGCTTGCCTTTGACACAGGCCCTGCGAACGCACCGATCAATGATCTGGTCCAAGCGCGTTGTGATGTTGCGTTTGATAAGGACGGCAAAATCGCGAGCTCAGGCACCGTCGAAATGGGTGCGCTTGAGTTGTTCTTGGCGGAGCCATACTTCTCAAGATTGCCGCCAAAGTCGTTGGATAGAAACGATTTTTCCGAAATGATAAACTTGGTGAAAGAGCTGTCAGATCCCGATGCGACTGCGACGTTAACGGCTATGTGCGCGGCTGGGGTTGCGGAGGCAATGCAGCATTGCCCACGTCCACCAAGCAAGGTTTTGGTGACAGGTGGTGGACGCAAAAATCCCGTTTTGATGAAGATGCTCGAAGTGTCGCTCGAGTGCCCCGTTGTTGAAATCGAGAGCGTTGGATTGGACGGGGATATGCTTGAGGCGCAAGCCTTTGCCTATCTGGCCGTAAGGGTTGCACGCGGATTGCCAACGTCTTGCCCCAGTACCACTGGCGTTCGTGCAGCAGTTTCTGGTGGAACGTTAAGCTATCCAAGAACCTGATTAAGAACGCGGAATTTCAAAACGCGGCGCGGCCAGTGTGAAACCTTCAAATTCAAAACCGGGCGACACAGTACAGCTAACCAACGTATAATCGCCTGTTGTCCGAGCCGCTTGCCAATGACCCTCTGGCACAATCAGTTGTGGTTCACCTTTGGATAAATCAGGCGTCAAAAGGTGATCGGTGGCAGGTCCTGCATCCGTCTCTGACAAGGACAGAACCAGCGGTGCACCTGCGTGATAAAGCCAAATTTCGGTGGCATCGACCTTGTGCCAATGGCTATGACCACCGTCTTTCAATAGGAAATAGATACAGGTCCCAACCGCGCGTCCTTCGTTTTCGGCACGCCATGTTTGGCGATAAAATCCACCCTCAGGGTGAGGTTCGAGTGATAGGCGGTCGATGATGTCTTGTGCTGTCATTCTGCTATCTTATGCTGGCGTCAAAGCAACGCAAGGAAGATCGCAATGCAGGTTGTCATAATTGGAGCAGGGATCGTTGGCGCAAGCCTCGCATTCGCCTTGTCCCAACAAGGTGCGGACGTATCGGTCATAGACGCCAGTGGGCCTGCTGCAGGGGCGACAGGACGTTCCTTTGGCTGGGTGAACGCAAGCTTTTACGTAAATAAGTTGCATCACAATATCCGCGCTGAAGGCATTGCCAGCTACAGACGGTTGAATGACGCACTGCACACCAATGCGATCACGTGGTCGGGATGTTTATGTTGGGAGGAACAGGGAGATGCCTTTGACAACCAAGCCGCCGATCTTAAAGCTATGGGATATGACGTCGAGGTATTGAATAACTCACAGTTTCAACAACTTGAACCGGTTGTAGCGCCCCCCGAACGCGCATTGTATTTCCCTCAAGACGCCGCTGTTGATGGTGTGCAGATAAGTGCAGATTTACTCGCAGCTTCAGGTGCACGTTTGATTACGGGCTGCCATGTTGAGGGCATTGAAACGAAAGGCGGTCAAGTTGTCGGTGTCTCGACGATCGGCGGTGTCATCCCCGCAGACCGCGTTATCGTGGCGGGCGGCACTGGAAGCGCAAAACTGCTGGCTTCGTTAGATGTTGAACTGCCAATGTTACTGCGTCCTGGGCTGATGATGCGTAGCCAAGCCGTAAAACCGATCCTATCGCATGTGTTAGTTGCCCCAAGCCAAGAGTTCCGCCAATTGCCAAGCGGGCATATTTTAGCCCCGACAGTGGCCTCTCATCAATCAGACACTCAAACCCATGTTTCAAGTCGCCCCGATGTGCTTGCCGACGAGGCAATGGAGCGTTTGAATGTATTGATCCCATCAATCGACTTGAATTGGGAGGAGGTGGCGTTTGCTCAACGCCCTGTTCCCAAAGATGGTTTGCCCGTTGTTGGTGCCTGCGGTCCAGATGGCGTGTTCGCAGCTGTCATGCATTCCGGCATAACACTAGCACCGATTATGGCAGAAATTTTAGCAGGTGAGGTTTTGGATAAGGCGACCAGCAATTATCACGCGGGTCTCATCGCCAACTATCGCCCCGATCGGTTTCAGAACGTTTGATTGACGAGATACATGCGGGCGATCCGTGCCGCCCGCATGTGAAATCGCTTAGCGTAGGATAGAACGACCAGCGTATTGCGCTGTTTCGCCCAATGCCTCTTCGATGCGGATCAACTGGTTGTATTTGGCCAATCTATCTGAGCGTGCCAATGAACCGGTTTTGATTTGACCACAGTTAGTTGCAACGGCTAGATCAGCAATTGTTGCATCTTCTGTTTCGCCAGAACGGTGCGACATAACATTGGTGAAACCAGCGCGGTGCGCCATTTCAACTGCTTGAAGTGTCTCTGTCAACGTACCGATTTGGTTCACTTTTACCAACATTGAATTCGCGCTGCCACGTTTGATACCTTCAGCCAAACGCACTGGATTTGTCACGAACAAGTCGTCACCCACCAACTGTACTTTGTCGCCAATTAGGTCAGTCAAAGCCTTCCAACCGTCCCAGTCATCTTCCGCCATGCCGTCTTCGATTGAGATGATAGGGTAATCATTTGCAAGCGCTGCAAGGTAAGCCGCGTTTTCAGCTGAAGACAGTGTTTTGCCTTCTCCAGCCATGACGTAGTTGCCGTCTTTGTAGTACTCAGTCGCAGCACAATCGAGCGCGAGGTAAATGTCTTTGCCTGGTTTGTAGCCCGCTTTTTCGATGGACTTCAGGATGAAATCCAATGCATCGCGGGTCGAGCTAATGTTTGGAGCAAAGCCACCTTCATCTCCGATACCTGTGGACAGGCCGGCTGCTGACAATTCACCTTTAAGCGTATGGAACACTTCAGAACCCATGCGCACTGCGTCGCGGATGTTGGTCGCTGACACTGGCATGATCATGAATTCTTGGATGTCGATTGGGTTATCCGCGTGCTCACCACCGTTGATGATGTTCATCATTGGAACAGGTAACATGCGCGCAGATGTGCCACCAACATAGCGGAACAATGGCTGCGATGTGAAATCAGCCGCTGCTTTGGCCACTGCCAAGGATACGCCAAGGATCGCGTTCGCACCAAGACGTGATTTGTTTTTCGTGCCATCCAGCTCGATCATCATGCTGTCGATTTCGACTTGCTCGGTTGCGTCCATACCAACCAAGTTTTCAGCGATCTCGCCGTTGACTGCATTACAGGCCTCAAGAACGCCTTTACCGAAATAACGTGACTTGTCGCCATCGCGTTTTTCAACGGCTTCGTGCGCACCAGTAGAGGCGCCAGATGGAACAGCTGCGCGGCCCATTGTGCCGTCTTCGAGGATCACATCCACCTCGACCGTAGGATTGCCTCGGCTGTCGAGGATTTCGCGGGCGTGGATATCAATAATGATGCTCATAGGTGCATGTCCTTGGATTTTGAATGGTTATGGGTCTCTTACAAGCCCAAGGGTCTTTGTAAAAGGGTTTTGACCTATATTTGCGACGAAGAATTCCGATTTAGCGACTAAATAGCCTGCTTGATACGTCTTTCACGCCAAACTGTGTAGATGCCTGACAACACTATGATCGCCGAACCTGTTAGCGTTAACACATCTGGGCGTTCGCCAAAGATCACGATTCCAAAGATCAGGGCAAAAACCAACCGAGTGTACCGGAAGGGGGTTACAAAACTGATTTCTCCAACGCGCATGGCCGCAACAATGGCGTAATAGGCGAGGGCAGTGATGATTGTAGCTCCGATCACCAGCAACCAAATGGTTTGCGTTGGCGCAATCCACGGTGTTTTTGCGCCCCATGACAGGATCATTGAGGCCGGTACCAACGTTAAAAACGCGAGAAAGCTTAATTGCATGGACGATGTTTCTTTCGGCACGCCGCGCGTTGCCAAATCACGCCCCGCAAGGCCCAGCACGCCGACTAGGGTAATCAACGACAGCTGGTCAAACCCTTCGGTGCCTGGGCGGATGATCAACAGTACACCGAAGAAACCAACAAAGATTGCGGACCAACGGCGCCAGCCTACCATTTCCCCGAACAGAACTGCAGCACCCAAAGTAACGAGAAGTGGGGTTGCTTGCAAAATGGCAGAAGCTGTTGAAATGGGTGTTAGCGTAATCGCTGTTACATATCCCAATGTACCTATCAGTTCGGCAAGGGACCGCAACAAAATGGGACGAGACAGCATCTTGCTCTCAAACAGCGGCTGCCCTTGAAGGCGACACAAAATGCCAAAAACGATGGCACCACCACCACCGAGCAAAAAGATGATTTGACCTGTTGGCATATCAACCGAAATGACTTTTACCATCATGTCTTCGACTGCAAAGCCAAACATTGCCAAGATCATCAAGGCTGCGCCGCGTAAATTGTCCATGGGGTTTGGCCTAACAAATTAAAGTGTTATGCCAGCCTTATGCCTGTGTTTCAGGCTTGTCCATCTGTGAGCGATGAATGTGACGTCAGGGCTTTTTCGGGACGCCGTATAGCTCAAGGCGGTGACCGCGCAGTTCATAGCCCAACTTGGCCGCTATCTTTTCTTGCAAGGCCTCGATGTCGGGATCCACAAATTCAATAACTTCACCCGAATTCATATCAATCAGGTGATCATGGTGCTCGCGTTCAGCATCTTCATAACGGGCGCGTCCGTCACCAAATTCTAGCTTGTCCAGAATGCCCGCTTCTTCAAACAGTTTGACTGTGCGGTAAACCGTAGCGATCGAAATACCTTCATCAATTGCATTTGCTCGTGCAAACAATTCTTCCACATCTGGGTGATCATCGCTATCTTGCAATACCTGTGCAATGACACGTCGAGGCGTTGTCATACGAAGCGCTTTAGCTTCGCAACGGGCGATGATGGGTCGATGCATGGCGATCTCAATCTGTCGTATCTTGGTTTTCCTACTTAGCGACCTTTGCGCACAGGGGCCAGCAGACAATTGGCGTTTCGCTTGACTTATCACGCCTCACCCCTCATGTGGACCTCAAGTGATACTGTCTGCCGCGTGAGCAGTCATATGAACGTACGAGAAAATTCGACGTCAGCAGTATCGCCTTTGATCCCAAAATCACGCGTGGGGCACAGCGCAGTGGACGTACCATAGGCATTTGGCCGTGGCACGTGATCCGTCTGTGTGACCTTATGACGTGTTTACTCTTTTGTGGGGTGGGCCAAAGGAATACAATGAGCGATTTTGAAATGATGGGCCTGCCAGACCAACTGGTTAAGCGGTTACATGACATGGGTCTAAAAGATCCAACACCTATCCAGAAACAAGCAATCCCACATGCCATGAACGGGCGGGATGTTATGGGCCTTGCCCAAACGGGTACAGGTAAGACAGCGGCCTTTGGTGTGCCGTTGATTGCTAAAATGATGGAAGCAGGCGGTAAGCCTGCCCAAAAGACCGTACGGGGGTTGATCCTTGCGCCAACGCGCGAATTGGCCAGCCAAATTGCAGCGACCTTGAAAACGTTGACAGACGGCACGCCGTTGAAAACGGGTCTCGTTGTTGGTGGCCAGTCTATCAAAGCACAGATCAACCGCGTTGAGCGTGGCATGGACCTATTGGTCGCGACACCGGGTCGTTTGATCGACTTGATGGAACGCCGTGCTTTGAACCTGCAAGAAACATCATTTCTTGTTTTGGACGAAGCAGACCAAATGCTGGACCTCGGCTTTATCCACGCATTGCGCCGCATTTCATCTATGTTGCCCAAAGACCGTCAGACGATGTTGTTCTCGGCCACGATGCCAAAACAAATGAACGAGATCGCTAACAGCTATTTGACTAGCCCGATCCGCATCGAAGTTTCACCTCCGGGTAAAGTGGCAGACAAAGTCACACAGGAAATCCACTTTATTGCGAAGGCTGAGAAATCCAAACTGTTGATCGAAATGTTGGACAAACACCGCGACGAGCGTGCGTTGGTCTTTGGCCGCACAAAACACGGTATGGAAAAGCTGTCTAAGACCCTCGAAAAAGCGGGTTATGCAGCGGGATCGATCCACGGCAACAAATCCCAAGGCCAACGTGACCGTGCGATTGCCGCATTCAAAGCAGGTCAAATCAAAGTGTTGGTGGCGACAGATGTTGCGGCCCGTGGTTTGGACATTCCAGACGTGAAACACGTCTACAACTACGAACTGCCAAACGTGCCAGACAACTATGTTCACCGCATTGGCCGTACAGCACGTGCGGGCAAAGACGGGGCAGCAATTGCATTCTGTGCACCCGACGAAATGAAAGAACTGAAAGATATCCAAAAAACCATGAAGATGACTATTCCAGTCGCGTCAGGTCGTATGTGGGAACCCTCTGAAGAAGTGAAACCAAAGCAGCGCGGTGGCGGTGGCGGTCGTGGTCGCCCTGGCGGTGGACGTCCGGGTGGCGGCGGTGGCGGTCGTTCTGGTGGCGGTGGTCGCCCCGGTGGCGGCGGTAAGCCCGGTGGTGGTGGCGGTCAACGTCGTCGCTCTGGCGGCGGCGGCGGCTCAGCTGCTTCCTGATAGGAAATAAAAAAGACGCCGGAGCAATAGGTTGCTCCGGCGTCTTTCGTTTCACATGTTGGACTGTATTAAGCGTAGAGTGAACGCACACGCAATTGTGCGTGGACATCGTTGATCGTCTCGACGCTCAATCTCAAACCCTGCGCGAGTTTGTGGAGGTATTGTGCTTCCACTTGGGAATCCAAGTTGATCGCGATGACGGACATCGCATAAACTTGTGGACCCATCCCATTTGGAACCTGTGCAACCAAAGCATCCACATCAACCGGTGCTTTCATTTCTGCTTGAACAAATGCGGCTTCTTGACTGTCGACGTCATCGCCCAACTGACCGATCAGTTTTTCACGCTCCGCATCATCCAAAGTACCGTCAGATTTCGCTGCTTGGATCATGGCACGCAGCATTAAGGCAGCAATGGCTTCTTGATCTTAAGTTGGTTCAATAGCTGGTTCTGGATTTGCATCAATTGCTGAATTCAAAACTGCGCCAAAGCTGGAATTGTTTTGGGCAGGGGCTGTAGCTGCATTGCCACCCATTGCACCTGTCAATGCACCCATTGAGCCGCCAGCGCCACCAGAAGCCACGAGACTACCAAGCATTTCCGGAAGGCCGCCAGCTTGAGCGCCACCCTGTGAGCCGCCTAGGCTTTCGAGCAAACCACCAAGGCAACCAGCACCACCACCAGTATTACCACCCAAAAGGCCGCCCAACATATTTTGCATTCCGCCCCCACTTGAACCGCTGTCACCGGCCAAACTGCCCAAAAGCCCACCCAATCCGCCACCACTTGAGGCTTGGGTTACTCCGCCATTTTTGTTCATCATTGCGCCAGCACCTTTTGCAACGGCAACGCCAATAGCTACTTTGGCCAATGTGCTCATCAAACTCATTTTATCACTCTCCAATAAATACCAGAATCAATCTGGAGTAGTTTGACAGGTTTGTTGGGGCTTGCACGCCCTGCATTGACATCACAGTGTTTGCGCGGCCTTGTGCTCCGATGGAACGCAAAACACATATGGATACCTTTGGGGCGATCGCATTATCGCTTTTTGCGCTGCATTTGGCCTTTAATCAGGTTGTTATCAAAGTGACGTCTGGTGGGTTTGAACCCGTCTTTGGCGCAGGTATCCGATCGTTAGGCGCGATGCTGGTTCTGATGGTTTGGATGTCTTGGAGAGGGGTCGGGATTGCACTCCCGCGCGCGGCTTTGACGGGTGGAATCGTTGCGGGGCTGTTTTTTACGTTTGAATTTATGTGTCTGTTTACGGCACTAGATCTGACCACGGTATCACGCACGTCGATCATATTTTATTCTATGCCCGTTTGGCTGGCCTTGTTCGCGCATGTTTTATTGCCGGGCGAGCGCTTGTCTGCTCTGCGGGCGCTTGGCCTTGGCCTTGCTATGTTGGGGGTGGCTTTGGCAGTGTTAGACCGTAGTTCAGGACAAGTTTCGCTTTTGGGCGATCTACTGGCCCTCGGCGCGGCGCTTAGTTGGGCAGGAATAGTTTTATGCGTACGTGTAACGCCATTGTCTGAGGTTCCTACGGAGCAGCAATTGATCTGGCAATTAATTGTATCAGCGCCGTTGTTGTTAATAGCCTCGCCATTCTTTGGCGGCTTCATCCGTGAGCTAGAAGTTATTCATATCGCCGGAATGTTGTTCCAAATCATTGCTGTTGCCAGCTTTGGTTTTTTGATCTGGTTTGCGCTGATGAAAATGTACCCTGCATCTTCCGTTGCTTCGTTTAGCTTTTTATCGCCGGTTTTTGCCGTGATCTTGGGGGGGGTGCTTTTGGATGAGCAGATTGGCTTTCAAATCTGGTTGGCGCTTGGCTTGGTTTCTAGCGGCATCTTCTTGATCAATCGTCGTTAGGTTCCACAAAAAGTAGCAGGAACGATCTCTGCCGCCGAGGGCGCGCGGTGCAAATTACTGTGTGTTGTCTCGAAGGGGGTCGCCAGCGCGGCATTCAATCGCTCAAATGGAGCCAAATCACCGGCGACGGCGGCTTGGATCATTTCCTCAATCCTATGATTGCGTGGAATGATAACAGGGTTCGCAGTTGCCATCGTCGCCGTTGGCTCTTTTTCTTGCGTCAGGCGTTCCCGCCACGAAACCGCCCATGCATCAAAGGAGTCGCGATTTGTAAACTGGTCACGAGCAGTATCAGTCCTTAGAGCTGCAAAGGTGTTGGTGTAATCAGAACCGTCTTTCTCCATCATTCGAAGTAAGTCTTCAATCATTGCATGATCCGCTGGTGAAGCGTTAGCGATGCCGAGTTTTGCACCAAATCTCTTTAGCCATTCGGCCTCAAGTTGTGATGGCATTGCATGAACAATCGCTGTCGCTTCTTCAACGGCAGCTTCTTTGTCGGTTGCCAGCTGTAAGAGCGAAGTCGCCAGTTGCGCCATGTTCCAGACGGCAATGTCAGGCTGGTTGGCGAAGGCATAGCGTGAACCGCGATCAATCGAACTGAACACACGCCGCTCAGCATATGCGTCCATAAATGCACAGGGGCCGTAATCGATTGTCTCACCACTTATTGAGCAGTTGTCGGTGTTCATGACGCCGTGAATAAAACCGACAGACATCCACGCTGCTATCAATTTAGCTTGGGCGGCACAGACCGCGCGCAGTAATCCCATCGGGCCAGTGGCATCAGGGTAATGGCGTTGAATGGCATAGTCCGTCAGCGTTTGGAGGTTTTCAAGTTGACCGCGATGGGCAAAAACCTGAAATGTTCCAACGCGCAAATGGCTCCTTGCTACACGCGTCAACACAGCGCCGGGAAACGCAGCCTCGCGGAATACAGGTTCGCCTGTTTGCACAGCTGCCAGAGCACGTGTCGTCGGAATGCCAAGAGCGTGCATGGCCTCGGACACGACGTATTCTCGTAATACTGGGCCAAGCCACGCACGACCATCACCATTGCGACTGTATGGAGTGGGCCCAGAGCCTTTTAACTGAATGTCACGGCGCACACCATCAGTACCGACGACCTCACCCATCAAGACCGCACGGCCATCTCCCAATTGCGGATTATAATTTCCAAATTGGTGGCCGGCATACAGCTGAGCGAGGGGTGCGGCACCCGTTGGGACAGCATTGCCCGCAAAGGTCTGTGCCATTTCATCGATATCACCACCATTAATACCAAGCAGATTTGCCAGGTCTTTATTGAAAGCGATCAAGGAGGGCGCTTTTACAGGCGTTGGATTTTGAGATGAAAAAAAGCCCTCAGGTAGTCCTGCATAAGTGTTATCAAATGGAATATTAAGCGGCATGAGCAAACCTTGTGGCTAAATTAGAATTTGCGGGTCATCACATGGTGGTTTTCACGTACAGCAAAGCCGACACGGGTGAAAAGTCGTCTGTTGGTGTCGTCAACATTGTTGAGTTGCAGATGCAATGCAACCAATCCGGCGTCGCCCAGGGCTTTGGGCAGCTTTTGCAATGTTTCTGTTGCTACACCACGCCCACGTACGCCAGAGCGTACGTAGAACTCATTGATAGTTCCGTCCATTCCACCTAGCTCCAAAGACCACCCAAAGGTGATGATGATGTAGCCGATGGGGGACCGCGGCGGGCCAATAAGATAGGCAATGCCATGCGGTATGCCCTCAAGCAGTGGGGCCACGCCCGCAAGGCGCGCTTCGTCCGATAAGGTAATGCCAGCTTCCGCATGATACGAGGTGACCATGGCAAACAGCTTTTCAAGATGCTCGGGTTTGCCAAGCGTAAGAACAGCGCTCACAGGCGACCAATCCGTTCAACCAGGAGTGCAAAGAACCCGTCAGCGTCCAAATCGCCAATGAATGTCGCGTTGGCTGGGCGATCTGTAACACCCCACCAATCGGCCACTGTCATTCCGCGGGTCAAGTCGGATCGGGTTTCGATTTCTACGTTAATACGGCGTCCTGAAAATAATTCGGGGGCTATCAAATAGGCAGTGACGCAAGGGTCATGCAAAGGTGCTCCGTTTGAGCCGTATTTTTCTTTGTCGAAGCGTTCGAAAAAATCGGTCATTTGCGCCACCGCAATACCTGATGGGGTTCCAAGGTCGCGGAAGGCGTCGTTACGCGGCTGAGTGACCAGTGCCTTGTGCGTTACATCAAGCGGCATCACAACAATATCGACACCACTTTTAAACGTAATTTCAGCAGCTTCTGGGTCGACGTAGATGTTGAATTCTGCAGTAGGTGTAATATTTCCAACCTCAAAATATGCACCACCCATCAGAACGATCTGTTGCACACGCTCTATAACGTCAGGGGCTTTTTCAAAAGCCGTAGCTATGTTGGTCAAAGGGCCCAGCACGCACAAGGTGACGGTTCCCGCATCCTCGCGGCGCAGCGTTTCTATTATGAAGTCAACAGCGTGCTGATCTTGCATTGGCATTGTAGGATCAGGCAAACTTGGGCCATCCAACCCTGTTTTTCCGTGGACATGTTCCGCAGTCACAAGCTGACGACCCAATGGCCGGTCACAACCTGCAAAAACCGGTACATCCGTTTTGCCCGCAAGTTCGCACACGATCCGAGCGTTCTTTTGGGTCAATTCAAGCGGTACATTGCCCGCAACAGCAGTGATACCAAGAACCTCCATGTCTTCAGGGCTGGAAAGTGCCAAAAGAATAGCAACAGCATCGTCCTGTCCGGGGTCCGTATCGATAATGATCTTACGTGGAGGCATGTCAGGATCCGTGGGTTAAGTTGGTTCAATTCAATGAATAGATAAGCGGTTCAAGCAGATAAGTTAAGGAAAGAAGTCGTTGCTTACTTCGTTGTGCCGCTTTTCCGCTCATCAGCCTTAACGGCGTCCCAAAGGGCATCCATTTCAGCAAGGTCACTTTGAGCGGGTGTTTTGCCAATCTCGGCCAATTTGGCTTCGACACCTTCAAAACGCCTTGTGAATTTGGCGTTTGCAGCGCGCAACGCTTCTTCGGGCTCGATCTTGAGGTGGCGCGCTAGGTTGGCCATAACGAACATCAAATCGCCAAACTCTTCAGTCATTTCTTCGTGGGTTAGCTCGTCACGTGCCTCCACCAGTTCAGCAGCTTCTTCTTGGATTTTATCGATAACTTGATCAGTGCTTGGCCAATCGAAACCGACGCGCGCTGCGCGGTTTTGCAGTTTGTAGGCGCGAAGGAGGGATGGCAGGCCAACCGCAACGCCGTCCAATGCGCCGCCTTGCTTTTTGCCAGCACGTTCGGCCGCCTTGATGGCTTCCCAATCGCGCGTTTGCTGTTCTGCGGACTTATCGCGGGATTCATCGCCAAACACATGCGGGTGACGTGCTACCATTTTATTTGAAATAGCGCGTACGACGGATTGGAAGCTAAATTTCCCGTCTTCTTCGCCCATTGCGGTGTGATAAACTGTTTGCAGCAGCAGGTCGCCCAATTCGCCCTCAAGTTCAGGCCAATCCTTGCGTTCAATCGCGTCAGCCACTTCATAGGCTTCCTCGATCGTATAGGGTGCAATCGTATCAAAAGTTTGTTCGATGTCCCATGGGCACCCGTTTTTTGGATCTCGCAATCGACGCATGATCTCTAGTAAACGCTCTATTCCAGCATCTTGGTCATGTATCAGTGTATCGGCCATTGCAGCGCCCTCGTGTTCAGTGTTGGATGCATTTGAGCGACATAAGGCAAAGGAGTCCACCCATGGCAATCGTTAATCGTATCGCAGGCTACGCCGATGAAATGACCGGCTGGCGCAGGCATTTGCACACGATTCCAGAATTGGGGCGCGAGTGTTTCAAAACAGCGGCTTTTGTTGAAGAAAAATTGCGCGAATTCGGTGTTGATGAAATTCAAACGGGATTTGCGACAACTGGTATAGTTGCGATTATTAATGGCCAAGGGAACGGGCCGACAATTGGTTTGCGTGCCGATATGGACGGCCTACCGATTATTGAAACGACAGGCTTGGAGTATCAATCTACCCACGAGGGTCGTATGCATGCTTGCGGCCATGACGGGCATACAACAATGCTATTGGGAGCGGCAAAATACTTGTGCGAGACGCGTAACTTTTCTGGCCGTGTTGCGCTGATCTTCCAACCTGATGAGGAAGCAACGGGTGGCGCGGAGGCGATGGTCGAAGAGGGTATCTTGGATACCTTTGACATTTCCCAAGTTTACGGGATCCACAATATGCCTGAATTTCCAGTCGGAGGTTTTTTTACAACAACTGGTCCGTTGATGGCAGGGGCCGATGTGTTTGATATCAATATCAAAGGGCGCGGTGGTCATGGGGCTATGCCACATGGCACTGTTGACCCAATTTTGGCGGCTTGTTCCATAGCGCAGGCTATCCAATCTATAGTGAGTCGCAATGTGGATGCAGCTGAACGTTTGGTGATTTCTGTCACGCAAATTCATACAGGCTCCGTGGACAACGTTATTCCTGACACGGCCTATATGAACGGGACTGTTCGCAGCTTTACCCCAGAGGTACGCGATCTCGCAGAACGGCGTTTGAGAGAAATCGTAGCGGGCCAAGCCGCAAGTTATGGCTGCGAAGCCGATGTAGTCTATAATCGTGGGTATCCCGCGACGTATAACTCAGCTGAGGGTGTTGTGATGGCGACCAAAGCCGCGCGCGATGTGTCCGGTGATGAGGCTGTCGTTGATGATTTTGAACCGGTAATGGGATCCGAGGATTTCTCATACATGTTACAAAAACGTTCCGGTGCGTATTTGTTCATGGGGCAGGGTCCAAGTGCCGGTCTCCACCACCCTGAGTACAACTTTAACGATGATGTGGCACCGGTTGGTGCATCATTTTTTGCGCGCTTGGTTGAGACAGCGCAACCAGTTGGGAGCTAAGCATGGGACTTGAGGACGCAAAGGAACAAGTTGATCATGCATTCACTCGAGAAGATTTGCGTGGGCTGACAAACGAAAATACCTTTGGTGGCGCGTTGTCGTTTTTGCGCCGTCGTTACACCAAGGATCTGACTGGAGTCGATATCGCGGTAACGGGTATTCCTTTCGATCAAGCGGTTACAAACAGGCCGGGCACACGTCTTGGACCCCGTGCGATCCGTGAAGCATCCGCTTTGCAAGCACCTGATGCTGTCTATGGATGGCCTTTTGATCCGCTGACAGAAACCGCGATTGTGGATTACGGTGATCTGGCATTCGACTACGCCAATATCCCTGCATTTCCCGCCGCCTTGACGGACCACATCCGTGGCATTTTAAATGCAGGCGCTGCGTCGATTGTACTGGGTGGTGATCACTATATCAGTTTCCCGATCCTAAAGGCCTATGCCGAAAAGTATGGCCCAATGTCTTTAATCCAGGTGGATGCGCACACGGACACGTGGGCTGACGACAACATGGACCGCGTAGATCATGGTACGATGTTTTATAAAGCCGTCAAAATGGGATTGGTGGATCCTGCACGGTCAGTTCAAATCGGGATCAGAACGCATAACGAAGACACGTTGGGCGTCAACATCATTGATGCGCGCGAGGTCCATAAAATCGGTGCTGCAGAAGTTGCACGACGAGCTAAAAAAATTGTGGGCGACCATCCAACTTACCTGACGTTTGACATTGATGGTTTGGACCCAGCCTATGCGCCGGGCACGGGCACGCCGGTTTGGGGTGGCTTAACATCGGCCCAAGCGGCTGTGCTGCTACGCGACCTCGCCGGGATCAATATCAAAGGCGGGGATGTGGTCGAGGTTTCACCTCCGTTTGATACTACGGGGGCCACTGCGATCGCAGGCGCCCATGTCGCGACAGAGCTTTGCTGCTTGTTGGGATGGAGATTGCGAAATGGCGGATAAAAACCAACCAATCAGCGGCAATGACCTCGCGCGATTTTCAGGGCCCAATACATTCATGCGCCTACCATCTGCCAATGATTTGGCTGGATTGGATGTCGCGGTTTTGGGCATCCCAATGGATATTGGGACGTCCTGGCGGTCAGGAACACGGTTTGGACCAAAAGAAGTTCGCGCTGAATCCGCAATGCTACGTCCATTTAACTTGCAAACAGGTGCTGCACCCTTTGACAGCCTGCAGGTGGCGGACATTGGTGATCTGGCAATCAACACGTTTTCTTTGAGCCAAAGTTTGTCCATTATTAAAGATAGTTACGACGCAATCCTAAAGTATAATGTGGTCCCAATGGCTATTGGTGGTGATCACTCAATCACCTTGCCGATCCTGCGCGCAATTGCAAAACGTCACGGTCCGGTCGCCCTGGTTCATGTTGATGCGCATGCTGATGTGAATGACGAAATGTTTGGCGAACGCGAAACTCATGGCACGGTGTTCCGCCGCGCTTACGAAGAGGGGTTGATAATACCGGCGAAGACTTATCAGGTTGGGTTGCGCGGAACCGGTTATTCAGCCGAAGACTTTAGCGAAGCTGAGGGTTGGGGATTCCAACATTTTCCTGCGCATGAGCTTTGGCACAAGTCGCTTGCAAATCTTGGTGCAGAAATACGGCGCGATATCGGCGATGTCCCTACATATATTTCCTATGACATTGACAGTCTTGATCCCGCATATGCGCCAGGTACAGGGACACCGGAGATTGGTGGCCTCACAACGCCGCAAGCACTGGAATTGATACGTAGTTTGAAGGGGCTGAATATCGTGGGCTGTGATCTAGTCGAAGTGTCCCCGCCCTATGATATGACAGGGAATACCGCGTTGACGGGTGCGAATTTGCTTTATGAGATGCTATGCGTCGTACCCGGTGTGACCTATCGCTAGTTCTATTGGTCAGTGCAACGAACTTACTTGCAACAAGAAACCCAACAAAAAGTGGTGATGCGAATGTTCCTTTATTTATTGCTCAGTCTTGTCGTTGCCTTTGCGGCCTATGTCCGTCTGGCACCATCTGATCCCAGTCGCTGGCATATTTCTATTCCGAATGAGGGCGACATTGATCTTGCAGGCGGTGCGGTTCGCATCGTCCCCAATAGCCCTGACGTCTTCGAACGTCTGATTGAAATGATGTCGAAGTTGCCGCGCACAGCGGTGTTGGCAGGTACTGTTGAGGAGGGGCATTTGACATACATCACGCGAAGCAAATTGATGGGGTATCCCGACTACACAACGATCGAACGGTCTGACGAAACCATCAAAATTTTTGCACGTCTACGATTTGGGAAAAGTGACCTCGGCGTTAACGCTGCGCGATTGGAGCAATTGAAGGCGGTGCTTGAGTGAACTGGTAAAGCATCCTTGCTGCATTTCGCGCCACATAGGTACATTCAGCGACATCTGACACTGCGCCATGAACATGCGGCCATCCACCTACAAGCAGATGGTTTCTCCCAATTCAATCCGGCTGCCAGATTTATCCGTACAGAAACAATCGATTGTGCCCCCTTGGGGCGTCGTGACATCCGCCAAAACCGGTTGGCTTAACATCAGCAATATGCAAGTTAAACGCTTCATGTTTTGACGGTAACACAGCCTAGGCTATTGACCAAATCACAACTATCGCGCAGGAACAAAGTATGATCCCAGCACATCGCCTAGAACAGATTAATCAGCGCTTTCAATTTCTTGAAGCCTCCATGTCCGATGGGACCGGAGGTGGAGATATTGCAGCTTTGGCCAAAGAATATTCAGACTTGAAGCCCGTTGTTGAACAAATCATGGCCTACCGTCAGATTATCAGTGACATGGAAGAGGCCGAAGAAATGTTGGCCGATCCTGACATGGCTGAACTTGCTCGTGAGGAATTGCCACGTCTTAAGGCCGATTTACCCGATGCAGAGGCTGCCTTACAGCTGGCTTTGTTGCCCAAAGATGCCGCTGATGCAAAGCCTGCAATGCTTGAAATTCGACCCGGAACAGGCGGTGACGAGGCGGCACTGTTTGCAGGCGATTTGTTGCGCATGTACCAACGTTACGCTGAAGCGAATGGTTGGAAGGTCGAGATCATTGAAGAACAGACAACCGAATTGGGTGGTGTCAAAGAGGTCGTCGCCCATATCAAAGGCGAAAACGTCTTTGCACGCTTGAAGTATGAAAGCGGCGTACACCGTGTTCAACGTGTCCCCACGACTGAAAGCGGCGGTCGTATCCATACGTCCGCGGCCACTGTAGCGGTTCTCCCTGAGGCCGAAGATGTGGACATCAAGATCGAAGCAAGTGATATCCGGATCGATACCTATCGCTCATCTGGGGCTGGCGGCCAGCACGTGAACACAACTGATAGTGCGGTACGCATTACGCATTTGCCAACTGGTCTTGTTGTCACCAGCTCTGAAAAGTCCCAACACCGTAACCGTGAGATTGCAATGCAGGTGTTACGCGCCCGCTTGTATGATCAAGAACGCAGCCGTGTGGATGACGAACGCAGCGCCGATCGAGCGTCCCAAGTGGGGACTGGTGATCGTTCAGAACGCATTCGCACTTATAACTTCCCGCAAGGGCGTATGACGGATCACCGTATTAACCTCACGCTTTATAAGCTGGACGCGATTATGGGCGGCGATTTGGACGAAATTGTTGACGCATTGACTGCTGATGGTCAAGCGCGCCTAATAGCTGCGATGGGCGAATGACCACTGCAGCCCAAGCAATGGTTGCTGCAACAGGCCGTTTGCGCGAAGCTGGCGTCGATGATCCGGCACGTGATGCGCGTGTTCTGCTGGCCCATGCGGCAAAGATTGATGCCTCACGGATAACATTGATCGCGCCGGACGACATCTCTGCCGAAATATCAGAGCGTTATGAAAATATGATCAGGTTGCGTGAATCACGTGTGCCGGTTTCTCATTTGATTGGGGAGCGCGAATTTTACGGCCGTCGGTTCAAAGTTAGTCGGGATGTATTGGATCCACGACCCGACACTGAAACGTTGATCGAGACTGCCTTGGCTGAACCGTTTGCGACTGTATTGGATATTGGAACGGGTTCAGGCTGTATTCTTGTCACGCTCTTGGCTGAGCGCGAAAGCGCGGTTGGCGTCGGCACGGATCTGAGCGAAGCCGCATGTTTGCAAGCTGCCGCCAATGCAGTTTTCAACGGCGTTGAAAAACGTGCTGATATTTTTCAATCGGATTGGTTTGGCGCAGTACGCGGGCAATATGATCTGATTGTTTCAAATCCGCCATATCTGGCCGAAGAAGAAATGGCGTTTGTTAGTCCTGAGTTACGCCTTCATGAACCCCGAATGGCGTTGACGGATGAGGCCGACGGATTGACCGGATACCGAGTTCTCGCCGAATTAGGGCAACAGTTCCTTGAAACTCAGGGGCGCTTGTTAGCTGAAATCGGCTGGCAACAAGGTCCTGAAGTTGTTGAATTGTTTGCCAAGGCAGGCTGGACGAATCCGCGTCTATTGCAAGACATCGATGGGCGCGATCGGGTTATCTGTGCTGAGAAATCCCAATAATTCGGTAAATTACAACTAATTTGGCGGTAATCTATAGACGACTCTGTTTTTTTACTTGCCCCAAACGTACCAGCATGGTTATTCAAACGTGTCGTTGAGTTGGATTCCTTAAAGGGAGGTCCCAAACGATTTTAAGCCCATCACTCGCTGGTTCGGTTATATTTGACGCAAGAAGCGCCGCCGAATTTCAGACTATACGTCAATCACGAAGGCTGATTTGAATACATGAAACCGCAAAGATCTCGTTCGCGCTCTAAGAACAATCGCAATCGTTCCAACAATAACAACGCAAGTGGCGGCAACGTCATGAACCGTGTTTTCGACAGTTCTGGTCCTGAGGGCAAAGTTCGCGGTACGCCGCAACAGATCATCGACAAATACAATCAGCTCGCCCGCGATGCCCAACTGTCAAATGACCGCGTTGCGACGGAAACATTCCAGCAGCATGCTGAGCACTACATGCGCATGCTAAGCGAAGCGACCCGTGAGATGGAAGTGCGCCGCGAGGAGCAAGAACGCCAAAATCGTGAGCGCCAAATCGAACGCGATCGTGAACGCGAAGAACGTCTCGCACGCCAAGAACAACAAGCCGCTTCACAGCCAAAACCTGTTGAACAAGCCGAGGTATCAGCCGACCCTTCAGATGCACCTCAACCTGACGTGATGGAAACGGGTGCTGAGAGTGGTTTGGTCGAAACACCAGAAACTCAGCCAAAGCCAAAACAGCGGCAGCGTCGCAAACCAAGGACTAAGCCCGTGGAACAAAGTACCGATCAGGCACCTGCAACAACGGATGCACAAGCACCGGTATCTGAGGCACCAGACGCGGCAGAGTGATCAGTCTCTAAATTGCTATTAAGTTTCGAAACGCGGTTCCTAACGGGACCGCGTTTATTTTTGTGCAACAGCGCGTGCCAAGGCACAAAACCCTTCAAGGGGCACTTGTTCTGCACGCTCCGTTGGTTTGATGCCCGCCGCTATCAATCGGTCTTCAATATCAGGTGCTACGCCCTTAAGCGAGGCCCGCAGCATCTTGCGTCTTTGGCCAAAGGCGGCAGCTACAACACGTGACAATATTTTTGCATCGGCAGGAAATCGTGGCTCGGGTAGGGCGGTCAGGTGTACAACTGCGCTAGACACTTTTGGTGGAGGTGTGAAGGCGCTTGGTGGCAGCTGGATAACGATGTGCGCATCAGCCCGCCACTGTGCCAAGATAGCAAGGCGCCCGTATGCCTTAGACCCCGGCGTAGCGGTAATGCGATGAGCGACTTCAAGCTGAAACATCAGCGTTAAGCTTTGCCAGTAAGGCGGCCACGCTTTTGGAGTTAACCAGCGCACCAATAACTCGGTACCAACATTATACGGCAGGTTTGCTGCCACACGGATCGGAGGTGTCAGATACTCCAGCGGATCAATTTCAAGTGCATCGCCCTCGATGACTTGTAACCGATCAGGGTAAGCATCCGAGATCTCAGCAAGAGCCGGTAAACAACGCGCATCTTTTTCAATGGCCAAAACTCGGCGTGCACCTTGCGCCAATAGTCCACGTGTCAAACCACCAGGCCCTGGTCCAATTTCTAAGACATCGCATTCGGTCACATCGCCAGCCTGTCGGGCGATTTTGGAAGTGAGGTTTAAATCGAGCAAAAAATTCTGCCCTAAAGATTTACGCGCATTCAGTCCGTGGGTTTCAATCACATCACGCAATGGTGGTAGGTTGTCTATCGCGTTCATTCTGCTGCCTGCTTATGGGCCAATCGGTAGGCCAATTTAAGTGCTTCGATCATGCTGGTGGGATTGGCGATACCTTGGCCTGCAATATCAAACGCTGTTCCATGGTCGGGTGACGTTCTAATAAACGGCAGTCCAAGCGTTACATTCACACCTCGGTCAAAGTCGAGGGTCTTTATAGGGATTAACGCTTGGTCGTGATACATGCAGACGGCGACATCATAACGTGCGCGTGCCGCTGCATGAAACATCGTATCGGCAGGTAATGGGCCCGTTAGGTGGAAACCTTCACTGCGCATATCGTCCAACAAATTGGCTATCCAATCAAGTTCCTCAGTCCCCATCGCACCACCTTCGCCTGCATGTGGGTTCAGGCCGGCAACGGCTATGCGCGGTGCATAGATACCAAAGCGCGTCCTTAAATCGGCATCGGTAATCGTGATAGTCTTGCGTAAAAGCGCGGACGTAAGTGCGGTTGGAACGTCGGTCAGGGAGATATGGATCGTCGCGGGTACAACGCGCAGCTGGTCGCTGGCAAGCATCATGACCGCGTGGCCTGACTTGGCCAAAGCCTGCAGATATTCTGTGTGCCCCGGATAAGCAAATTGCGCGCCGTCTTTGAGTGCTTTCTTATGAATAGGTGCTGTGCAAAGGCCAGATGCGGCCCCCGTTGTCACGATATCGACGCAACGTGCAATGACGTCAATCACAGCTTGTGCATCCATAGGGTCAGGTTTGCCCTCAACACTATCACCCGGAAAGTCATGGCGTAAAATCGGCAAGCCATGCCTCATTGCTTGAGGAACCTCACTCAGGTCTTCGATCAACGAAACAGGTGTCCCAGCCGGCAAGTGGCGTGGATCCCCGAAATAAGCAAACGGAACTGCTCCAGCTAAGAGTGCATATGCTTTGGCTGTGACTTCGGGACCAACACCTGCTGGCTCTCCGCAGCTCACCACGATGGGTTTAATCATTTGCGGATGATACGTGCACCGGCGCGCAGTTCACTAATGAGACTGTCTGCGTATCCACTTAGGCGCTGTTGGCGTAAATTGGTCGAAACTACATCCCGACCGACATCTTCGTTTAGTGCCGCTGTTCGGCCACACATCATCAAGAAGACCAATGTCGCACCATCGGAGCGTGTTAGGTTGGTTGAAACTTCGCCCGGATCTAACTTGGACAGTTCGATCGCAATGTCTTCTGGGATGTCTTTAGGTGCAAGGGTTCCTCGGTCCAATGCTTCTGGCGGTTTGCCTTTCGCGACACCATATAGATCGTCGCAAACATCGATTTGACTTTCTAACTTTTCAGCAGCGGCGAGGGTTTTGGGTGTGCGTCCGCCTGCCATGTAATATGCAGCATATTCAATCGCTGAATACTCAACTGACGGTGCACTCGTTTCCTCAATATCACGCAACTGAAACAACGCGATAGCTCCCTGCAATGGAATAGGGGGCGAAACCTCGCCGGGTGCCAGTGATAGGATGACGCCGCGCAACTGAGTTGGCAGCTGTGCCAATGGAACCCAATCCAATCGTCCGCCACGTCCCCGCGTTGCAGTCGCAGAGAAACGACGGGCAAAAGACGAAAACTCGGCCACAGACGTTGCATTAGAGGCTTGTTCGGCTTGAGCTCTAGCTTGTGCAGCTCTGGGTGCTGGGGCAGGGATGATTATTTCAGATAAAAGAACCCGAATACTACTCGAACTTCCTGAAGTGCCTAATGCACGGTCAATATCTGCTTCTGTGATCTGGACACGATTGCCGTAGCGGCTGCGGATTAGATCCCTCCACAGAATATTGGTGCTGACAAAATCGCGGAAAGTCTCTTCGGACACGCCAGCACCGGCCAAGGCCGTTATAAACTGTTCCGTCGATAGATTCACACGCCCAGCAAACTCAGACATCGCATCCGCGAGACCTGCTGCATCTAAGCTTAGTCCAACTGTGCTTGCCGATTGGCTTTTCAGGCGATCATCAATTAGCGCTTCAATCGCACCATCTCGCGAAGAACCTGGCGCACCAATCAGTTGTAGAAATCGCGAACGTTGACCAATTTCAAATTCTGTAATGACCGTGTCATCAACAGTAACCACAGTCGCAAACAGGTTTTGTGCTGCTGCGGGCAAAGCCAGTGCTGCGCATATCACCGTCGTTATCGCAAATCTTTTTAGCACTGTTTTACTGGTCATTTTGTCTGCTTTCCGCATGATCGCTTGAATCGTCTTGTTCCGTTGGAGCCTGAAAACCCTTTTAGAGATACTTTAAACCCTAGATCGGTCAAGGGCTCAACCGTTGATGATGGATTGCTTCTGTTCACCGAAAGGTCAACAGAAACGCATTCGTTTTGATAGGTCACTTTTAAGCCCGATTTCGATGCACGATCGTCGATGAGATTATAGCGCCAATTGGCGTTTGCTGACCATTTATCGCTGATTTGATAAAATCCATCGAAGGTTAGCTCCGAGACCTTAATTGGTCTTTCTTCAGCTAAGTCGTCGGTTAACCAAGTATAGCTTGCGCCAATCCTTGCTTTGTTGATGGCCAAACTGCCTCGCACTTCTGCTTTGGCAACATCAAAACGCTCGTTGAATATACCGCGTCCGATCAACTCCAATCCAGATTGTGCCTTCAGTTGACCTGCAATCACAAAGTCAGAGGTTGCCCCTGCTAATCCTGAAGTCTTGGTAAAACCACTGTCGGGGTCACCTTGTAAAACCTGGCCAAGCGTTAGCGTGCTGCTCCATCCCATTGGGTTATAGCGACCCCAATTCATACCAAGCGCGATATTGCTCCCCCGTTCGCGACGATCAAATCGTGGGAATCTTGAAAGAGACATCAGGTTACCTTCATCAAACTCAACGCGAGTACTTTCTTCGATTGGGACATTAAGATTTGCACCTCCCGTCCAACCCAATTGAACAAAGGGTTCAAGAGTTTGAGTAATATCAGCACTCTTGCGGATCATCGGGTAGCGCAACGTTACCAATCCATAAGGGCTAATTCCAGTTTCGTTGTCAGGAAACCCCGTATCTTGAACAATTCTGAATGTATCCAATGCGACCTCGGCTTTGGTTTGGGCGACCAAGCCATTTCTTAGGGTCCATTGGTTTGCCCACTCAGCTTCAAGATTGAAACGAAGGACATCGCGTCCATCAATATCTACGCTGGACCCACGAAAGTGGCCATGCGCATTTGTGTCTATTGATAGCTCCCCACCCAATAGTGTTGGGAAGAGCCTCTTTTCATAGTCAACATCAAATGTGTTAGATAATAGCGTTGCGCTGGTTTCATTTTCGCGCAAACTGCTAAATTCAACGAATTCTGCGCGAACATATTTATCTCTTCGAGATCGACTGATTGAAATTGCGCTATCAAGGCGATCTTTGCCTGTATAGCCATAAGTACGCAGATAAGCATTGTCTGACGTTGTCTCTATATCGAAAGCCAACACATAATCCCGTCCCAAGTTGAACCGTCCTGAGCCAAAAAGATAAGCGCGGTTTTTGGTTGGAAAAAGATCGTCCTTGGAAACAGCACCGTTGAATTGGATCGTACCATGTGCGAAAGCCTGACGGTATCTGAGCTCCAATGTTTTTGTTTTGGCCGAGAGATAAGGTGTCAGAGTGATGTCGCGGTGGTCGCCCAACTTAATGAAATAGGGTAATTTTAGCCCAGTACCCAACTTGGACGAGGCCTGCCAAAATGGGATTAGAAATCCCGTCGAACGTTCCAGTGTCGGGTCAGGTAGGCGCAATCGCGGAAGATAGAATATAGGAATATTCCCAACTCGTAATTGCGCGTGATCAAAATAAAGCTGTTGTTCAGTGCGGTCATGCACCACGCGCTTTGCTCTGATCTGCCATAACGGTGGGCGCCCATCGTTACAAACTTGGCACGATGTAACCGCTGTTTTGTATAGTTGTGTATAACGTCCATCAGCACGGTTCATTTCCACCGAGGCAAGCTGAAGTCGTTGATCCATAACCATGCGGGCCCCCAACAGCAAGCCATTATGAAGGTCGGTGCTCAACTCAGCCTGATCTGCAAGTATAGTAATGTCATCTCCATCTTGGATGGTGATTGGTCCAGTAATACTAAGTGAACCAGATTTTGGATCATATGAGATTGATACCGCTTTTAAATGAACTTTTCCTTGGAAAGCTTCGACGTTACCTTGGGCATTCAACACACGTTCTTGATCAATGCTTACGTCATCAGCGACCAAAATCGCTGGCAATGTATCAGTGGATTGCGCCTGCGCAACAATCACTGTCAGGCCCATAGCAAAAGTCAATATTAGTAGTCTAAGCATTATCCATCCTCTGCATGCAAAAGCATACCTAGTGCAAGAAAGATAGCTGCAGTTGGCGGTGCCCAAGCTGCAAGCAATATCGGAATTTGGCCGTTCTCCCCAAGAATCTGAGCAAAACTGCGAATGAAATAGAGAGCAAATCCGAGTAGAACTGCCGTTAACACAGCGATGCCAGTACCCCCAAAGCGGGTGTGTCGCATTGTAAATGCAGCCGCAACGAGTACCATCGCCATTAAGAAGAATGGGCGCGCTATTTCCGCTTGAAACCAAACTTTATGGCGTCTTGAGGAAAAACCAGCTTGCTCAAGTTGCCGGATATAATTGCGTAATTCCCAAATCGAGACACTTGACGGCTTTCCAAGGCTTTCACGGATGCTGTCCAAGGTTAGCGTTGATGGAATCCTCAATATCTCATGGGTTTGCGAATTGGCTTCCGGATTTACCCCGGAATTGAGCGGCCATACCTTTGCTTTTCGCAAAGACCACTGCCCATCGCTCAGCGCAGCACTACCAGCTTCTATCCGCTGACTTGGTCCACTACTAGGTTCGTAACCAACAAAGGTAACATCAAACAGGACGGAGCCATCTGCATTTGAACGGGCTGCGCGGATCACAGTTTGTCCGTTTTCATCGCCTTGACGTAACCATAGCCCTTCACCGCTTATCGACAACGCCGAAACACCGCCGCTACGGTAACTCTCTGATAAAACAGCATAACGCTTGGACGTCGCCGCAACGAGTGGATTGAGCACGGCAACGGCTAAACTGCCGATAATCAATGCAACAATTACTGGTGCAATAAGGGAACGCAACGCAGATCTACCAGCAGCGCGTGTGACAACCAATTCTGAAGTGCGTGCAAGGCCGATAAACAAAACAACTGTCGTCAAAATCATGATCAAAGGCAAAATTTGATTAATAGTTTCCGGTGCGTTCAAAAGTGTTAAACCTAGGCGATCCTTTAATGACACATTCAGGCTTGAAAACTTCCGAGTTTGCTCAATTAGATCGACCAATACCACAAGTGCGTAAAACACCGTGCTTAGGAATACAAAGGCTATAGTAAATCGGCGAGCAAAATATCGGTGAAGAATCATATACTTACACCTTTGCGCCACCACGAAGGGTTAGAAGCATGCCCAAGCATAGCCATACAAAGAAAAGATCCAATAGCGACAGGGATATATAATACGGGCCACAAAGTCTCATTGGTTAAGACGAGGTCAACAAAAGTGCTACGCAAACCATCAATGAACAATAGGATTGCAAAAGCCACAACTATCTCACGCCAAACTCCAAAACGAGAAAATGTTCCAAGCAAAAGGGTCGCAAACCCTATCATCGCGGCGACGATACAGAACAATGACTGGGCAAAACGCGAGTGTAGTTCCTCCGTGATGTAACCAATGCGAGCACCTGTCTGCGCGGTAATCTCGTTCCAGTTCACCAGAAGCGCGAATGAACTCATGTTGCGAACTGATGCTGAAGATACGGTACTCTTATTGACCAATGCCGAGATATCAAAAGAAAAGTCCTGAAATTTGGTGGTTATCAGGCGTAAGCCCTGCACGGTTAGGCGTTGGGATAAGCCATCCACCATAATCAATGATGTTCCATTACCGTTTTGGACAAGATATGCTTCGGCAGACGTGTAGAGAACACGTTCTTCAGGGTTGCGCCTGTCGGCCAAGAAAACATCTAGCAAAACGCCGTCTGGTGCGATTGATCCCGTATAGAATGTGACGCCTGAGGCCGGATGTAGAAATACACCTTCAGTCAGTAAGCTGGCTGTGACGTTCTGTGTTATCTCGCTTTCACGCTCACTTAACTGCGCTTGCGCTGCTGGTACCAAGATGTTTGCCAAAATAGACATCATAAGTGCTGAAATTATTCCGAATATAAAAATCGGGCGCGCAAGTCGGAATGGGCTTGAGCCTGCTGCCTGCACAACTGTTAATTCACTTTCATTGTTCAATCGATTGGTTACGTAGACGGCTGCAGCAAATGTAGACAACGGCAGGACCGTCGAGATCAATTTAGGCATCCCAAGTGCTGAAAATTCAAGGAAGACAAGCGCAGTTTGTCCGTCACCGATTAAACGGTCGAACAAAACAACCGCGCGGTTGATCCAAAAGACAGCGACCAGTACAAGCGAGAAAAACCCAAACAGCACTAGAAGTTGCGACAGCATATATCTGTCGAATTTCGCCACTCATTCCCCCAAGTCATGTGTGTGCAATGTGCTGACAACACTAAACCAAGTATTAGTTGTGTAAAACTGTTATCTGGTTTTTTCGTATGATCCGCGCTAACTCTATCTCAATTGGAGCGGTCAGCCGCTCAAAACTCCAGAAACATCACGAAATCAGGACCAAAACATGCGCAAGCCAACCCAATTCACGTATCGCTCTGTCGAAATTGACATCATTGCAGACCAGATTGGGCGGGTTGCCGTCTTTTTGGATGACGAAGGTCGCATGGATGTTTCGGCGCGACGTGTGAATCGTCTGACAAAAGGGGCAGTTGCACGATTGATTGAAAGTGAACGATTCCAAAAATTGAAACAGGGGCAGGTGTTTACACTGAACCTTCCAGTTGGAATGGCCGCCGAGGCTGTTGATATCGTTCGTCTCTCGCGCAGGGCTACTGTCGAGCAAGCGCGTGCAGCAGGTGCATCACTTGCCAAACTTCGCGGAGACGCTGACCTATTGATGGCGACAGGAAACGCGAAATACAGCGCGCAAATTGCTTTTGGTTTGGCGATGCGTGACTACAGCTTTGTGGATCATAAGACCGCGGGGGAGACGACAAAAGGTGCCGTGGTTGTAATGTGTGGCAAGACCGATGAAGTGATGGCCGCTGCATCTCCGTTAATGGCAGTTGCTGAAGGTGCGTTTATGACGCGTGATTTAATCAATGAGCCAGCGAATATTTTGACCACCAGCGAGTTTGCCAATCGTCTGGTTGATATGAAAAGCCTTGGCCTAAAGGTACAAGTGCTGGATGAAGCCGAACTTGAGGCTCTTGGAATGGGAACGCTTCTGTGCGTCGGTCAGGGCTCGGACAGCCCATCCAAAGTGGTTGTCATGGAGTGGAACGGTGGAGCCGTCGGTGAAGCACCGCTGGCTCTGGTCGGTAAAGGCGTCGTCTTTGATACGGGTGGAATCAGCATCAAACCTGCTGGTGGAATGGAAGACATGACCATGGACATGGGCGGCGCGGGGGTCGTTGCAGGCACCATGCGTGCTTTGGCTTTGCGAGGAGCAAAGGCGAACGTAGTCGGTTTGGTTGGGCTGGTGGAAAACATGCCGTCTGGGAATGCAGTGCGTCCAGGTGACGTTGTGACCTCGATGAAAGGTGACACTGTTGAAGTTATCAATACCGACGCTGAGGGCCGTTTGGTTCTGTGCGACGTCATGTGGTATGCGCAAGAACGGTTCAAGCCCGCGGCAATGATTGACCTTGCGACATTGACTGGCGCAATCATAGTTGGGCTTGGTCATGAAAATGCAGGCGTTTTTTCTAATAATGATCCATTGTGTAATGCTTTTTTGCGTGCCGCTTTAGCTGAGAACGAAGGCGCATGGCGGATGCCATTGGGACTGGCATATGATGATTTGTTGAAATCGCGAATTGCTGACATGAAAAATATTGGTGGTCGTGCGGCGGGTTCTGTAACAGCTGCACAATTTCTGCAACGTTTTGTAAAAGATGAATGCCCTTGGATCCATTTGGACATTGCTGGCGTTGCATCTGTAAAATCAGAAACTGCGTTGGCACCAACTGGCGCAACTGGGTGGGGTGTCATGGCGCTGAACCGTCTGGTTGCGGACATGTTCGAAGCTGACTGATGGGCGCTGCATTCTTCTATCACCTTACACGCCATCCCGTTGATGTGACCCTGTCAATGCTTTTAGGCAAGGCCCGCGGTGCGGGCTGGCGTGTAGCTGTGCGCGGAACTGACTTGGGACGGCTACACTGGTTGGATGAAAAGCTTTGGATGGGCCATGAGGCGGATTTTCTGCCTCATGGCTTCGCAGGCGGCGCACAGGACGCGGATCAGCCGATATTGCTAACCACTTTGGTTGACGCGGCAAACAATCCGCAATGTGTAATGTGCGTGGATGGGGCTGATATCACTGCGGAGGAAATTGCAGCTTTGGACCGTGTCTGTGTCCTTTTCGACGGCAATGATCCTGAAGCTTTAGATCGCGCACGACAACAATGGAAAACACTTAAGGATACTGGTGCAACGGCACAGTATTGGTCACAAGCAGGTGGAAGTTGGGAAAAGAAAGCCGAGACTTAGCGCGTTAGGCTGAGGATACCGTTTTCAATTTCAATTCGGCCCCAACGTTGCAGGTATCCCATCCCCAAAAGGGAACCAAACAATTTACCCTTATTTACAACAGCACTCACGTCGCGATCAACGATGTTTGCGATCTCGATGGTGTCCAAATTTATCCGCGCAGTTTCGACAACGCCATTGGCGGTTGAGGCGCGTCCCGTGAAGGCGAGAGTGTCAATATCTATGCCAATGCGTTTTGCATCTGACTGGCTTAGAACAATGTCTGTTGCGCCCGTATCTACAACAAAATCGACCAATACGCTGTTGATTGAAAGACGCAAATTATAGTGACCATTGCGGCTTACTGGGATCGTGACACTGCTGTGCCCATCGTCTGAAGACACACCTAGATGACGTTCTAGGTCGCTCCACAAACCAAAAACTGCGATAGCCGCGATGAATATTAGAGCCCAAATTGCGGCATGTTGGGCTGTTTGGCTGAGGTTTTTACGACTGCGAGCCCAAAGCCCACCAGCAATCAAAACGCCAAAGACGCTCAGGTACAGAACTTGAGGAATAATGTCGCCGGTCATCAATCAAACGGTGGATGCGACGAAACCAAAATCGCGCAACCCATCGAGTACAAATTGCACAGCAAGGGCAGCCAGAAGCATCCCCAGCAGGCGGGTAATGACGGTGATCCCTGTCTTGCCCATAGCGCGTTCGAGCAGTCCACTGGCCAAGAAAAACAACATAACCAAAAGAAGAACGGCTGCGGTTACTCCCAGGACCATTGCCAAGCCCTCAAGGCCAGGACGTTGCCCTGTTAAGAGGATCACCGATGCGATCGACCCTGGGCCAGCAATCAATGGAATTGCAAGAGGGAAAACGGATGGGTCGTCGTTTGGATCTTCTTCTTCGGCTTGATCTTCACGTCGCTTGGTGCGCCGTTCAAACAACATATCGAGAGCGGTAATAAACAAAAGTATGCCACCAGCCACACGGAAGGCTGGCATCGAGATACCAATGAAACCGAGGACAGCTTCGCCCATCAAGGTAAAGAGCAACAGCAAAAGCATAGCAATGCCGCATGACCGAAAAGCGATGCGACGGCGCGAGGCTGCATTGTGACCTTGGGTCAGGGCAACGAACAACGGTGTCATACCAATTGGATCGATTACGACAAACATTGTAACAAAGGCCGTTATTAGAAATGTAGTGTCGATCATGATGTGTCCCCCTGGGGCGTTGCCCCAGACCCAAGAGTTTATTTGGTAAGATGGACTATAGGATCACGAGTTCTCGGCAGTATCAAGCTTTTCGAGGTCCTGCATCCAAAGCGCTTCTGCGCGATCCAGTGCGCCCATGACTTCGGCGTATTTTTTTTGCCAAACTTCCATCTCGCCAAGTTTGTCATCTTCATAAAGAGCGGGGTCAGCCAGCTTCTTTGCTAGTTTGTCGCGCATCTCGTTCAGCTTGTTTACGCGGGCTTCAGATTTGCGGACTTCACCACGCAATGCAAGAATTGCATCGCGATTAGGCTTCTTTGGCTTTGCGACAGGTGTAGCACTTTTGGGCTTGGATGTTTTATCGTTTGTAAGCAGTATCTTGCGGTAGCTTTCCAAGTCGTCATCATATGGTTTGACTGTGCCATCAGAGACCAACCAAAGGCGATCCGCAACCATAGAAAGCAGGTGCATGTCGTGACTGACGAGAATGACAGCACCGCTATAGGCCGTTAACGCTTCAACGAGTGCTTCACGGCTTTCGATATCGAGGTGGTTGGTAGGTTCATCGAGGATCAACATATGCGGCGCGTCCAAGGTCGCGAGCAGAAGCGACAAACGCGCCTTTTGGCCGCCTGAAAGACGCCCGACGGCTGTTTCAGCTTGATCAGGGCCAAGGCCAAAGCCAGCCAAATTCGCGCGCAACTTGGTCTGCAATACACCCGGACGGGCAGTTTGCAGGTGCTGCAAAGGTGTTTCGTCAATGATCAACTCATCCACTTGGTGCTGTGCAAAATAGCCAATGCGCAGTTTATTCGAACGGATCATTTTACCAGCCATGAGGGGCAGGCGGTCCGACAACAGTTTGGACAGCGTTGATTTGCCCTGACCGTTTTTGCCGAGCAAAGCAATGCGGTCGTCTTGGTCAATGCGCAAGTTCAGTTTGTTTAGAACGACAGTATCACCGTAGCCCGTAGTGCCGCCCTCGATCGCAATGATCGGTGGTGCCATTTCTTCGGGCTCTGGGAAGGTAAATACGCGTTTCGCTGCTTCTTCGGGGGCTGCGATCATGTCCATCTTTTCGATCATTTTCAAACGAGACTGCGCCTGTTTCGCTTTTGAAGCCTTCGCTTTAAAACGATCCACGAAAGACTGCATATGATCTTTACGAGCCTGCTGTTTCTTGGCCATCGCAGCTTGCACGGCGCGACGTTCAGCGCGTTGGCGCGCGAATTGATCGTAGGGGCCCGAATAAAACGTCAAAACACGTTCTTCGAGGTGCAATATTCCCTCTACTGCGCGGTTGAGCAGGCCACGGTCGTGGCTGATTATGATGACGGTGTTGGGGTACTTGGCAAGGTATGCTTCAAGCCAAAGGGCACCTTCAAGGTCAAGGTAGTTGGTCGGTTCATCTAGTAGTAATAGATCTGGCTGCGCAAATAGAACTGCGGCCAATGCCACACGCATGCGCCAGCCACCTGAAAATGCGGAGCAGGGCTGGCGTTGTTCTGCGTCGTCAAAGCCTAGGCCTTTAAGGATGGTCGAGGCGCGCGCTTCCGCAGACCATGCATTAATATCCACCAAACGAGTTTGGATTTCTGCGATCCGCGACGGATCTTCAGTTTCCTCAGCCATCAACGAAGCGCGCTCAGTATCGGCAGCTAAAACGGTATCGATTAGCGAAACCTCATTGGCAGGCACTTCTTGTGCGACGCCACCAATTTTTGCCTTCGTCGGCAATGAGATTGAGCCACCGTCCAACCCCAATTCACCGCGGATCAGCTTGAACAATGTGGTTTTACCCGCACCATTGGCACCGATCAGGCCCACTTTGTGGCCATCTGGAATTACAGCATTGGCACCAGCTAGGAGCGGGCGGCCTTCGACGGAATACGATATATCTGATATAGTCAACATGGGCGCGGTGTGACTGAACATCGTCATGGCGTCAATCGTGTCTGAGGCCTCTATATGTGCTAATTGCAGCCATCTGGCGCACAAGAGCCTTTTCTTGGCCGCGTAGCCATGTTACGCGCCCCCCAATATTGATAGGGTTGGCACATGCCCGCCCATGTTTAGGAGCAAACCCATGGCGCTAGAGCGTACTTTTTCAATCATCAAACCTGATGCAACAAAACGCAACCTTACAGGCAAAATCGTTGCCAAATTCGAAGATGCTGGCCTGCGCGTTGTCGCTTCCAAGCGTATCCAAATGACTTTGGCACAAGCCCAAGCATTTTACGGTGTTCACTCTGAGCGTCCTTTCTTTGGCGAACTTTGCGAATTCATGATTTCTGAGCCAGTTGTTGTTCAGGTTCTTGAAGGCGAAGGCGCAATCGCGAAAAACCGTGAAGTTATGGGCGCGACTAACCCAGCAGACGCAGCAGCCGGCACAATCCGCGCTGAGTTCGCACTAAGCGTTGGCGAGAACTCAGTACACGGTTCAGACGCACCTGAAACCGCTGCTGAAGAAATCGCATTCTTCTTCTCTGGTTTGGAGTTGGTAGGCTAAGCCACCACTTGAAACGGAATTGATTTTGAAGGGCTGGCATTTTGCTGGCCCTTTTCTTTATGATCCTTTGGCGCGCACACCAATTTGGTTCATCATTTGCTCAAAGGCATTGTGCCCCTCATCAAAGGCGTCTGCTTTGAGTTGATCAAAGATAATCCTTAATTTTTTCTTTTCATCGCCTTTACAATCGTTCCATGGCCGACCTTGTAGGGCCATAACCAGCACGTAATAGCCGATAAAATGAGGCTTGGTGCCTGCCTGAAGTAAACGGCGATAAGTTTCATCAGCCCCAAGTTCACGCAGTTCTTCAGCGGAATTGATTCCTATTTTGACACAACTTTCTTCATAAGCGGGCCCAAGGTTGCGGATTGATGAAATTGGCGACGTCATGCGCAAAATCTATCGAACCCCAATGAGACTGTCACCAAGGTTTTGTCGCCTACAAGCTGGCGTAGTCCGTGATGATCGGTCGAGGTGACGATTGTTGGGCTGAAACGGGCGGTTGCCCTTGAGGTAGTAGCGGTTGGGGTTGAGTCATGATGTGTCTCGTTTACTGATTTACGGGTTATGCCAAAACTTGCGGGCTTACGTATTATAATCAGCAACAAACATTGGTCGCAGCAGGACGCCGGTGTGTCCTTAGTGTGTTTTTTACTTTTATTTTTGCGTAAAGGTGTACTGTGTAATCTGCCGGTAGGTATCGCTGGGTTCGAGCATTATGCTAGGAAATGTTGGCCTGTTTGGTGCGTCCGGCCACCCTTGGGCTTCTAGTGCAATTCCAGCATTAGGTCGGATTTGATTTGCCGTGCATTGGTTAGCATTCAAGTTGGGAAGAGATGAACCGGTATAGACCTGCAACCCCACTTCGGTTGTCGCGATATTTAGCTGAAGGCCATCTGATGCTTGCAATGTAGCCACCGGGCGAGGGGTTTCGTGCTTTGCATTACTTAGGCACCAGTTGTGGTCTAACCTGGCATTTGGGCCAACTTCACGTTGCATAGTGAAATCAAAGGGGCCATTTGCGACTGCTTGAAGCTGACCCGTCGGCACCCCATCAGAAGCTTTAGGAAGATAGTTTTCGGCTGAGATGCTCAGCTTCAATTTCGACTGATCGGTTTGAAGTGTCCAATATGGGTGGTGTGCGATATTGATCGGCGTTTTTTTATCAGTTTTCGCCGTGATTGTTACGGTCAGACCATCTCCGCCCAGTGTATGTAAAACTGAAATATCACGATTGCCGGGTAATCCACTGTAACCATCGGGCAGGTGCACCTTCAACGACACACTGTTCGGCAAAACGTCACTCACCTCCCAATCCAGAGTATGTAGCCCATCATCCCCCGAATGCAGCGAAGTTAAACCACCTTCGTTGCATTCCATCTGAAATGTCTGCCCGTCAATATTGACCTGACCGCCTGAAACACGATTGGCTACAGGGCCTACAATAGCCCCAGCATAAAAATTGTTTATAGATCGATCAGTCAAATTATGAATACCCAATATTAGATCGCGGTCACCACGCGATAAACGCACAAGCGTAGCCCCCAATGGCGAGATTTCAGCCTGCATATTACCTGAATTAAGGTGAATTTTCATTGAATCAGACTGCGTCATTGTGTATTTTTCCTTTGTTACAGGCCAACGACGATAGTTAGGTTATCTTGGCTTGACCCCGCGACCACATAGGCATTTGTTTTGGGTAAATCTGGTAACGCCATTTGGCAACACCCAACACATAAAGGCCAGCTCATGACATCACCCGAACATGTTTCCACTCACGATGCTCCTGAAGACGTTCGCAATGAAAATATCCTCATTTACGTTGATGGCAATCTCGTCCCGCGTGAGCAAGCTGTGGTGTCAGTCTATGACAGCGGTTTTATGCTGGGTGACGGAGTGTGGGAGGGCATGCGGATCTATGATGGGCATATCGCCTTCATGGACGACCACATTGATCGCCTGCTTGAGGCGGCTTTGTATATTGATCTGGAAATCGGTAAAACGCGCGAAGAGTTGGTGCAAGCCATCCACGATACTCTTGGCGCAAATGGCATGACCAACGACGCGCATATACGGATGATGGTGACACGGGGCAAAAAACGCAAGCCGTTCCAACATCCACACCTGAGCGTCTTTGGTTCTACAATCGTTATCATCGCGGAACACTCCAAGCCCGATGATAGCGTGATTGACCGCGGTATTCGTCTGCACACCGTACCGCATCACCGTGGCTTGCCTTTGACCCAAGATTCCAAGTTGAACTCGCATTCCAAGCTAAACTGCATCATCGCGTTGAACCACGCATTACGTGCAGGGGCCGACGAAGCACTCATGCTTGATCCGTTCGGTTTCGTAAACACCACCAACGCTTGCAACTTTTTTATCGTTAAAAAGGGCCAGGTTTGGACATCAACAGGTGACTACTGCATGAACGGGATTACCCGCCAAAAGGTAATCGATCTGTGCCGCGCCAACGACATCCCAGTGTTTGAGCGTAATTATTCGTTAGTTGACACTTACAGCGCGGATGAAGTTTTCCTCACTGGAACCTTTGGTGCACAAACGCCTGTGTTCGAGATTGACGGCAGGGTGATTGGCAGAGCCAAGGCTGGTCCTGTTTTTCACAAAATCCGAAAATTGTATAAAGATCTCATCCTTCAAGACGCCAAATAGGAATTCATCATGGATCGCGCTAATATTGTTCACGGTAATTTTCTGCGTCGTGTCGCTGCCAATGAACTTCCAACCGGTGTAGCGCCAAAATCGGGTCTAGACCCGTACACAGCGGTTGAAATCTATCGCGCTCAGCTAACCAGCCGCGCGTTAGATATCACCAGCCGCCGCATGCAAAAGGAAGGGCAGGGGTTTTACACCATTGGTTCATCTGGGCACGAAGGCATGGCTGCCGTCGCACGCGCACTGCGCCCCAATGACATTGCGTTTTTGCACTACCGTGATGCAGCGTTTCAATTGGCCCGAGCAGATCAAGTAACGGGTCAAACGATGACGTGGGACATGCTGCTCAGTTTTGCATGCTCCATGGATGATCCAATTAGTGGGGGGCGTCATAAGGTTCTGGGTTCCAAAGACCTGTTTATCCCGCCACAGACTTCCACGATTGCCAGTCACCTGCCAAAGGCGCTTGGGGCTGCTTATTCGCTTGGCACAGCACGTCGGCACGCACCTGAACACCGCCAGTTGCCCGAAGACGGCATCGCGATTTGCTCATTTGGTGACGCGTCGGCCAATCACTCAACCGCGCAGGGGGCCTTTAATGCAGCGGGTTGGTCATCAGTTCAATCGGCACCTTTGCCACTTTTGTTTGTTTGTGAAGATAACGGAATCGGGATTTCCACGAAAACACCCCATGGCTGGATCGCCGCATCGATGAAACACAGGCCAGGGGTTAAGTATTTCGAGGCGGATGGCCTTGATATCTATGAAACATACGCTGTCACACAAGAAGCAGCCGCATATGTACGGACCCGCAAAAAACCGGCATTTTTACACCTAAGGATGGTCCGCCTATATGGGCACGCAGGACCAGATGTAGCCACCACATATTTGCCAAAATCAGAGGTTGAGCAAGACGAAGCAAACGATCCATTGCTGCATTCTGTCAGGCTATTGCGTGATGCCGGTGCACTTAGTGTGGAACGTGCACTTGAGATGTATAATCAAACCCAAAAACGGGTAGATACCCTGTCACATGAAGCCGTCAAACGCCCACGGCTATCATCAGCCAGCCAGATCATGGAGAGCATCATACCACCAGCGCGCGGGTGCAAGCCTAGCAACGGGGTGGATACCGACGCCCGCAGCATCGCATTTGGTAACGAGCTAAAAACTCAAACATCGCCTCAAACTATGGGAAAGCTGATCAATTGGGCTCTTACTGACCTGATGCTGGACCATCCTGAAGTGGTCATGATGGGGGAAGACGTCGGTCTAAAGGGGGGCGTTTATGGCGTCACTCAAAAAATTCAAAAACGATTTGGACCAGCCCGTGTCATCGACAGCTTGTTGGACGAGCAATCAATTTTGGGTCTTGCAATTGGTATGGGTCACAACGGTTTTATCCCGATCCCTGAAATTCAGTTCCTTGCTTATTTGCACAATGCAGAGGATCAGTTACGCGGCGAGGCGGCAACGCTCTCTTTCTTTTCCAACGGCCAGTTCACCAACCCAATGGTGTTGCGCGTTGCGGGCCTTGGCTATCAAAAGGGGTTTGGTGGACATTTTCACAACGACAACTCCCTTGCTGTATTGCGCGATATACCGGGCGTCATAATTGCATGTCCATCAAGTGGCGGAGATGCTGCTGGGATGTTGCGCGAGTCAGTGAGACTTGCACGTGAAGAACAGCGGGTTGTGGTCTTTGTAGAGCCGATTGCCCTTTATCACACACGTGATCTCGAAGATGGGGATGGCACTTGGATGGATACCTATCCATCGCCTGAAAAGCGGATCGGGTTTGGGGAGGTTGGTATTCATGGCAATGGGCAGGATCTGGCAATCGTAACTTATGGTAATGGTCATTACCTATCGCGCCAAGCGGTCAATGTGTTGGAAAATGAAGGGATCAAAACCCGCGTGATCGATTTGCGTTGGTTGGCGCCATTACCCCACGAAGCTTTGTTTCGCGCAATTGACGGCTGCAAAAATGTTTTAATCGTTGATGAATGTCGAGGGACTGGCGGGCAGGCAGAAGGGTTGATGGCCTCGTTTGCCGAGGCAGAAGTTGGCAATTTCGCTAGATTGGTGGCTGAGGACAGCTTCATTGCGACAGGTCCTGCATATGGTGCAACGATGCCTTCCAAGGATAGTATTATTGATGCGGCACACAACTTAATGAAACGGGGTAAAAAATGACGCGCCGCGCAGTTCTTATTTGTCCGGGGCGCGGAACATATAACGCGCCTGAATTGGGATACCTCAAGCAACACAGCCCACGTTTTGACGCCGAATTGAACGGCTTTGACACCCAGCGTGCTGCGTTGGGGCAATCTGCCATAACAACGCTAGACGCCGCTGAAAAATTCGATGCAAACGTCTATACGCGCGGCGACAATGCTTCTGGCTTGATCTACGCAAGTGCATTTTTTGACGGCAGTTCATTAGCGGATGATATCGAAGTTGTCGCAGTTACGGGCAATTCCATGGGTTGGTATATTGCCATGGCACTCGCAGGTGCTGTTTCTGATCAAGATGGATTTCGCCTCGTGAACACTATGGGCAACCTTATGCAACAGAACCTGATTGGTGGGCAGCTGGTCTACTCAGTTTGTGATGCAGGCTGGGTTGTTGATGAGGGTGTGAAAACTGGACTTCTGGAACTGGTCAAACAGATCGACACCAAACCAGGTCATGACCTTTGTATCTCTATCAACCTCGGCGGCATCCTTGTTTTTGCAGGCAATGAGACGGGTTTGGCTGCATTTGAAAGCATGGTTCCTAAAGTTGGACACTTCCCGATGCGCTTGCAAAACCATGCAGCGTTTCACAGTCCTTTGCAGGAAGTGGTCGCGGCGCAAGGTCGTGCACAGTTAGCTGATTTAAGGGTGTCTGCACCCAAAGTACCGTTAATTGATGGCTTCGGTAAAATTTGGTGGCCAGATGGCTGCGATACCAAAGCGATGTGGGACTACACTTTGGGTTCCCAAGTTACACAGACCTATGACTTTGCAGGTGCAATCAAAGCTGCCGCACAGGAATTTGCACCTGACTTGTTTATTGTCGCTGGACCTGGAAACACATTGGGCGGAGCGGTTGCGCAGTCCCTCATCGTATGTGGATGGCATGAAATGCGGAGTAAGGCGGACTTTGAGGCCGTTCAAGAAGAAAAGTTTTTCTTGGTCTCAATGGGACGAGGTAAGCAACGCCTTACAGTAACTTGAATTAAAAAAGTAAAACCAAACGGGGCGCCCAATATGCTGAACGGCCCGTTTTTCACTATAAAATCAACGTTACGTCCGACGACGGCGCCCACCAACGCGACCGGCGCGACCACGACCCTCATCGCCAGCTTTTGGGGCAACTTTGTTCGTGCTAATCCATTCGGTACCATGTGGGTCATTGTCTGTAAGGAAATTGGCGGCGCGAATGGCTTCCATTTCTTTACCCGCACGTGGTTTCGTTGAGCCAAGCCCGAACATTTGTACGAATGCCTCGTCTTCCATATCGGCGGGAAGAACAATGCCAGCGGCTTCAACTTCAGCACGCTTTGCTGCGATCTTCTTTGGGCCAATAGGCAAGGCAACTGGGTTCATGATCGCAGATGTCATTCCTGCCGCCATTGCCATTGGTAAAAACGCGTTGTTGATACCGTGGCGGTTCGGTAATCCGAACGAGATGTTTGAGGCACCACAGGTCGTGTTCACACCCAGTTCTTCACGCAAACGGCGTACCAGTGCGAAAACCTGCAATCCAGCGGTTCCCATAGCACCAATTGGCATCACCAATGGATCAACCACGATGTCATGAGCTGGGATGCCAAAATCCGCAGCGCGTTCTACGATTTTCTTGGCGACGGCAAAACGAACATCTGGATCCTCAGAAATGCCGGTGTCATCGTTCGAAATTGCAACAACTGGGACATTGTATTTCTTAACCAATGGCAGAACCAATTCCATGCGGTCTTCTTCGCCAGTCACAGAGTTCAACAATGGACGCCCTTCAGCCGCAGCCAAACCGTTTTCCAAAGCGCCCGGAACAGAGCTATCGATGCACAAAGGTACATCAACGATCGCTTGAACACGTTCAATTAGTTCTTTCATCAACATCGGTTCAACAAAGTTGTTGTCAGCATAGCGTGGGTCTTCCGCCATCTTGTTCGAGAACACAGCGCCTGAGTTCACGTCAAGAATATTGGCACCAGCCATTACTTGGGCGACAGCATCAGCCTCAACGCGGGAAAAATCACCCCGTTCAAGCTCTTCAGACAAAATTTTGCGACCCGTCGGATTGATCCGCTCGCCGATAACGCAGAACGGTTGGTCAAAGCCAATAATGGCTGTTTTGGTTTTGGATTCTACGATTGTACGGGTCATGTGCTGTGTCCTTAGAAGACGAAATTAAGATGCGTTAACGGGAACAGCTGCGCTGCCACCGTTCGAAATTGCCCAGTTTGCATTTGTCTTGATCCCACCCAGTGGGAAGAAATGCACTTTGACGATGTTTGTGTCAGGGTTGGCCGCGGCATGTGCAGCCAGTTCGCTAATTACCTCAGTTGGTTCAAAGGGGAGCAGCAGTTTGGTCACATCTTTTGCGCGGCGTTGCAGCACACGTAAAGAGGGCCCAACACCGCAAGCGATGGCGAACTTGATCATAGTTTGCAGTTTGGCAGGTCCTGCGATTCCGATGTGGATTGGGATGTCGATTCCAGCGGCCTTTAAGGATTGAGCCCATTCAATAATTGGACCGGACTCAAATGCGAACTGTGTAGCTAAGGCCATCTCAGCATCCGAGCGGTTGGAAAAATCTTGTTTCCAACGCAAAGCTTCGTCCACATTGGCCATACCGCCCGTGGGGTCGATGTCTTTATTGCCTTCCGGATGCCCCGCAACATGTAGGCGTTTAAATCCTACTCGGTCGAATTCACCACTTTCCATCAATTGCATCGAAGAATGGTAATCACCGTGGGGCTTGGTTACGCCACCCGCCAGCAACAAGGCTTGATTGACGTTTGCCTCACCTTGATAGCGCGCAATCCAGTCGGTCAAAGTAGCCTGATCCTTGATGATCCGGGCAGGGAAGTGCGGCATTACATCAAAGCCTTCCGCGTTCAGACGCGCGGCTGTGGAAACCATGTCCTCAATCGGGGTGCCCTCGATGTGGGCGACATAAACGCGGGTGCCTTTGGGGAGAATTGCGCGAAAGTCTTCAACTTTAGAAGCGGTGCGCGGCATTACTTCAATCGAATAACCTTGCAAAAAGGCTTCGACCTCAGGGCTAAGGGAGCCAGCGATTGGACCCTCTGGTTTTTTAAAGTTGAGCAAAGCCATTGGCTTCCCTTTCTTAGGGCCTATTCTTTAGGCGTGTCCGTCGTTGGCGATAAGGGCTTTTAGGCGTTCTTGATCATACTCAGCTTCAAGACGTAAAGCCTCTGCCTCGACTATTTCGTCAGGATCGCCGTCCATCTGGTAGGGAGCCGCTTTACGCCATTCTGCCAAATATGCATCGGCGTCCTTGGCGTTCACCTTCATAGCCGCACGATCAATCGCTTGTTCGAAACGTTCTTCAAGCTGGCGTTTGGAACCACGACGTCCTTTGCCCACAATGACTTGGGCTGGAATATCACGCCAATAAACGATTGTTACATCTGGCATATAAGTGGTGCTCCCTGATTCATTTTTCGCCTCTATTTATTGTCTAAGACAGCCAATTCTGATTCTGGTGCCGTTTTTCGACAGAAACAGACCATTCCGCGACCTATCGCTAATCCGTGACGCTCGGTTTGGCCAGTATCGGGAGCACCCAAAATCTTCATGTCTTTTATGAATGAGAAAAACGTCAAAGCAGACGCAAAGGACCAATGGGCCACTTGCGCGGGAGGCCGGCAAGGCCTATCGTTGGAGTAACTCGTAATGAAAGGCGCAAACCATGGCGCCAAAGCGTCCCAAAGGTGCGGGCGCGCTCGAACATAAGGCCGAAAGCCCAGCAATGGGTCCTATTCTGAGCCCCGTACCGGCACGGCCCGTATCAAAACCGCTTTATGCAGCGCTTGATCTGGGTACAAATAGTTGCCGCATGTTAATCGCCCAACCTAAGGGCACTGGTTTTCATGTGGTCGATAGCTTCTCGAAGTCCGTCCAATTGGGCGCGGGGCTTGAGAAATCCGGACGCTTGTCGCGCGGATCCATGACACGTACCATTCAAGCATTGCGAATTTGTCAGCAAAAGCTGCGTAAACATCGCGTTAAGCGAATGCGGCTGGTGGCAACAGAGGCATGTCGCCGTGCGCTAAATGCCGAAGATTTCATCAAACGTGTACACCGTGAAACAGGTCTGCGTTTGGATATCATAGCTCCTAAAGAAGAAGCACGACTGGCTGCAATATCTTGTGCGCCATTGGTGAACAAAAAAACAGAGAACCTGTTGGTTGTTGATATTGGTGGTGGATCGACGGAATTGGTTTGGATTGACATGTCCCAAGTTCCCAAACGCGATCGTCCACATTCGATTATGCAGCTTGAAACTGGATTTACCCGAAGCAACAAAAGCATCCCATCCGCCCGTGTTGTCGATTGGATTAGTGTCCCGCTGGGTGTCGCAACCTTGCGCGATCAGTTCATTGATGTTGATGACGATGGTGCGCGGTTCGCGTTGATGAGCTGTTTCTTTGAGGAAAGCCTATCCGACTTTGCGCCGTACCACGACGAAAAGGCGCGAGATCGTTTCCAGATTGTTGGCACGTCAGGTACCGTGACAACCGTTGCAGCGAGCCACTTAAATCTTAAGCGTTATGACCGTACCAAAGTAGACGGTTTGCGGATGTCTTCCACCCAGATCGATACAGTTATCCAGTCCTACCTCGATATGGGACCTGCGGGGCGGCGCGCAGATCCACGGATCGGTCAGGATCGTCAGGCTTTGATTATGTCTGGCGCTGCTATCCTTCAGGCGTTAATGCGCTGTTGGCCTACTGACAGGTTGTCAGTTGCGGATCGCGGTTTGCGAGAAGGCCTGTTATACGCACAAATGAGCGCCGATGGCGTATTAGAACGCGGAGCACTATAAATTATGGCAAAAACACCTGGACCAAACGGTGGGGGTAAAACCCCAACAGGCAAGAACACATCTGGCCGTGGACAACGTGACCTTAAAGTTAAGGTAAAGACGGCCCGTGGGCGCTCTAACAGTTCGACCCGTTGGTTGCAGCGTCAACTGAACGATCCATATGTGAAGCGTGCCAAGGCCGAAGGTTACCGAGGTCGTGCGGCTTATAAGATTATGGAACTTGATGACAAGTTTCGCTTCCTTGTGCCCGGCGCACGCATTGTTGACCTTGGCGCGGCCCCCGGTGGCTGGTGCCAAGTTGCGGTAAAACGCTCCAATATTTTAGGCGAAAAATCTGGTAAAGCAGTTGGTACGATCCTAGGAATTGATCTGCAAGAAATGGATACGATTGCAGGCTGCGAATTACATGTTTTGGATTTCATGGACGAGGGTGCTGACGATCAAGTCAAAGAATGGCTTGGTGGTAAGGCTGATGTTGTAATGTCTGACATGGCAGCCTCTAGTTCAGGCCACAAACAAACGGATCACCTCAAGATTATTTCGCTATGCGAGGCTGCGGCCTACTTTTCATTCGATGTGCTCGAAGATGGTGGCACATTTGTTGCGAAAGTTTTGGCCGGTGGTGCTGAGGGCGACTTGCAGAAAGTACTGAAGCAACGGTTTACAAAGGTGCACAACTTTAAACCGCCAGCTTCGCGATCAGATAGCTCTGAAAAATTTGTAGTTGCTTTAGGTTTCAAAGGCGCAATTGCGGGCGAAACATACAGCCCATTCGACTGAAATTAGTGTGCGCGGGTCATTGAACGCGCAGCGATCCGTTTAATTTCATCCAGTTCGTCATGGTCGACTTTGCGCACTTTAAGCGCTTTGACTGTGCTGCCCAAATGGGTAGCCACATGTTTTTGGCGCAGCAGCTCAAACAAGCGTTTGTGGCGCGGATCGTGTGGATTGTGAAAGTTAGACACCGGTCTTTGACTCCTGAGTTGAACGGTCTTTGACATCCAAATGGGGCGGGTTAACGGCAAACACGGGGTCATTTTGCGAAGATGTAGACCTCTGTTGCCGATTTCTTACAAAAGAAAAATAACGCTAAATTTATTTGCAGCTCGAGTTATAATACCTAAGTTAAAAGCAAGTGGAATGGCAGGAGAACCAGATGCGCGCGCTAAGACTTGTTTCGAATTTGATTGTTGCGACGGTCCTGGCCGTCAATCTTTTGGCTTCTGGAGCCACCGCGGCGGAAGAAACCAAAGTAGATGCGTTCCTGAATGTAACGGGCTTTGATGTCTCGTTAGACAGCATCCGTCTGTCCGCCAAAAGCGCACCAATGATTCTGGGTATGGAGGCCGACGATTTCGGGTATCAATGGACCTTGATAGCGAATGACGTCTTTGCATCTGAAGGGATGCGCGAAATGGCATTAGATATGTTGTCCCAAGCACTGAGCGATGATCTTTTGGAACATGCGGCGGATTTTTATGCGTCTGAGTTGGGTGAACGGTTGGTAAAAGTCGAAAATGCGTCACACCTTTCCGACGACGATGAATTTAAGTCAGAAAGTGGCGAAGCGATTATTGATGGGTTGATCCGCATCGGATCGCCGCGGGTTGAACTTTTAAAACGCATGAACGCAGCGAGTGATGCTGCGGGCACATCTATTCGTGCGATTCAAGAAATTCAGGTCAGATTTCTCTTGGCAGCAGCAGGCGCTGGTGTGATCGAATTGCGACTGGAGGAGGCGGACCTACGCGAGATGATGCGCAATGACGAGCCAGAATTGCGCCTTTCACTTCAGGCCTCAGGATTGGCAGGGGCCGCTTATACCTATCAGGCGTTTTCGGACGCTGAAGTCGAAGAATACACCGTCGCCTTGGAAAATTATAAAATGCAAAAGGTATATGACATAATGAATGCCGTGCAATTTTCGATCATGGCAGATCGTTTCGAGGAACTGGCTGTAAGAATGGCGACACTTCAGCCAAGCGAAGACCTTTGATGGTTCGATTTTTTGGTAGCCTCGTTGCAATTTTTCTGTCCGCGACTGTAACTAATGCACAGGCCCAAGTGACCCTAACTATGGATCACCTCAAACTGTCTGAGCTGATCAATATTATGCGAACGGAAGGCTTGGAATACGCGGCGACATTGAACACTGAGATGTTGAACGGGCAGGGCGGCGCTGTTTGGGAAGATCAAATTGACGCGATTTACGACACGCAATTGATGTCTGAGGTTGTCCGCAAAGAGATTGCAACAATACCTGAAAATCAACTTCGCCAGATCAATCAGTTTTATGGCGGTAACTTGGGGGCGAAGATTGTTGATTTGGAAATTGCTGCTCGCAACGCCATGACTGATAATGACATCAAGAACATTGCTGAAGACAATTACCAAATCGCATTGGCTCAAGATCCAAAGTCATTGTTACAAGTGAACCTGATAGTTAAGGAAGGAGACTTGATAGAAAGAAATGTGACGGCCGCACTCACGTCTAACTATCGGTTTTACCTTGGTCTGGTCGATGGAGGTTCTTTTGACGCATCGGAACAAGAGGTCATTGAACAAACTTGGGAACAAGAAGACGAAATACGCTTGGATACGGTAAAATGGATGATGGGTTATCTTTTACTGAGCTACCAATCGCTTGATGAGGCTGAAATGATTGAACTAATCAATTTCATGAAAACAAGGGCAGGGCGCGCATTGAATGCTGCTATTTTTGATGGCTTCGGTGCAATGTACGGTGATATATCTTATACGTTGGGCCGAGCTGTTGCCCTAAACATGGTTGCGTCTGACTTATAGTGGCCAAAACAGGCCTATGATGCTTGACATACAGCCCAATCAAGTGCATTTGGCAGCTTCCATACGGGCGCATTGCGCCTTATTTTCATGAACATCCCAAACGGGATGCGCTGTCTGAGGCGGGGTTAAACCCACGAAACCCTATGTAAATAGGTGCCAAACGACGCGGTAAAACAAAGGAATGACCCATGTTCGCGGTCCTTAAAACCGGCGGCAAGCAGTATAAAGTTCAATCCGGAGACGTACTCCGTGTTGAGAAACTTGCTGCAATTGCTGGCCAAAAAATCCAATTCAACGACGTATTGATGCTTGGTGGTGACACAGTCACTGTTGGTGCACCTCTCGTTGCGGGTGCTGGTGTACAAGCCGAAGTGATCGACCAGATCAAAGGCGTTAAGACAATTAACTTCGTTAAGCGTCGTCGTAAGCACTCATCCAAGCGTACTAAAGGCCACCGTCAAAAACTGACTTTGGTTCGCATCACAGATATCCTCGCTTCTGGCGCTGATAAATCTGGTGTTGACGCTGCTGTTGGCGCGGGTTCTGTTGGTTCTGTAGCTTTGGCTGCAATCGACGCAAACACACCTGCTGCTAACAAAGACCAAAAACGTTCAGCCGCTCCTAAAGCTGCAGCCGCAAAAGCTGCTCCTAAGGCTGCTGGTGGTGACGATCTGACAGCAATCACTGGCGTCGGTCCAGCCGCTGCTAAGAAATTGGTTGAAGCAGGCATCACAACTTTCGCCGATTTGGCAAAGGTTGACGTTGCAACGTTCGACGCTGTTAAAGTTAAGCCTGAGTGGGTTGCGCAAGCTGCCGACCTAGCGAAATAAGGAGAGACACCAATGGCACATAAAAAAGCAGGTGGTTCATCCCGGAACGGTCGCGACTCAGCAGGTCGTCGTCTTGGCGTGAAAAAATATGGCGGCGAAGCTGTCATCCCAGGCAATATCATCGTTCGTCAGCGCGGAACTAAGTTCTGGCCGTCTGAAGGCGTTGGCATGGGCAAAGATCACACGATCTTCGCTAAAGTTGAAGGTCACGTGACTTTCAGCACCGGCCTTAAAAACCGTAAATTCATTTCGGTACTTCCGGCAGCGGAAGCAGCTGAATAAGTCGTACCCTTACAGGTTTTTGAAAAATCAAAGGATCGGCGGAAACGCCGGTCCTTTTTCCTTTTAGAGAGTAATTACAAGTGTCAGTAGCAATTGCATCATTTGCCGTTTTCGCGGCCTCACAGGTCGGGACACCCGGACCTGCGAATATGGCGTTGCTTGCGACAGGTGCACGGTATGGGTTCCGTCAGGCATTACCATTCATGCTAGGCGTAGCCTTCGGGAAACAATTGATTATCTGGCCAATTGGCTTTGGATTGATGGAACTGGCGGAGCGCGCCCCTTTTATTTTTCTCGCTCTGAAATATATCTCTGCCGCCTATATTGTTTGGTTAGCTTGGAAAGTTGCAAACATGCGCCTTTCAACTAAATCAGTCGGCGATAAGGCTCCGGGATTTTTAGCAGGTTTGATCGTTCATCCGCTCAATCCAAAAGCGTGGGCGATGATTGTTGGTGGGTTTACTGCCTTTGTCGGTGTTGGAACTTCTACATTTGAAGCAACGGCAACAATTGCGGCTGTTTTATTGGCCTGCCAATTGCTGATGCATCCACTTTGGACCCTCGCAGGCGATAGAATTGCCAAGACACTAGCAAGCACTCCGGCGGAACCTTATCTAATGTATACGCTTGCGGCATTAACCGTCGCATCTGTGCTTTTCGTACTGTTCGGAGGAGGAACATAACGATGGAAATGAGCGAAATCAAAACACAAGGTACCATTCAAACTGATCGCTTTGAGCTACGGCCAATGCGAGTTTCAGATATGGGTCTGATTGAACTTTATGCATCAGATGAACGTGTTGCAGGCATGACATCATCGATTCCACACCCTTTGCCACCAGGCACCACAGAAGCTTTTGTGAACCGGTGCATCGCGCATGAACGAGATGAAGATGTTTGGGTCATCGACGGCCTTAAGTCTGGAGGTGCAGAAGTGATGGGTCTCATTTCTTTGACCCGAATGGATCGCGATCAATCTGAAGTCGGCTATTGGGTCGCTCCTGCATACTGGAACACCGGACTAGCCTCTGAAGCGGTGCAAACCTTGGTTGACGCAAACCCGATGGCCAATGCCACGATGTTTGGTGCTGTGTTCCAGGACAATCCCGCTTCGGCCAAGGTGCTAACCCATTGTGGGTTTGAATACTTGGGCGATGCAGAAACCTTTAGCGTTGCGCGGGATCGTTCTGTTCCCACGTGGACATACACCCGAAAACTGAACATCACGACGTAGGAATACCTGACTAAGTGATTGAGCCTGCGCTAAGTGCAGGTTAGGAAGCCGATATGAAATTTCTTGATCTGTGCAAAGTATATGTCCGTTCCGGCGGTGGAGGCGGTGGTTGCGTAAGCTTCCGTCGTGA
>Ga0206126_10000116_pt1 | contig 105867 bp, 96 predicted proteins | sample Helgoland_Spring_5_FD_148621 | JGI IMG/M metagenome (GOLD analysis project Ga0206126, IMG submission 148621) | Pelagic subsurface seawater microbial communities from Kabeltonne, Helgoland, North Sea - Helgoland_Spring_Bloom_20160412_1 | ecosystem: Environmental > Aquatic > Marine > Epipelagic ...
TGGTTAGAGCAGTCGACTCATAATCGATTGGTCGTAGGTTCAAGTCCTACTGGGACCACCATTATTTCTACTAGATAAGTCAATCGACAAATAAGTTTTTAATCGCTTGTCATTTATCAAAAAGCACTCCCAAAAGACCTCAAGATAACATCAGTCGGCTTATAATCGGCGACTACCTCTAGAACTAAATACCCCCATGTATTTTTGCACTCTCCCAATAAGCTGTTAAAGTTATAATCAAGTTTTTTAATGATTCACTTAGCAATTAAGGGCAGTGCAATGCTTAAGCTTTTATTACCAATTTTTGTTGTTCTGTCTCTTATCGGCTGCGCTGCGCCCAATACCGTCAGTGTTAATTATGATAGCGCCGAGGTTACGGCTGAGGCGGCACTGCAAAGAGAGCTTGCGCTTAAAAAATATCTTGGCTACAAGCAACGTCTGCACCATGTTTCCTTCCCTATTCTTAAAGCTGCGAGTAACTTTTGCCCTAGCAATCAAATTAACTCTATGGGCGCTCAGGGCTCGTCCAGTGCTGATTTTAAAGAGGGGTGGAAAGTTGCGGCGAACAAAGTTCTCGGCAGTGATCAATTCACCATTACCTGGGTTGCACCCTCCGGTGCTGCTGCTAGTGCAGGTCTTTTGGTAAACGATAGAGTGGTAGCGGTTAATGCTGTGCAATTTGGCGCGACCCAACAACAACACAAGAAGTTTTATACCGAAACAGGGCGTATTCAAACCTCTAAAACTGCTCTTGCAACGCTTAGCGTTAAACGCGGGGATGAAACCCTGTTTTTAAATATCCAGCAGGAGAAAATATGTGGCTATCCTGTTGTGCTTAGAGAAAGCGATGCAGTTAATGCCTTTGCTGATGGTAAAAGAATTATGATTACCAAAGGTATGATGCGATTTGCTCAGGATGACCAAGATCTCGCCTTAGTGATTGCCCATGAACTTGGCCACAATGTAATGGGCCATCTTGATAAGCGACAGACTAATTATTGGCTGGGCACAATTTTTGATATTGCAGCAGCAGCCAATGGGGTAAATACTCAGGGCAGCTTTGGGAGTGCGGGCGCTCAAGCGTTTTCACAAGACTTTGAGTCTGAAGCAGACTATGTAGCACTTTATTATATGAATGCAGCGGGCTTAGCTCTTGAGGGTACAGCTAACTTTTGGCGTGAAATGGCGGCTGAGCACCCTAGCAGCATTGGCTCTAACCATTCGGCCTCTCACCCCGCCACCTCGGAGCGGTTTTTGGCCATTTCTAAAACTATCGAAGAAATTAACCATAAAATTGCCACTGACCAACCGGTAAGCCCTAACTTAAGCCAATAGGTTGGGCGATTAATTTTCTAGCGCTTGCTGAGCCTTAGCCAGCAAATCGCCTGCGTAATTAATCGCATGGAAAATAATGGTCTGCTCGTTACTACCTGTAATCAAATGGGCTCCTGGCCCTGTGGCATAGATGGGCACATCTTCGCCTGAATGGGTTTCAGACTCTAGCGGAACAAGGGCCTCTTGAAAAAAACCTGGCTGGGTGGTGTCCACGCCATTTAGGCTTGCTCGACCTGCATGGGCTGTTGCTTTATAGCCTTTATCCGCATCAGTTTCTTTCCCTAAATGGCGATGGCCTAACCCTGTGGCATACCCCAGGGTTGTATAAGGCAAATTATCAACCGCCAAGGTGGGTGTACTCTGGCCTGTAGAAACCACCTTTCCGAGTATCGGGTTACCACGCTTAGGGTAGCCGGCCATGGTAAATACATGGCCATGGTCAGCTGTCACTATAATTAAGGTGTTTTCTGGGTCTGTATTCTCAAGAGCCACCTCTACCGCTTGCGAAAGCGCTATGGTATCGGATAGCGCATTAAAGGCATTGCCGGCATGATGAGCGTGATCAATTCGGCCGGCTTCAACCATTAGAAAGAAACCTTTTGGGTTTTTACTTAAGGTTTGAATGGCTTTTTGGGTCATATCTTTTAACGAGGGTTCAAGTTGGCTTTGATGTTGTCGGTTCGATTCAAATCGCATATGTGTTTTATTAAATAGCCCAAATAGGTTTTCATATTGAGAGAAGTCAGCTGCTTCAAAATCTGAGCGGCTATTTATAAATAACCCCTGTGGATAGAGCGCTTGCCATTCGGATATTAAATTACGACCATCAGTGCGATTACCCGAAAGCCCTTTATCAGTTTCTGTTGCTGCAGCCTCTGGCAGAAAGTGGCGATATCCACCGCCTAAAATAACTTCAATGCCATTGCTCTTTGCACCCTGGTAGCGTGAATTAAGGTTAGCCTGATACTGAATTAATTGGGAGGCAATATCTTCACAGCCGCTATCGATAGCTTGCTGGGGCATCTTAGAGGGCCCTTCCCAGTTTCTTTCAGGGGATTTCGCGTAGGTTGCCGCTGGCGTTGCATGGGTTATTCTGGCGGTAGTTACAATGCCTGTCGATAAGCCTGCGAGCTCCGCTAAATCTAAAGCAGAAATCAGCTCATTACCCGACTGGGAGGCACATTCACCCCGAGTTACTGATTCTGCAATGCCCACAATGCCGAAGTCTGTTTTAACACCACTCATCATTGCGGTCATGGTGCTTGCAGAGTCAGGCACCTGGGCATCTACTGAATAAGTTTTTGCCAGCCCCGAAAAAGGAAAGCCGTCAAAGCTTAGATTATTTTCTTCACCTAATAGGCCCTGCTGTTGGCCGTCGAGAATACGTGCGGCGGTTACCGTGGTGAGACTCATGCCATCACCTAAAAACAATATAATATTTTTTGCCGAACCCATCTGATGTTGTATGCGCTGCACATCAACAGTTTTTTGTTTTACCTGCATAGCGGCAGACTGAAACCAAGGGTTGGTATTATCGACCAGCGGTACAGCATTGTTTGTATACTCAAGCTGGTGATTATTAGCAGTGTCACAACCTGCTAGTACAAAAAATGTAACAAACAACCATTTATTCATTGTAGGTCCTTAAAACTTACTTTCGCTTACGGGCTATCATAGCAATAATATGCCAAAGATATTAACTATATATACCCACCAAATACCCATATTAATTGTGTGATCTACGTGGTTTACCCTAGGCTTTGCCCTAGTTTTAGAATTTAAGTCTATGCTAGTATTATTCTTATAAGGTTATTTGCGAACTCTTGATGCAAAAACTTTTAACATAGATTTTTGGCCTTAATTTAATCCAGTAATTTTAGCGGTGGGATGTTCTATCAGAACCCATTATTTACCTGTTAGTTATTAGCTATTTTTAATTTGACTTGCTATGGAAAAAGCACAATGAAAATCACCCCTAAAGAACAGGATTTCCTTGATAGAAACCAGTTGCCCGTTGCTTATTTAGAAGCAGCACAACAATGGTTTTCACCTCTAATTGTGAACTTTATAGATAACTTTAGCCCCAAGACACCCCCTAAAATTATTGGCATTAATGGCTGTCAGGGCTCAGGAAAATCAACCCTAGCCGATTATCTATGTACCGTAATCGCAGAGCATATTGGTATTACTGCTGTTTCTTTATCTCTGGACGACTTTTACCTCACTAAAGCTGAGCGCAATTCTCTGGCTAAAACCACTCACCCGCTATTAGCAACCCGAGGTGTTCCCGGCACTCATGATATTGAGCTTGCTAAAGAGTGCATTAATAGCCTTAAGGAAGGCAAAAAAACGCTTATTACTCGCTTTGACAAAAGCATTGATGATAGAGCCCCTAGAAATAGTTTAGAGACGATTAACGAACCTGTTGGGCTTATCGTTTTGGAGGGCTGGTGTTTAGGCGCTACCCCAGAGGCTGAGGCTAGGCTGGCTGAACCAATTAATAGCCTTGAAGAAATAGAGGATAACAAAGCCATCTGGCGTCACTATGTTAATCAAGCCATTGCGGGTGAATATCAGTCTCTGTTTAGCATGGTGGATGAGTTAGTAATGCTTCAGGCGCCCTCTTTTGACAGGGTCTATCACTGGCGATTAGAGCAGGAACAAAAGCTGAAACAGCGTTTGATTACAGAAGGCCTAAACCAGAGGTCGGGGGTTATGACTGAACAACAAATTTGCCGATTTATTAGTTATTTTCAACGGGTAACGGAAAATATCTTAACCGAGCTGCCCAGCCGAACGGATCACCTGTTCAAGCTGGGGGAAGCCCGTGAAATTATTCATTACACGGGGTTATTGAAAGTATAAATTAGTTAAATGCGTGCTTTAAAACAATGGTTTCAATACGATCCGGCCCAGTAGATACAATATCAACCGGCGCATCAATCAGCGTTTCAATTCGGCTTATATATGCCTGAGCATTAGCCGGTAATTCATCAAGCGACTGAACACCTACCGTTACTTCACTCCAGCCAGGCAATGTTTCGTATATAGGGGTTATACCTTCAAAATCGTCTGCGTGGGTTGGGTGGTCTACTGGTTCGCCCTTGGCATTCTGGTAGCCTATACAAACCTTAACTTCTTCAAGACCATCTAGAACATCTAATTTTGTAAGGCAAATACCGGTAATACTGTTAATACGCACTGCACGTCTTAAGGCTACCGCATCAAACCAACCGCAACGGCGCTCACGGCCCGTTGTTGTTCCAAATTCATGACCTTTTTCACCCAAATAGTTGCCAATTTCACAGTGTAACTCGGTTGGAAATGGCCCAGAACCTACTCGCGTAGTGTAAGCCTTGGTAATCCCCATAACATAATCAAGATACATCGGGCCAAAACCAGTGCCCGTTGCCGTTCCACCTGCAGTAGTATTGGATGAGGTTACAAAAGGATAGGTACCATGGTCCACATCAAGCAATGAACCCTGAGCACCTTCAAATAGAATATTTTCGCCTGCTTCACGTGCTGTATGAAGAATATCAGTAACATCAGCCATCATTGGCAAAAGGGCCATAGCCCATGTTTTGACCAAGGCGAGCGTTTCATTAAAATCAACCGCATCAGCTTTATAGTATTGGGTTAACGCAAAATTATGATACTCAAGTACGGTCTTTAACTTTTCTGCGAAGCGGTCCATATTGGCCATATCACTTAAACGAAGACCACGACGAGCTACTTTATCTTCATAAGCCGGACCAATTCCACGGCCAGTAGTACCAATTTTAGAGTTACCCAGTGAATGCTCACGCGCCTGATCTAACGCAATATGATAGGGCAGTATTAGCGGGCAGGAGCCAGAAACTTTAAGGCGATCGCGAACCTCTACGCCACGTTCCTCAAGCATATTAATCTCTTTAAATAATGCATCTGGGGCCAGTACAACACCGTTACCTATGACACAGGTTACATGGTCGCGCAAAATGCCCGACGGGATAAGATGTAATGCTGTTTTTTTGCCATCGATAACAAGTGTATGCCCAGCGTTATGACCGCCCTGGAACCTGGCTACCAGTGAAGCCTTATCAGTTAACAAATCAACGATTTTTCCTTTGCCCTCATCACCCCATTGGGAGCCGAGAATCACTACATTTTTACCCATAAACTTTTATACTCTATGTATTCAACTGAACGTTTAAATCAGGATATTTTTTCTATTAGGAACTGATCACCCTGCTTAATAAGCTGACGATCACAATTAATTTCTTGAAAGTCTACTTTCTGACCCGTAAACCCCTGTACCACTCGATGCCCCTGATTGCGTAGCAGTGTAATCTGCTCGCGACATTCAGAATTAGCGCTTTCAGGTACAAAAATACCGCCCTGCGCTTCAAGTTCGCATTGGCCATTAGCAACCAACGTTTTTAAATCGAAGGCAAACCCTGTGGCAGTGCGAGCACGACCGAAGGCTTCACCAATATTATCGTAACGACCACCATTGCCTAAGGCCTTACCATAACCCTGCTGATAGGCAGCAAAGACAACGCCCGTATGGTAGCGGTAGCCGGGTAGGTCACCTAAATCAAGGTAGATAGTAATATTTTGGCCAGAGAGTGCCGCAACAATTTGATCCAACTGCTCCAGAGCAGCCATCACTGAACCTGGGGCACCTGTAAGACATCGCTTTGCCTCAGCTAAAATATCTGTATTACCCGATAATGAAGGTAATGATATTAGCCATTGCGCAAGTTGAGAATCGGTAATGTTCTGTTTAACCCACAGCTCGAGTTCTGAGCTTGCTTTGCGTTGTAGCAATTCAAATAACTCTGTTTCTTGGCTAGCAGACAAGTTAGAGTCGATTAAAAGACCGCGCAAAATGTCCACGTGCCCAAGGTCTAAGTGAACTGCTTCAACAGCCGCTAAATCTAGGGTTTTTAAGAATAATTCTATCACCTCAATATCAGCGCAGACTCCCCCTTCACCAAACAGCTCTACGCCTACTGATAAAGGTGTACGAGACTCTAAGGGGCCTCGGGGTTTTGTCTGTAAAACAGTGCCTGCATAACAGAGCCTGTTGGGACCCTGGCGGCCCAAGCTATGTGCATCTATACGCGCTACCTGAGGAGTAATATCGGCACGAATACCCAACATTCGCCCACTGAGTTGATCGGTTAACCTAAAGGTCATCAAATCAAGATCTGAGCCAAAACCACTTAGTAATGATTCAGTAAACTCAACCATTGGCGGAATTACAAGGTCATAACCCCAGCTATTATAAAGATCTAGGAGTTCACGGCGGGACTGTTCAATAAGCCTCGCTTGATCTGGTAGCACCTCATCGATGCCAATTGGCAATAACCAACTGTCTACTTTTGACACAATGACCTCACAGTATTTTTAGCCAAAGGGGGGGTAACCACCATTGTGGTTATATTTTGCAATAACGAACACCTTTGGGCGAATAAAAAAACCGAGTCGCCCCGGTTTTTTTAGATTTTAGCAAAATAGCTGCATCTGTGGCAGAGATTTTTTGTAAGAAACTCGTTTAATTTCCACAAATTAGGTTTTGAAGCCTAAGTTACTTCAAATTATTTAATATTTTTCTGATTTAAATACTTAAAGAAGTCACTATCTGGCTCTATCAGCATAATATCGCCTTTGTTAGAAAACGATAATTTATAAGCATTTAAACTTCTAACAAACGAGTAAAACTCTGGATCTTCTTGATAAGCAGAGGCATAAATCTTAGCGGCTTGAGCATCTCCCTCACCTCGAAGTTCCTCTGCGTCACGGTAAGCATTGGCAAGTTCAATGGTTCTCTGACGATCAGCCGATGCACGTATTTTTTCAGCCTTTTCTTTCCCGGTTGAACGCAACTCACGGGCTTCTTTTTCTCGCTCGGCAGTCATTCTTCTAAAAACTGGGCCACTTACTTCTTGGGGCAGGTCAATTCGCTTAACACGAACATCTACCACTTCAATTCCTAAGCTTTCCAAAACCGATTGGTTGAGATTACTAGTAATATTTTCCATTAGAGCATCACGTTCACCTGAGACCACTTCGTGAAGAGTCCGCGTACCAAACTGGTTTCTAAGGCCCGTATTTACTCGGTTAGCAAGACGGTTATGAGCAACTGACTCAATACCACCCGTTGCTTTATAGTAAGTCTCTACATTGGCAATTCGCCATTTTGCATAGGAATCAACAATGAGTCGCTTCTTTTCAATGGTAAAGAAACTCGCTGGCTGCGCATCAACAGTTAATATTCGTGCGTCAAAAATTCGCACGTCATCCACAAATGGAAGCTTTACATGTAATCCAGGTTGTATATCTGCCTCAATTAACTTACCAAAGCGAAGTTTTACACCACGCTCAAATTCACTCACTACATAAAGAGTGCTATTGATCGCAACTAAAACAACAACCAATGTGCCTAGTGCTTTAGTTAAATTTTTCATCGCCGTCTCTCCGATTGAATTCGATCATTATTTCTTTGCAATCTCTCAATTACATCATTAGCAATACGATCTACCATCTGATCATTTGAGGAGCCTGAATTAGATTGCTTGCTACTGCCACTCTGTTGAACGATTTTATCTAGCGGCAGATAAAGCATATTGTTTCCACCCTTAGCGTCCATTAATATTTTGGTGCTTCGAGTCATTACCTCTTCAACGGCATCAATATATAGTCGCTCGCGTGTTACCACAGGTGCTTTTTTGTACTCAGAAAGTAATTTACTAAACCGATTAGCCTCACCTTGAGATTTTGAAACCACCTGTGATTTATAGCCCTCAGCCTCTTCTCGAAGTCTTTGCGCTTCACCACGTGCCTCTGGAATAATTCCATTGGAGTATGCTTGAGCCTCGTTAACTAGACGCTCCAGATCTTCGCGAGCTCGAATTACGTCATCATAAGCCGCTTTAACTTCTGTTGGTGGGCGAGATTCTTCAATATTAATCTTAACTACATTAATACCACTGCCATAAATATTGAGTAAATTTTGAAGTTTTTCCGCGGTATCAAGGGCAACCTGTTCACGGCCTGTCGAGATAACTCCATCAAGACCAGTACTACCTACAACATGGCGTAGCGCACTGTCGGTAGCCTGTTTAAGGCTGGTTTCTGGGTCTTTGATATTAAGTATAAAATCTTTGGCATCTGCAATGTTGTACTGAACTGTAAGCGAAATTTCGACAATATTTTCGTCCTGTGTCAGCATCAAACCACGAGCTGGATACTGGCGCTCTTCGGTTACACTAATAGTTCTAATTGCATCAATCATTGGCGGGTTCCAGTGTAGACCGGAACCATTCGTTATATGATATTTTCCAAGTCGCAGTACAACTGCCTGCTCTTTTTCATCTACTTGGTAGAAGCCCATTAGGCCCCATAAAATTACAAATACAGCTAAAACAACAGGCAATAAACCTTTGCTTCCACCAGAGTTTCCACCACCGAAAAATTTGAATTTTTCAGCTAATTTTTTTAAGGCTTCATCAATATCAGGTGGGCCATCGCCGTTCCTATTCCCACCCCACGGGTCTTTGCCGCCACCAGGTTCATTCCAAGCCATAATTTTACTCCAAATTAAATAATTAACTGAATCGCCGAAAATCCAATAGCGACTAAAAGTATATCTCTAGATGTTAATACTAGATGGTGTCTACATCCTCTATTTTCAACCCCGATTGCTTAACCAATCGTAAAAAATCACTCTCTGGCAGCTGAATTTCAAGATTTGCTTCGCCCTGCTCATTGTAAGATTCATTTAACACCGCTTTGTGATTATAAAGCGCGGCCCTAAATGCACCCTGATCAGGCTGTAAATTTACATTAGCATGGATCAACCTTCTGGGTAAATACTCAGACACTGCCTTAAGCAACATATCTGTACCCTCACCGGTTAATGCCGACAACCAAACAGCGACTGGATTGCCCTCCTGGTCACGTTCTATTCTTGCTTGCCCTTCCTTCATTAGATCAATCTTGTTGTAGACCAGTAGTGTAGGTAAGTTATGCGCATCAATTTCCTTTAATACATCATTAACGCGGTCTATATTAACAGAACGTTCCTCTGAGGAGGCATCAATTATGTGCAACAATACATTGGCAGATGCGGCCTCTTCAAGGGTTGCCCGAAATGCATCGATTAACCGATGAGGTAAATGGCTAATAAATCCCACTGTATCAGCAAAAATTACAGGTCCCTGTTCTGCAATATCTACACGCCGCATTATTGGGTCTAAGGTTGCGAATAACTGATCTGCCGCATAGACATCAGAATTAGTTATGCGATTAAACAATGTAGATTTTCCGGCATTGGTGTAACCCACCAGAGAGATGGTCGGGGTATCTGATTTAAGCCTAGATTGCCTTCCTTGATCCCGCTGAATCCGCACTTTCTCAAGACGCTTCTTAATCGATTTAATTCGATCTCGAACCATTCGCCTATCGGATTCTAGCTGGGTTTCACCCGGCCCTCTCATGCCTATTCCACCCTTTTGGCGCTCAAGGTGGGTCCAGCCTCTTACTAATCGAGAGGAGAGATGATGCAACTGCGCAAGTTCAACCTGAAGTTTTCCTTCATGTGTACGAGCACGCATAGCAAAAATATCTAAAATTAGCCCGGTTCTATCCAGCACACGGCACTGAAGACTGGCCTCAAGGTTACGCTCCTGACTGGGGGATAGGTTATGGTTAAATATTATTAAATCAGCGCACTCTCGCTTAACAGCATCGGCAATTTCTTCCAACTTGCCAGTGCCTACGAAAAATGTTGCATGAGGAGAAACGCGAGACCCGCGGATAAGATCGACAACGTCGCCACCCGCAGATCTCACAAGCTCTTCAAATTCTCCAACGTCCTCTGGTTCAGTCTCACTGTTTAACTTAAGGTGGACTAATATTGCACGTTCACCAAAACCTGGACGATCAAAAAATAATGACACCTGATCTAGAGGCCCTCACCACTTAAACCACCCTGCCCTGAGGATGTTGCGCCAGACATATAATTTACCGATCTTGATGGCACAATAGTTGAAATCGCATGCTTGTATACCATTTGACTAACGGTACTTTTGAGCATCACTACAAATTGATCAAATGAGTCAACGGTACCCTGCAATTTAATACCATTAACTAAAAAAATTGATACTGGGACACGCTCTTTTCTCAGCGCGTTTAGAAATGGGTCTTGAATGTTTTGTCCTTTTGACACTGTTATATCTCCTTGTATTGAAAATTCAATAATTGTTGCAATATTAGCAACCAAAAAAGTCAGGTGGGATTGCGGTTCACCTTTTTCACAAGTTTACCTATGCCCTACGATTTAGTATATGGAATGTATCACTGTTTTTTCAAAAAAATCTCACAGAGATCTTCTGAACTTAAGTACCCTCTATGATCATCAACATAAATCTCCTGACTTTTTGGCCAATTTCTTAACCATGTCTGTTGCCTTTTTGCCAGCTGTCTTGTTGCAATTATAGCTTTTTCAACTGCATCATCCATGCTGCAATTTCCTTCAAAATATTCCCATAGCTGTCGGTAACCTGCAGCTCTTATTGATGGCATTTCGGGCTGAAGATCACCTCTTTTATAGAGCTTTTCTACTTCACCTGCAAAACCTGCTTGCATCATAGTTACAAACCGCTGCTCAATTCGCTTATGAAGTAATGCCCTATTTTGCGGAATCAAGGCAAACTGACATACTTCATAACAATGTTCTATGCCTCCCTGAGAGTTTTTCTGCAACTCTGACAGAGGTTTACCCGTTAACTTGAATACCTCTAGGGCGCGCTGAATTCGCTGCGAATGATTGGGGTGCAAACGCTTTGCAGTGACGGGGTCAATTTGCAAAAGATCTTCATGCAGACTAACCCAGCCCCTCTTGTCCGCTTGCTGCTGAATACTTTCTCGAACACTGGTGTCAGCTCCGGGCAAGTCGGATAACCCTTCAAGTAATACCTTGAAGTATAGCATGCTCCCACCAACTAGCAGTGGAACTCGCCCGGCATTATGAATAGCTGCTATTTCTCGTTTAGCATCTTTTGCGAAGTCTGCTGCGCTGTATGAAACTGCTGGATCACAAAAGCTTAGAAGCCTATGAGGCGCTATTTTCAGGGTTGCGGCATCTGGCTTGGCTGTGCCTATATTCATATCTTTATATATTTGAGCCGAGTCGACATTAATTAGATCGACCGGCAGATGTTTCATTGCTGCAATTGCAAGATCAGTCTTTCCGCTAGCCGTTGGCCCCATTAAAAAAATAACAGTTGGCTTTTGATGATGAGTACTTTCCAATACAGTACCTATCGACCGCGCAAAAAGAGCTTGTCTAATTCATCAAGACTTTGCTGAAAATAGGTGGGACGCCCATGGTTGCATTGACCGCTTCTCTCGGTTGCTTCCATATCTCTTAATAGGGCATTCATTTCTGGGATAGTCAGTTTGCGGTTAGCTCTTACCGAACCATGGCAGGCCATTGTAGACAGGATCTCATTAATTTGATGCCTGATTCGCTCAGATGTGCCATATTCTAAAATATCCGATATTACATCTCGTAAGAGTGCTTCAACTTGGGTACCGCGAAGTAGCGCAGGTATCTCTCGCACAACAACATTCTCAGCTGCAGCTCTCTCAACAATAAAACCAAGACGCCCAAAAACGTCAGGATTCTGCTCGACAGCATCGGCTTCTCGCTGACTAACTGACAGGCTTTCAGGTACTAACAAGGGTTGCGAGATAAGACCTTCTTTTTCAAAATCTGTTTTCATTTGCTCGTAGGTAATTCGCTCATGTGCAGCGTGCATATCCACTACGATAAGGCCCTGTTCATTCTCCGCCAAAATATAAATGCCCTTTAACTGTGCTATTGCAAATCCCAGGGGAGGAATTACCTCAGAACCCTCTTGCTGGGCACCCCCATAGAGAGACTGATACGACTCCATTGGAGTGTTAACCGCAAAGCCTTGGGGTGCACGTGACTGACCACCATAATTTAAAGGCGCTGGCGCTAAACCCATTGATGACTGCATAGGTATATTTTCTTCGACTAATACGTTTGAAGCATTTGGCTGCAGATGATCCTGAGGACGGTCCTGAGCCAGTGCTTTTTGCAATGTTCCGGATACAAAGCCATGAATAACTCGACTGTCTCGAAAGCGCACTTCATGCTTAGTAGGGTGCACATTAACATCCACATCTTTTGCGTCGATCTCTAAAAACAATACATAAGCGGGATGACGACCGTGATAAAGAACATCTTGGTAGGCCTGACGCACTGCATGGGAAACCACCTTGTCGCGAATGCTTCGGCCATTAACAAAAAAATGCTGGAGATCTGTCTGACTTCTGGAGAAGGTTGGCAGGCCAATCCAACCCCATAGCCGGATACCATTTCGCTGATTATCAACATAGAGCGCCTGCTCCATAAAGGGTCGGCCACAGATATGTGCCACACGCTTTTCTTGTTCAAGAACTGTTTCTGCAGGCTGCAAATTAAGATTTACGCGCTGATTATGTCTTAGCGAAAAGGCTACTTGCATATGACTTAGGGCTAACTTTTTAGCGTAGTCATCAATACGGTTATATTCAGTGGTTTCTGTTCTTAAAAATTTACGCCGTGCTGGGGTATTAAAAAAAAGGTCTCTAACATCAACGCTGGTACCAACTGGATGGGCTGCAGGCTGGACATCTACGTCCATATTTCGCCCCTCGCTGACCGCTTTCCAAGCCTGATTCTCTCCGTTATTGGAGGTAAGTGATAAGCGAGATACAGAAGCGATACTAGCTAGAGCTTCGCCACGAAACCCCAGGGTAGCAACCGCCTCTAGGTCGTCTATATCGGAAATCTTACTGGTAGCATGACGACTTAAAGCTAGGGGCATATCTTTATACTCTATGCCAGAACCATTATCGCGCACACAGAGGCGCTTGACGCCACCCTGTTCTACTTCCACCTCAATTCGAGTCGCACCCGCATCTAAGCTGTTCTCTACAAGCTCTTTGAGCACAGAGGCTGGACGTTCGACTACCTCACCCGCAGCAATTTGGTTGGCTAGTTGAGGGCTGAGTGTGTTTATACTTGGCATATCGTTTAATCCGTAATTTTGGATAACTCTTATCGACCTGGAATAGCTATTTTTTGGCCCACGTGAATCGCGCTAGATGACATTTGATTGTAGCGCATAATCTTCTTTGTGGAGGTTTTATACTTGGTAGCTATTTCTGATAATGTATCTCCGCGGGCTATTGTATAACTTAGCATCTTGCCGCTCATTACCTTTGCTAGCAAGGTACCCTCTGGCGGATGTTCAGAATAATATTGATCTAAACCCGTGAAGATCGCTTTTGCCATTCTCTGTTGATAATCAGCGCTATTAAGTTGTCGCGCTTCTTTAGGGTTGGAAATAAAGCCTGTTTCAATAAGCAATGAAGGAATATCTGGAGATTTTAAAACCAAAAACCCAGCCTGCTCAACCTTCTTTTTATGAAGCCTTGCAACCGAACCCATTTGCTTTAATACCTGTTCACCCGCTTCTAGGCTTGTAGTCATAGTCGCGGTCATTGAGAGATCCAAAAGCACCCCTGCTAGCATTTCATCTTTATTTCCCAAATTAAGTGCGGTGGCACCCCCAATTAAATCGGCATTATTTTGTTTCTTTGCTAAAAAACGCGCAGCCTCACTGGTTGCCCCCTTATTGGAGAGCGCATAGACCGAAGCTCCATTGGCTCGCGGGTCGGTAAAAGCATCTGCATGAACGGAGATAAAAAAATCAGCCTGATTATCTCGGGCTATTTGAGTGCGCTTTCGATGCGCTAAGTAGTAGTCTCCATCGCGCACAAGAATAGCATCGAAATTGGGGTCCTTATCGAACAGCCTTTCAAGTCGGCGTGCAATTTGTAATACAACATTTTTCTCTCTCATGCGGTTAGGGCCTAAGGCACCGGGATCCTCCCCTCCATGACCAGCATCAATTGCAATTATTATTTTCCTATCCGACTGCTCTATAACTTCTTCCACAGAGCGACTAACAACACGCTTTTTCTCAAATAGATCAACCACTAGGCGATTGCTATATTGATCATTTGCTTTGAGAGTAAAATCCTTGGGGCTTATGGGCGATTTTAGATCTAATACAATACGCAGATCTTTACCATTTCTATTGGCTGCACGCATTTTGCTGATCGGACTATCCTTGAAATCTAGATCAGCTATTACGGGGGCTTTGGAGACATTGGCAATATCAATAACTAGACGCTGAGGGTTATCAAGCTGGAAAACTTTATAGTCTATGGCGCCACTTACATCAAACACTATTCTAGTGTTATCTGGTGCACGCCATAAACGCACAGAATTTATTTCAGACGCACTTACAGAGGGTGCCAGCGGGCCCACTGACGTAAGAGTCAAAAAACCTAGGGTAGCTATATATATTTTTATATTTTTCATTAATTGCACTTACTTTGCCCTAACTCATTACCATTACTGCTAAAGTTGACTCATACATTGTTTGCCAAGCTCACTTAAACCTTCTATGGCGACATGTCGTCCACACTCAAGGGCGCTAATATCAATCACAATATCAGGCTTAGGAATATTACTTCCACCGTTATCCGGCCATTCTATCATGCACAACTTACCCTCTGATAAATAATCAGTAAACCCTATATGCTCAAGCTCTTCAGGATCCATAACACGGTATAAATCAAAATGAAAAACCTTACCAATATCCAGATCATAGGGCTCAACAAGGGTATAGGTGGGGCTTTTCACTGCACCAGAATGACCCAGACCCTGTAAAATACCCCGGCTAATTGTGGTTTTTCCTGCACCTAAGTCACCATTGAGCAAAATTAACAAGGGGGAATCAACTTTATTGATGGCAACTGCTACCCTACCGCCCAGCTCTACCATGGCTTGCTCGCTTTTAGGTTTAACATTGAACTCTGTGCTTTGAGTAGCGCCATTCATTAGGTATATTCCTGATTAAGCAATTGATGAAGATAAGGCAATATATCGGTAGCGGCAACACCTCGGCAGCCTTTATCGCTTACTAGCATATCTGCCGCCGACGAATGCAAACAACAACCTAGTTCCGCGGCATGCTTGGGACTAAGACCCTGCGCTAGTAGGCCGCCAATAATACCACTTAACAGGTCGCCCATACCTCCGGTCGCCATACTAGGATTGCCATAGGAGCATATTTTTATTGTGTCATTAGGCGTTGCAATTAAAGTTCCTGGACCTTTGAGCAACACCACTGCATCGTACTTTTGCTGAATTTCCTGTGCCGCTGCAAACCGGTCAGCCTGGATTTCATCAGCTGTTGTGTTAAGCAATCGCGCGGCCTCAGCAGCATGTGGCGTTAATATCCATTGATGGCCTTTTACCTCGCGAATAACACGTCCGTCTGCCAGTATATTTAAAGCATCCGCATCCAGCACCATCGGCAACCCAGAAGCTACTGCTTTTTGCAGTAACTGTTCTGACCATGCAGAACGCCCTAACCCGGGGCCCGCAACTAAGACTGTGGGCTTTTCGAGCCTTGGCTCCAATTGTTGGCCTGAGATAACACCACAGGCCATTATCTCAGGACAACGGGCAAGAACAGCACTAACATGCTCAGGCTGGGTAGCAACCGAAGTAAGGCCACTACCCACTCTTAAGCTGGCCTCTGCCGCCATAGCCACTGCACCGCCATAGCCATGATCACCACCAATTACCATACAATGACCCCGTTGATTTTTATAACCATCGGCATCTAATTCTGGGATCTTCTCAAGTAGCTCAAAAAGATCTAATAACTGCGCGGCTGGTTGAAAGCCACCTAATAAATTCACAGGAACATCCAGTGAATCATAGATTACTTCTCCACATAAGGCGGGGCCTTTACCGGTAAACAGGCCCTGTTTTGCGCCAACAAAGGTTAGGGTTATATCGGCTTTAACTGCAGTGTCTGCAACGGCTCCTGTATTGGCGTCTAAACCTGATGGAACATCCATCGCCAAAACAGGCAGGCCAGCGCTGTTGATTAATTCCATTGCCTGCTTGTAAGGCTCACGAAGCACACCTGTGTAGCCAATGCCGAGAAGACTGTCTACAACTACACCTTCATTAAGCTGAATATTTTCATCAAAACTAACGAAGGACACCTTATTTTGCGCGGCAAATTGCCGTGCGCGCATTGTTTCATCCGACAGCTTCTTGTTAGCCGCTAGCTCTATCACCTGAACAGGTAATAGCCTTTCAGCCGCTCTTGCAGCTAAAATATAGCCATCGCCAGCATTATTTCCCGCGCCACAAAAGACTGTGATCAGGCTCGGTTGGCCAAAGGCCTCCAAAAGCTCATTAAAGGCCGCTATACCAGCTCGTTTCATTAGCTTAATTGCACCATCATTAAGTTCTGCGATGGCCGCTTTATCCATATCGCGAACAGTTTCCACGGTATAAAGGTTATCTTGTATCTGGCTATCTAGAGGAAAATGCGACATATTGTTTATATCTCAGTAAAATTGAGTGCAATTATAAGTTAGATTGACCGAGAACTCATGCTAGAAACGATACAACCTGACAACTTAGACCCAGAATCTCTCCAGGAGCTTGCCAATAATATTAAACATTGGGGGGAGTCTTTGGGTTTTCAGCAGGTAGCTATTGTAAAACCTAATTTAGATGAGGCTTCACAACGCCTAAGGTTGTGGCTAGATAATAGCTACCAAGGCAGTATGGGCTGGATGTCGGAACATGGTGATAAACGCTATAAAGTCGATAAATTAGTGGCTCGAACACTTCGGGTGATTTCAGTAAGAATGGACTATCTTGCTGATGACAATATGGTTGCGGTATTAAAAGATAATAATAAGGCTTATATTTCGCGCTATGCCTTAGGGCGCGACTACCACAAATTGATTCGCAAACGACTTGCTGAATTAACGCGCAAAATTGAACAAAATTTACCTGACTTAAATCTTTCTCAGCGACCCTTTGTCGATAGCGCACCGGTGATGGAAAAACCTCTTGCAGAACAGGCTGGATTGGGCTGGATTGGTAAAAATAGCCTACTCATTAATAACAAGGCAGGGAGCTGGTTTTTCCTTGGCGAAATTTACACTTCATTGCCCTTACCTGAGGATAATCTTGAACAACCTAATCGATGTGGTAATTGCCGTGCCTGCCTAAAGGTATGCCCCACTGATGCATTTCCTGAACCCTATGTACTGGATGCTAGAAAATGTATTTCCTATCAAACAATTGAAAATAAAGAATCTATTCCAGAATATTTCAGACCTCTTATGGGTAATCGTGTCTTTGGCTGTGATGATTGCCAAATTATCTGCCCCTGGAATCGCGGCGCGCCAAAAACCAAAGAAATGGATTTTTCACCGCGTCACAATTTGGATAATTCAGAACTGCTGACTCTGTTTAAATGGAGTGAAACTGAGTTTTTAAGCAAAACTGAAGGCTCAGCCATTCGTAGAATTGGCTACCAACGCTGGCTTCGCAATCTAGCCGTGGGACTTGGCAATGCGGATGGCTCGCAGGAAATACTTAGGCAACTTGAAAAAACTGCCATCAATTCATCGGCTCTGGCGAAGGAACATATTAACTGGGCAATAGAACAACAGAGATACAAACTGAGGAAATAATAGGCACATTAGGCACATATAGTCATATCCTTACAAATATACTATAACCAAATAGTTTTTCCGTGTGATATTGCAGCCAATAATCATTATCTTTAGTATTAGCGCCAAGTTACTACTGATCAAGGAAGAGCTATGTTCGTTAAATATATAAAAGTAATATCCCTGTCCCTATCCCTATCTCTATTTCCATGGCTTGCCCTTGAAAAGGCTAATGCCGGCGAATCTCTTTGGGTATATGCCAAAGGAACTGACACCATGCCTGCGGGTGAGCTGGAATTTAAACTAGGCACTATTGCCAGATTAGGTAAAAATTCCGGTGACTACAAATTTTACGATATTCGACCAGAGCTAGAATACGGAATTTCGGATAAACTGACTCTATCAACAGAGCTGCTCTTATTTAGCCATGATTACTCTGTAGATCCAGACAGTGGCCCAGGCCCCATGGTCGATACCCAAGCCAAAACCGGTGGCTCTTTTGATAAAACTCAGGTGGGCGGCTATGAAGTGAGTCTAAAATACAATATTTTGAGCGTTTACAAAGACAGTTTGGGTCTCTCTTTAGGTGCTGGATATGAGCGTAGAGACCGCTATCGCTTAGATGGTACAGAAATTGACCAAGATTCATTTTTAGGTACTCTCTATCTGCAAAAAAATTACCTCGACGATCTATTGGCCACCACCCTGACAGTAAAAACCGAATTTGAACGTCGCAAGAGTGGCGATTGGGATGACCAGAGCTTTGTTCTTGAAGAAGAAATAGCTCTAGACCTAGCCTTGGGGATATCCTATCGCGTGGCGCCAAAATGGAATCTGGGTATTGAATTTCGCCACCAATCTGACTATCTAAATCCGCAAGAATTTAACGAACAGGGAGAATTTGCATATAACCCTGACTTAAAACCATCTAATTTTGATTTATTTGATATACGACTTGGGTCTCAGCATCAAAATGGCAATTACTTCGGACCTACGGTTCACTATGCAGAAAAAGACTGGTGGGTAACAGCTGGTGCTCTATGGCAAGTATTTGGTGGGGGTTCAAAGTATGCGGATGTTAGAGATAACAAAAACTGGGATGAACACGAGAAGGTTCATTTTGGCCTAACCTTCGGCTACGAAATCTAATAATACTAACGACAAGGATGTGGATTCTAAATGAATAGACGGGATTTTGTTCGTACCCTCGCAATGAGCACACTCGGTGTTCTGACCACGTTTAATAACAGGGTCTATGCCAAAACATATCTTACCCCAGATCAGGCTAAACGGCTTATCTGGAGTGACCTGGCAATGGTGCAAACAAATATCAGCCTGACTGAACAGCAACAAAAATCCATTCAGCGCTCCTCTGGAATACGTGTTTGGTCTCGCAATATACGAGCACTAAAATCCAGCGATAATCATTGGTTGATATACGATCAGGTGATTGGAAAGCACGAAAATATTGATATAGCTGTGGGTTTGACCAACGAAGGCAAGGTGAAGGCCGTTGAGGTATTAGTTTACCGCGAGTCCTACGGACATCAAGTTCTGCATCCAAAATGGTTGGGACAGTTTGTTAAAAAATCTGCCTCAGACAGGGTAAAAGTAGATAAAAATATTGTCAATATATCGGGTGCCACACTGTCCTGTGTCCATCTAACAGATGGTGTCAATCGATTAACTCACACATGGAATCAGGTACTCCAATATATTTAATTGGCAGTACAGATATTGGAAATATCATCAATTAGCATGGAAACATTAAACAGATGTAAACCTTTGCTGGGGACCTATGTCGACATTTGCCTGTCAGGTGAGATGAGTAAATCCCGTTTGATGGATCTTAGTTCTATGCTATTTTCCGAATTTGAAAAAATCCAAACACTGATGAGCTTTCATAGCCCTGACAGTGAGCTTTCGATAATCAACCGTAAAGCCTATCAGCAGCCCTGTAAGCTTTCCAATCACACCTATAAAGTGATTGAGCAGGCACTGCAGTTAAGCGCAGCATCCGATGGTTTATTCGATATTAGTATTGCGCCAAAATTAGTAGCGCAACAATTGCTCCCCGATCACGGTATTCCATCGCACCATAGCGCCTCATGGAAGGATATCAGTTTAGTTGATAACTGCATCAAATTTGCCAAACCATTGCTGATAGATTTAGGCGGCATAGCTAAAGGTTATGCGGTAGATCAGGCTTTTTCACTGCTAGCATCTGAACCACTAAATATTGTAATCAATGCGGGTGGCGACCTGCGCATAAGCCATTGGCAGGGGAAAACAGTTTCCATTCAAGTCGATGGCGAGAATGGAGCATTGAGGGAAATTCCCATGGCGAATAGTGCCGTAGCCACCAGTGCTAATTACTACACAGAAAACGGTTATCCTATTATCTGTCCTTTGACACAATCGACCGTCATCGACAATAAGGTTGTTTCAGTTTTCGCTCCCAACTGTATGTTAGCCGATGCACTGTCTAAGGTTGTTTTTATCAACTCATCCAATAAACAACTGCTCGATTCGCTAAATGCTGTAGCTAGCATTTTCCATCCACACCAATCTAAATCGGATAGTCCAGTATCAATATGCCACACATCACTATAAAAATTTCGCTGCAATACAGAATTTTCTTATTTTTAGCTCTGGCATTATCCTGGATGACTGGCATTACTTTTTTTGTACTCAACCGATGGTTCGCTGTGGAAGGTATATTTGGCTGGGAAAACCACCCCTGGCAGTATCCAGCACTGCAAGTACACGGTATTGCCGCATTTACAATGCTGATGTGTGCTGGCGCGCTTATAGCAAACCATTTACCCTCCACATGGAAGACCCAACGACTGCGAACTTCCGGCCTGTTTATATTGGGCGCGCTATGCCTGCAAATAGGCACCGCTTATCTACTCTACTATGCATCTAATGATGATTTTCGCAGCTTTGTCAGCAACCTACATACATTGATAGGTGCTACTTTACCCCTAATACTGACCGTTCATATTTTGCGTGGCATTCGCAATAAAAGATCACCTAAGCAAAGTAAAAAATAAGTCTCGGAAAACGTCTCTATGTTTAAACTACGTCCTCTCGCTCTGGTATTAATATTCGTTATTAATTCAGTAAATAGCGCATCGACAATCGAAGAAATAGTTGTCACTGTCAAGCAAAGTAATAATCGAGCATTACAGCCGATTTTTGAGCTCAATAAACAGGCTCTATCAGCGAAAACACCACTGACCATGGCTGATATTATAACGGCTGTACCCTCGGTGGGTATACGCACCAATTCTCGCGGAGAAACTGTGTTTAGGTTGCGTGGTTCAGAAGAGCGACAGAGCACTATCTTTTTGGACGGTGCACCGCTTTCTGTACCCTGGGATGGAAGAATTAATTTATCTACACTGCCTGCGGGCATTATCAGCCATGCCAAGGTGGTAAAAAGTGCTGCGCCACTAGAATATGGTCCAAATTCAATTTTAGGGGTTATTGAACTTTCCACAGATAACAGCTGTGATAATGAAATTTGCAATCTGAGTGCTTCACTTGGTAACAATGGATTGACTAGTTATGACGCAGTTATGGGACACAACCTCAACCGCTGGTCAGCTTCTGCAGCCATTAGCGGGCAAAATCAAGACCATCTCACTGTGGTTAATCGAGATCAAATCCCTTATGCACCAATTGACAACGACAAGCGCCTCAACACAGACAGTCAGAGCCGCACATTTTGGAGTGCTTTAAACTATGGCGGCGATCATATTAATGCCCGTTTATCCCAGCTTGTGGTTAATGCATCTCGCGGTATAGCCGCGGCTGGCCATCTAAATCCAACAATCAAAAAGCCTAGATACTGGCGCTATCCAGACTGGCAGCTCAGCCAAACCACTGCCAATATGATATACAGCGATGCGAGCCGTTGGTCATATTATGGTACGGCTTGGTATCAAAAATTTTCTCAGACCATTGATCAATATACTGATGCAACCTATGGAACGATTGCCGACAGCGAATGGGATCAAGACCGCACAGCAGGTGCTAGATTAGTGGCCGATTTTAGTGGATCTTCACGGGGCTACCGCCTAATTGCCAACCTTCAGGATACTGTTCACAAACAGCGCGACCATAGCTTCGAGAACAATATTGAAGGGAGGGAGGAAGTCTACCAACAAAAACTATACAGTCTGGGCAGTGAATTTGATGTGTCGCCCACAGACGGCTTGAATGTATCAGTGGGTCTTTCCTATGATTATAGCGATACCCCGCAAGCTGGGGGCCGCCAAGCGCAGGATAAACTAGACGATTGGGCGGGCAATCTTGCTATTCTATGGACTCCAAGTGATCATATAGATATCACAGCGACCCATGGATATCGCACAAGATTTCCCAGCCTGCGTGAACTTTATGGCGTTGCACTGGGAAAATTTCTTATTAATCCATCGCTAAAACCTGAGACGGCACAGTTAACCGACCTTACCTTGGATTGGCAATCCAATGATGGTGCGCAATTATTATCAGTTACAGCATGGACAACTCGGGTTGCCAATAGGCTCTCTAAGAGAAAGATTATTCAAGATGGCGTGCGATTTGACCAACGCTACAATATGACCGGTTCCACTGGTCAGGGTCTAGAAGTGCGAGCAGCTTGGCAGGCAACACCCACTATTAACATTGAATTTAATGCCAACTGGCAAGACTTAGATGCGGAAGCAGAAGCCGATGGACAGCGTCCTGAAATACTTCAAAGACCGGATATTGAGTACGATGCGAATGTAACCTATCTGTTTTCAGAAATGTTAACCGCTAGTTTGGCGGCACAGTATATTGATGGTTCTATGGATGAAAATTTTGATGGCAAGCTGGTTAATCTGCCTTCAACCACTCTTCTAGATGCACGACTTTTTTATCGCCTAGATAAGGATTGGACTACCTTTTTGAGCATTAAGAATATAGCAGATTCCTTATACTTACCCCAACTTGGTCTGCCTGGTGCAGGGCGAGTCATACAGCTAGGTATAAATTATAAGCAATTATAGGGGTTAGCCTGAAACAATAAAATGTTCTCGGTAGTAAGCCAACTCTGCTATCGAATCATAAATATCATCCATAGCTAGGTGCGAACCTTTCTTATTAAAACCATTTATTAACTCTGGCTTCCAGCGTCGCACTAACTCTTTAAGAGTGCTGACATCGAGGTTACGGTAGTGGAAATGGTTTGCCAATTCAGGCATGTATCGAACCAAAAAACGTCGATCTTGGCCAATTGAATTACCACACATGGGCGACATCCCCTTTGGCACCCATTGTTTTAGGAAATCCACTGTCTCGGCCACGGCATCTGATTCAGAAATAGTACTCTTGCGCACTCGCTCTACAAGGCCTGATATACCATGCTGGTTGGTATTCCACTCATCCATGGCTTCAAGTAACGCGTCCGACTGATGAATAGCCAGTGAGGGGCCTTCAGCCAGTATATTTAAATCAGCATCAGTAACCACTGTAGCTATTTCGATAATGCGCTCTTTTAATGGATCCAAGCCTGTCATTTCCAAGTCTATCCAGATTAAATTGAGGTTTTGATGTGTCATTCTAAGAGTCCGTGGTGCTGAGTATGATTTTATATTTAAGATTATGCTATATGCTTAGGCTGTTCACCACCAGAAATGATATGGTAGCCAAGTTAATATTAATGGTCCGTATTTAGATGGGAAATCGAAAACTTAGCAAACGCCAGCAGGCAAGGATTCAATCGATCCAAAATCGCAGGCGCGAGAAAGCTAATTCGAAACAATATATGGACGATAAGGCCTTGGATAGCCTTGACCGGCTTGGCACTGAAACTGGCGGCAGAGTAATTACTAATTACGGCAGTCAGGTGGATATTGAAGGTACGTCAGGCCCGTATGAAAGTAAGATTATGCGCTGTCATGTTCGCGCCAATATTCCCAGCCTTGTCACAGGCGATAACATTGTTTGGCGCCCCGCCGAACCTCATGGCGTGGTCGTAGCGCGTGAACCCCGAGAATCAGAACTTATACGCCCAGATAACTACGGAAAATTGCGGCCTGTAGCTGCAAACATAGATCGCATTGGCGTGGTATTTGCCGCTCAACCAGCCCCACAAAGCAATTTACTTGACCGCTATCTAGTAGCCGCTGAAGCACAGAATATTGCGCCCTTTCTTGTTCTTAATAAAACTGATCTATTAAATCAAGAAACTGACACTAAGGTTGCTGCTTTATTAAAGGACTATGAGTCAATTGGCTACGAGGTAATTCGTGTATCTGCTCTAGAAAATGAGGGCACTAACGTACTAAAAAACTACCTAGCCGAAAAAAGCTGTATCTTTGTGGGTCAATCAGGTGTTGGGAAATCTTCACTTATTAACCAAATGGTGCCCGAAAACAATAGTGCTGTCGGCCCCCTTTCAGAGGCTACCAATGAGGGAACTCATACCACTACGGCCTCAAAGTTGATTCACCTTGATACTGGCGGGGTTATTATTGACTCCCCAGGAATAAGAGAATTTTCCCTCACACACTTAGATCAAGACGCTATTATTAATGGCTTTATAGATTTCAGGCCCTTTTTGGGTCATTGTAAATTTCGCGACTGCAAACACCAAGTCGATGCTGGCTGTGCTTTAGTTGAGGCTGTTAATTCAGGTAAAATTTTAGATCAACGCCTATATAATTACAGACAAATTATTAATAGCTTAGATAATTAATTGAATGCCTCATCTAATTGCGGGAAAATCTGTTAAAGTTACCCCATCTTAAACAACACTCACAAATTTTATGAAACATCTTATTGAACCCCAACAATTAAACGATCAATTAGGCCATTCTAATTTAATTATTGTCGACTTATGTAATGCTTCTTTATATGAACAGCAACATATCCCAGGTGCTGTACATTTAGCAGGGCAGCATCTTGTAGCTGGAACCCCGCCGGTACCGGGAGCATGCCCTGAGCTGTCTCAATTGGCAGAGGTTATGGCTTACCTGGGTATTGATGATTCTAAACAGGTAGTGCTTGTTGACGATGAAGGTGGTGGCTGGGCCGGAAGAATGGCTTGGTCAATGGATGTGCTCGGATTAAATAATTGGACATACCTTAATGGCGGTATTGTGCCTTGGATTAAAGAGAGCTTTGTAACAGAGTCCACAGCTAACCAGCCAACTAGTATCGAACCTATTGCCTCTCCGAGTCAATCCACCGATGCAAGAATTACCTCTGATGAGATTGTTAAATTGCTCAATGATCCTACATTTGCAGTTTGGGATGCACGAAGCCCTGGAGAGTATACAGGCGACATTATTCGCTCTGCACGAGGCGGCCATATCCCTAATGCAATTAACCTAGAGTGGACAGAACTTATGGACCGCGGAAACAATTTACGTATTCGCGAAGATGCCCAGCAAATATTAAATAGCCTAGGGCTTAATAAAGATAAAAAGATTGCCACCCACTGCCAAAGCCATCATCGATCAAGCTTTACGTACATGGTTGCCAGAATACTGGGATACGAAAATATTCGCGGCTATGATGGCTCCTGGGCAGAATGGGGCAATTTAGATCATACGCCTATCGAACTAGGCCCAAAATAACAGAGACTAATTATGATGAATCACAGCGGTGAATTATTCGTGGCTTTGCAGCGACTTCTGCCTAAGCATACCCTTTCCAGATTAATAGCAAAATTGGCTGAATCAGAAAATCCTAGCATCAAAAACCTATTGATTAAACGCGCTATTAAAACCTTTGATATCAATATGAATGAGGCTATCACTGATGATATTGAAAGCTATAAGAGCTTTAATGCTTTCTTTACTCGGAAATTAAAATCCGATTTAAGGCCTGTTGATAAAGCAGTTAATAGTATTATTTCGCCAGCGGATGGGGCCATAAGCCAGGCTGGAAAAATCAGTAAAAATAAAATTCTACAGGCTAAAAATGTCGATTATTCACTTAATCAGTTAGTCGGCGATACCCTTCAGGGTAAGCGCTATGAGAATGGTGAGTTTGCGACTATTTATCTTTCACCAAAAGACTACCACCGCGTGCATATTCCGGCTGATGGCCAGTTATTATCCACTCGATATATTCCTGGTGAACTATTTTCAGTTAACCAGACAACAGCTGAGTTAGTTCCTGGCTTATTTGCTCGCAATGAACGACTGGTATGTGAATTCACATCGCAAACCTTAGGTCATTTTTCGGTCATTTTGGTGGGCGCCATGTTGGTGGCAGGCATTGAAACTGTTTGGAGTGGCATGGAAAAACCTGGGCCAGGTGCTGTAAGAGATACAGACTATAGCGATCAAAATATTACCTTCAGCAAAGGCGATGAAATAGGTCGTTTTAAGTTTGGATCTACAGTTATTTTACTTTTCCCAGAGAATTCAGTAGCTCTTGAGAAACATATTCAATGCTCAAACTTAGTTAATATGGGTGAAAAATTCGCAACTATTAACGCTTAACTATTATTTAAGCGTTATTTAGCGGACTGAGCCTGCACTGTATCTACCAGAACCTTAACCTTATCTGGATTGATATCTGGCGTAATACCATGACCTAAGTTAAAGATATGGCCCGAGCCACTTCCAAAAGATTCAAGTATAGAGGTGGCCTCTGCTCTAATCGAATCATCACTGCCACGCAGTACAGAGGGGTCCATATTTCCTTGAAGTGCGACACGCTCGCCAACCAGCTCGCGCGCTGTACCAATATTAGTCGACCAATCTAACCCAAGACAATGACAACCTGTGTCAGCCATTTTGGATAGCCATTGACCACCACCCTTTGTAAATAGAATCACTGGTACCTTACGGCCATCAGACTCTGTATTTAGGCCTGCTACAATTTTTTGCATATAGGCTAGAGAGAACTCTTGATAGGCTGTATGACTAAGCACACCACCCCAGGTATCAAAAATTTGAACCACTTGAGCGCCGCTGGCTATCTGAGCATTAAGATAATCAATCACTGATAGCGTAAGCTTCTCTAAGAGCTGATGCAATAGCTCTGGCTGGGTATAGAGCATAGTTTTGGCCCGAGCAAAATCTCGACTACTCTGACCTTCGATCATATAGGTGGCAAGAGTCCAAGGACTCCCCGAAAAACCTATAAGAGGAACACGGCCGTTGAGTTCACGGCGAATAGTCGAAACCGCATCGGTAACATAGGTTAAATCCGATGCCGTGTTAATAACTTCGAGTTTTTCAATATCTTGCTCAGTACGCACTGGCTTGCGAAATTTAGGGCCTTCACCTTCAGCGAAATACAGCCCTAAACCCATAGCATCAGGGATAGTTAGAATATCTGAGAAAAGAATAGCGGCATCTAGTTCAAAGCGCTCTAGCGGCTGTAAGGTTACTTCACAGGCTAGCTCAGTATTCTTACAGAGACTCATAAAGTCGCCTGCTTGCGCTCTAGTCGCTCTGTATTCAGGCAAGTAACGCCCTGCCTGACGCATAATCCATATAGGCGTTCGGTCAACCGGCTGGCGCATTAGCGCTTTTAAAAAGCGATCGTTCTTAAGCTCTGTCATTCACTACTCAATCAGTACAGGTTTTATTTATTTACGATTAGATATCTAGATAATCCAGAATGCCTTCAGCTGCCTGACGACCTTCAAAAACCGCCGTTACCACCAAATCTGAACCACGAACCATATCACCACCTGCAAATACTTTGGGGTTTGTTGTTTGGAATGCATAGGTCTGTTCCTCAGGAGCAACAACACCACCCCAATCGGCAGTATCAACCTTAACATCGGTTAACCAGCTTGGTGGGCTTGGCTTAAACCCGAAGGCAACGAGTACTGCATCTGCAGGAATTGTTTCTTCACTTTCAGGGATAAGCTCGGCGCGACGACGACCATTGGCATCTGGCTCACCCATTTGAGTAGCGACTACTTTAACACCTGACACCTGGCCATCAGCATTACTAAGCAGCTCTACTGGCTGAAGGTTAAATCTAAATTCAACACCTTCTTCTCGAGCATTTTTAACTTCTCTGCGAGAACCCGGCATATTTTCTTCATCACGTCGGTAAGCACAGGTAACACTGGTTGCACCTTGACGAATGGAGGTTCGATTACAGTCCATAGCGGTATCACCACCCCCTAGAACCACAACACGTTTGCCTTTAAGGTCAATAAAATCGTCAGCTGATTTCTCGAAACCTAGGTTACGATTAACATTAGATACTAGGAATTTTAAGGCTTCATGCACACCCGGTAGATCTTCACCTGGGAAGTTACCTTTCATAGTGGTATAGGTGCCCATTCCCATAAATACCGCATCATATTCTTCTAGCAATTGATCAATCAGAATATCTTTTCCAATTTCGGTGTTGAGCCTAAATTCTACACCCATACCTTCTAGCACTTCACGGCGGGTGGTAATTACATTTTTTTCTAACTTAAACTCTGGAATACCAAAAGTTAGCAACCCGCCAATCTCTGGATAACGATCAAATACAACCGCTTTGACGCCGTTTCGGACCAGAATATCTGCACAACCAATACCAGCAGGCCCTGCACCAATAACTGCAACTTTTTTGTCTGTCCAAACTACTTTGGACATATCTGGACGCCAACCCATGGCGAGAGCTGTATCCGTAATATACTTTTCTACAGAACCAATGGTCACTGCACCAAAACCATCATTTAGCGTACAGGCGCCCTCACAAAGCCTATCTTGAGGACAGACACGTCCGCAGACTTCTGGCAGCGAGTTAGTCTGATGGCTTAGCTCTGCAGCTTCTAATAAATTACCTTCCGCAACTAACTGTAGCCAGTCTGGAATATAGTTATGTACCGGACACTTCCATTCGCAGTAAGGGTTACCGCAGGAAAGGCATCGATGAGACTGTGTCTCAGCTGTGGTTTTATTGAATGGGTCATAAATTTCCACAAACTCACCCACTCTACGCTCCATATCACGCTTCGGGGGGTCGACTCGCTGTACATCGAGAAACTGAAATTCGTTATTTGGTCTTGCCATAATTAATACTCTACTAATTCTTTAGCTTACTTGGAAACAGCGTTTGCCTGCGCCAACAGACTTTGCAAACTCGATGCCTTAGGCTTTACTAGCCAAAACTTCGAAGCAAAATCAGAAAAATTATCCAATATATGTTGCGCCCATGTACTACCTGTCTCACGGGCGTGATTTTCAATCATAGATATTAGGAATCCGCGATGGGACTCAAGTGCTTCGGTGGTGACCCGTTGAATATCAATCAACTCCATATTATAACGGTCAACAAACTTGCGGTCTGTATCAAGTACATAAGCAAAACCGCCTGTCATTCCGGCGCCGAAATTATACCCAGTCGAGCCCAATACCGTAACAATACCACCGGTCATATATTCACAACAGTGATCGCCAGCACTCTCAACTACGGCTGTAGCACCAGAGTTTCTTACCGCAAATCGCTCACCTACCGAACCAGCTGCATAAAGAATGCCACCGGTTGCACCATACAAACAGGTATTACCCATAATTGGTGTGTTATTGGAATCAAATGAACTTACCTTTGGCGGACTCAAAACCAGCTTACCACCAGACATGCCCTTACCGACATAGTCATTCGCATCACCTTCAAGGTAAATATCAAGACCACCCGCATTCCACACCCCTAATGACTGGCCTGCAACACCCCGCAGCTTAACAGTGACAGGGTTATCTTTCATCCCGGCATTACCGTGTCTAACTGCAATTTCACCTGAAAGGCGCGCACCAATGGAGCGATCACAGTTACAGATATCATATTCGAATGTACCGCCACTTTGAGCTTCAATAGCCGGCAACATATCTGCCACCATCTGTTCAGCAAGAAGGCCTTTGTCGAATGGCTCATTTTGAGCCACATCACAAAATTGCGGTTTGTGACTTATTTCAGGTCGATCTTCAATAAGTGGACTCAAATCAAGATTTTTTTGCTTTGACGTTTTACCCGGTAAAAGTTCGAGTAAATCTACACGGCCAATAAGCTCTTCCAGTGAGCGAACACCTAGACTAGCCATCCATTCACGGGTTTCCATTGCCATAAATTTAAAGAAATTAGTCGCCATTACAACGGTGCCACGGTAATGATCATTTCGCAGACGATCATTTTGCGTAGCAACACCTGTAGCACAGTTATTTAGGTGACATATTCGCAGGTATTTACAGCCTAATGCAACCATTGGACCAGTACCAAAACCGAAGCTTTCTGCCCCTAAAATAGCCGCTTTAACAACATCCAAACCGGTTTTTAAACCACCATCGGTTTGAACGCGCACTTTATTTCGAAGATCATTAGCACGAAGCGTTTGATGAGTTTCAGTTAGGCCAAGCTCCCAAGGAGAGCCCGCATAACGAATAGAGCTCACCGGACTCGCCGCCGTACCGCCGTCGTAACCTGAAATAGTAATTAGATCCGCATAAGCTTTAGCCACACCTGCAGCAATTGTTCCTACGCCCGGCCTAGATACCAATTTAACCGAGACTAGTGCATCGGGATTAACCTGTTTAAGGTCAAAGATTAACTGTGCCAGATCTTCAATCGAGTAAATATCATGATGCGGCGGTGGAGAAATTAGCGTTACACCGGGCACAGAGTATCTTAGGCGGGCAATAAGATCATTAACCTTGCCACCTGGAAGCTGACCACCCTCACCGGGCTTAGCTCCCTGAGCTACTTTAATCTGGATAACTTCGGCACTTCGCAGATAAGCGGGGGTCACACCAAATCGACCCGAGGCTACCTGCTTAATCTTGGATGACTTAATGGTCCCATAGCGAGCAGGGTCTTCACCCCCCTCACCTGAATTAGATCGGCCACCTAGGCTATTCATTGCCTCTGCTAAGGATTCGTGAGCCTCGGGTGAAAGTGCCCCAAGGGACATACCCGCAGAATCAAATCGTTTAACAATGTGTTCAATTGGCTCAACCTCAGATAAATCAATAGCTGCAACATCAGCTTTGAGTGCCAATAGGTCGCGTAAGGCTGCTGAAGGTCGAGTATTTACAAGCTCAGCGTAGTCTTTCCAGGCATTGTAATCAGTGTTTTGAACTGCTTTGTGCATTGTCTGCACAACATCAGGGTTGTAGGCATGATATTCCTCACCATGCACATACTTTAATAGTCCGCCCTGATTAATAGGCTTGCGCATTTTCCAGGCAGTTTGACTCAATTCTTGCTGGTCTTGCTGTAAGTCCTCAAAAGTTGCACCCTGAATTCGGCTAGTTAGGCCCGGGAAACAAAGATCAATAATTTCTTCACTTAAACCCACTGCTTCAAATAACAACGCACCTCGATAGGAGGCAATAGTAGAGATTCCCATTTTTGAGAGAATTTTTAGCAGCCCTTTATTAATGCCTTTACGGTACTGTCTAAAGGCAGTGTCTACATCAACTAAGGTCTCACCACTACCAATTAAATCGCAAAGCACATGATAGCTTAGATAAGGGTAAACCAAGGAGGCGCCACAACCAATTAAGGTTGCTATCTGGTGTGAATCTCTTGCATATCCGGTGCTGGCAACAATATTTGAATCACATCGTAGGCCTTTAACCGTTAAGTGGTTATGAACAGCACCTACTGCAAGTAGTATGTGAATAGGTAATTTAGGCTGGACTATATCATGATCTGAAAGTATACAAACTGACACACCGGATTTTACCGCTGCTTCAACTTCAGAACAGATTCTTGCAATCCCGCTAGCAAGGTTTTCTGTTGAGGGATCAAAATTAAGATCAAACTTTTGAACAGGAAATTCTTTAAACTCATTCGCTTTCAAGGCGTAGTATTTACGCGGTGAAAGCACCGGGCTTGAAAGCCCTATTCGGCATGCAAGATCAGATTTTTCTTCGAAAATGCTGCCCTCGCGTCCAAGTTCAACACCAAGTGACATCACAATAGACTCACGCAGCGGATCGATAGGCGGGTTAGTCACCTGCGCAAACTGCTGTCTGAAGTAATCAAATATGTTACGGTGCTTAGATGAAAGTACTGCCATTGGGGTATCATCACCCATGGAGCCTGTCGCTTCTTGACCGCCTTCAGCCAATGGGCGCAACACCTGATCCCTTTCTTCGAAAGAGACTTGGAACATTTTCATATAAGTACGAATTTGCTCTCGGGACAATGTACCCTCAAGCTCAATACTATCCATATCGAAGGTAGAGGCAATAGAAAAGTGGCCGTCTCTCAACCATTGTTTGTAGGGGTTGCGGGCTGCCAACTGAGTTTCGATCTCGTCGCGGAACATAATCTGTCCCTTCTCAGTATCAATCGAAAGGATATCCCCAGGCCCTAATCGACCCTTAGCCACAACTGACTCAGGAGCATAATCGTAAACACCCACTTCCGATGCTACAGTAATAACATCGTCATCGGTCATAACCCAGCGAGAGGGTCTTAAGCCGTTTCTATCAAGTGTGCAAACAGCAAATCTTCCGTCAGTTATCACCAAGCCTGCCGGGCCATCCCAAGGCTCTTGGTGCATTGAAAGATAGTCGTAAAGCGCACGTAGATCAGGGTCGATATCTTCAACATTTTGCCAAGCGGGCGGCACTAGTGCACGCACCGCTAAATGAAGATCCATACCACCTGTCACTAGCATTTCTAACATATTATCAAGGCTAGAAGAATCTGAACCCGTACGATTTACAAGAGGAGCCGCCTCAGTAAGATCGGGTAGTAAAGCAGTTTTATATTTAGGCGTTCTAGCAACAGACCAGTTTCTATTACCCACAATTGTGTTAATTTCACCATTGTGAGCAAGCATTCTAAACGGCTGTGCTAACGGCCATTTAGGCATAGTATTGGTTGAGAAGCGCTGATGGAACACACAGATAGCAGTTTCAAGACGCGGATCAGCCAAATCAGTATAGAACTGCGGCAAATCAACCGGCATCATCAAGCCTTTATAGCTAAGAACATTAATGCCCAGGCTAGCAATATGGAAGGTATCATCACTTTCTAAACGGTTTTCAGCTTTGCGGCGACCCATATAAAGTCTAGCGGCAAAGATTTTTTCGTCCGTTATCTTTTCAGGCGCTACAAAAACTTGCTCAAACGAAGGAAGAGATTCAATAGCAATAGGTCCAAGACAGCTGTTATCTGTAGGCACTTCCCGCCAGCCAATTACTTGCAGGCCCTGCGCAGATAACTCTTGCTCAATAATTGCTTTGGATTGATCGCGTAAATCATTATCACGATTAAGCATAATTGCACCCACTGCATATAGATCGGGCAATTCAATATTAAGCGCTTCTTTGACGACTGCACGCAGAAATGAATCTGGCTTCTGCATTAATAAACCACAGCCATCACCCGTTTTACCATCTGCTGCCACACCGCCACGGTGAGTCATACAGGTAAGGGCTTTAATAGCATTTTGTAACAACTGGTAATTGGCTTTACCCTTGGTATGGGCAATTAATCCAAAACCGCAGTTATCTTTAAAATCATCAAGCTGACATAAGCTTTGAGTCATATTTAAACTCTGAAAATTAACAGGTGGATTTTGAGCCCGGCTTCAACTCATCTGGGCGAAAAGGCGCACATTTTACACTTGAGACACTGTTTCGACAAATACTTATACGCAAACAAGAAAAGGGCTAGTTTATTTGCGGCTAATATTTTTCAATAAATATATATTTATTGCTTTGCAATACTGCTGGATAAGACTGCCTGTAAGCTTTCAGCAGAATAGTTACTTGTGACTTCCGCATCACCAAGCGCTCTCAATAAAACCAATCGCAGCTGACCATCTAAAACTTTTTTATCTCTGCCCATATGTTTATTGAAATCTTCGATATCCATTTCTTGCGGTGGAACCACGGGCAAAGACCAGCTTTCTAATAAGGACTTAATGCGATCAAATTCAGATTGCGATAGCCTTCCCATCATCATTGACAGCTCAGCGGCCATTACCATGCCCGCTGCAACAGCCTCACCATGAAGCCAGCCTGAGTATTTCTGAAAGGTTTCCATGGCATGACCAAAGGTATGCCCTAAATTTAAAATTGCCCTTATTCCCTGCTCTGTCTCATCAGTACTGACTACCTTGGCCTTATTAAGACAGGAGCGCTCAATGGCATAGATTAATGCAGCCTGATCGCCCTGCTTTAGCGCAGCGGTATTATCTTCTAACCATTTAAAGAACTCCGCATCTGCAATCAAGCCATACTTAATAACCTCTGCCATACCCGCGCTAAATTCACGCCTTGGCAACGTTTTCAAGCTATCGGTATCAATTATGACTGCCTGAGGCTGATAAAAAGCACCTATCATATTTTTACCCAGCGGATGGTTCACCGCCGTTTTACCGCCTACCGATGAATCAACCTGAGATAGCAATGTAGTAGGCACCTGAATAAATGGAACACCGCGCTGGTAACAGGCAGCAGCAAAGCCAGTAATATCACCGACCACTCCACCACCAAGGGCGATAAGCGTGGTTTTACGGTCATGATTTTTTTCTAACAACTGGGTCAAGATACTGTTTAGAGTATCCAGATTCTTAAATTGCTCACCATCATCAAGGATAATTGAATCAACCTGTTTATCGGCAAGCTGCGCTTCAAGTGCAGGCAAATAAAGCTTTGCCACGGTAGTATTGGTGACAATAAGGGCTCGACTCCCCTGAACAAAACGCGAGATACCCACTACAGAAAGCTGCCCCGACCCAATATAGATTGGATAGCTTCGCTCACCCAAGGCTACATGAATTTGCGAGCTTGAAGAGATATTTGATATATCAGACATATTGATTAACTCTTAGCAGTTAATTGATTGATACTATGCTTTTACTAAAAAATTATCATTGTTTTGATAATTCATCTAAAAGCACCTTAGCTACTCTGGCAGCAGAGCCACCCTCGGCAGAAAATACAACATCAGCAACCTGCCGATAAAGCGGATCGCGCACCGCGAGCAATTCATCAATGACCTGCTCGCGGTTTTCAACCTGCAATAACGGTCTAGACTTATCTCTACGCATTCTTTCGTAAAGCTGGGCCTTAGAGACCGAGAGATAGATGACTTGGCCATTAGATTGCAACATTTGCCGATTACTGTCTTCTAACACAACGCCGCCACCGGTTGCGATAACCGAGCTTGGGTTGTTGGAAATTATATCTTGCAGCACCTTGGATTCTCGCCGACGAAAACCCTGCTCACCTTCCATATCAAATATCCATTGAATATCCGCTCCACAGCGAGATTCAATTTCGGCATCCACATCTATAAACGGGCGATGCAATAAGCCGGCTAACTGCTTGCCTACGGTGGTTTTACCCACACCCATAGGACCTACTAAAAAAATATGTTGTTGACTCATTAGTTGTTCAGCAATGTTGGGTTAGTCTAAATATTGGCTGTATGATGATTTGTTTTTTTCCGCAGAGTATAAGGTAAAGCTAACCTGACCCATGGCGTTGCTGTTACCCTATTTTTTACAAGGATAACAGCCTATTAAGTTGTCACAAATGCGAAACAAATAATGCACAACAGCTTGTCAAGGCTCTATAATACACTGTATGAAACCTTTGCGTCTGCAGACCTTGCTTAAAAGACAGAAAAAATTAATAAAAGCCCTACTTATGCTTACCATTTCGGGCGTGGGTGGATTTCTTGTTCTTGCTTCCTGCCTGTTTCTTTACCTAAGCCCAAAACTTCCCTCGGTTGAGGAACTTAAAAAAGTAGAATTACAGATTCCGCTTAAAGTTTATTCTCAAGATCTAGAAATTATTGCCGAATTTGGCGAAAAAAAACGTACCCCAGTTAACTTTAACCAGATCCCGCCCGCCATGGTTGATGCTTTTTTGGCCGCTGAAGACGATAGCTTCTTTAAGCATGGTGGCATTGTAGTTTCAGGCTTAGCCAGAGCAGGCGTCGAGCTGATTACCACTGGATCAATTCGCAGTGGCGGCAGCACCATTACCATGCAGGTAGCACGTAATTTTTTCTTAAGTAAACGCCAAGAATTTACTCGGAAATTTAATGAAATATTGCTCGCATTTCGCATCGAAGAAGAGCTAACCAAACAAGAAATATTATCCCTCTATGCCAATAAAATATATTTAGGCAACAGAGCCTACGGTGTGGGCGCTGCAGCACAGGTTTATTATGGCAAAAGTTTAGACCAGCTAACTTTAGCTCAAATGGCCATGATTGCCGGGCTTCCCAAAGCGCCATCAAAGTACAACCCAATAGCAAAACCTGAGCGGGCCCTACAGAGAAGAAACTGGATTCTTGGACGTATGCTTGGCTTGAAAAAAATCACCAAAAACCAGTATAAAAAGGCAATTTCTGAACCGGTTACAGCAACCTACCATGGTTCAATTGCAAAAATTGATGCCGCCTACCCTGCTGAGATGGTAAGACAGCAAATTATTAAGAAATATGGCCTTAAAGCATACACCGAAGGCTATACCGCAATCACAACCATCGACTTTAATTTACAGGCTAAGGCAACTGACTCAATTCAGGCTGGACTGATTGCCTATGATGGACGGCATGGTTATCGCGGCGTAGAACAATCAGCCTTACCCAAAAACACATGGGATAAAGCATTAAGCGATGCCAGCAACTTCGGCGGCTTAGAGCCAGCAATTGTAAGCTATGTTGCAGATGATCATCTAAGAATTCTGGACATAGAGGGAAATTCTCTTTCCCTAAATTGGGCTAATGGCCTTGATGGCTTGCGCCTCTATAAAACAGCCAGCGTTCGCTCTAAACCCATCGAATCAGCCCATGATATCTTCCAAGTAGGCGATTTAATTCGTATTATCAAACGTGGTAATCTTGCCTATCTTACACAGCTTCCTGACGCTCAGGCTGCTATGGTTGCACTCTCCCCCAACGATGGCGGCATAAAAGCTCTGGTTGGCGGCTTTGATTATCGTCAGAGTCGCTTCAACCGCGTGACCCAGGCCGCAAGACAGCCTGGCTCTAACTTTAAACCCTTTATTTATACAGTGGCGCTACAGAACGGATTTACTCCCGCATCGACAATAAATGATGCTCCTGTTGTATTTGATGACAGCAAATTAGAAGATTTATGGCGACCCGAAAATGATGGCGGAAAATTTTATGGCCCAACCAGAATTCGTGAAGCACTGTATAGATCGCGCAACTTAGTCTCAATAAGACTGCTTAGACGAATGGGCATTGACCGAACATTACAAAACCTTCAAGCCTTTGGCTTTAACACAGGTGAAATGCCCGCGGACCTTTCCCTAGCATTGGGAAGCCATGCGTTGACACCCATGGCCATCGCTCGCGGTTACACTACCTTTGCCAATGGCGGCTATCTCGTAAAACCCTATATCCTAGATAAAATAATTGATCGTGATGGCAATATAATTTTCCAAGCATCACCATACAGTGCCTGTAACCCCTGCTTAACTGACAACAAACAGATAAAAGCTTTTTCCGCTGAGCAGATAGATCAAGAATTATCCGAATTATTAAACAATCTAGCCGAGGAATCTATTCCTGATTCTGCGAAAGATCATTACCAACTAATAAGACAAACCCTTCGTAATGCGCCGCAGGTGGAAGTCAACACCGCCGAAAGAGCCATTGACGACCCAACGGCATTCCTTATTGATTCAATGCTAAAGGATGTTATACAAAAAGGGACGGGGAGAAAGGCCAAGAAACTTAAACGCAACGATTTAGGCGGAAAAACAGGCACTACAAATGGCCCAAGAGATGCTTGGTTCTCAGGCTATTCATCCCAGCTTGTTGCTTCTGTATGGGTTGGGTTTGACGATTACTCTCAACTGGGTCGCAATGAATATGGAGGCTCTGCAGCTCTGCCGATTTGGATCGACTTTATGGGCGAAGCTTTAAAAGATAAACCAGAAATTAACTTACCTCAGCCGACAGGGATTGTAAGCGTAAAAATTGATCCTAAAACCGGTGCTCGGGTTTCACCTGACCAATCGGGAATCTACGAATTCTTTAGAATAGAAAATGTACCCGAATCCACCACAAAAGGTACAGCTTCTGCTGGTGACGAAGCGCCCTTGCCTGAGGATTTATTTTGAGCCATTCAAATAATGCTCAACTCGACTGGAACAGCATTGATACAGTGCTACTCGACATGGACGGCACATTGCTTGACTTACACTTTGATTTCTTTTTTTGGACCGAGCATTTGCCAGCAAAATATAGCGCCGCTCATAATGCCGAAATTAAAGAGGCCGCAAACTATATCGCAAAGCGTTTAAAGGAAAAGCAGCGGCTTCTTCAATGGTATTGCACAGAGTACTGGTCAGAGCAATTTCAGTTAAATATTATCGAGGCACAAACAGAAATAAAGCACCTAATTAACGAGAGGCCTCAAGCATTAACTTTTCTTGAACAGTTAGCCAAGCAACACAAAAAACCTATACTTGTTACCAACTCTGACCGCCCAAGTATTGAACTTAAGTTTGCCAACTCAGCTATAGCGCCCTACTTTGATCAGGTCATTGCTTCACATGACTATGGAGCCGCCAAAGAGCATCAACAATTTTGGCTTCAACTTCAACAGCAGCTGCCCTTTAATCCGGAAACAACACTATTTATCGATGATTCAGAATCTGTGCTTGATTCCGCTCACCAGTTTGGCATTAAACATCTATTCAGCATAGAGCAGCCGGATAGTGTTCAATCGCGGGTTTCAGACAGTAAATACCCTATGATCAGTAATTTCTTGTCTCTGCTACCAGGTAACTATAATGGATAAGGTACGTATCGATAAATGGTTGTGGGCTGCGAGGTTTTTCAAAACCAGAGCGCTTGCCAAAAATGCTATAGAAAATGGCAAGATTCATATTGACGGACAAAAACCCAAGCCTAGCCGAATGCTTGAATTAGGGACGAACCTTAAAATTAGGCAGGGATATGACGAGAAAACCCTTGTGGTGATTGCGCTTTCAGATAAGCGACGAGGCGCACCAGAGGCCAAGAGGCTCTACCAAGAGTCAGAGGCCAGCATTGTCGCCAGAGAGGAAACAGCTGCAGAGCGCAAAGCTTTAAATAGCTCAATGCCGCAACATGAAAAACCCAATAAAAAACAACGCCGTCAAATTCATCGTTTTGTAAGAGGCTAACTAGCCAAAAAAAATACCATTGATGACGATCTTTGATTTAATAAGTTAGGTAATTTTGAAAATGCCCAGTGTGAAAACAATAGACACCCGACAGCGCTTTCTGTTCGATGAAACCCATATTCGTGGCGAAGTAACTACACTTCACTCAAGCTATCAGGCCATTCAGCAGCGTCAAAACTACCCTCCAATAATCTCAAGATTACTGGGTGAGTTTCTTGCTGCTGCTAGTCTTTTGAGCGCAACTTTAAAATTTTCCGGAATTGTTAGCATTCAAGCCATAGGTAAGGGCCCTATCAGCTCACTGATGGCCGAGTGCAGCAATAGCAGCCAGCTACGAGGCCTTGTTAGGGGTGACTATCAAAACGTAGATGACAACCAAAACTTTGAAAGCCTGTTAGGCTCAGCCACACTAGCTATTACTATCGAACCAGAAGGACGTGAGCGCTATCAAGGCATAGTGCCAATAGATAAAGACAGCCTTAGTGAATGTCTTGAATATTATTTTGCTCAATCAGAACAATTAAGTACCAAAATAAAACTGGTAGCTGATCAACAAACGGCAGCGGGTATTTTAATTCAAGAAATGCCTCATGATAGCGAAGATGATAAGGCTCAGGATGATTGGCAGCATTTAAGCCTTTTACTTGAAAGCCTAAAACCTGAAGAACAATTAGAACTTGATCATGAAGAGCAGCTATATCGATTATTTCACGAACAGCAAGTACGTTTATTTGATCCTGAAGTATTGCAATTTTTCTGCAGTTGCTCCAAGCCCCGAACAGCTACGGCGCTAACTTCACTGGGCTTTACGGAGGTTTACCAGATCTTAAAGGAACAGGGATCAATTGAAATTACTTGCGAGTTTTGCGACCAGCACTATATTTTTAACCACAACGACATTGAACAACTATTTGAAGGAAATTCTACTTAAACTATTTATTCTTAACCAGAGGTACAGGGATGACCAAAACGTTAACTCACAACAATTTGACTGCCAGCCAACTCGTTGAAAAAGCTATATTAAGAAGGGAAGGCAAACTAACCAGTACAGGGGCCTTTGTCACTCAAACGGGTAACCGCAGCGGACGCTCACCCAAAGATCGATATATTGTAAAAGAGCCAGGCACCTCAGATAATATCGATTGGGGAGAAGTTAATCGCCCCATCGACCCATCAACCTTTAATGCCCTATGGAACCGCGTAGCCGAGTATATGGATGACAAAGAATGCTTTGTATCCCATTTACATGTAGGACAGGCATCAAAGCACTATATTGCAGTACAAGTTACCACAGAAACTGCATGGCATGCGCTATTCGCCCATAATATGTTTATCCATTCAGGCCCTTATAATCCATCGTCCAAACCAGTATGGCAGATAATGCATGCCGCCAACTTCGTGTGTGACTCGCAGCGTGATGGTACGCATAGCGACGGCGCAGTTATGATTAACTTTGCAGAAAATAAAGTACTTTTAGCGGGCATGAAGTATGCGGGAGAAATGAAAAAAGCCATGTTTTCTGTGCAAAATTTTCTTCTACCTAAGCAGGATGTTATGCCAATGCACTGCGCTGCAAATGTAGGCAAGGATGGCGATACCACCGTGTTTTTTGGCCTATCTGGAACAGGAAAAACCACATTATCGGCAGATCTCGATCGCTCTTTAATTGGCGATGATGAGCATGGCTGGGCTAAGGATTCTTTATTCAATTTAGAGGGCGGCTGTTACGCCAAAACTATTAATCTAAGCCGCAAAAATGAGCCTATTATCTGGGATGCTATAAAATTTGGGGCCATAATCGAAAATGTAGTTTTTAACACTAAAGATCGTATTGCCGATTACTGCGACACTAGTCTTTCAGAAAATGGACGCTGTAGTTACCCGCTGAGTCATATCGAAAAGCGCTGTATAGAAAACCAAGCAGGCGAGCCAAAAAATATTATTTTTTTAACCTGTGATGTCAGCGGCGTGTTACCACCGGTTTCAATACTCTCCAAAGAGGCTGCCGCCTATCATTTTCTAAGCGGATATACCGCTCGGATCGGCTCGACTGAGCTAGGTGCTAAAGCAGGAATTAACCCCACTTTCTCAAGCTGTTTTGGCGCGCCATTTATGCCGCGCTCGGCAAACGCCTATGCAGAATTATTAATGAAGCGCATAGAGGAATTTGGCTCTAAGATTTATTTAGTGAATACCGGCTGGACAGGCGGTTCGGGGGGTACAGAAGGCACGGGCAAAAGATTTCCCATACCCGTTACTCGCGCCGTGATAAGCGCTATCACTAACGGTTATTTGGAAGATTGTCATACAGAGCACTTAGAACAACTCAACCTTGATATACCGCTGGCTATTGAGGGTGTTGATAAAATTTATCTCAATCCGCGCAACAACTGGAAAAATACTGATAGTTATGATCGGCAGTCGCGCAAATTGGCGGAATTATTTGTTAAGAATATCGCAACATTTAAGCCCTCACAGGATATTTTGTCAGCTGGGCCAAAGCCATAAAAACCAAAAAGCCCGCTCTAGTGAGCGGGCTCTTGGGAATCTTTTTACTGCGATAAACTATCTTATTGGCTGTTCTCAAGCATGTAATCAATGGTGGCGATAATTTCATCATCGCTGCAGTCCATGCAAGTACCCTTTGCAGGCATAGCACCAATGCCATTAATAGCATTCGCGTAAACAGTTTCAATACCCTTGGTTAGACGATCTGCCCAAGCGGCCACATCACCCATTTTAGGGGCTCCAGCAACGCCATAGTTATGACATCCCTGACAGTTACTAGAATATATAGACTCGCCCGACCGTACCGCTGCTGCGACAGCAGAAACCACTGTCTGGCCTGCCATAATTACCTGCCCATGGGGTGTTAGACGCTCCGCTACAAGGCTTTTTTGATTAGAGGTAAGCTCTGCTGGGCCATCTTGGCCGCTACAGGCAACCAAAGAAAATAGGGTGAAAAATATAAGTCCAAAAACTCTGAGCTGACTCATTAAGGTCTCCGTTTAAAATTTAGCGATGAAGTTATTATTACTTGCTGTTTCAGCACACGCATTATACAGAAAAATGGATAATATCTCACTATGGGGCATGATTTTTAGCTAAGTAATCTAAAACAATTAACCCAGCGGTCGAATTCCCACTGACTGTCGAACCTTAGCCAACAAGGGTGCACTATATTCACGCGCTTTCCGAGCACCTTTTATCAAAAGCTGCTCGACCTCTGCAGGGCTTTCCATTAGCTGGTTATAGCGCTCACGCGGCTCTTTAAGTTGCTCATTAATAAGTTCGAATAGTTGCTTTTTAGCCTCACCCCAAGCAATACCCTCTTCAAATTGAACACGCATATCTGTAATCTGTTGCTGAGAAGCAAACGCCCGCCAAAGCTGAAAAACAGCTGAACTATCTGGATCTTTTGGCTCACCAGGCTCCAAAAGATTCGTTTTAATTTTATTAATATGCTTTTTAAGTTTCTTTTCAGTTAAGAACAGCGGAATAGTATTATTGTAGCTCTTACTCATTTTACGGCCATCAAGCCCCTGCAAAACAGCTACCTGATCATCTACCTGCGCTGAAGGCAATACAAAATGTTCACCATAATGATAGTTAAAACGCTGAGCAATATCCCGCGCCATTTCCACATGCTGAATTTGATCACGACCCACCGGAATATCACTGGCATTAAACATCAATATATCTGCCGCCATTAATGTGGGGTAGCTAAATAAGCCCATAGTAATGGCCAGATCATCATCTTCACCCGCTTCTTGATTAGCCTGCACAGCCGCCTTATAAGCATGTGCACGGTTCATTAAACCCTTAGCCGTCATACAGGTTAAAAACCAGGTAAGTTCTGATATTTCAGATATATCTGACTGGCGGTAAAAAACCACCTGTTCAGGATCCAAGCCAAGCGCCAGCCAAGCCGCTGCAATTTCTAGCGTAGAACGATGTACAACCTCAGGATCCTGACATTTAATTAGCGCATGGTAATCCGCTAAAAAGAAAAAGGACTCAACACTTTGATCACGACTCGCCTCAATCGCCGGACGAATAGCACCCACATAATTTCCTAAGTGTGGTGTTCCAGAGGTGGTAATTCCGGTTAAAACTCTTGTTTGGCTCATAAAAAATCTTCTAAATGTATTAAGCAGGTAATAATAAGGGTTCTGGTCAGTTACTCAACCATAAAAACCAAAAATAGAGGCTGTCTTCTTTAGGCCCAATCGCAACAAATAGCCGTTGCGCTATTGAAAAATGTACCCAGTACCACTGACAATCTTAATGAATCTTTTGCGCCGGTTAGTTCGCGGCAGGAGTGCATGGCTAACTGGGGAATGCCGACATCGATAGTAGCTACACCAAGGCGAGATGAAGCAATGGGCCCTATGGTGCTACCGCAACCCATATCACTGCGCGATACAAACTGTTGCACTGGTACTTGCGCCCGTTCACAAAGTTGCTTAAACAGACTAGACGTCACGCTGTTGGTGGCATAGCGCTGCTTTACATTAATTTTAATCACGGGCCCACCATTGATGCTAGGCAGATGCCCTGCATCGTGCTTATCCATATAATTGGGATGCACTGCATGGGCATTATCACAGGAGATTAACAGGGATTTATCCATCACTGCACTGATATCTAGTGAATTGGATTCACTGGCAGCAATTCGTGTAATAACCGATTTAAGAAATGGACCATCGGCACCAACCGCTGAGACGCTACCTACTTCTTCATGATCATTGCAAGCCATAATGCAGGTATGGTTACCGTCAGCTTTAATTAGCGCCTGGGTGGCTACAAAACAGCTCAGTAAATTATCCAATCGCCCGGAGGCTAGAAACTCTTTTTCTAACCCCACCATAGCCGCTGGCTGGGTATCAAACAGGCAGAGTTCAAAATCTAATACTTTATCCTGATCGGTTAAAAATTGCTGACGCAATGTATCGCGGAAATTATCGGGTGTTTGATGGCCCAAATTAAGCTTAAGTATGGGTGGAATATCCGTCTGCGCATTAATAGTGCGATCTTGATTGGCTTTGCGATCTAAATGAATCGCCAAGCTTGGAATAACTGCCACTGGGTCTTTAAAGTTGACCAATGTCTGCTTTAAATTTTGGTTAGCGTCTTTATATACCACACGACCGGCAATAGACAGGTCACGATCAAACCAAGGGTTTAGTAGCGCACCACCGTAGATTTCCACCCCCAACTGGGAAAAACCACCCTTTTGCATCTCTGGCTGGGGTTTTAACATCGGGCATGGGCTGTCAGTATGGGCACCCACGATTCTTACACCAGATTTAGATACCGCTTTAGAACCAGTAATAAACGCCACAATGGATGAGCCATTCCGCACCACATAGTATTTACTGCCCTTCTCTAGCGACCATGTTTGATCATCAGATAATTCAGTAAAACCCACCTCAGATAGCATGTCCACCATGGACGATACCGCATGAAAAGGTGTCGGTGAGGCATCTAAAAAGGCACAAAGGTTTTGGTTAAATTGGCTGTATTGTTGGTCCATAGTAGTTCCTGTAAACTTATATAACGCCATTGTATATCAGTATCAAAACCATGCCTAAAAGGAGCCGATAGATAACAAAGGGCAACATGCCTATTTTATCAACTAAGCGCAGAAAATAATGAATACATAAATAGGCGGTTATTGCAGATACCACTGAGCCAAAGATTATTTCAAACCAGGGCACCATTGGCAGAGCCATTAATTGAAGCGCCTGATAACCACCGCTTAGGGTAATAATTGGGATGGCTAATAAAAACGAGAATCGCGCAGCAGAGTTACGATCAAAACCCAGTGCTAAGGCGGCGGTAATAGTAATGCCCGACCTTGAGGTACCTGGAATAAGCGCCAATACCTGAGCTAAGCCAATTAATAGAGCTGATTTCCATGTCATATTTTGTGTGGTTTTAGCACCTCGAAAACGCCAATCTGCCCAGCCTAATAAGAGCCCAAAGATTATGGTGGTAGCAGCGATAACTGCAATTGAGCGAAGATTTGCCTCAATAAAATCGCCGGCTATTAACCCCACAAGACCTGCAGGCACAGTGGCCATAATAATAAACCATGCCATCTGGCTTTCGGCGTTACTGGCACGCCCTAAAAATGTCGAAACCATCCATGCTTGAATAAGCTGAAGTACATCTTTTTTAAAATAAGCTAAAACGGCAACTAAAGAACCCACATGAACGGCTACATCGAAGGCTAAACCCTGATCCTGCCAACCCATAATAGCAGAGGGCAAAATAAGATGTGCCGAGCTAGAAACAGGTAAAAATTCAGTTAAACCCTGAACAATAGCCAACCCAAATGACTGAATTAAATCCATTATTTAACCTCTTCTCTTAAACGCTTACGCTTTTTCCAAGCCTCAGTGCCGCGCAGATAAACCAAATCTACAGTTTCAATAGAAACGGCCAACCCCTCGTCAAATTGCTGTTTAGCCATTGGCAAAATATCAAGTGCATTGGGGTATATGTGGGTATAGCTATCGGTTAGCTCTGGCGATAGGGCTAACAAATTCCCCGCATCACCAATAATAGCCTCAGCTTTAGCTGATGATATTAGCGCGACGACCTGTTCGGCAGAGACTAACTGATCGGACTGTAGCGCTTTAATCTGGCTATTTTCAATGATCTTGTAGCGCCCCATATTAAATTCTGACATTCGCGCATCAAGTAAGGTAATGATTTCACCCGATTTATGGTTTGCAACAATTTCTACCTGTTGACGGCTATAGGTCGCCACCATTAATTTAAGCGTGGATAGTGGAACAACGGGAATATCTGCGCCATAGGCCATGCCTTGCACAGCAGCAAAGCCAATGCGTAATCCAGTAAAAGACCCGGGCCCTATACTTACCCCTATAACATCCAGTTGATTAACCTTAATTTGGGCTTCAGCTAGAACTTGCTGCACCATTGGCATCAGTAATCGGGAATGAGATCGCGGCTCTTCAGAGTACTTGGCAATGCACTCACCGCCAATTTGTAGCGCAACAGAACAGGCTTCAGTGGATGTATCAACCGCCAGAATTGTGGTCATTGTTAAGCCTGCAAAAACCTCTTGTTAATTAGACCATGAGTATACCTAACCCATAGTCTTAGCGCATAGAGAGAATAATTAAAAACAACTGCTAGCTTAAGTCGGGCTTAACCTAGTGCGTTAACAATACGTGTTTGTACGTCGTCCAGCTGACCTAAACCATCAACAGTCTTAAACGCTGGTGACTGTTGATCTGAATTGGCAAGCTCTGTGTAGAAGGCAACCAGGGGTTCAGTTTGGGTGTGATAGACATTTAGTCGATTACGAATGGTGTGCTCGCTATCATCTTCACGCTGAATTAGCGGCTCTCCGGTTACATCATCAATATCGGCAGTTTGTGGCGGGTTATGCTGGATATGGTAAATTCGACCACTACCTTCATGAACACGACGACCGCTTAGGCGCGAGACAATTTGCTCATCTTCAACCGAAATTTCAACAACAAAATCGATAGGGATACCCGCATCATTTAGCGCTTGAGCCTGAGGAATGGTACGAGGGAAACCGTCAAGTAAAAAACCATTAACGCAGTCAGCTTGTTGGATACGATCTTCAACCAAAGCAATAATTAGCTCATCAGAAACTAGAGCACCAGAGTCCATTACATCTTTAACTTTTTTACCCAACTCAGTGCCTGCTTTAATAGCAGCGCGCAACATATCGCCTGTTGAGACCTGTGGAACTGCATATTTCTCAGATATAAATTGAGCCTGAGTGCCTTTTCCTGCACCTGGAGGGCCTAGTAAAATCAATTGCATTAATTATTATCCTGTAAGCTATTCAGTAAATGTGAACCATTAAGCCACGCAAAACGGCATGCACAATACACCGATTAGGCAAGTCAAACAAGCCAAGATCGCAAAAATAGCACTCAGGGCACTGTTGCGCAACAATCCCATTAAAATCATCAGCATCTGCTATAAAAAACAGGTTTAATAAACGATCCTATTGTAATCCCCTCCTTTTAGGCAGTAGCTATCCGTAGAAAATTATGCTGCCTTCAACAACTGTCGGATTGATACAACACCAATAGCTGCGTGAGGGCGCTGGTTGTTGTATGTCCATAACCGTTCTGTCGCTAGACCTTTGTGCCTGTTCAACCAATGATAAAGGGAAATTGCCCTATATATTGGTGATCCCGGTTTTTTGTTTAAAGACAGGCAATATAATCGGGCAATTTCTAAATATGATTAGTTGCTGTTGCTGTAGTATAAGTCTCTCTTTTTTCAATTATCCTATCATCGAGACTCCAGCTTAACAAAAAAGCAGCTGGTTTATCCTGACTACAAAATCCAGAATGACTAAAAATACTCATCATATAATTTTTATGTCTTATCTTACTAAGATCCCGACCACTCATGTCTTGATTGAAGCTAGTTGCATAAGCAAACATAAAGCTCATATCCTTTACTTCGCCAACTTTATTTCCTCAGTTAAGGGGTTGGTTAAATTGTCCACTTCCCCATTATTGAGACAGCTCTAAAGTAGAGTTTTCCACCATTTTTCGATACACCGCTGGTGGTATATCGCCTAGACTTTCATGGGGTCATTCATCGTTATAATCTAGCCGCCAGAACCAAGCCATTTCTCGAACTTGATCTAGGCTCTCAAACAAATGCATCTAAAAACTCCCGCCTAGAAGGAGCCATTGAAGCGTTCTACAAAGCCGTTTTGTTGTGGCTTTCCGGGTTGGATAACCGCCAGCTCAACATGGTTTTCTTCGCACCAATCGGCCATTGTGGCAGAAATTAGTTCTGGCCCATTGTCTAGCCGAATTTGGACTTCCAGTTGTAATAGGTGGCCGAGCTAATACCCTGTTTGCGGCATACCTCCTCGACCTTCATCTCACTATCGACTTCCCATAGCACTGAGATGATCTGCGTATCCGTAAATCACGATCTCAGTGCTAGTCTGGTTTCTTCCGAAGACTCAAAATCATGAAGCTACAAACATTGCTCTTTAACAGTACGGATTAATCGCTCAACCATACCATTCTGTTGCGGTGTATGCGGACGGATAAACTCTTGTTTCAGTCCATTCAGAGTTGAATTCAAGAATTACAAGAAGTTGTACATGTTGGGAACTCAACCTCCTGCCCCCCAAATATTTGAGGACTGTGAGCAAAGCTTTGAGAAAGGCACTCTTTTTCACACTCCTTAAATGTAGAAGTTCAGACTTGATCTGACACTTCTTTTCAAGACCAAGTGTCAGATCAAGTCTGAAGAGACTGTAACCAAATCTGTGTAACTGTCTATCATTAACCCCAAACAGGGAAGGATAGACAAATGAATCACGACAAACTAAAAACCATAGCTCAAGCAGCTGCGAAGACGATTAAAACCGAGGCTGATCTCAATGAATTTCGGCAGATGCTCACCAAGATAACGGTTGAGACTGCCCTGAATGCTGAATTGGATGACCACCTAGGTTATTCCAAGCATGAGTCGTCAGACAGCTCTAATAGCCGCAATGGCTTCATGGGTAAGACCCTTCAAACGGATGATGGCCAATTTGAAATCGATACGCCACGGGATCGAGAAGGTAGCTTCGAACCCCAATTGGTTAAGAAATGCCAGCGTCGATTCACCTCGATGGATGATAAGATTTTGTTCCTGTACGCCCAGGGTATGACCACTCGGGAGATTGTAGCAACATTCAAAGAGATGTACGACGCTGATGTCTCGGCGATCCTCATCTCCAAGGTGACGGATGCAGTTCTTGAGCAGGTTGTAGAATGGCAGTCGCGGCCTCTGGATGCGGTCTATCCAATTGTTTATTTGGACTGCATTGTGGTCAAAATCCGGCAGGACAAGCAGGTGATCAACAAAGCCTTTTATTTGGCCTTGGGGGTTAATATGGAGGGCCACAAGGAATTGTTGGGACTCTGGCTGTCAGAAAATGAGGGTGCCAAGTTCTGGCTCAACGTCCTCACAGAACTCCAGAATCGCGGTGTGAAGGATATCCTGATTGCCTGTGTTGATGGACTCAAGGGCTTTCCTGACGCAATCAGCACGGCCTTTCCGGATGCCCAGATACAGCTGTGCATTGTTCACATGGTGCGCAACTCGTTGAAGTATGTCACTTGGAAAGACTACAAGGCTGTCACGGCTGACTTGAAACAGGTCTACCAATCTGCCACCGAGGAAGAAGCCTTACTGGCACTGGATCGGTTCTGTGATCGGTGGGATGATAAATACCCCCAGATCAGTAAGTCATGGCGTACTCACTGGGAGAATCTGAACACCTTGTTCAACTACCCGCAGGAGATCCGAAAAGCGATCTACACGACCAACGCCATCGAGTCGTTAAACAGTGTTATTCGCAAGGCTATCAAGAAACGAAAATTGTTTCCCACGGATGATTCGGCGAAAAAAGTCATCTATCTGGCCATTCAAGCAGCCTCTAAAAAATGGACCATGCCCATCCGTAATTGGAAACTGGCGCTGAATCGATTTATGATCGAGTTTGAAGACCGCTTAACGGATTATATTTAACTTGGGCAGTTACACAGAAAAGTTTACAGGGTCAGTCTGAACTTCTACACCTTAGAAAAGTCTTAGATAACATTTAACGTTCAGCTTGTTTGGCCTTTTGCCAAGCTATCTCTAGTGCCTCAATTGACTGCGCCTTATTCTGTTTTAAATCCAATTTCGAATCTATCGTCTCAAAACGCCGCTTAAATTTATTATTAGTCTTTGCCAGCGCCCGCTCTGGGTCAATTGATAAATGTCGCGCCAAGTTGACACAGGCAAACATTAGATCACCCAATTCTTCTTCTTGGCGCGCCTTATCCTCAGCATTCACCTCATGTTGCAACTCATCGAGCTCCTCTTTAATCTTATCGATTACACCATTGATATGCGGCCAATCAAAGCCATAGCTAGCTGCCCTTTTCTGCAACTTAGTTGCGCGCATCTGCGCCGGCAGTGCCAGAGGTACATCATCTAGAATGCCGCTATTGCCTTTTTGCTGTCTCTCTTGCTGTTTTATCGCTTCCCAGTTGCGCTTAATTTGCTGTTCATCAATTGAAGCCCCCTCCCTTGATGACTCCAGTGTGCCGTCGGGAAATACATGAGGATGACGCCTAACCAATTTAGTGGTGATATGGTTTATAACTGTATCAAAATCAAATTCACCCTGTTCCTCTGCCAATTGGCAGTAGAAAATAATTTGAAATAGCAGATCGCCCAACTCTTCACTTAAATCACCAAGATCATTGCGGTCAATAGCATCGACCACCTCATAGACTTCCTCAACCGTGTGAGAGGCAATGGTTGCATAGGTTTGCTTAATATCCCAAGGGCAACCGGTTTCAGGATTGCGCAGGCGTGCCATTAGATATCGCAAATCTGGAATAGTATAGTTTTTAGGCATAATGAAAAACCTGTGTTGGTTTAACCTCAGTGCTTTAGGAAAATAACCCAGACGAGAGGTAACGATCACCACGATCGCAGATAATCGCCACTATGGTCGCGTTTTCAACCTGCTTGCTAATCTCTAAGGCGGCTGCCACCGAGCCCCCTGAGGATACTCCAGCGAATATCCCCTCTTCGCGGGCTAATCTAATCATAGTTTTTTCAGCGGCTGCCTGAGAGATATCCATTACTGTATCTACATTGGTATCGTTAAATATCCCCGGCAAGTAGGCTTTAGGCCAGCGTCTAATACCCGGAATATTGGCGCCGTCTTCTGGCTGTAAACCAACAATTTCAATCTGTGGATTCTGTGACTTCAGAAAGGCAGATACGCCCATAATAGTACCGGTGGTACCCATAGAGCTTACAAAATGGGTAACCTCACCCTGAGTATCATGCCAAATTTCAGGGCCTGTTGAATTAACATGAGCCATGGGGTTATCGGGGTTATTAAATTGGTCTAACACCACGCCTTTTCCTTGGGATTGCAGGCTGTTAGCTAAATCACGTGCGCCCTCCATACCCTCTGCTTTACTTACCAGAATCAGCTCTGCTCCATAGGCAGTCATAGCCCACTTACGCTCATCAGTGGCATTTTCAGGCATGATTAATGTGATCTTATAACCCAACATAGCCGCTGCCATAGCAAGGGCTATACCTGTATTACCACTGGTTGCCTCTACTAGCCGATCGCCGGGCTTTATGTCGCCACGCAGTTCGGCCTGTTTGATCATATTAATTGCAGGGCGATCTTTTACGCTTCCCGCAGGGTTATCACCCTCAAGTTTAGCTAGAATTGTGTTCGAGGTTTTCCCTGGAAGACGCTGTAACCTTACCATTCGGGTATTGCCAACAGTTTGATCAATTGTGGGGTATTGCATGGTCTAACCTCAAAAAACAGTTATTGAGTTAAAAAACACTATTGTGCCCTAAGTTGCCACAATCTACTTCTACTTGGAAGTTATAAACCATAATTTTTTGGCATATACAGGCTTGCTTTAAACAATTACCACATAGGCTAGTGCGGAGTGTTTCTCATCTGCAAGGCTTAGTAAGACGCGACTTCCATTGAGTTTTTTCAATAATTCAGCGGCATTACCCTCTAATCTTACTTCCGGCGCACCTAAGGAATTATTGGCAATAATCATATGCTGAAAACTTATACCGCGCCCAATTCCGGTACCCAGCGCTTTGGCAATAGCCTCTTTGGCCGCAAAACGCTTAGCTAAAAAAGCCGCAGTTTCTCCCCGTGCTTGGAAGTCTGCTATTTCGCTTTCGGTAAGAATACGTTTTACGAATTTTTCGCCCTGACGCTCAATTGCATCTGCAATACGCTGAATTTCTACAATATCTGTACCTATAGCTAAGGTCATGTTTCACGCTCTACTGCTTTAATATTTATAAGATGCTGTCGATACAGCTCGCGGCTATTAAGTTCACGTCCATCAAGATAAAAATCTATTACCTGACGGGTCAGCTGTTTTGCCGCTCTAAGCACTGGCTGCTGATCAAACTGACCCTGACTGAGTGCAATAATATCAGCTCCTGATAGACGATAACGAGTATTCAGGCTTTGATCTATTAATAATTTCAAACCCTGATCGGGAATATAATAATAAAAACACGCTGGCGATACTGGCTCTCCAGATTCAGCTTCAGATTCTAATGCCAAACCATAGCCCAACTCTTCTAGTAATAGCATCTCAAAACGTCGTAAGGGCGCCTGCTCTAGACCCTGTGAAGAAAGCTGCTTTATTAACTGGCAATAAAACTGATAGAGAGACTCATAAGGATCATATTGATGCAGTAATCTATAAAGTAGCTCATTAATATAAAGGCCTATAAATAGAGATTCTTGCCTAAGAAAAACCGGCGCCTGAACAGGATCGGCCTGAATAAGTGTTTTAAGCTCTCCCCGACCCTGCCATTGAAATTGATGCTCGGTGTAGGGAAAAAGGGCCTTGGCTATGCCTTTTTTATTTGGCTTTCGAAATCCCTTGGCTACACAACGAATACGGCCATGATTTAAGGTAAATAGATCGACCAGTAAGCTGGTCTCCCGATAAGGGGTGGTATGAAGAATAAACCCGGGTTCAGACTCAACTCGCATAGAGTTTTACTCGTTTGTATAACCCAAGCTTCGCAATGCTCTTTCGTCGTCAGACCAACCGCTGCGTACTTTAACCCAGGTTTTTAGCATTACTTTAGCGTCAAGTAATGCCTCCATATCAGCACGTGCCTGCTCACCCACTTTTTTGATTCTGGCGCCTTTGGTACCGATAAGTATTTTCTTCTGACCCTCACGCTCTACTAATATAAGTGCGCTGATATGGGTCACTTTAGGCTCAACCCGAAACTCTTCAATCTCGACAGTTACCTGGTAAGGCAGTTCAGCACCCAATTGACGAGTAATTTTTTCACGAACAATTTCAGCCGCCAAAAAGCGTTCACTGCGGTCCGTAATTTGATCCTCTGGGAACTGATGAGTGTTCTGGGGAATAAAGGTATGAATTTTTTCTTCTAATAACTGAATATTGGTTTTACGCAGCGCAGAGACAGGCATAAATTTTTCAGCATTAACCTTACCGCTTAGAAATTGAATATGCGGTAGAACTGATTCTTTATTTTCAATCATATCTACCTTGTTGATAGCTACCACTACAGGCGCTGAGGAATTACTCAGCTGCTTTGCGACATATTCATCAGCCTCGCTCCATTCGAAACGATCCACAACAAAAATCACTAGGTCAACATCTGCAATTACACTTGAGGCTGACCGATTCATAACGCGGTTAATAGCGCGATCCTGATTGGTATGTATACCTGGGGTATCCACATAGATTGTCTGGCAATTATCCTCTGTTTTAATCCCAAGCAAGGTATGCCTTGTAGTCTGAGGTTTACGCGAGGTGATACAGAGCTTCTGACCCAATAAATGGTTGAGCAGAGTGGATTTTCCGACATTGGGTCGGCCAACAATGGCTACATAGCCACAATATTGTTTAGATTCAGTCAATTTTCAATCTCTAAGGTTGATAAGAATTGTTCAGCAACCATCTGTTCTGCTTTACGTCTACTACTTGCAGTGGCAGTAAACTCTCTTTCTAATAAGTCTATCTTACAGCTTATTGTAAATAAACGACTATGGGCTTCACCCCCGGTTTCAATAACTCGGTATTGGGGAAGTGCACGACCGCGCTGCTGTAAAAACTCTTGAAGTGCAGTCTTGGCGTCCTTACTCGGCTTTGCCTCTTCGGCAATAGTGAGTAAATCATTAAACCAACTCAGCACACAGCGTCGGGTTTTTTCTAGATTTGAATCTAAATATATCGCACCAATAATCGCTTCTACCGTATCACCCAAAATTGAATCGCGTCGCTGACCACCGCTTTTCATTTCACCCTGACCCAGCAATAGCTCAGAACCTAAGGATAAACCTCTAGCAATATCAGCAAGAGATTCAGCGCGCACTATTTGCGAGCGCATACGACTGAGATCACCCTCACGGCAATCATCAAATTTTTCATATAAAAAATCACTAACGATAAGGCTTAGTATTGAATCACCTAGAAATTCCAGACGTTCATTATTTCGGGAACCACAGCTACGATGAGAAAGGGCCAGCTTCAAAAGTTCAGGATCGCTAAATTGATACTGTATCCGCTGCTGGAGTTGTTTGAATCCAATATCGTCAATCATAGGCAGATACTAGGGGTCATTGTATTTTACCCACACGCTCAAAGCTTGGGAGGCTGGCAAAGTTATCCCAAAACATCCATCGAGCAAACGCCTTACCCACAATACGATTTTCAGGTACTGGACCCCAGACTCTACTATCGCTAGATTTATCTCTATTATCACCCATCATAAAATAATGACCGGCAGGGACTGTTCCAGAAAAATTAAGGCTTAACCTTGTAGGGGAAATACGCCGCTTCATTAGGTGTTCAACACCTGCTAAATCTTCAGTCATAACCACCGAACCTGGCGAGACGGGCTCATCAAGGTAAACCTTTTGCGCCATTTTTTCGCCATTGATATAGAGTTGACCTTTAATCAGATTGATCTTATCACCGGGTAACCCAATTACTCGCTTAATAAAGTATCGATCTTGGTGTGGCGGGTAAAACACCATCACATCGCCACGCTTGGGCGAGGAAACATCCAGTATTTTAGTGTGCAAGACGGGCAGTCGAACCCCATAGGTCCATTTATTCACCAAAATATAGTCTCCTACCTTAAGGGTTGGGACCATAGATTTAGAAGGAATTTGAAAGGGTTCTGCGATAAAGGATCTTAAAATTAAAACAAAGCCCAGCACAGGTGCCAGAGAGCCAAAAAACCCAATTAACGAATCTTCACCACCCTTGATTGATCTGTTTAGAAGCCAACAAAGGCCGCACAACAAAAAAACCACGGTAAGAATAAGTTCAAAATTGAAATCCAAAATTAGGCACTCCGTTAAATTAAATGGTTAAGTTTTTAACACTGCAAGAAATGCATCCTGCGGAATTTCAACACGCCCTACCTGCTTCATCCGCTTCTTACCCGCCTTCTGCTTTTCGAGTAGTTTTTTCTTTCGAGTCACATCACCACCATAACATTTGGCAGTCACATTTTTTCGCAATGCCTTTACAGTTGTTCGGGCTACAACACTTCCCCCAATAGCTGCCTGAATAGCTACATCAAACATCTGCCGAGGGATTAATTCTTTCATTTTCTCCGCAAGATTGCGGCCTTTATGTACCGAATGATCACGGTGAATAATAACCGCTAATGCATCGACCTTATCGCCATTAATTAAAATATCAAGCTTGACCAATGAAGCAGCTTCAAAGCGGGTAAAGTTGTAATCCAGAGAAGCAAAACCACGACTAACTGACTTTAAGCGATCAAAAAAGTCCATCACCACTTCACTCATAGGCAAATCATAACTTAAAGAAACCTGACCGCCGATAAACTGCATATCTTTTTGGATACCGCGCTTTTCAACACAAAGCGCAATCACGTTACCAACATAATCCTTGGGCACTAAAATATTTGCTTCGCAAATCGGCTCACGCATTTCGTCAATAGCACCTGGATCAGGCAAATGTGAGGGATTAGAAATATAGAGTGTTTCGCCCTTATTCGTGATAATTTCATATACAACTGTCGGGGCTGTTGTAATAAGATCTAAATCATATTCTCGCTCTAAGCGCTCCTGGATAATCTCCATATGAAGCATGCCAAGAAAGCCACAACGAAAGCCAAAGCCCAGTGCATCTGAACTTTCTGGCTCATAAAATAGTGAAGCATCGTTAACAGCTAGTTTGGCCAAAGCTTCTCGAAAATCTTCAAAATCATCAGAATCAACGGGGAACATGCCAGCATAAACCTGAGGTTTAATCTTTTGAAACCCCGGCAAGGCCTCTGCCTCAGAACTACTCATATGTGTAATTGTATCTCCTACTGGCGCTCCCAAAATATCTTTAATCCCGGCAACCATAAAGCCCACTTCACCGGCTTTAAGCACACCGGTTTCTCTGCGTTTTGGAGTGAACACACCAACGCTATCAACCACATGAGACTTGCCTAACGATTTAGCAATAATCTTATCTTTAACTTTTAAAGTACCCTGCATTACACGTACAAGGGACACAACACCTAAATAGTTATCAAACCAGGAATCTATTATAAGTGCCTGCAATGGCGCGTCTATATCACCTTCAGGCGGCGGCACCTGTAATACTAATTCTTCAAGGATATCGGTTATACCCTCACCTGTTTTGGCACTGCAACGAACTGAATCAGTTGCTTCAATACCAATAATATTTTCTATTTCATTGATTACTTTTTCAGGCTCTGCTTGGGGAAGATCCATCTTATTTAGAACAGGTATAACCTCTAAACCCTGTGCAATTGCGGTATAACAATTGGCAACAGACTGTGCTTCAACGCCTTGAGCTGCATCAACAATCAGCAATGCACCTTCACAGGCTGCTAAAGAACGTGAAACTTCATAGGTAAAATCTACGTGGCCTGGCGTGTCAATAAAGTTAAGTTGATAAATTTTGCCATCCTGCGCCTTAAAGGGCAAAGTGACGCTCTGACTTTTGATGGTAATACCACGCTCTCGCTCTATATCCATAGAGTCCAAAACCTGAGATGCCATTTCACGTTCACTGAGACCGCCACAATGTTGAATAAACCGATCCGCAATGGTCGATTTGCCATGGTCAATGTGAGCGATGATGGAAAAATTTCTAATATGACTAAGATCGGACAAGATATTTGCTGCCATTAAAATTTGCGAGTTGGATTTTAGCCTATTTCAGGCATAGACGCTATTAAACATATAATCTAAACAGCGTTTAAAATCACTATGCTGTAGATAAGATTATTCTATTACTATGGTTTTAGAAACCGCCCACCCCTGTCGATAGAAGCGCACCAAAATAGGTTTGCTTTTTCCTAGCGTAACTATCAACTGGTGATACTCTTCAATATTCGTAATTCGACTGTATCCTAGCTGAACCAGTATATCGTTGGGTTTTATGCCTGCCTCAGCAGCCGGAGAATCTGCCGCAACCTCACTAACCAAAACACCCCCACTCAGCCTTAGTGCTCGAAGCTGGCCATCGTCAACCGACTTCACAATTAAGCCTAATCTATCACTATTATTATCCTTGGTACTGCTGACACCTCCATCGTTATCCAATGCACCCACCGTAATTTTCAAAACCCTGGGCTTACCTTGGCGAATTATTTCTAGTGTGGCTTTACTGCCAGGCGCTACCATACCCACCAAATGAGGTAAATCGTCAGCATCTATGATATCTTTCCCCTCAAACCTGACTATGACATCACCCGGTTCGATGCCGCCTTTATCAGCTGGGCTATCAATCTCAACAGTATTAATTAATGCACCCTGAGGCTTTTCTAATCCTAGAGATTGCGCAAGTGCTTTGTTTACACCCTGAATCGCTACACCCAACCATCCACGATGGACAACGCCATATCCCTTGAGCTGCTCTACCACTTTTAACGCCACATTACTTGGAATGGCAAAAGATAATCCAATCGACCCCCCAGAACGGGAAAATATCTGCGAATTAATACCCACAACTTTGCCTTTAAGGTTAAACAAGGGGCCACCAGAATTTCCGGGATTAATTGCCACGTCAGTCTGAATAAAAGGGACGTAATTTTCACCCTGCTCAGTGGGTAGACTTCTGCCCTTAGCGCTAACAATACCTGCAGTGACTGAATAATCCAGACCAAATGGGGAGCCTATGGCTAGCACCCACTCTCCTACTTTCAGTTTTTTTGAACTAGCAAACTCTAACGCCTCGAGGCCTTTGGCATCAATTTTTAAAAGCGCTAAATCAGAGCGTCGATCGGAACCAATAACAGTCGCTTGATATTCGCTGCGATCAGAAAAAACCACCTCGATTTCCTGCGCTCGATCAATTACATGGTGATTAGTTAAAATATAACCGTTATCAGAAATCACAAAACCCGAACCAGAAGAACGTAACTTCTGAGCTGGCGCTCTAGGCTGACCACCGTATTCAAAAAGGTCCCTAAAAATATCAGGAATCTGTTGCGAAGTTGGCTGCCCTGAAAGACTAATAGTATTAATTTTTACTACAGAAGGAGAAACATCCTCTACTAACTCAGTAAAATCAGGAAGTGATGCTTGTACTGCAGGCAATAGAAAAAGAACAGATATAAAAAAGATGGTAAGGCTTCTAAACATAGATCAATCTCCGAACCGATTAAACTAAGACAAACTCACAGATTCTTGGAAAGTATTCGAGTTAAATAAAACGGGATTAAATCTTGGATCATCACGAAGTTTGGCGTTATATAAGCTTACTAAACCACCGCCCAAGGCAAGACCCACAATGGCGCCTATAACGCTAGAAAGATCACTCGGCCCCATTACCCATAGCCCAATCAGGCTAGCGCCTAATGGCACCAAATAGGCACAGACAGACGCCAACACTACGACATCTTCAGGGATCGCAATGGTTACCTGCTGACCTACTTTATATGAATCACTAATATGCTGAGATTTCAGGACACGTAACCGGCTAGTTCTTCCAGTTAATTTTGAAAGCACCGCTGTGCCGCAACCCTTTTGCGCAGTACAGGTTTCACAGGCAGATTTTTGAATTGCCTCCACCCAAAGGGCATCATTTTCTACAGAAGTAATAGTGGCTGTCTCAAGAATCATTCATAAATCTCTTTATTGAATTAAAATCAAAAAATATTGATTCTTTTAATACGTATTTTTTAACATAGTCTATTAAAAACAATACCATTTTTTTGTCTTCAATTTAGACTATCGATTTAATGGAACTTATTAAAGCAATAGGTCAGAGCCTTACTGCTCTGGTAAACCATCATTCGAATCTTTGAACAAATCATCTTGGGAGAGATTTATAGGCTTAGATAGGCCCTGAAATCCCTCACCTTTTATGTGTAAGTCAAACTGACTCTTTTGATTGTTGCTACTAGGCGTAAATAACTTGATAAGTTTTGTTTGAGGCTGAGAAGTTTTAACCATGCCACCCGCATTGACTGTTCGCGCCTCAATCACTGGCTGAAAACCTGAGGGGAATTGATATACCGGCCTTTGTAGTTGTTCCGACTTATTAGTCAAGGTAGTTGCGACATGAAGACTATCGTTTTGTAGCGGACTGAAAATATTTAACTGCTGGACCCCAACAATAGCCATTACCGCAACACTTGCAGCTACAGCAAAACGACCCACTGATTTAACCTGAACTGCAGGCTGTAAGAAGTTAGTTTTGTAAGACTTTTCTTGAGCTATGGCATTAGTTACAGACTGTGCAATATCTTTTCCGCCCAGCGGCGTATTGGCCATAACGTGAGAGACAAGATTATACCGAGACCACTTGCCTGTAATACTCTGCTCATCAGTACAGTCGATCGCCTGCTCAGCATCCAGCGCTTTGAGAATACGATGCAGCTCAAGTTCACTTGCTTCGCCATCAGCCAAAGCTGATACTGATTGTGTTAGACGCTTTACACTCTCGTTCATGCGCTTTCCTCATGTCTACAGCGGTAGATTAATAGTCTAAAACTAAAACGCTCACACTTATGACCTATGGTTTTCTTAAAGGTTCAACCTAGAACTAACTTTTCTTTGCCGCATTCAAAACTCGTTCATCTAAAAATTCACGCGCTCTAAAAATTCTTGACCTAACCGTACCTACAGGACAATTCATTACTGTGGCGATATCTTCATAACTCATGGCCTCAAACTCGCGCAATGTCAGCGCTGTACGTAAATCTTCAGGCAATGCTGTCAGGGACTGCTTAATGACGTCAGCCAATTGGTCAGTCATCATTGCACTTTCTGGGGTTGTATCATCTGTAAGTTTTACATTGTTCGAAAACTGTTCTGCATCCTCAATATCAATATCAGTGTTGGCGGGTCGTCGGCTTTTTGACACCAAATAATTTTTCGCAGTGTTGATAGCAATCCTATAAAGCCATGTATAAAACTGACTATCACCACGAAATCTAGGGAGCGCTCTGTAGGCTTTAATAAAGGCTTCCTGAGTGACGTCTGCAACCTCATCGGTGTCACGAACAAAACGTCCAACAATGGCTTGAAGTTTAAATTGATATTTTAATACCAGAAGGTCGAAAGCTCTTTTGTCACCTTTTTTCACTCGCAAAACCAACTGGTGATCGGTTGGCTCTGATTTAGTTTCCTTCATTAACAAATCCGTTTAATTTCTTGGCACTGTCTTAACAATGTAATTTGGCAGTTTTATCCAATTTTGCGTAGTCACTGCGCGTCTCATATTATACTATCACGATAGTTTTACTATATGCGGTTTATTAATGAAGAAAAAAAATCCCTATGACGTTTTAATAATTGGTAGCGGAGCTGCCGGTTTAACCCTTGCGTTGCAACTACATAAAAGTCTTAAAATTGCTCTTATTAGCAAATCAACACTTAAGGGTGGTGCATCATGGCTAGCTCAGGGTGGCATTGCAGCAGTTTTTGACAAAGAAGACAGCTCTGAAGCCCATGTAAAAGATACCTTAGTTGCGGGCGCTGGCTTATGCCATGACGAAAGCGTTAGATATGTGGTAGAAAATGGCCCCTCAGCGGTTAAATGGTTAATCGAGCAGGGTGTTGATTTCACCCTAGACTCCGATCAGGTTCATTATCATTTAACCCAAGAAGGAGGCCATAGTCATCGGCGCATTCTGCATTCTGCCGATGCCACAGGCAAAGCAGTCACCACGACATTGGTAGATCAAGTAATCGCTAGAGATAATATTCATATTTATGAGTATCACTGCGCTGTTGACTTAGTAACTCAAGCAGATAGTAACTCTCGCAAAATTCGCTGTGGTGGAGCATATTTATTGGATATTAAGACTTCGAAGGTATCTTTATTTCAAGCTAAAACAGTGGTGCTTGCCTCTGGCGGTGCGAGTAAAGCCTACCTTTATACTAGCAACCCTGACGGCGCAAGCGGCGATGGCTTAGCCATGGCTTGGCGCCGTGGCTGTAGAGTCGCTAATCTTGAATTTAATCAATTTCACCCTACCTGCCTTTATCACCCAAAAGCAAAATCATCTTTAATTACGGAGGCATTGCGCGGCGAAGGTGCTATTTTGAGGTTACCTGATGGCTCTAGGTTTATGGATAAATTCCACGCCGATGGTGAATTAGCACCCAGGGATGTGGTGGCAAGGGCAATCGATTTTGAAATGAAAAGATTGGGCTGTGACTGTGTTTATTTGGATATTAGCCACAAATCTTCAGAATTTATCACTGAGCATTTTCCTACAGTTTATGAAAGCTGTTTAGAATTTAATATTGATATTACTAAAGAACCCATACCTGTTGTGCCGGCGGCTCATTACACCTGTGGTGGGGTTATGGTTAATAAGCAAGGGCAAACTGATTTATTAAACCTCTACGCAATCGGTGAAACGGCCTTTACTGGGCTTCATGGCGCTAATCGGATGGCCAGTAATTCCCTACTGGAATGCCTGGTATATGCGCAGGCAGCAGCTAAAGATATCAATAGCTGCATTGCGGATATTAACGATCCAAACTGCATTGAGGAATGGGATGAGTCAAGAGTGAATAGTTCCGATGAAGACGTGGTTATCTCTCATAATTGGGACGAGATGCGACGCTTTATGTGGGATTACGTAGGTATTGTTCGAACCGATAAACGTCTCGAACGAGCAAAACACAGAATTAAGTTACTACAGAGTGAGATTCAAGAGTATTACAGTAACTATAAAATTTCTCGTGATTTACTAGAGCTAAGAAACCTTGCGACAGTATCTGAGTTAATTATTCGCTGCGCTCAGCAACGAAAGGAAAGTAGAGGCCTGCACTACACGGTAGATTACCCAGAATTATCTCCAGTGGCTCGGGATACGATTATGGTACCTATTAATTTTGCAGGGCAAAATGTGGTTATCCATCGCGACTAGCGGTTTTCGACCAGGCGATAATTAATTTCCTCAATTGAATATGCTGATAATTGGGAAGAGAATCTGCCGGAACTAACTGCGTTATTTTTTTACCCTCCTGGTTGCAAAAATACAGAATCATCAGGTAACGGGTGAGAAATTGCTGTGACTGCAACTTCACCCGCTTACCGTCCAGCAACCATTGATTAGTTGCGGATAAATACCAAAGTTCATTGGTATTGGCTTTTCTATAATCCGCAACTGATGCAAAACCATAACCAGCTATTAAAGGGATTACAATCAGTTTAATACCTGAGGTAATGGGCAAAAATAATAGGAGAAAAAAGACAGCACTGGCAACTGCAAGGTCAAAAAAAAGGATAGATTTAGCAGGGGAAATAATAAATTTATTAGGGCTGCTTTCTACTCTCATGAATAATGTCTACAATCCTTTGTGTATTAAGGTCCGATGATTTTTCTTTCTGAATCAGCCACTGAAATAACTGCTGATCCTCTCGCTCTAAAAATAGCTGAAATTGCTGCTTGTCGCTTTCGGATAGCTGATCATAATGACTTTCTACAAAGGGTTGAAGAACAAGATCTAACTCCAGCATGCCGCGTCGACAGGCCCAAACCAAGCGATTTTTTTGCATAACTCTACCTATATTTTAAAGCGGCTATTATAGGGAACTTAGTTAAAATACGCTAAACTATCGATAACTTAAGTTTGTTACACATTACATTGGAAATATTTATGAGTAATACAGGGCGGGGCATTATCGAGCTAACGGGTGAGGATAGTATTAAATTCCTTCAGGGACAGGTGAGCTGTGATCTTCATAAGCTTAGCGGCGACAAAATTATTCGCGGATGTCACTGCACACCTAAGGGTCGAGTTATTTTTTTATTTTCAGTCAAGCTTGGAGATAACAATAGTCTTCTTCTTGAAACTCATCCTTTAATTGTTGAGACAGCAATTGCTAGCCTTAAAAAATATGCCGTATTTTTTAAGACGAAAATTGAGGATAAAAGCCAAGAGCCCAATTGCATTGAGCCTGAAATGAATAATTTATGCCGCCTTAGAGCCGGTATTGCCGATATCAACCCAGAAACCTCTGATCTGTTTATTCCGCAGATGCTTAATCTTGATTTACTAGACTTTATTAGCTTTAAAAAGGGATGCTATACAGGCCAAGAGGTAGTCGCACGTGCACATTATCTAGGGACAGTAAAGCGAAGAATGTACCTTGTTGCGATATCTCACGACCTAGTCCCTCCTTCAGGCCAACCTTTACTCGACTCAAATAACAAACAAGTGGGCACTATAATTAATGCGCTTCGCAATGAGAAAAATACAGTAGAAGCTCTAGTGGTATTTTCTAGCCCTGCGAGCAACTATAACGCTGTCTATTTGGATGGCCATATAACCGCGGTAGAACCACTTAATCTACCCTACGCACTGAACTAACAGACTATTTATGGTTGAGGTATTTCATTATATTGCTTCGATACTTCCGTTAATTGGCGCAGTTTCCGTGGTAGTTTTTGTTGTGAGCCTTTTGTCCTTACCCTGGTTAGTGGCAAGAATTCCTGAAGATTATTTTTTACATAGAAAACCTAAGCAATTTCATTGGAGCCTACAGTTTCACTTTTTAATACACATATTATTTAAACTTGGAAAAAACCTCTTGAGTTTAATTTTATTAGCCGGCGGATTGTTAATGCTGTTTATCCCCGGCCAAGGAATTTTGACCATAGTAATGGGGATTATTTTATTAGACTACCCCAACAAGTTCCAAATTGAGCAGAAGATTGTCAGTAACAGGGTAATTTTGAACGGGTTAAATTGGCTGCGCAAAAAAGGCAACAAAACACCGCTCAGAGTCAAGTAACTCTTTTAATCAGCCTAGCTCCTAATCAGCCTAGCTCCAACTCATTAAGTGCAATATCTAGCTTTGGTAACTGCCAATTAATCGCATCTTTACCGCGCGTTTGTAAATAATTATTTGCCATGGAAAAGTGCCCGCAGCCATTAAAACCTCTGTAGGCTGACAGCGGTGATGGATGGGCCGACATCAGAACTAAATGGCGTGATGAGTCTATCATTGCTGCTTTTTTCTTAGCGTAACCGCCCCAGAGCATAAAAACTACGCCCTCAAGGCCGTCATTTATCTGCTTTATTATTTGATCGGTAAACTGCTCCCAGCCTTTACCCTGATGGGCACCTGCATTTGCCTGCTCCACCGTTAATGTAGTATTGAGCAATAATACGCCCTGCTTGGCCCAGCTTGTCAAACAGCCATGATTGGGCTGTTCAATTGATAGATCAGATTTTATTTCTTTATAAATATTAGCAAGCGATGGCGGCACTTTTATATTGGGCCTTACTGAAAAACATAATCCATGGGCCTGGCCCGGCCCATGATAGGGATCCTGACCAAGAATAACGACGCGAACCCTGTCAAAGGGGGTGTAGTTAAGTGCAGAAAACCATTCGGCATTTGGAGGATATATCTGCGCACCTTCGGCTCTTCGTTGGATTAAAAAGTCTCGCAATGAATGCATATAGTCCTTACTGAACTCACCTCCCACCTGCTTTTGCCATTGGGGATGTAATTTAATCTCTCGTTGATCGCTCATATGGAATCCTATTTTAACTACCTGTTTCGCCATTATGTTATGATAATGCCCCCTGCTTATGCATTCCATGTTTTATAACAGCTATTAAATTAATCCTTCCGCCAAAGGGTCAACCGCTTTAATTTTATAAGTAAATTAGTCATTTTATTAGTCTAGTTAAGGGTAGTTCACGTAGTTATATCTGAACTAAGGCGTTAGTAATGTTGGCTTTTAGGATTTTAAATGACACAAATAAACCCTTCGTTAATTCATAATGATAAATTAATTGCCCGCTGGCTTTTGGTCTGCGCGGTAGTTATTTTTGGCATGATTTTACTTGGCGGAGTAACCCGTCTTACTGACTCTGGCCTATCAATGGTCGAGTGGAACCCATTAATTGGTATTATTCCGCCACTTAACCAAACTGATTGGCAGGTGCTTTTTTTAAAATATCAACAATTCCCTGAGTACCAAAAAATAAATATTGGAATGACTTTAAGCGAATTTAAAGTCATTTTTATGTATGAATATCTTCACCGAGTCTTAGGTAGATTAATCGGTTTGATCTTTTTCCTACCCTTTGTTTTCTTTTATCTTACCCGGCGTATTTCGCCACAGCTTTTGCCAAAACTTTTACTTATGTTTTTCCTTGGCGGCTGCCAGGGGCTTATGGGTTGGTATATGGTTAAAAGTGGCTTGGTCGATATTCCACATGTAAGTCAGTACAGATTAACCGCTCACCTGGGTTTAGCTATAGTTATCTATGCTTTTATTATCTGGACTGTATTAGGGCTAATTAATCAGTCATCCAGTCAGCCCTCAGGCCTTGCAAAGCCTGCAAGTATTCTCAGTGGTTTGATATTTTTAATGATCTTAACCGGCGGCTTAGTGGCAGGAACCCGCGCGGGTTACGCTTATTCAACCTGGCCATTAATGGGTGATAGTTTTATCCCATTTGGCTTGTACGATATGAGCCCTGCTTGGCTGTCTGCATTTGAGAATATAACGACTATACAGTTTAACCACCGAATGTTTGCTTATTTGCTGGCTGCTTTCACCCTGAGCTTTTCATTTTATGCCCTTAAGGCTGGCGTCAAGGGTAAGGTTCGCCTAGGTATTTATTGCGTACTTTTATTGTTATTAGTGCAAATCAGCCTAGGGATAGGTACGTTGATTTTTTATGTACCTGTTGCCATTGCAGCAGCCCATCAGGTAGGGGCTGTGGCGCTTTTAACGGCAGCATTATTTGTCAGCCATTCGCTAATTAATAGATATTAATTTTAACGTTAAATTTCTGGAGATATCCCATGAAGAGGATTTTAAATTTATCCGCCGCTGTTATTTTATCCACTATAGCATCGGCAAGTCTTGCCGGTGATGCGGCAGCGGGAAAAGCTAAAGCCGTAACCTGTGCTGGCTGTCATGGTGCGGCGGGGATCAGCAATAACTCTGCGTGGCCAAACCTAGCGGGTCAAAAAGAGCTCTATCTTGGCAATGCTTTAAAGATGTATCGTGATGGACACCGTGAAAATACAATGATGTATGCTATGGCGAAAAATCTAACAGATGCAGATATAGCAAATTTAGCCGCTTACTATACTGGCTTAAAGTAGTAGTTGCTTAAAATGACTACTCCGCGAGGCTATAGCCTCGCGGAGTAGTCTGTGTTTATTCTGGTCTCATATGAGGGAATAACAGCACATCCCTTATTGATGGCGAGTCGGTAAGCAACATAACTAATCGGTCAATGCCAATTCCCTCACCGGCTGTTGGCGGCATCCCATACTCGAGCGCACGAATGTAATCTGCGTCATAGTGCATAGCCTCGTCATCCCCGGCGTCTTTCTCGGCGACCTGATGCTTGAACCTAGCAGCTTGATCCTCTGCATCATTGAGCTCTGAGAATCCGTTGGCAAGCTCTTTGCCACCAACAAAGAACTCAAATCGATCAGTGACAAAAGGGTCTTCATCATTGCGTCGCGCCAATGGCGAAACTTCAGTTGGGTATCGCGTGATAAAAGTTGGTTGTTCCAGCTTATGTTCGACAGTTTTTTCAAAAATCTCTATTTGTACCTTACCCAAACCCCACTGATCTTTTAATGGAATATCTAAGCCTTTGGCAATAGCTCTTGCGTCCTGTTCATCATTAAGCTGGGCTGCAGTTATATTAGGGTTGTAAGCTAAAATTGAATCAAATACTGATAATCGCGTGAACGGGTTTGCAAAATCAAAAGTAATCTGTGATTGAATTTCGCCGTCAGAATTTTTGATTGTATTAATAACCTCGGTCTTACCAAGAACCTGCTGTGAAAGCTTGCGCAACATGTCTTCCGTAAGATCCATCAAGTCGTTGAAGTCAGAATAGGCCTGGTAGAACTCTAACATGGTAAATTCAGGGTTATGCCTTGTGGATAGCCCTTCATTTCTGAAATTGCGATTAATTTCATACACACGCTCAAACCCACCTACAACTAGACGCTTTAAATAAAGCTCTGGCGCTATACGCATATACATTTCGATATCTAGTGCATTGTGATGCGTAACAAATGGACGTGCAACAGCACCCCCAGGAATGGTCTGCAACATAGGTGTTTCAACTTCTAAATAACCGGAGCTATTAAGATAGCCACGGATAAAATCGACAACTTTAGAGCGAATAATAAAAGTGTTTCGCACCTCAGGATTTACAATTAAATCAACATAACGTTGACGATAGCGAGTTTCTTGATCGGCTAAACCATGAAATTTATCAGGCAACGGTCGTAGCGCCTTGGTAAGCAACTGGTATTCATCCATCTGCACATAAAGATCACCCTTGCCTGATTTATGTAAAATACCCTCAATACCTAGAATATCACCCAAATCAAGTGATTTAGCGAAAGGACGTGCGGGCTTGGTAACATATAACTGAATGGTGCCAGAGCTATCCTGAATAACAATAAACGCACCACGGTTACGAATAACCCGACCTGCTACACTGGTTTTCAGTGCCAGCTCTTCTAGGGCTTCCTTGGTATGCTCGCCATATTCCCTTTGGAGATCTGCGGCTTTATCTGCTGGACGAAAGGCGTTAGGGAAAGCAACAGCATTCTGCTCACGCAGAATATTTAGCTTAGCGCGACGTTCTGCAATTAACTTATTTTCGTCTTGTTGATCAGTCATAGTATTTTTTCACTGTTTAAATTAATAACTACAGCCCCGCTTTAAGCGAAGCAACAATAAATTGGTCCAACTTGCCGTCTAATACTGCTTGGGTGTTTCTAGTTTCAATACCCGTGCGTAAATCTTTGATTCTAGCATCGTCTAAAACATAGGATCTTATCTGGCTGCCCCAACCAATATCAGATTTTCCATCTTCTGTAAGTTGAGCGGCTTCTTGACGCTTTCGCAATTCAAGTTCATACAGCCGAGCCCGCAACATCTGCCAACATTTATCTCGATTTTGATGCTGAGACCTCTGATTCTGACATTGTACAACGATACCGCTAGGCTCATGCGTTAATCGAACTGCAGAATCGGTTTTATTGACATGCTGGCCGCCAGCACCAGATGCACGATAGGTATCTGTACGCACATCGGAGGGGTTTATTTCAATATCAATATTGTCATCAATTTCAGGGGAGACATAGACTGCTGCAAATGATGTATGCCTGCGATTACCAGAATCAAAGGGTGATTTTCGAACTAGCCTATGCACACCAATTTCAGTTCGCAACCAGCCAAAGGCATAGTCTCCAGTCACTTGAATGGTGGCACCTTTAATTCCCGCTACATCACCAGCAGAGCATTCAACTAATTCTGCTTTAAAACCTTTATCATCTGCCCATCTAAGGTACATACGCAGTAGCATTTCAGCCCAATCCTGAGCCTCTGTTCCACCAGAACCTGATTGAATATCAAGAAATGCCGAATTTTCATCCATTTCTCCAGAAAACATTCGCCGAAATTCCAGCATTGCTAGCTGCGCTTCCATTGCATCAATATCTGACTGCACATCATTGAGCATATCCGCATCATTTTCCTCAACTGCCATATCGAGTATTTCTCTGGTGTCAGAAATACCACCGTCTAAATCTTCAATAGTTTTTACGACGCTTTCAAGGGAGGATCTTTCGCGGCCTAATTCCTGCGCACGATCAGGGTTATTCCATACATCAGGCTCTGAAAGTTCTAATTCAACTTCAGCCAAACGCTCTTTGCGATTAACATAGTCAAAGATACCCCCGAAGCAGGTCAGTACGGGCCTGAAGGTCATCGAGGCTATTATAAAATGGGGATACTTCCATGGTGATCTATCTGTGCCTTAGTGCAAAGGCTGTATTCTACCTTAGCACTGTGTTCACACCAAGCAAAAACAGGGTTGATAAACCAACTCTTAGGCTTCAATATAAAGGGGGAACCCAGCCCGAAAACTTACTTTTAACAATCACCTGCTAACCGACAATAATAAAAGGCAAAATACCAAAACAATGAGTAATAAAACAATTGAAAAGAGGCTACAACACCATTTCTTTGACCAGTTTAGTGACTTAAATGTGACATTTTTCAGCTCAGTAACCCCCGAGCCACTAAATGAGCCAACTTGGGTTAGCTGTAATTTCGATCTAGCACAGACCTTTGGTATTTCCCCCAGTGAGCTTAAAGATCAACGTAGCCTAAAACTTTTGAGTGGCACTAAGCCTGCCAGTCAAACTAAACCCCTCTCTATGGTTTATTCCGGTCATCAATTTGGTATCTGGGCTGGGCAGTTAGGCGATGGACGCGCCATTACATTAGGGGAAGTAGCTTTAGCTGATTCAGGTGAACTCTGGGATTTTCAATTAAAAGGCGCTGGGGTTACTGCTTATTCTAGATCAGGCGATGGACGCGCCGTGCTGCGCTCCAGCATCCGCGAATACCTGTGCTCTGAGGCCATGCATGGTTTAGGTATAGCAACAACCAGAGCCCTGAGCCTAACCACTGGAAAGACCACAGTGATTCGAGAAAGCATTGAACCTGCAGCCATTCTTTGTCGTGTAGCACGAAGTCATATTAGATTTGGTCACTTCGAGCATTTTCACTATGGCAATCAGCCTGAAGCAGTAAAAATATTGGCTGACTACCTTATTGCACGGCATTTTCCTGAATGGCAAGACAACCCACAGCGTTATTATTTACTTCTCCAGAACTGTATTCATAAAACTGCGAAAACTATTGCTCAATGGCAATCAGTTGGTTTCTGCCATGGTGTTATGAATACAGATAATATGTCCATTCTCGGAGACACTCTAGACTATGGTCCATTTGGCTTTTTAGATGCTTATAATCCTGAGTTTATTTGCAATCATTCAGATCACCAGGGTCGCTATTCATTTAGAAATCAGCCCTCAATTGCGCTGTGGAATCTTAATGCCTTAGCAACCTGCTTTAGTTCATTACTTGATACTTCTGAAATAATGGACTGCCTAAAGCAATATGAAACTGAATTTCTAATGCACTTTCGACAGATTATGGCAGCAAAAATAGGCTTGCAGGAGTATCTTCCATCAGACGAGGCATTAATTAATAACCTACTGGATATCATGGCAAAGGATCAGGTTGATTACAGTATTTTCTTTAGAAAACTCTGTGATTTTTCGACAAGCAATCAATGTATTGGTGATGATTTTTTAGATCGAGAACAGTTCGATATATGGTCCAAGGAGTACTTAAAACGTCTAGCGTCACAGCAACTATCAAATCAAAAACGCAAGCAGGCTATGCAGAAGATAAACCCACTCTACGTGCTTCGCAATTACATGGCGCAAAATGCCATAGAGGCGGCTGAAACCGGTGATTATTCTGAAGTTGAGCTGCTGCTGGACATTTTAAAAAATCCGTTTATATCCCATCCTAAAGGCACAAAGTATGAGGGGCTTCCACCGGACTGGGCGAGTAAGATTTCGGTAAGTTGCTCTTCGTAGATAAACCCAATTGATCCTGAGCAAAGCAAAGCTTTTACTATAAAACTACAGAGCCTCATGGTTATAATGAGGCAAAATTGAATTCTCCTTAGGAGTGGTACAAATTGAAGTTACATCACATCCTTATTACTACGTTACTCATTTTTATCTGCCAGTCTGCCCATGCAGATATATTTTGGTTGTTTCGTGAAGCCGATGGCTCTACTAACTGGCAGTATGTCGCCAACTTTGTTGGTAATATACTTATTATCGCCTTAGCCATTTTATCTATTCGACTTTACTACAGTCGCCGCCAAGCGCGTCACTACAATAAAGAACTAGAAGATATTCGTTCTCAGCTGGAGCTTCGGGTTGCGGAGCGCACTAAGACCTTAGATACATCTAATAAGAAGTTAAAATATGAAGTCTCTAGGCATAAAAAAACCACTAAGCAACTTCAGCATTCAGAGGCCTATATAAATAGCATATTACAGTCTATGCCCATGATGCTTATTGGGCTAGATAACAATAACAATATTACCCAATGGAATAATCGTGCTGAAATTATTAGCGGTGTTACCTTTAAGCAAGCAAAAGGTGAAGATCTATGGAAAACCTTCCCAGCTATCACTGTGAGTCCTGATCAGGTTAGGCAGGCTCAAGAAGATAATAAAATTATTACCATAAAATACAGTCAGCGCGGGCAGTATCAATTTGATATTACCATTTACCCCCTTCAAAGAGAGCAGGAAACCGGCGTTGTAATTCTTCTAGATGACGTGACACAGCAAGCCAAAAATGAAAACCTGCTGATTCAGCGAGACAAGATGTCTGCCATGGGTGAAATGGCCTCTGTTATGGCTCATGATATCAATAAACCCTTAACTGCAATCATTAAGGATATTAAAACCATTCGGCAAAGTGTTGTTGATGAAAGCCTTGATACTGAGGGCCTCAGCGAGTTACTAGAAGAAACCATTATTCGCGGTCAACAGGCGAGCTCAGTTATCACCAACCTACTTAATTTCTCGACCAGTGGTGGGGGTGAGAAGAACCTGACTAGCATCGCATCAGTTATAGATAACAGCCTAGAATTAGCTAGCGATGTGCTGTCGATTACCGATAATTTTAGGTTTAGCGGCGTAAAGATTAGCACCCAGTATGCCGACGGTTTACCTGAGATGCCCTGCTACATAACTGAGTTTCAACAGGCACTTTTAAGTCTCTTTAGGTTTTCATGCTTGGCTTTGGATAGTGTCGATGAATTAGACCATAAACCAGAAATACGAATTGAAGTATCGATGTCCTTCGATGATCTATGGCTGCGCATCCAACACAATGGCAAAAGCATAAGCCTTGAAGATCAAAAGAGTCTATTTGAGCCATTAACCCAGGAAGCCTTGTCTCACAATACTTCAAGTTCAGGTATGCACCTATCGTTCTGTCATTTTATTGTGACGGAACAGCATCAGGGGCAAATTGCAGTTACCTGTAACGCTGAGGAAGGTACAACCTTCCATATCCAACTCCCAACAAAATAGTTAGACGACGCCACTCTGAACCGAGTGGCTAGGCTGGAATAGGCTCCATATGCTGAATAAGCAGCTGTAAGCTCTCTCGGCCGCGAAATTCATTGATATCTAAACGATAAACACAACGCACTCTGCCTGCTGTTATAGGCCATTTATTGGTATCTATATTAAAGTAGATGCCATCAAGGGTATGTTGCTGGGCCAAACTAGGTGACATCGAAACCTTAAGGTGATTTTGACCCACTATACGCTGTGTTTTAAGATCAAAATCACCCTGAAAACAGGGCTCAGGAAATGATTGCCCCCAGGGTCCTGCATCTCGCAAGACACGGGCTATCTCCATGGTTATTTGATTAACATCTAACTGACCATCGGTTTTTAAGGTCGCCTGTAAATCCTCATTATCAATAGTGTGTAACACCTGCTGCACAAGCGCCTGTTTAAATTCATTTAGCGACGATTCTTCAAGGCTTAACCCTGCTGCCATAGCATGACCGCCAAATTTACTTATTAAGCCAGGGTTGCGAGTGGCCACAGCATCTAACGCATCGCGTATATGTAACCCAGAAATAGACCGAGCGGAGCCTTTTAACATTCCCTCTTGATCGCGAGCAAAAACTACAACAGGGCGATGATATTTTTCTTTAATACGTGACGCTAAAAGACCAACAACGCCCTGATGCCAGTCAGCTTGATAAAGACACAGAGCCGCTGGAAGCTGTTGCTTATCACTTAGTTCTAGTCCCTCAACAATTTTTAAAGCCTCTGTCTGCATATCTTTTTCAATGGCTTTGCGATCCTGATTAAATTGATCAAGTTCCTGCGCCCGCTGTAAAGCCAATACAGGATCATCCGTCAGCAGGCATTGAATACCATGGGATATATCATCAAGACGTCCAGCTGCGTTGAGTCTTGGTGCCACAGCAAACCCTAAATCAGAGGCCACCAATGTTGATGGATTTTTACCCGCAATTTTAAGTAATGCCTGAATTCCATGGCGTGCTTGGCCTGCTCTAATGCGCATAAGGCCCTGATGAACAAGGGCCCTATTCACCTTATCTAGAGGTACAACATCGGCAACAGTTCCTAGAGCCACAAGATCCAGATAATTTGCCATGTTTGGCTCTTGGATAGCACTTTTTTCAAACCAATTAATGTTACGTAAAGCGGCGCGCAGGGCGCTTAGGGTATAAAAAGCAACCGCCACACCGGCAAGATTTTTGCAGGGAAATTGACAATTTTTTTGATTGGGATTGACGATAGCTGCCGCATTAGGCAGTTGCGATCCTGGTAGATGATGGTCTGTGATAATGACTTTGATGCCTAGGCTATTCGCATAGTCGACACCATCAACACTAGAAATACCATTATCTACAGTAATAATTAAATCGGGCTGCTGCTGATGGGCTAACTCAACAATTTCAGGGGTTAGCCCGTAGCCATAATCAAACCGATTGGGCACTATAAAATTAACTGATTTATAGCCCATGGCACTTAAGGCTAACACCATCAATGCCGAACTTGTAGCACCATCTGCATCAAAATCGCCAACAATCATTATTCGTTGATTTAATTGTAGTGCCTCAACTAATAGATCTACTGCAGCATCTAAACCAAGCATGCGTTGGGGGCTAGGCAACTGTGATAAGTTGAGACTTAAATCTGAATCAGAACACATACCCCTACTCTGATAAATTTTTTGCAATAGGGGGTCTATAGCCTCAGAGAAAGAGGCTTGTTCAAGATCGCAGGCTCGATTAACAATACGCATTGATTAACGTGGCTAGCGCCCTATAAATAGCCAGCTTGCTGACCTATATACCAACTTACGGTACCCAAAATAGCCACCACCGACCATATAATCCCCAGTAATACCAAACCTCTAAAGGGTTTACGCTCTGTGACATTAAAGCCGCTTTTCAGGTATTTTTTTACCCGTTGCATATCTTCATTTGACAACTTTTCTTGTTCGCTCATAGTTTCTCTTTTTATCTATCAGGAATGGTTAAATGGCTCGCAACCTGCTGTGGTGATACATCTGATAATCTAGGTATCACACCCAGACAGGGCTCGAACAGCATCTGTTTAAGTGTATCAATATTTTCATCAACGCGAAGCATCTCTGGATCCACAATATTGGCAACCCATCCCGCAATTTTTAGGCCATCAGCGCGAATCGCTTGAGCAGTTAATAATGCATGATTAATACAACCCAACCTTACACCTACGACTAAAACAACCTCAGCGTTCAATTGTTTGGGAATTTCGGCCATTGTTTCGCGTTTATTAATAGGAACTCGCCAACCACCCGCGCCCTCAATGATCAAAAAATCAGCAGGTAAAATTGAAATTCCACGACAAAACCCACTAAGACGATTTGCCGTGAGCATCTTGCCCTGTTCTTGCGCAGCAATATGAGGTGCCATGGGAAGGTCTAAGGCAACTGGATTAACCTGCTGATAACTTAGCTTGAGGCTAGCTGTTGCTTGCAACAAAAGTGCGTCGTCATTCTGCGGGCCCTCACCTCTATCTTCACAGCCTGCTGCGACAGGCTTAATAGCTGCAGTGCGCAAACCTTTTTGATTGGCAGCCTCCAGCAACCCGGCAGCTATTACAGTTTTACCAACATCGGTATCTGTTCCTGTTACAAATAATACTTTTTTTGCCATTTATTTCACCGCAGAGCCGAAAATAATATCCCATGTCACCGGATAAGTACCCTCACTGGTTACATATTGTTGATAAGCATCATATAAACGCTTGATGTGAGATTTTCCTGTTAAATGCTTGGATTTACCCCGATTATGGTTAGTGGCACCCACTGCTTTAAGGCTCCATAAAAGATCTTTCGCAGAGGCGTGATAATCCATTTTAGTCACATTGGAGAGTTGGATATGAGTAAACCCAGAGGCTTCTAGGGCTAATTGCCATTGACCAACTGATAAAAACCGATTGATATGGATATCTTTATCAATATCCGCCCAAATTTTTCGCAATTCCCAGAGTGTTCGCGGTCCGGGAATAGCAAAATGAAAGCGCCCTTCTGAATTCATTACTCTATAAATTTCACGTAAGCTAGGCAATGGATCATTAGACCACTGTAATGCGAAATTTGAAAAAACAAGATCCATTGAATGACTTTCCAATAGTAGGTCTTCAACATCACAACAGAGCCAGTTTATATCATTTTCATGCTGCTGATTTCTGGCATACTCAAGCATCTGGGGTGAGAAATCTACACCGGTAATCTGAGCCTTGGGGTACCTATTATTGAGTAAAAAAGACTGAGTGCCTGTACCACAACCCAGATCAACAATCGCTGCTATATTGTGATTCACATCTAAACTATTGATCAAATGATTACCTGACCACTGTTGAATATGCGCTGCACTATCATAGGTCTTAGCCGCACGGCTGAAAGACTTTGCCACCCTATCTTTATCTAACTGATACTTTGCTTGACCAATAAAACTATGAATTCTGTCAACCACCTTAGATTCACAACTTAGGTGTGGCAGATGGGATGCTGCATCTACTACAAAGACATCATGTGAATGGGGCAGTTGCGTTGAAGCAGTTACTGGTACAAGACAATCCTGCTCGCCAAAAATTGCTAGCGACGGGCATTTAATATGGGTTAGCTGATCACTACCATCTATTTGTGCAAGCAACGCAAGCATCGACTGACCTGCATGGGGATCTATCAATGAAGTCATAGCCCGCAATTGGCGTATCAACTGTCGCTGCTTATGGTCTCCCTGAGATTGAAGACCTGAAAATTTGGCAAGACAAACCAAAGGGTCCTGATCCCAAAGCGCACTAAAATTTTTGAAATCAGATTCTGGCATTGCCATTTGATACTGTTTGTCTGCAACAAACTTCAAATTAGCACACAGAGTAACCAGACCCAATACTGTTTCAGGGTAACTCGCCGCGAAGGCACGACAGAGCATACCACCCAAAGATAATCCAATTAAATAACAGGGTTGAGGCAGTTGCTGATAAAGCCAATCGACAATAGATTGCTCAGAATACTCCTCTATTGATGGAGAGTTACCAAAGCCTGGCAAGTCAATTGTGTACACATCAGCATAAAGATTGAGCGCAACAGGAAAATCCTGCCATATTTGACTGTCAGCACCCCAACCATGAACCAAGACAATGGGATTATCATAAAGCTTTAAATCACCTGCAGGATAAAATGTCAGCGATCGTTCAAGTGCAGCTGAGGTATTGGAGCCGGGAATTATTGGGGTATCAGTTAGCATCTGTCTAATGCATCCAATAAAGCATCAACCTGTTGTTCGCTATGACTGGCAGATAATGTAATTCTGAGCCGGCCTGTACCCTCTGGAACAGTAGGCGGTCGTATCGCACCAACCATAAAACCGAGCTCCATCAATTTATGATTAGTATTTAATAACTGCTGATCAGAATCCATCAAGACCGGCTGAATAGGCGTATTAGAGTCCATCAGCCTTAAACCAATTTGTTTTGCTCCCGCGCGAAAACGCTCAATAAGTTGCTTTAATTTGTCTCGCCGCCAATGCTCGTTTTGCACAAGGATTAGACTTGCACTGGTTGCGACAGCAACTGCGGGTGGTGGCGCAGTGGTATAAATATAACTTCTGGAAAACTGTACTAGGGTCTCAATTAGCGCTTCACTGCCCGCGACAAATGCACCATAGGTTCCAAAAGCTTTGCCCAGGGTGCCCATCAGTACCGGGACCTGTTCAATACTAAGATTCAGCTGATCTACTATACCTGCGCCCTTCTTACCCAAAACGCCCAACCCATGAGCATCATCAACCATTAACCAGGCATTATTTTGGGCGCTCACATTAGCTAAGTTTACAAGAGGTGCCAAATCACCATCCATACTAAATACACCGTCAGTCACGACTAACTTGCGCAAACCTTTGGCTGTGGTTAATTTATGGTCTAAGTCTTTAGTATCACAATGTTTGTAGCGTTGGAATTTAGCACGACTTAAAAGCCCGCCATCAATTAATGACGCATGATTTAGGTAATCCTCAATGACTGCATCACCACGCCCAACAAGCGCGCCAATCACGCCCATATTAGCCATATAGCCAGAAGAAAAAAGTAATGCCTTGGGTCTGCCAGTAAACTCAGCCAATTGCTCTTCAAGCTCGCTGTGAGCCTTAGAATGACCGCTAATAAGGTGCGAGGCTCCACTGCCGACACCATATTCATCAACACCTGTTTTGAAAGCGGTAGAAATAGTTTTATGATCAGCTAATCCCAGATAGTCATTGCTACAAAAATTATGCACAGACTGCCCATTTATGCTCAATAAATTGGAGCATGAAGAGTCTACCCTAACGCGGGAACGATAGAGATGATTCTGCCGGCGCTTATCAAGGTTTTCTTGAAGCAGCTTATCCATTAAATTAGATACCACTCTGGCTATCAGCTGGCTCTATAGAACAGATGATCTGTCTTCTGCTCGGCTATAGCTTGATGTAAATCAGCTTCCTGCTGTTCGCTATCTTTCTCCGCAGCACTTCGCTCTGGACTAATGCCCAGACGGTTCAGTAACTGCATATCGCTGTTAGCCTTTGGGTTAGGGGTAGTTAGTAGTTTATCGCAATAGAAAATAGAATTAGCGCCCGCCATAATCGCCATAGCCTGCATCTGTTCATTCATTTCTTCACGCCCAGCGGAGAGACGAACATAAGATTTTGGCATCATAATTCGAGCCACCGCGATGGTGCGAATAAATTCAAAAGGGTCTAAATCCTCTTCAGTTTCCATCGGTGTACCTGCAACCTTAACTAGCATATTGATAGGAACTGAATCTGGATGCTTGGGTAAATTCCCTAACCCCATTAGCAAACCCACACGATCTTTTTGCTCTTCACCCATGCCAACAATACCGCCTGAACACACTTTCATGCCAGAATTGCGGACATTAGACAGGGTATCGAGTCGATCCTGATAAGTTCTAGTGGTAATAATATCGCCGTAAAATTCCTTAGAAGTATCCAAATTATGATTGTAATAGTCTAAGCCAGCATCAGATAATGTATCTGCTTGCTTTTCACTCAGCATGCCCAATGTCATACAGGTTTCAAGCCCCAGGGACTTAACCTCTTTGATCATGGTTTCAATAGTCGGGATATCTCTGTCATGAGGTGAGCGCCAAGCGGCTCCCATACAAAAACGACTTGAACCACTGGCTTTCGCAGCTTTTGCTGCCTCAACTACCTTTTCAATTTGTAGTAATTTTTCTTTAGGCAATCCAGTGTCATACCGAGCACTTTGCGGGCAATACTTACAATCCTCCGGACAGGCTCCAGTTTTAATCGAGAGTAAAGTACTTAACTGAATCTCATTAGGATTAAAGTACTGACGATGAACTGTTTGTGACTGATAGAGCAAATCATTGAACGGCAGGTTAAAAAGTGCCGTTACCTCATCTCGAGACCAATCATTTCTTAAATTTTGCTGTTGATTTGCTACCATATTTGGAACCCTCACAGATGACAAGATTAAAAGGGGATATGATAGGCACTAGCCATGAGCTGTCAACCCAAATTAATATTTAAAGTTAACAGCGGCAAATAAATGATAGTGTGAATTTTTTTTACAAACTGCACTATATTCGCTGATATTTTGGTCTACCATTAGCCTCAAGGAGCTTCGAAACTCACATAAAGATTAACTCATCGTTAAGGTGAGGGGCCTTCTTACATAAAGACTCAGGCCTGTGAAATAGCACCTTGTGACACCACCATGACTAATAAATAAAAATTACAGGGATGTAAGTTAGTAGGTATAGAAGGGGCTATTATGGAAAATAGCCAATTAGGGGTGCCCTCAGCTGAGAGCACCCCTATCTATTAATATTAAGAAGTGTATATAGTAAGGCTTAACTAACTAACACCATATTATCTCTGTGAATTAACTCATCATCTTCGCAGTAGCCCAAAATTTTAATAATTTCTTCTGTGCTTTTCCCCCGAATAAGCTGAGTCTCATCTGAATTGTAGCTGACAAGACCTCGTGCAACTTCAACCCCATGAGGATCTTCGCAGCTGACTAATTCACCCCGCGTAAACACTCCACTCACCTGAGTAACTCCGACCGCTAATAGACTTCGACCCTGCTGCTGCAGAACCTTAGCGGCACCTTCATCAAGCTGGAGGCGACCTTTTACTTGCAGCTGCCCAGCTAACCACTGCTTACGAGCAGCGAGGGGGGTTTTATCTGCAGATAAAAAAGTACCTACATTTTCACCAGAGGCAATACGCAACAGGATATCTTGGTTGCGACCACCGGCTATGACCGTATTACATCCAGAGCGAGAAGCCAGTCGAGCTGCTTCAAGCTTGGTTTGCATACCGCCACGACCCAATGCACCATTACTGCTACCCGCTAAAGCATCCAGAGAACTATCAGAGGCTAAGGCTTGAGAAATTAATTTTGCATCTTTTTTTACATCAGGATTTGCGTCATACATACCGTCTTTATCAGTCAATATAATTAACGCATCAGCATCAACAAGATTAGCGACTAAAGCGGCAAGGCGATCATTGTCGCCGAATCTAATTTCGTCAGTCACAACGGTATCGTTTTCATTGACAATGGGTACAACTTTGAGCTCCATCAGTGTTTTCATTACACCCCGAGCATTAAGGTAACGTGCGCGATTTGCCATATCATCATGATCTAGCAAAATTTGCGCGGTCTGTCGGTCAAATCTTCGAAAACTACTTTCATAGGTTTGAATCAAACCCATTTGACCCACTGCAGCTGCAGATTGCAGCATATGGATACTCTGTGGACGCGACTCTAACCCCAGCCGAACCAACCCCTCAGCGACAGCACCAGAAGAAACCAAAATAACTTGGTTACCCTGAGATAACAGCGTAGCAATTTGCTCAACCCAACCATCAATCGCCTGACGATCGATACCTGCGCCATCATTAGTTAAAAGGGCACTACCCACTTTAACCACTAAGCGTTTTGCGTTAGAAATATGCTGTCTTTTCATCATTAATTACTCTGCGTAAACTACTTCGACATCAACATCGTCGTCATCGTCGTCTTCATTTTCTTCTTGCACAGATTTACGAGCCTTGCGTCGAGCTTCGGCTAATTCTTCAATGCGTGATCGGGCTTCTAATTGCATCTGATTACGTCTTTCTTCTTCAGCAACTACCAGATCAGAATTTTCCCTCTCACAGGCTCGCAACAGATCAATATGATCCATAATCGCCGCACAAAGGTTTTTAGTACCCTCTGAGGTCAATCCAGAAATTCTGAACACAGGCCCCTGCCAGTTAAGCTGATCAACAACTGCCTGGCAACGATCGTCTATTTCATCCTCTTGTAACATATCGAGTTTATTGAGCACTAACCATCTTTCACCCGCTGCCATTGTCGGGCTAAACTTTAGTAGCTCATCCTCGATTATCTGCGCATTATCAGCTGCAGAATCACCCTGATAGGGAAACATATCGACTATGTGCAATAACAACCGGGTACGGGTCAAATGCTTGAGAAACCTTATTCCCAAACCAGCACCCTCTGAGGCGCCTTCAATAAGCCCCGGAATATCTGCCACTACGAAACTTTTATCTGCGCTTAAACCAACCACACCTAAGTTAGGAATTAGGGTCGTAAAGGGATAATCAGCCACCTTAGGCCGCGCAGCGGAAACTGAGCGTATAAAAGTTGATTTACCCGCATTTGGCAAACCTAACAAACCCACATCGGCTAGAACCTTAAGCTCAAATTTGAGCTCCCTTAGCTCTCCCTCTTGACCCGGTGAAGTCTGACGTGGCGCTCGGTTCGTACTTGATTTGTATCGAGTATTGCCTAGCCCATGGAATCCACCCTGGGCAACCTTAAGCGTTTGACCTAACTCAGTAAGATCTCCAAGGATATCACCGGTCTCGTCATCGAGAACCGTTGTTCCTACCGGAACCTTAAGGGTTAAGTCTTCACCGCTACGGCCAGTACATTCAGCACTACTACCCTGCTTACCACTTTCAGCTCTGAAATTTCGGGTATAGCGGTAATCAATCAGGGTATTCAAGCCCTCTACTGCTTCTAGGAACACACTCCCCCCGTCTCCGCCATCTCCGCCGTCAGGGCCACCCTTAGGGATATATTTTTCACGACGGAAACTCAGACAGCCATTGCCACCTTTACCCGCCTGTACTTTAATTGTTGCTTCGTCTACAAATTTCATAGTAATAGTTTACAGTTGATAGACACTAAATGTCATATTTGGAAAAATAGTCGCCCATAAAAAAAGCCCCGCAATGGGGCTTTTAACTTCAAGAGGCAAAACTTATGCGGTTACCACCTGAGCATACTTTCGGTTTTTCGGGCCTTTCTGGACAAACTCAACGACACCATTTGCTTTTGCAAAAAGAGTGTGATCCTTACCCATACCAACATTCTCGCCTGCGTGAAGCTTAGTGCCTCGCTGACGAACAATGATGCTACCTGAATTTATTTTTTCGCCGCCATACACTTTAACACCGAGTCTTTTACTCTCTGAATCGCGACCGTTTCGAGTACTACCACCAGCTTTCTTATGCGCCATTTCTATCTCCTTTCAGAATTACCCAGCAGCAATGCCGGTAATTTTAACTTCTGTATACCACTGTCTGTGGCCCTGTTGGGTGCGAGAATACTTACGACGACGGAATTTAATAATCTTAACTTTATCGCCTCGACCGTGAGCTACAACTTCTGCAGTCACTTTTCCACCCTTAACATTCGGCGTGCCGATTTTAACTTTGGCGCCTTCGCCAACCATCAACACGTCTTCAAAATCGATGTTTTCACCAGTGGCAACATCCAATTTTTCGAGACGAAGCGTTTCACCCTCAACTACTCGATGTTGTTTACCACCACTTTTGATCACTGCGTACATGTGTTACTCCAATATCGCTGGGCCACTAAGGCCTAATCAACTTAAATCCAATTACAGGCATATAGCCTGCTTTTAAGGGCGGCAATTCTAATGGAACAGACTGAGCTTAGCAAGTGTTAATAACAGCAATTATGGTTATCTGGCAGCCTATTTAATATTGAAACAATTAAACTGTCCGTGATATTGACAAAGCCAAGCTTATTTCGAATACTTTATAGGGATTTACGCCATATCAATGACGCATTTCGCCCACAGTTTTTATCCCGACGGTAGGAGTAAAATTGATCAAACTGACTAAAGCTGCAGAAGTCGCCGCCAAATACATCATTAACGCCCGCATTATTTAACTCAGCCCTTGCAAGGGCATAGAGATCTGCTAGGTAGCGATCAGCTGTCGTTTTAACAAACGCCTTTTGTATCTCTGCCCTATGTTGATTATTAATAGCATTAGAAAGAAATTCGACCAGCACCTCAGGCCCAACTTCAAAATGCTTGGCACTAATAGCAGGCCCAAGATAAGCAATAACAGTACTCATTGCGCTGAAACAATTTAGAGCATTACGAATTATGCCGCCACAGAGTCCGCGCCAACCGGCATGTACCGCAGCAACTTGAGTTCCCTGTTGGTTGCATAGCAAAATAGGCAAGCAGTCAGCCGTTAGAACAACGCAGGGCTGTTTTAACTGTTCGCTAAAACAACCGTCAGCTGCGGGCAAAAAGCCGCTGACTGGATTCTGAATAACTTCAGTGCCATGGACCTGATTTAACCAAACGGGTTGCTTCTGAAGCTTTAACTGCTGTTTAAGAAAATTTCGGTTCGCCTCAACTTGCTGAGGGTCATCGCCTACATGGGTTGCAAGGTTAAATGATTGATAGGGGCCCTGACTTTGAGCGCAAGTACGGAAAGTGATCACCGCCTGAACATTATCAGGCGCCGGCCACTCAGGAATTAGATAATCAAAGCTCGTCTTGTTCATTGTGCAATTGGCTTAGTAGCGCTTGAAAATCTTTCGGCAAAGGTGATACCCAACTTATCTCTTCGTGGGTCGCGGGGTGAATCAGCGCCAATTCGGCGGCATGAAGTGCCTGACGACTAAAGTTGCGCAAATAATCAATCAGTGTAAGCGGTGCGCCCTTGTGTATTTTAAATCGCCCCGAATACAGACTGTCGCCTGCAAGCGGATAGCCAAGATGCGACATATGCACTCTAATTTGATGGGTTCGACCGGTTTCAAGCTTTAACTGTAAGTGACTATGGCCCTGAAATCGCTTTATCACAGAATAATGTGTTCGCGCCTCTTTACCCCCAGCAACTACCGCCATTTTGATTCTTTGCCGCGGATGCCGACCTATTGGTTGATCAACAATGCCACTGCCGGTAACTAAGCCATTGACTACTGCTTGGTACACTCTTTTTACCGAGCGTGCCTGTAACTGGGAAACCAAATTAGTATGGGCCTCCAGTGTTTTTGCGACCACCATAAGGCCGGTTGTGTCCTTATCCAAACGATGAACAATACCCGCACGAGGAACTAATTTAAGCGACGGGCAATGAAAAAGTAATGCATTTAATACCGTGCCACTGTAATTACCAGCTGCTGGATGGACCACAAAGTTTGCGGTTTTATCGATAACCAAAAGATGTTCGTCTTCGTAGACAATATTAAGCGGTATATCCTCAGCTATCCATTCACCTTCCGCTTCAAGGACAGCTAGAATATTTAACTGCTCTCCACCCAAGACTTTTTGCTTGGGCTGCCACTGGGCGCCATTAACGGTAAGCTGTCCCTGTTTGATCCACTGCTGAAGTCGAGAGCGCGAAAAATCGGCAAACAATTCCGATGCAACCTGATCTAACCTTCGCCCACAATGTTCTACAGAAACCTCTGCCGAACGATCTATTTGCGTTGAAATATCTTCTGGTTGCTCGGAAATTTTAATACTGGGCTGTTCCATGATTAACTTTCTTTAAAATTTTCTTGTATCAATGTAAGTCTTTTAGTCTTTCGACTGAACTTTGCCAACCTATCAACAGTCTATAAGGCTAAACTCGATTGGCTTGCTCTCTGCTCTGTGTTTAAATACTGAGCCATTGTCGTCAAACTCCTCATGCAGAGAATATTACATGAAAAACATTACGCGTATTGGTTTGATTTTAACCCTCACCGCACTTACTAGCTGTTCATGGCTTAGCCTTAGCGATGAAGAAAATCCTAAAACCGCTGAAAGCAGTTATACAGAACGTGGGTTTTATGACAAAATTCAACGCAGCCTTAAAGCTAAAAATTGGCAGGTCGCGATAAGTAACCTTCAACTACTAGAATCACAGTTTCCCTTTGGAAAATACGCTGAACAGTCACAGTTAGAGCTTATATATGCACAGTATATGACCAGCGATTATATATCTAGCGTTGCCTCTGCAGAGCGCTTTATTCGCCTTCATCCTCAGCACCCCAACGTAGATTACGCTATCTACGTGAAAGGCCTGAGTGAACTAAATCAAGGTAACAGGTTATTTGACGGCTTGCTTCCTATAGACAATAGTAAACGAGATATAGGTAATGCAAGAGAGTCCTTTGCAACCTTGGGCAATTTAATCACTGCCTATCCCAATAGCCCCTATGCACCAGATGCTCGACAACGGCTAATCAGCCTGCGTAATCAGCTGGCTCGCTCTGAAATTAATGTTGCCAACTATTACTTCTCAAGAGGAGCATTGGTGGCAGCGGCAAATCGCGGACAATTTGTAGTGGAAAATTTCCAACAGTCACCTGCTGTTGCCGATGGTCTAGCCGTTATGGCTCAGGCGTACCATATGATGGGAAAAAATGAGTTGTCAGGCAATGCAATCAAAGTTTTGGAAACAAATTACCCTGACTACCCGCTTCTAACTGAAGATGGTTTTGATTTCGACGATCGAACAACATTTCCAAGTAACTGGCTGTTAAGTAAGTTATCAACCCGCTTAACTGCCCAGGTGATTCCACCCGCATTTGATACCCGTGCGCAGTATAACAATCTACCTAAATAATTAAATTTATTAGGTTTAGGGTTCGAATATTTTAATGCAAAATAGGCTAACCTAAGACTTATCCAGCGGTTAATTAATACATATTGTAGGAAGAATAGGCATATGAGCAAACAGGCCATTATCGATGAAATGCGTGTTTTACCCCATATTGATGCTAATAGTGAAATACAGCGGCGTGTTGATTTCATTAAACATCAGCTAGAGAATTCCGGCTGCAAAAGCTTAGTACTTGGTATCAGTGGCGGTGTGGACTCTCTCACCTGCGGTCGCCTAGCACAGCTTGCAGTTGAGCAACTTCGAAAACAGTACCCCAACAGCCACTACAGTTTTTATGCTGTGCGCCTTCCCTACGGCACCCAGCAAGACGAGCAGGATGCTCAAATATCCCTTGGCGCCATTGCAGCCGATCAAGTACTTACTGTAAATATCCAATCAGCCACCGACGCGGTTAATGAGCAGGTGTGCGCCACATTGAACCAGGCTAACGAATCCATTTCCCCTGAAGCTATCGACTTCGCCAAAGGAAACGTCAAAGCCAGAGTGCGAATGACCAGCCAATATCAAATCGCTGGGTTAGTCAACGGGCTGGTGCTAGGCACAGACCATTCAGCTGAAAATATTACTGGTTTTTATACTAAGCATGGGGACGGCGCCTGTGATCTGGCACCCCTGTTTGGCCTTAACAAGCGCCAAGTTCGGCTTATTGCACAAACACTTGGCGGACCAGATAGCATTGTTCATAAAACACCTACTGCTGATCTTGAATGCCTAAGCCCACAAAAACAAGATGAAGATGTTCTCGGGCTTTCCTATGATGTTATTGACGACTTTCTTGAAGGCAAGGCGGTTTGTAAAACCAGTGAAAAGCGTCTTATTGAGATCTACAAAAAAACTCAGCATAAACGACGACCTATTGCGACTATTTACGATTAATAATCGTTAGCTTGGTACCACCAAACACCCTCTATTAAAATTTCATTTAACACTAAAGACTCATCCTTAATTTTTGCTTCTGACACAATAGATAGCTTTAAACCCTGAGCCATCTTCACAGAGAATCCCTTAGAATTATTCGCCACCACCACTAGTTCCCAATATTCATTGTCTATGCCGCACTGGCTTTGGGGAATGAGATCAATAGCAATACACTTAAAACTTATAATTTCCCCTTTAATGTCTGATAATAATTCTACAGGCAGTGAAATATTAAATTTATTATTTTCATTTAAGTAGGCGTGGTAGTTAACAAAATAATCTTTATTTTTAATCACATAATTAATTAGATTATTGGCCGCTCTTTCTATTTCACCAGTACTTTGAAAATTGCGTACCACATAGCTGCTTATATTGGTTGAATTGACCACAGCAACTGCTACCCATTGTAAAAAAATGAGCATTAACAGCGTAAAAATTAAGACTGACCCCACGAGCTGTTTATTAAACAAAGGCAGATATCATCTATTTTAGCGCTGAATTCATAATAGGAACAATCGCTGAGAACAGGGCATAATGCCCCCCGTCATTGATAGCCACGTTTTTTTCAGTATCAGCATACCGAAACTGCTTTCCAGCTTGATTAGCGCCCTGCCCAGAACTGCGCAATAATAAGTAAAATCGAACTGCGGTAATTTGCTGATGCTGTACCTGAGATACTGGGGTGCTGAAACTCTGCGAAGAATTACATCCACCGGGCATCTTTACGCTGAACTCAACCTGAAAATCATCAACCCCCTGAGCCAAGGGTTCAGACCGAGAATATTGACCATTCATGAAACGTCGCCTCTTGAAAACATTATCCTTAGAAACATAATAAATAGTCTGCTGCCAAACACGAACGGGTGCAGTCTGGCCATTCAATTGCAAGATAAAAGCCTCAGGCTTATCGCCACGATCAGCCTCAAAACCATCTGGCGCAACCTGCACATAAAATTTCTCTTTATTTAAGCCCGTCGGCGGTATCTGCTTGCTGACTAAGGATCTTCTTATCAATAATATATCTGAGGCTGCCCGTACGAGCTCACCCCCACAGGCACGCAGTTCTTTGCCGACATTATTAATAGTAACAATCGAAAATGGCACAGCCCTTTGAATATACTTTTTATCAACAGAATCACAGATATCCGGTGCCAGTAATGAACTATTACGCTGTTTATAAAACCCCCCATAAAAGCCTGCCAATTTTAGTTCGCGACTAATAAGCTTAGTAAGGAATTGCGCATTCTCTACTATTTCACTGGCCGCCTTAACCTCTTCTACGATCCATATGGTTTTCGTTAATATAATAGTCATTGATGCAAGAATAATCACTGAAAGGGCCGATGAAATTATCAATTCAATCATTGTAAAGCCGCGACTTTTTAAGCTACTAATCACTGAGCCTGATCTATTGGCGCGAGACAAAATTAGCCACCATTTTGAAATCACCCGCGGTAATTTTACAGCTAGCGCTAACGATATGCTGGTGGTTTTTATGAGACGCATAAATACCCATAAAAATATTTCCAGTCTGATTGCTAATATCGAAACAGCCTATTGGAAAATCAGGCATATCCTCGTAAAAACTGGGCAGAGGAAACCTTGCAAGCAAATTGTCTGCCTGGTTTATAACACCTCGGCTTATCGAAATAGCGCAGAATTCTGTACAGTCAGGAAGCTTTTGGCAGTTACTTTTTTTTATCTTTAGATTTTCAGTCATATAGCCCAATAAAAGGGTCGAATATAACTGTTCAGTGGCATGATACTGTGATGCTTTAACTCTAGCTATTAGCTCTAAATAACCTGCAAAACCTGAGGTAATAATTAACAGGCTAACCAAAATTTCGATATAGGAAAAACCAAAGTTAGCGCGAAATAACAACTTAATAAATCCAATTACTACTGGTTTGACCTAAATGATCAACCCATAGCTCTCCGTTCTTTACGCCCTCTTTAGGGTGCAAAGGAATTGCACTAACCCTATACCCATACTGGCCTGAGGGAAGATCGAACTCTAATAGCTCCACCCTATAATTGGGCTTTATCTTTTCTGTTAACTCGACCCCTAGTTCAGCTAAACTTTTTGCATATTGATTATGCTGTTGCCAATACACAGATTGCTGACTTGAAACCTCTAATAAAAACGATTTTGCTAATGCTTTTCGCCCCTGATAGAGCGCCTGATGATTCGCCGGATAACTTATTGTAAACAACAACACTAGCACCGCAAATACCAACATTATTTCTACTAGGGTAAACCCATATAATGTGCTTTTCTGCACCCTACCTTGCATTTCAAAACTCCTGTCATTTGAGCCTTTGCTATCTATAAAAGGACTAATAAGTTTAACCATAGGGACAAATTATGCTGCGCCCTTTTTTGTCATCGTAGCCATCTAGGTTAATATCCTTGGAAAAACGAATACTTCCTGTTAAATAAACAATAACCTGCTTTGCATAATCACTTTTATCTGAGTCGCAAATTAAAAAATTACCCGACTCCATAGACTCACCTGTTGGCTTAAATCGTATAAATTTTCTTCCTGATGCCGATAATTTGATAGTAATGCCATCAAGTGAAATATTTCTGTATATCCGCTCATCTTGGCTCCATTGATGATTGGCATTGTCATCGCTGAAAATCAAAAGTTGAGTGCCATTGATAGCAACACAGTGATAATCTATTGCCATGCATAGCTTTATTTTCTTTCGCTGTGTGATCGCAATACTTCGAGCCAATTCAAGAGAGCGCTTTACCTCCCATGCCTTTAGGCTGACAAATTGACGGCTTTGAAAGCCTGAATAAAAGGCAATAGTTATTAGTGATAGAAATGAAAAAATCATTAATGTCACTAATAGCTCTGCTAGAGTAAAGCCAAATAACCATCTGCTACATTTCAATTCTTGCACCCCAATAGGCGTGTTATGCATCTCTATTAAATGATTGATAGCAGACAAAAGGCTGTAGCAATAAAAAAAATGGTATTGTTGTGATGAAAATCACATTAATAACTTATTATGTTTTCATACAATTAAAAAAAAGAATAATTGCGGCTTAAAGAGGTACTAGTTAACGCATAAGGACGCACCTATATCGACTCTGCTGTAACCTGACAAAATTAAGCATTGCTAACGTTAACTGTGTTATTTACTTTTTTGCGACATTTACACTTCAAGAGTGTATTTTTTAAATACAACGCTTATCATTGGATTCTATAAAAATATAAAACCCAACCATCGAGGGATCTATGCGACATTTCCTAGCTGTCTTCGCGGCTTCTATTCTACTAACCAACTCCATTCAGGCAATTTCTTTAACGACCGATGAAAAAATCGATGCCTTATTATCAAAGATGACAGTGGAAGAAAAAGCCGGCCAGCTTAATCAGTACAGTGGTTATGAAATAATTACTGGCGATATCGACCTATCTAAAATAAGTGATCGCAATTTACTGGTTAAAAACGGTCTTGTGGGCTCGGTACTGAATGTTCTGGGCACTGAGGATGTAGAAAAAGCACAGCGCTATGCTGTTGAAAAAACCCGCTTGGGCATTCCACTGATCTTTGCTTTTGATGTTATTCATGGTTACCGCACAATTTTCCCAATTCCACTGGCTGAGTCGGCTAGCTGGGATATGCAAGCTATTGAACGATCTGCTCGAATTGCTGCTATTGAAGCATCTGCGGCAGCACAAAACTGGACCTTTGCCCCGATGGTTGATATTTCCAGAGACCCACGCTGGGGGCGCGTAATGGAAGGTGCTGGCGAAGATTCCTACCTAGGCGCACAAATTGCTATGGCACGGGTAAGGGGGTTTCAGGGCGATGATCTCAGCCGCTCCGACACAATCGCTGCCACGGCTAAGCATTTTGCCGCCTATGGTGAAGTAATTGCTGGGCGTGACTATAACAATGTTGACATTTCAAGACGTAAACTATGGGAAACTCATCTACCTCCGTTTAAAGCAGCCCTAGATCAGGGGGTTAGAACGTTTATGAATGCCTTTAATGAATTTGAAGGAGTCCCCTCCTCTGCGAATGATTATCTTATAAATGATATTTTGCGCGGCCAATGGGGCTTTGATGGGGTGCTGGTATCTGATTGGGATTCATTTGGCGCTATGGTTACCTCTGGTGTAGCTAAAGATGATGTAGAGGCCGCAGAAATGGCGCTGGAAGCGGGCAGTGATATTGATATGGAAAGCGATGTATTTATTCAATTTCTTCCGCAATTGGTACGAGATGGACGCATTTCTGAAACCCAATTAAATGCTGCTGTAACACGTGTATTGCGCCTAAAACACGATCTCGGGCTTTTCGAAGACCCCTATAAATATATTGATGCACAACGAGAACAGCAACTACTGTTAGCGCCAGAACACCGTGAAGCGGCTAGAGATATGGCGCGTAAATCTGTGGTGCTTCTTAAAAACGACAACCAGCTACTTCCGCTAAGTAAAGACATGAAAAATATTGCCGTCATAGGGCCTCTTGGCAATAATCAATATCATATGAATGGTTTCTGGCGCGGCAAAGGTCAGGCTGAAGATGTTGTGACTTTGCTTGAGGGAATTAAAACCAAAGTATCCCAAGGAACCAACGTGCGTTATGCGCAGGGTTCAGGGCTTGAAAATATAGATAAAACCACTCTTCGTAAAGCGGTAAAGCTAGCCAGAAAATCAGATGTGGTTATCCTGGCAGTGGGTGAAGACGCCGATAAAACGGGTGAATCTGCAAGCCGGACTACTATCGAGCTCTACCCCGCCCAACAAAAGCTAATAAAAGCTATTCATAAAACCGGTACGCCCATGGTGATGGTGCTTATGAGCGGTCGACCTCTCGCTATTGAATGGTCTGCTGAGAATATACCGACTATTGTTCAGGGTTGGTTACTAGGTTCCGAGGCGGGCAACGCTTTGGCTGATATTCTGTTTGGCGACTATAACCCCTCAGGTAAATTAACCATGACCATGCCACGAAATACTGGCCAGATTCCAATTTTCTATAATACCAAGCGGATCAGTCGACCCCTTGACGATACCCGTTACACAAGTAAGTACATCGATAGCTCTATTGACCCTCTTTACCCCTTTGGTTTCGGGTTAAGTTATACCCAATTCAACTACTCACCCATCAAACTAAGCTCAGATAGCATCAGTTTAAATGAAACATTAACTGCAATGGTCAAGGTTACCAATGTTGGAAAACGACAGGGTGAAGAGGTGGTTCAGCTTTATATTCAAGATATGGTGGGCTCTGTTGTTCGCCCGGTTAAAGAATTAAAAGGCTTTAAAAAAATTGCTCTAAAAGCAGGTCAAAGTCAAGAGGTTAGCTTTACTATTAGCGCTGATGATCTTGCATTTTATACCAGAGATATGAGCTTTAAAGCAGAGCCCGGTGAATTTAAATTATTTATTGGCACTAGCTCCGAAGAGGTTCAATCGATAGGCTTTAGCTTAACTGCCAACTAAAATTCAAGGTGTCTTGCCAGTCAATATTCTTAGGCTATTGAACGGGTAAGGCACCCATTTTTTACAATATCTAGTACTGTAAAAATATTATCCAACCCTCTTGTCTTTAGTTTATTACCTTTCAGCGAAATTGACTGCACTTGTGAACCAATTTAAAACACAATGTGGCAAAACTTTTTTTGGGGTTAAATATAGTGTTTCAAAGCAAAAATTTCTGTCAATTAATATGTGGTTACCAGTCATTGAATCAGCTGAGGGGGATTCTTCTATTATTTCTTACTCTCATAATATCTGGTCAGAGCGCAGCTGTAGTTTTTCAGACAGAAACTGTCACATCAACTAACAACACCATTGCCAGCAACCAAGAAACTCTTAAATATAATCTTGTAAGTCAAAATGGGCAGGGACCATTAAGCTGGGACATGGATGGCAATGGCGAAGTAGACGCCCTAACCGATGGTTTATTAATTATTAGATATGCCTTTGGACTAAGGGGAGACACCATGGTTGTCGGTGCAATTGCCAGCAACTCACCACTCAGCTCTGCGCAGGTACAGACCCGTGTTGACACCAATATTTCAATTGCTGATATCGATGGTAATGGACAGATTGATGCTTTAACCGATGGGCTACTCATACTGCGTTATATGTTTGACCTGAGCGGGGAAGCACTTATAAATAATGCTGTTGCTATTAACGCACCACGCGCCACAGCCGCTTCCATACAAAGTTATATCGACAACTATTTGCCTGGCAATAGCCCAGGTTCCAATTCGGGGCCACTGCTTGCTATAGATGATAGCTTTACAACAAACCAAGATGCCGCTCTTGCAGCCGATCTTGGCGCCAACGATACGGGCCTACTCGATGCACCCATCCTTTATAGCCTAACAAGCACACCAGAAAATGGCTTGGTATCCGTGACCACCGGCGGCACCATGAATTACACACCGGCTTCAAGTTTTAGTGGTTTCGATTCTTTTGAATATACCATCACCGATGCCAGTGGCAACCAGTCCACAGCAACCGCCACAGTGTCTGTTTTCTCATCTTTTTGGGAGCCAGTGAATAGCGAAGTTACCGATAATGTAGATAGCGAAGTAAGTTCATTATTATCTAGAATGACTATCGAAGAAAAAGTCGGGCAAATGGTTCAGGCTGAAATTGGTAATGTAACTGCGGCTCAGGTACGCCAGTGGAATTTAGGGTCTGTACTTAATGGGGGTGGTAGCTGGCCCAATGGAAAAAACTCCAGTATTTCAGATTGGGTTAATCTTGCCGATAGCTTTTACGATGCCAGTGCAGATACTAGCGACGGCGGTATAGGCATTCCTGTTATTTGGGGAACTGATGCTGTTCATGGCCACAACAATGTAATTGGTGCGACAATTTTTCCCCATAATATTGGTCTAGGTGCAGCCAATAACCCTGAGCTTATGCGCGAAATAGGTGCAGTGACTGCCCTAGAAGTTGCCGCGACGGGCATCGACTGGGTGTTTGCACCCACACTTGCAGTAGTTCGGAACGATAGCTGGGGAAGAACCTACGAGGGTTACTCAGAGGACCCTGAAATAGTTAGAGCCTACGCAGGCGAAATTGTTAAGGGCCTACAAGGCGATGGCGATAACCGCTTTGGTCCCGAACATGTTGTAGCTACAGCCAAACATTTTGTGGGTGACGGCGGTACTCAGGGTGGTATAGATCAGGGAAATACCGTATTAACCGAATCTGAACTGCGCAATATTCATGCTCAGGGGTATATCTCTGCTCTTGGAGCCGGGGCTCAGACAGTAATGGCTTCATACAATAGTTGGAATGGCTCAAAGCTACATGGCAACCAGTATCTTTTAACAAATGTCCTCAAAGAACAGATGGGGTTTGATGGCTTTGTTATTGGCGACTGGAATGGTCATGGACAGGTACCCGGTTGTAGTGACAACCAATGTGCTCAAGCCATTATGGCAGGGGTCGACATGATGATGGTGCCCTCCTCTTGGCAAGGATTTATTCAAAATACCATCGCTCAAGTTGAAAATGGCACTCTTCCCATGTCCCGAATCAATGATGCGGTGACAAGAATATTGCGTGTTAAATTACGGGCTGGTTTTACGGATAGCGTAAGACCCTCTAACCGACAGCACGCCAATAATAGCGCCTTAATTGGTGCGCCCGCGCATAGAGCCGTGGCTCGTAAAGCAGTAAGAGAATCACTGGTTTTACTTAAAAATAGCCAAAGCCTTTTACCACTGGATCGTAATGCCAATGTACTGGTTGCCGGCAGTGGCGCCAACAATATTGGCAACCAATCTGGCGGCTGGACGGTTACATGGCAGGGAACGGGAAATTCAAACAGTAACTTCCCCGGCGGCACATCCATTTATCAAGGTATACAATCGGTGGTTAACCCAGCCGGTGGTACTACAAGATTAAGTACCAACGGTAGCTTCTCAGGGACTACCCCCGACGTAGCTATTGTCGTATTTGGTGAATCACCCTACGCAGAGGGTGTTGGCGATTTATCAAATATTGAATATCAATATGGTAATAAATCAGACCTCGCGCTGTTAGAGTCCTTGAAAGCGAAAAATATACCTGTAGTGTCAATCTTTATAACTGGCCGCCCTCTTTGGGTTAACAAAGAACTTAATGCATCCAATGCCTTTGTTGCGGCATGGTTACCCGGTTCTGAGGGCGCCGGTATTGCGGATGTAATCTTTAAAGATACTAGCGGCGGGATAAACCACGATTTTAAAGGAAAACTCTCTTTTTCATGGCCTAAATTTTCCAGCCAAATCATTCTCAACCGCAATGATGAATACTACGACCCATTGTTTGCCTATGGTTTTGGATTAACCTATCAAGATCAAGATACCCTAGGCGATGAACTAGATACCGGTTCGGGCGGTAGCGGCCAGCCACAGACTACATTCTCTGTACCCGGCACTATAGAGGCGGAACAATTTTCTGCCATGTATGGAATACAAACCGAAACCTCAACAGATAGTGGCGGCGGCACAGGCGGGGGCCTGAATATTGGTTATGTCGATATCGGCGATTGGCTGGAGTACAACATTGACGTGCAGACTACCGGCACCTATACCATCGAATACCGATTAGCCAGCAATACCGGCAGCAACGGATTCCGAGTAATTTCAGATGGAATTGAAATTGATCAACAGACTGTACCCAATACAGGAGGCTGGCAAAATTGGGTGACTCGTTCCGATACTATCCAATTACAGTCAGGGCAACAAACTCTACGACTAAATGCAGTGGGTAAAGAATGGAATCTAAATTGGATAAGGCTGACTGCAACCAACTAGGCTTTTATACTTTGAGCCTGTTTCATCTGAAGCAGGCTCAAATAACTAAAAACCCCTACTCTTTATTTTCTAATTTTATGCCTACCGTATTAGCCCTCAAGCGCCATAACTGACGAGCACGCTCCTGCATATCGATATGGCTATCTGATTCATCGACAATTTCCATGCCTAGCATGGTTTCAACCAAATCTTCCATGGTGGCTATACCCAAAGGGTCGCCATATTCACTCACCACCAAACTAATGGCCACCCGCTCATCCACCATAGTTTGCATTAGTTCTGGCAATGGCTTGCCCTCTAATACGCTGAAAAAGTCGCGTTTAAGCTCACCAAGCTTAGTATGTCTATGGCCCTCAGCAGCCTTTTTGAAGAGTTCGTCCTTGCGTACAAAGCCAATAAAATCTTCATCATGCTGATCAAAAATAGGAATTCTAGAAAATCTCAGTGAGGGGTCTGTAGGCGATACCTCACCTACCGTCATATTAGCAGGTAGCGAAGCCATTACCGTACGCGGTGTCATCACATCCTTTACTACTAGACCTCTAAAGGCCAAAAGCGCACTCATTGCCTTAGCTTCATCGGCATTAATAACCCCCTCTTGATGCCCCATTTTAGCTAGCATATGAAAGTCATCTCTGGACACTGATGGATCGTCTTTAACCGGCGTCAGCCATCCGGTTAACTTTTTAGAGACCACCACCAATGGATACATAAACCACTGCACCCAACGCAAAATATAGCCACAGGCCGGCGCAAGCTGCTTCCAATATCGAGCCCCAAGGGTTTTAGGAATAATTTCAGAGAAAATAAGAATCAGTAAGGTAAGAACAGCCGAAATAATACCGAAATACAGCTCACCAAATAATTTAGTCGCCTGAGCGCCAGCACCGGCAGCACCCACCGTATGGGCGATGGTATTCAAAGATAGAATCGCCGCAAGGGGTTTATCTATATCGGCTTTATAATCGCGCCACAAACTACCTAGTTCAGGACGCTTGGACTCCAGCGAAGCCAAGTGTGTTGGGGTAAGTGATAAAAGTGTGGCTTCAAGCAGTGAACATAAAAAAGACACACCCAACGCCAAGCCAACATAAATTGCCAAAAGACCCATTTTAAAAACTCATTAAATACACATTTCAAGTATGGGTTATTAATGGGTTGGATTCAATGATCTAAATAACAGATGGCAAGTAGGATTTTGTAAGAAGGGGAATATCGGAAGTGGTAGGAACACGCAGACTCGAACTGCGGACCCCTTGCATGTCATGCAAGTGCTCTAACCAACTGAGCTATGCTCCTATTACTTCTGAACCGCGCATTTTACACATCAAAGAAATCATTTGGAAGCAGAAACCTGAGTTCTTCCTTCTTGAATGCTTTTTCAAGTGCTTTTGTCTAATATCTTCCGTATTTTTCTAATTTTAGTGCACTGAGACTGAAGATCGATTAATTCCGCGCTTTGATTCAATATAATTAGGTTCAAAATGTTCACACCAATGCAGTTTATTTAAGTAATCCATAACCAGTTTTTGCTCGATATTAGATAAACCCAATTCCCTATCAAACCTTTCAATCGCTAGCTCAATCACCTCGTAGGCTTCGCCAGTGTAACCGAGGCTATTAAAGGCATCTGCAAGTAGTAGGGTCGAGACATGAAACCATTCATAGGCTACGGTGTAATCTATTTCTTTATTGGTAATAAATATCTCAGCAATTTCAAAGGCACAGCCAGCATGAGGTAATGCCTGCCTCCACAAGCCTTGCTGGCTGTAAAATTGTGCAGAATCAAAGCCATCTTGCCAAAAGCGAATTGCCTGAGTGATATTGGTTTTTAGTTCGCGACGATGAAGGTCGCATAAGAAATTTAGTTTCATCGGTTGTCTCATACTAGGATAAAACATTACCCATTTTGGTAAATTTTTATCTATTTAAAAGAATAGAGTGAGACTACTTGATTTTCTTGTTAATGTAAATGATAATCATTATCATTATCAGTGGAGCAACAGAGAATAACAATGAACGATATGGCCATCAGGCGTCAAGTTAGGTTTTTTAGCATCCCAATGATTGCAAAAATAATCTTACGAGCAGCAATATTTAGCTTAATTTTACTAGTTTATGCTTATAGCTGGGCGCTTATTTATAACTGAAAAGAGTATGCATAAAACCTGCAGAACTTATTAAAAATAACCAATTATTACACAAAAACGGCTACTCACTGAAATTACCCTATTGTCGACATCATGAGTAATATGATTTGCCATGATGTACCTTCTCCTTGGGTGAAAAAAACTATAAACAGCCTATAGATACTAGCCATAGGTTATGTAAAATTAAGACGCTAGACTTTTTTCGCGCAACTTACCCAATACATCCCTAGTGGCTGCAGCTTCTTCAAATTCAAGATTGCGAGCATGCTGATACATTTTTTCTTCCAGGCGTTTTATTTCTTTGGCTATATGCTCAATCGATTGCGGCCCTGCACTCATGCCGACCTTGTTTTCCGCATCCTTTCTGGCACGTTTATTATGGCCAATCGCAGCATGGGCACCCTCCATAATATCCGCAACGTCTTTTTTAATGCTTTTGGGGGTAATGCCATGCTTTTCGTTGTGTGCCATCTGTAAGGCTCGGCGACGGGCTGTTTCGTCCATTGCCCGCTGCATTGAACCTGTCACCTTATCAGCATATAAAATAGCCTTGCCCTCAAGATTTCTCGCCGCCCTACCAATGGTTTGAATCAGTGATTGCTCTGAGCGCAAAAAGCCTTCTTTATCCGCATCGAAAATAGCGACCATGGAAACCTCTGGCATATCCAGACCCTCCCTTAGCAGGTTAATACCAACAAGAACATCAAACTCACCCAACCGAAGGTCTCTAATAATTTCGACACGCTCAACCGTATCGATATCCGAGTGCAGATAACGGACCCTAACGCCATGCTCATCCAAATAATCAGTAAGGTCCTCGGCCATGCGCTTGGTTAAAACGGTGATTAGAATTCGTTCATCAAGTTTCGCTCTGGTATGAATTTCCGATAAAATATCATCGACCTGAGTCAAGGCCGGTCGAATTTCTATTTGCGGATCCAGCAAGCCAGTAGGCCTTACCACCTGCTCAACAATTTGCCCCTCATTAGCCGCTTCATAGCGGCTGGGGGTTGCTGACACAAAGATCATTTGCGGCGCAATACCTTCCCACTCGTCAAATCGCAAAGGCCGGTTATCCAACGCAGAGGGCAGCCTAAAGCCGTATTCCACCAAGGTTTCTTTACGAGAGCGATCACCCTTATACATTGCCCCTAGCTGAGGCACTGTGACATGAGATTCATCTATCACTAGTAATGCATTATCAGGTAGGTAGTTAAACAGCGTCGGTGGTGGCTCACCCGGCGCAACACCCGAGAGATATCTCGAGTAATTCTCAATGCCATTGCAATAACCCAATTCACGCATCATTTCAGTATCGTAACGCACCCGCTCCTGTAAGCGCTGGGCTTCCACTAGCTTATCAACCGAGCGCAACTGTTCTAGGCGCTCTTTTAACTCCTCTTGGATTTTATCGACCGCATCGAGGATTTGTTCTCGCGGGGTAACATAATGGGTTTTAGGGTAAATTGTGAACCTAGGAACAGTGCTAAGCACTTCGCCAGTCAGCGGATCGAAAAGACAAATTTCTTCGACCTCATCATCAAATAACTGAATGCGCACTGCTTCAAAATCAGAATCTGCAGGGTAAACATCAATAACATCACCCCGCACACGATAAGAAGACCGATCAAAATCTATATCATTACGCTTGTATTGTAATTCTGCCAAACGTCGTAAAAGCGCACGCTGGTCAATCTGCTCACCGCGGGACAAATGCAACACCATTTTTAAATATGAACTGGGATCACCCAAACCATAGATAGATGAAACCGTTGCAACCACAATAACATCCTGACGCTCTAGCAACGACTTAGTGGCCGAAAGCCGCATCTGCTCAATATGTGAGTTAACCGAGGCGTCTTTTTCTATAAAGGTATCTGACGAGGGCACATAGGCCTCAGGCTGGTAGTAATCATAATAAGAAACAAAGTACTCAACCGCATTATTAGGAAAAAAAGCTTTAAATTCTCCATACAGCTGTGCCGCCAGTGTTTTGTTATGGGCTAAAACAATCGTTGGCCGTTGGACCTTCTCAATTACATTAGCGATACTGAAGGTTTTACCCGAGCCGGTTACCCCCAGCAGAGTTTGAGCTGATAACCCGTTTTGCAACCCATTAACCATACCTTCAATGGCTGCAGGCTGGTCACCTGCGGGCTGGTACTTACTTTTAAGCGTTAAAGGTTTTAGTGGGCGTATTTTTTGGGAGCTCAACAAGTTTGTTTATCCGCTAGGTAGGTGGCGTATTAAAGGTCGCCAAAAAATGTATTATTCTTTTCATTTAAACGGGCTATTAAAGCATGGACGCCCTGCTTTTTAAGTATATTTTGGTATTTGTGTTTCTTAACTGACACATAGGTTAAACCCTTAAAGCGCACATCAACAGCTTTCCAAATACCTGCTTTATTACGCTTAACAAGAACATCTAGATTCAGATCAGGGATAATCTTTGTCTGCATCAACAACTTAACCCAACCCATATTACCTGAATCACTCACCGACACATCTACCAATATAAATTGTTGACCGCTGTAGAACACCACAGCCTCGCAGGCATAACGTTTTAGGGTTTTATCCACTGCACTAATTAAGGACCGTTTGTTTTTGGCGCTTAGCCGCTTAAAGTTATCGCTGCCAACCAAGGCGCGTGCTGTAGAGCCCGCATCCCAATGCAAACTAACGTATTGATCTAAAAAACCCTGAAATGCCACAGGGTCTTTCTTATAATGCGCCTGATGAGCTAAAAGCTGTTTGCTAACATTGAATATAATAGGCTCAAACTGCGCGCGTAACGCCGATTTTGGATCTGTATTATCGGCTGAAACAGGGAGTGCAATAAGGCAGAATAGCGCAATAACACAACCGACCCAACGAAAGCTTAAATGCCTATAAATCATCTAACAAAACCTCAAAAATAAAACCACTACTCACTAACCTAAGTATACATTGCCCATTAATTATTTTTTGGATCATTCACCTAACAAGTACATTAAATTAAAAACAAAAATTCAGTATAACCCACGCTAAATTAACTCAAATTAATAATACTTATATTTCATTATAGGAAACTGTTGACTCACTCAGTTGAGATGCCTAAAATGCCCCGCAACAAAGCAACACTATTCCGCCTTAGCTCAGTTGGTAGAGCAAATGACTGTTAATCATTGGGTCGCTGGTTCGAGCCCAGCAGGCGGAGCCATATAAGTAACTGGTAAGCAAATATGCTTATCAGAAAAAACTTCAGAACATAAAGTGCAGGTTACCAAAGGGTAACGCCACAGTTGTTACTGGAGTTTTTTTATGTCTAGTAATAAGATAATTAAACAAAAGGGTTAATATAAACAGGCTTTTTTATGCGTATATTCTTAGCGGATAAAGAAGCCTTGGAAATAGCGCAAAGGCTAAATGATTTTGTTTAGCGACTTAGTTTGATAACGGGTTCCTTTCGTCAAGATTACCACTCATAATTTATACCAAAATTAACCTTACGATCTATGGGCTCAATGCCCTCTTTTAATTGGTTGTCATAGGACCAATCCCAAGAGATTGTGGTGTCTATTTTTTCAGTCACTGGAATTTTAACTCCAAGATCAGCGGATAGCTGAGTGTTTTGCGCATCTTCAGTAGAAACATTTAATTGATGAGAATATGAAAGCGCGACCTTGTCAAAAAGTAGCCTTTGGTAACCACCTGACCATGTCCAAGCCAGCCGATCGTCTGTAGTAACGTTGAAAAGTTTGTCACTTATCCAGGTCAATCCAACCTCAGTGCTTAATGCGCCCTTGTCGTTTTGCCAAAACTGATGGCCAAGGTTAGTACCTATCGAAACGGATCGATCAATTTGACGTTTATCGTCGGCACTTAATGAAATATTGTTGCCCCAGTACAGGTGATCACTTACTGACCAGTCTACCCCGTAATTAATGTCATAGTCATATTCAGATGGCTCATTGTCTTGGCCAAGGGCTGCATAATTAAGTGAAGTGGTATGTATTGAATTACCATCCAACCATTTAAAACCAACATCTAGCTCAAAGTTTTGACGGTCTTGGTTGCCCGAAAGATATAAACCTGAAAGCTCTATATTACCTGTTAATGATTTTTTGTCGGGGGTAATGGCCATTGGCGGCGCCGTGGTAATTGCATCTGAGACAGAAATGGATGCTACTGCAGTTAACGGAATATTTAACCCACCAAAACTATCCAATTGCCACTGCACATGAGTTTGTGATTCCGAAACGAAAGTGCCCTTCAGGGTATCACCATTATTTAAGCTAATTTGGTCAGCACAGGCAAAACTTACCATGCATAAATTGGCCGCTAAAATGTACAGCGATTTTGTTATATCCATTAGGCCTTTATTTCTCTTATAGGAAGGGTGTTAGCGTTGGTAAATTATACGTTACCAACGTTATATTTCGGTACTGTAATTATAGATTTACTGTAACGCGAGTTAAATAAAAAAAACCCCGACAATAAAATAATTAACAGGGGTTTTCAGACTTTACTGTTATCAAAAATAAAGGCTATAAATGAGTAATATAGTTGGCTAAATATGCTTCAATGGCGGCGCTATCGGTTCGAGCACCTTGGGATGAAATTACACCTTTAATTGACGATTCACCCTTTATTTCAAACAAATAGCGCATAATCAACAACCCGTCAGTTAGGGCTTGTAGCTGCCCATCACCATCTATATCTGCAATATCATAAACATCTTCGACTGCTTGCTGAATCTCTTGTGATGTTAAGAAGAAATTTATAGCCACAACTCCTTGGGCCATACGACCACCACGCAGCCCGAAAAAATGCCAAAGTAATAATAGCCCATCTGTAAGGGGGTCAACCTCACCATTCTGATCAAAGTCGAAAGCATCATAAGTCACGATATTATCATTTACCCATGGCGGTACAGCAACGCCATCGTTTGGATAAGCATCGTCACAACCCTCAAGGTTGCCCGCACTATCTTGACCATCACAGGCATAAATAACTGCCGTGCTTGGGAAGTCATAAATAGTAAAGTTTTCTTGAGCTGGCTTTATAAAATATAATATCACCCACTACAGTATTAAATGCGCCTGCTCCAATACTTGTTACAGAGCTGCCAATAACCACCGTATTCAATGGAGTATTATAAAATGCGTTCCCAGCAATGCTTGTAACAGACTCAGGAATCACAATAGAGGTTAGGTCGGGATTACTATGAAAAGCTAAGCTACCTATGCTGGTTAATGAATTACCTAAGGTAACTTCTGTTAATGCTGTATTGTCACCAAAAGCTTGTTGATTAATTGCCCCTACAGAATCTGGAATAACAACCGAGGTAAAACCTCCTCCCCTAAAGGCATTACTGGCAATCATTGTTAATCCACTGCCTAGGGTTAGCTAAGTTAAGTCTGTATTATCTCTAAATGCATACTGACCCAGTTCTGTGACAGAGTCAGGTATGACAACAGAAACTAAATTGGTTGATTCAAAAGCACTCGAACCAATACTTACATCAGAATCAGGAATTACAACAGAGGTAAGATAAGTGTCTTCAAAGCGTCCATACCAATATGGGTAATAGTGTTGGGTATTACAACCGACGTTAAATTAGTCCTCTTAAAGGCTTGATCATCTATGGTCAAATAACTGTCTAGAATAACCGCATGACTGTTTTCATCAATTAGTAATACTGCGGCCGGCTTATCAAGAAAAGTGGAAGCAGACGCCACAGAGGGTAAAAAACCAATAATGCGCTATTTTTAATTTTTAAAAATAATTGATTATTCATGACACCCTTGAAAGTAAAAAAAGCATCTAATACGAGTAAAATTTATACCCAACTTAAATGAATAGATAATTTAATTTCAAAATATTAAGTTATTTTGCTGCCGCATAACAATCAAACTAAACAATATCAAAATGGCTATTAATGATGTTAATCATTACCTCGCTGTTTGAGTGCCGCAAGCGGAGCCATATTCTTAAAAGCCTTGCACCCGCAAGGATTTTTATTGCCAGAGAAATAATTAAAAAAAATAAAAAAACCGGCTCCTTTCAGAGCCGGTTTTTTTGTTACTCGATATATTTTACTGAACAGCTTGCTGTCCAGCTGTTTGATAAACTCTTACGTAATCAACTAGCATGCCACGAGGGAGCTGTGTGCTGTCATTTGGCGCTTGAGGCTAAGCAGAAAAAACAGGATGAAATCCTCAATTCTCTCTGCCATTGTTTTATATATCTCCCTCATCATGAGCTTGCTCTTTTTCAGCAGCTAGAAATACCGCATTAGTAATAATCGCTGGGACTACTAGTGACAAGTGGACACCAATTGATAGAGGTATACTGTAACCTAACCACCCCAAGTGATAGATAGCAATTAAACCAAAAAACAAGCACCACATTACAAAGAGTGCCATTAATAGATAACCTTGTAATATTGGATCTGGAATGAACCTAAGAGGGTTATATCTCAAATCCATGATAATGCGATACATCTCAACGATTTTTTTTACCATATTATTCTCCATTAACCTGAATCTGGCTACAATACATTTAATCATAAGTTACTACAGAAATACTCTTCGCCAACAATATCAAAGCTCGTGCTTTGAGTGTTTCTTGAATGTTATCTTCGATCTTAACTTTTTTTCTTCATGCTTACCAACAATCACTCTAGTAGACACATACCCATACATTATACAATAGCGTCGCAGTTGAGGCGATGACAGGCGGCTCTTTAGTTTTCGAATAAAATTTTGGTAATATTCTCCTTATGATTTCCTTAAGTAATATTGAACTTCGTCGCGGTATAAAAGTATTGCTAGACGAGGCAGAGCTAGTTATTCACCCCGGTCAGCATATAGGCATTATTGGCGGCAACGGCACAGGTAAGTCGAGTCTATTTAAGTTATTACTCGGTCAGATTACACAGGATGCCGGCGACCTATTTATCCCCTCAAGTTGGCGAATCGCTCATATGGCGCAGGAGTTGGCGAATTCTGAACGCAGTGCGGTAGATTATGTTCTGGATGGTGACTCTCATGTACGTGCGATAGAAAAAGCCATTGAAAAAGCGCTACTAGACCAAGATAACGACTGTCTGGCCTTAGAATATGAAAAATTGGATGCTGCCAATGGCTTCGATGCTCATTATCGTGCCGAGCAATTATTGCATGGTTTGGGCTTTGCTCAGTCGGAAGTTACCCGTCCAGTAAATAGCTTTTCCGGTGGTTGGCGAATACGCTTAAACCTCGCTCAGGCACTGATGAGTCCCTCCGACTTAATGCTGCTAGACGAGCCTACTAATCATCTCGATTTAGATGCAACATTGTGGTTGGAACAGTGGTTAAAAAATTATCCTGGGACCCTATTAATTATTTCTCATGATCGAGATTTTATCGATAATGTTGTCGAACGAATTGTGCATATCGAAAATCAAAAAACCAACCCATACAAAGGTAATTATTCGATTTTTGAAAGGGTGCGTGGCGAGCGTTTGGCACTGCAGCAGGCAAGTTTTGAAAAACAGCAAAAACGCAGGAAAGAAGTTGAAGGTTTTATTGCACGATTTCGCGCCAAGGCGTCAAAAGCCAAGCAGGCGCAGAGTCGTGTTAAAGAATTACAGCGTATGGAAGATGTTGCACCCGCTCATGTCGACTCGCCATTTTACTTTAATTTTCCTTCTCCCCATAAGGCACACAGCGCATTGGTAAACCTTAGTCAGGCAGATTTAGGTTACGGCGATAAGAAAATCCTCAAGCAGGTTAATTTTGATTTACATCCCGGCACGCGGATCGGCCTGCTCGGCCCAAATGGCGCCGGTAAATCGACGCTGATTGGCAGCCTAACCGGCGACTTAGACTTAATCAATGGCGTGCGTGTCTATGGTGAAAATATAAAAATTGGTTACTTCGCGCAACATCAGTTAGAAGTTTTAGACCTGCAAGCAAGTGCATTTTTACATATCCAAAGAATCAGCCCAAAATCAACCGAGCAATCAATCCGTAATTTTCTTGGTGGCTTTGATTTCAATGGTGATAAAGCACTGGAACCCATTAAAGACTTTTCTGGCGGTGAAAAAGCGCGAGTTGCACTGGCGCTTATTGTCTGGCAAAAACCTAACCTTTTGTTGCTTGATGAGCCAACTAACCACTTGGATCTGGAAATGCGACATGCGTTGACAATGGCGCTACAGGGCTACGAGGGTGCTCTTGTGGTGATCTCTCATGATCGACATTTACTACGTAATACCGTTGATGAATTTTATTTGGTAGCCAATGGTTCAGTTGCTGAATTTGACGGTGATCTAAAAGATTATCAACAGTGGTTAAAAAACTATAATCGTGTTCCTGATGCACTTGACTCTGCGCAGCCTCTCGCCAAAGAAATATCAAACCAGACTTCTGAAATAAAAGCATCAGTTGACAGTGCCGACAAAAAACGTCAGCGACAGCAATCAGCAGAGACGCGAAAAAAGCTGGCTCCCTTGACTAAAAAATCGAAAAAACTGGAAAGTGACATTGAGAAACTGCAAATAGATCAGGCCAAAAACGAAGCTTTGCTAGCGGACGTCGACATATACAATGAGAGTAAAAAATTGCAGTTAAAAGAGCAGATGGAAATTCAGGTCAGTATTAAAAAATCTATCGCTGAAAAAGAAGAAAAATGGTTCGAGATCCAGCAGGAGATAGAGCAGTTCAGTTGAATACAGGTTTTGATTCAACAAGTGAATAAAAAGGAGCTATTTGACCGAGTAACAGCAAGGTACGCTGAAGATATCCACGAAAAAAATATCATCTCTCAAAATTAGAGGTTAGGCGCACTGTTATCAACACCTGACCTCTAATATCTATCTACCAATCACCCTTCAAGAAATTGTGCCCTGACTGCACTGGCGACGTTAAAC